>Ga0207693_10002983_pt1 | contig 14653 bp, 13 predicted proteins | sample LARL81metaG_FD_184347 | JGI IMG/M metagenome (GOLD analysis project Ga0207693, IMG submission 184347) | Corn, switchgrass and miscanthus rhizosphere microbial communities from Kellogg Biological Station, Michigan, USA - LAR L8-1 metaG... | ecosystem: Host-associated > Plants > Roots >...
CCACTTCGCGGTGGGCTGGGCGCACGCGATGGACACGCCCTACCAGTGGACGAAACAGGTGGCATCGCACTGGGGCGGCACGCGCAACGGCACGATCGTCCACTGGCCAAGCGGGTTCACCGCGCGTGGCGAGGTCCGAACGCAGTTCCATCATGTGATCGATGTCGCCCCGACCGTGCTCGAGGCTGCAGGGCTTCCGCAGCCGACCGCCGTCGACGGCGTCGACCAGCATCCGATCGAGGGCGTGAGCATGGCGTACTCGTTCGACCGCGCAGACGAGGCCGATCGCCGCCACACCCAGTATTTCGAGATGTTCTGCAACCGCGGCATCTACCACGACGGCTGGACTGCGGTTACCCGCCACTCGACACCGTGGATAACGAGCGAGGCGTTGCCTCCGTTCGACGACGACGTCTGGGAGCTCTACGAGCCGGGCGACTGGAGCCAGGCGCACGACCTGGCAGCCGAGATGCCCGCGAAGCTGGCCGAGCTGCAGCAGCTCTGGCTCGAAGAGGCCCGGAAACACAACGTGCTCCCGCTCGACGACCGCCGCATCGAGCGATTCAACGCCGAGCTCGTCGGCCGGCCGGAGCTCGTGAAGGGAAACTCGCAGCTGCTGTTCGGCGGCATGGGCCGCCTCACCGAGAGCAGCCTCCTCAACGTCAAGAACAAGTCACACGCGGTCACGGCCGAGATCGTCGTGCCAAAAACAGGCGCCGAGGGTGTCATCCTCGCCCAGGGCGGCGCCTTCGCCGGCTGGAGCCTGTACACGAAGGATGGACGTCCGAAGTACTGCTACAACCTCCTCGGCCTGCAGCGCTTCAAGATCGACGCCGACGCCACGATCCCGCCCGGAACGCACCAGGTGCGGATGGAGTTCGCCTACGACGGCGGCGGCCTCGCGAAGGGCGGCACCGTCACCCTGTACCTCGACGGCGACCAGGTGGGTGAAGGTCGCGTCGAGGCAACCGTGCCGATGATCTTCTCGGCGGACGAGACCGCCGACGTCGGACGCGACACCGCGTCCCCCGTCAGCGATGACTACGCCGGCGAGAGCAGCGTCTTCACCGGCACGGTCAACTGGGTGCAGATCGACCTCGGCGAGGACGCCGAGGATGCCGACCACTTGATCACGCCGGAGGAACGCCTGCGCGTCGCGATGGCGCGGCAGTAGCCCACCCGTGACATCGACAGCTCGAGCTGCGCATACGCCGGATCCGCCCGGGCCACCACCGGCGGAGGGTATGCGCTGGATTCCCGGCGGCACGTTCCTGATGGGATCGGAGGACTTCTATCCGGAGGAACGGCCCGTGCACCGGGTCGCCGTCGACGGCTTCTGGATGGACGGGCGACCCGTGACGGCGGGCGAGTTCCGGCGCTTCATACGTGACACCCGCTACGTCAGCTTCTGCGAGCGGCCGCTCGACCCGGCCGATTACCCAGGCGCCGATCCAGAGGTGCTCGTGCCGGGCTCACTCGTCTTCAAGAAGACCGCGGGTCCGGTCGACTTGCGCGACTTCCGCAACTGGTGGGAGTACATGCCGGGTGCCTATTGGAAGCGACCAGAGGGCCCGGGCTCGACCATCAACGGGCGGGATCGCCATCCGGTCGTCCACGTCGCCTACGAGGACGCGGAGGCCTACGCATCATGGGCCGGCAAGGAGCTGCCGACCGAGGCCGAATGGGAGTACGCGGCCCGCGGCGGCCTCGAAGGAGCCGTTTTCGCCTGGGGCGACGAGCACTTCCCGGATGGGAAGCCAATGGCGAACAGCTGGCAAGGCGAGTTCCCCTGGCAGAACCTGAAGCTCGACGGGTTCGAGGGGGCGTCCCCGGCGGGCTCGTTCCCACCGAACGACTACGGCCTCTACGACATGACCGGGAACGTCTGGGAGTGGACGACCGATTTCTTCACGCCTCGCCACCCGGACGAGGTGGAGAAACCGTGCTGCATCCCCCGCAACCCTCGGGTGGCCAGCGACGAGGAGAGTCTCGCGGAGGGCGAGACGATCCCGCGACGGGTGATCAAGGGCGGGTCCCATCTCTGCGCGCCGAACTACTGCCTCCGCTACCGACCGGCGGCCCGGCAAGGCGAGGCGGTCGACACCTCGACCGGCCACATCGGCTTCCGCTGCGTCGTGCGGTCGGCGGTATGACGGCTCGACCTCGCGCCTAGCCGCATGCCCGAGTTGCGCGGGTTTCGGGGCGGCGCAGGCGCACGTAGGGGGATCGCGGTCGTTGGCTTCGAGCTCGCGATCCGGATCGGCAGCAAGAGCATCTCGACCTGCTGGGAGTAGCCTCTCGCCCGTGACCTACGAGCAGTGGATTACAGAGGTCGTCAAGGTCGTCGAAACGGTCGGCACCGGCATCATGGTCATCGGCGGGTTGGGCGCGTTCCTCGCGTTTCTACGCGACGCAGCCACAGACGCGAGAAGAGCCGGGTCGTACGAACGCCTTCGCCGCAATCTCGGCCGCTGCATCCTGCTCGGACTCGAAGTGCTGATCGTCGCGGACATCGTCCGCACCGTCGTCGTAGATCAGACGTTCCAGAGCGTGACCGTGCTCGGAATCATCGTCCTGATCCGGATCCTGCTCAGCTTCTCACTCGACGTGGAGATCGACGGCGTGTGGCCGTGGAATCGGTTGAGGGAGAGCAGGAAGGATCAGGCCCCGTAGCCCCTCTCTCCCTACCATTCATTTGAGCGAGACGAGGTCGCACCAAGGTCGCACGACCCTGCAAAACGCGGCAACACCCGACCTCTTCTGAGGAGCGGAAGCCCGCGCAACGGCGCGGAATCGTGCATGGATCGACCCCCTCCTCACGTTCATGGTAAGGAGGGGGTCGACGGTTCGAGTCCGTCAGAGGGCTTGTCATGGCTCGGGCGGCGGCGCCTGGTGCGCCGCCGCCCTTTTGCACGTTCCTTACTGCTTGGCCGGTCCCGTGTGCGACACGGGCGCAGGCCCGACGGGCTCTCCGCCCGGTCCACCCGCAAAGGTGAGCCACGGAATCGACGGCTGGTAGGCGACGGGCGGCTTCGTCCAGTCGCAGACGCCGTCCGGGAACGCCTGCTGCAGGCGCGTCCACTGCTCGGCGGTGAACGTCACCGAGTAGTCGGCCGGATCAAGCGGCTTCAGCTGGCACGCCATCGCGTTGTCGACGAGCGGCTCACCCGCTGCGAGCCGCGAGTCGCCGAAGTGCGGGAATGCCGCCGCACATGTAGCGGGATCGGTCGTCTCGGTCAGCGCCGCGCCGATGAAGCACTCGTCGCCGGCCGTCGCCGGTTTGTCGTCGAGCACCTTCTGCGAGAGCGGAACGTCCCGTGTGTCCGACTCGATCGTCGAGAGCCAGCGGTCCATCGTGAGGAAGGACTTCAGCGCGATCGAAGCCGGAGGCGCGATGTTCGTCGGCACGAAGGCGGCGTCCCACGTCCAGATCAACTGGTTGCCGTGCCCGCCGTTCGCGGCGTCGAGCCGAGCCCGCATGACGTACGAGTGGTAGTCGGTGTGGATGTCGTTGAAGAGATGCTCGGAACCGCGCAGGTCGATGATCGGCACGTTCGCAAGCTGCGCGCCGTTGGTGACCTGTCCGGTGCGGTAGGCGATCGACTGCGCGACCAGGTCCGGCGCCGACCGTGCTGCGGTGAAGTTGAGGTCGATGTCGGTGCCGCCCACGCCCTGGTTGAGCGAGACGAACTGTTCCGGCGTGATCGTCCCCGCATTCAGCGCACTGCGGCCGTACTCGACTCCGACGTTGGAGAACGGGCTGCGGGCGAAGCCGTCGCTCGGCCGGAAGCCCCAGATCGCCGACTGGTAGTCCTGGACGTCGCAGCGCACTCCGCCGGGATTCGACACCGGGTCGTACACGAGCGGCGCCAACGGCGTCCCGGCGAGGTGGCAGTTCGACGCGCGTGATGGGATCCCGACGGGAGCGAAGCTCAGATCCCAGGCGGTGCACACGCCCGGGTCGCGGACGTCCATCACCGCAGCCTGCTGCGCAGTGGTGAAGCCTGCGCCGGGAGTGCTGAAGTAGTTGCGCAGGAGGTGGCAGTCGTTGACCTCGTTCGCCGTCGTCCAGCTGTCCTGGAAGCTGCAGTTCGGCTGGATGCCGTCGAGGAGGCCCGGATAGTCGGCGGCGATGACGTATTGCTGGATCGAGCCGCCCGAGCAGCCCGCGCCGATCGTGTAACGGATGCCGCCGTACGTCTCGAGGATGTGCTCCTTCAGCATCATCAGCGCCTCCGCCGAGACGACGTCGTTCGCGTCGTCACCGCGGATGTTGAGGTTGTTGTTCGCGACCATGAACCCGCGCGAGAGCGCGAGGTCGATCAGGTCGTTCTGCGGTGCGCCGTTCGTGTGCCACGGCGCGGTGCCGCCGCCGAACTGGTAGAGCACCTTGTGGTTCCAGCCGGGCTGCGACGCCCAGGGTGCCCAGCCGGCGCTCGGATCGGCGAGAACGCTGACGTCGTACAGGCCGCGGTCCATCGCACCATGCTCGGAGCGCACGATGTACGGCACCGTCACCCCCTGGTCGGTCGTCGTCGACGCGATCGACGACGGGGGAGGCGGCGACGCGGGGTCATACGGCTGGAACGTGTGCGTCGTCGCGTTGAGGTAGTTGAACGAGACGATCGACGTGCCGTCGCACTGTGCGTCGGTCGGCGCCGGGAAGCCGGTCACCGTCTCGCAGATCCACGGCTGCACCTGCGGCCCGGCAAAGACCGGTCCGCCGCTCGGATGATTCGTGATGGTGAGATGAACGGTCGGACCGTTCTTCATCGAGGCCATCAGGTCGTTCGCGCCGTTCGCGAGGCCCGTGACGACGCCTTCATACGCGCCGTTCGGCCGCACTGCGAACATCGACGTGACGTCTGTTCCGTCGAGGCTCACCCGTACGGTCGACGGGTCGACGCGGTTCGGCAGGACAACCTGCACGAGTGCGTCGCCTCCGGAGACGAGGTCGGCGCGGTTCGAAAGGACGACGAGCTGTGGCTGCCCGCCGTTGTTGGATGCGGACGGAGACGCACCGGCGAACGTCTGTGCGGACGCTGCGGGAATCACCACCGTGCCGGCGAGCACGAGCAGGACGAATCCCGCCAGTCGCGCTGCGGCCACCGACTTGAGTGTCATCTCTTGCCCCCCTTCGTGGAGATGGGATCCCGCTGAGTCTCGCAAATGGAGGGGTGGCTTGCCGAACTCGAATCGTTCCCGCTGACGCGGTGGGCCCTTCGACCTCTCTACACCTCGCTGCTCGGCGAAGACAAATCGCTGTGTCCGTCGGCGACCAGGATCTGGTTTCCTCGCCTCATCCACGAAGCTGGAGACAACGTCACGCGAACGGCGGATCCGCGGAGGCTTCGAGTTGTGGGCGGAGCGCGGCGAGCCGTGGCGGCCCGCTGAGGGTGTTGAGGAGAGCGTGGGCGCGTCGCCGATTGCCTTTGGTGGAGAGGTCTCCGGCTTGCTCGATTTCGGGGGCGCGGGCACCGAGGATGAGCGCCCTCAGGCCGGAGCGGGTCAGATCGATCGTGGTGTCCGGCTCGGTGTCCGGGGCGGCGTGGATCTGGCCGGCGTCGACTTCGACTCGCACGGTTTCCTCTTCCACGCGAACCTCGTAGGCGCCGTTTGCCTGGCGCGGGTATGGCGCACCGCCGACGAGGAGCGAGGTCAGCGGGACGCGGGTGGGAATCTCGGCAGGGTCGGCGGGAAGCTGGAGCCGGTCGGCTCCCCAGCGGCCGAGCTCCCTCAGCACCGGGCCAAGGGCCCGCCCGGATTCGGTCAGCTCGTAGTGCTGGGCCCGCCCCTCCCCCGCTTGTCGCACGACCCCTTCCGTCTGGAGGGTTCGCAGCCGCGCGGCGAGGATGTCGGTCGGGATGCCACCGAGGCCCTTCTGCAGCTCGGAGTAGCGGCGGGGGCCGAGGAACAGGTCGCGGACGATGAGCAGCGCCCAGCGTTCGCCGACGACGTTGAGCGCCGCCCCCACGGGACAGAAGGTCTGGTAGCCGACCGGCGACGCCATGCCCCCACTGTACCTGACTTGACTTGGATAGTCCAAGCGTGGTAATAAGCTTTGATCATCCAAGCGTAGGAGGAAGACATGTTCGGGGGATTCGCGTCATTCGTGTATCGCAACAGGCGCCGGGTGCTGCTCGTCGCCTTGCTCGGGATCGCCGTGGCCGGTGTCCTCGGGCTGGGCGTCGCGAAGCGGCTGAGCCCGTACGGCGACACCGACCCGTCGACCCAGTCGGTCCAGGCGACGAACCGCTATCAGGCCGCGACCGGACGCCAGATCGACCCCGGCGTCGTCGCGCTGGTGCAGACCGGCGGCGTCCACACCGCGCCGGCCGAGCGGCGCGTGCGCCAGATCGAGGCGGAGCTGCGCTCGAGCCGCGATGTCGCCGCGGTCTCGAGCTACTACGACACCCACGACGCCGCCATGGTCTCCCGAGACGGGCGGTCCACCTACGTCGTCGCGTACTTCAAGCCGAAGTCGGACCTGAGAATCCAGGACGACGCCAAGCGCCTGGAGAGCGGGTTCGCCGGCCAACGTGACGTCATGCTCGGTGGCGGCGCGATCGCGAACGAGCAGGTCAATACGCAGGTCGGCAACGACCTCGCGCGCGCCGAGCTGTTCGCGTTCCCGATCATCTTCCTGCTCTCGCTGTTGTTCTTCCGCTCGTTGGTCGCCTCGCTGCTGCCGCCCTTCCTCGGAGTCCTCGCGATCCTCCTCACCTTCTTCACGTTGCGGATCGTCTCCAGCTTCACCGATCTGTCGGTGTTCGCTCTCAACATCGTCACCGGCCTCGGGCTCGGACTGGCGATCGACTACAGCCTGTTCACGGTCTCCCGCTACCGCGAGGAGGCCGCCCGCAGCGGCTTCGGCGTCGACGCGCTGCGCCGGACGCTTGCGACCTCGGGCCGGACGATCCTCTTCAGCTCATTGACGGTCGCTGCCGCGCTCGCCTCCCTGATGGTCTTCCCGCAGAACTTCCTCTTCTCGATGGGCCTGGCAGGCGCCATCGTCGCGCTCGTCGCCGCCACGCTCGCGCTCGTGGTGTTGCCGGCGCTGCTGGCGCTGCTCGGGCCGCGCGTCAACGCCCTCGCGCCGAACTGGTTGCAGCGGGCGGCCGACCGGGACGCGCGGCCGGCCGAGATGGGGTTCTGGTATCGGCTGTCACGGTTCGTGATCGCTCGCCCGGGAAGGATCGCGATTGCCACGGCAGCGGGGCTGATCGCGCTTGGCGTGCCGTTCGCGTCGATCAGGTTCCTGCCCGCCAACGCCGGCGAGCTGCCCGCGAGCGCAAGCGCTTATCGCGTCGACTCGGCACTGCGCAGCGCGTTCCCGCCCGGTCGCACCGCGCCGCTCGAAGTCGTGGTCGGAGCCCCGGCCCGCTCGCGCCAGGTCGCCGCCCTCGGCGCACGCATCCGCGCGCTGCCGGACGTCTCTGCGGTCGCTCCCGCGCAGCCCGCCGGCCGCCGTCTCTCGCTGGTCGAGGTCGCGCCGTCGACGCCGATCTACAGCACAGCCAGCCGCCGGCTCGTGGACGACGTGCGCTCGCTGCGAACGCCGTTCTACGTGGGCGTCTCGGGCGACACCGCGGGGTACGTCGACCTCGAGCACAGCCTCCGCACCCACCTCCCACTTGTCCTCGCGTTGGTCGTGGTCTCGACCCTGCTCGTTCTCTTCCTGATGACCGGCTCGCTCGTGCTCGGAGTGAAGGCAGTCCTGATGAACGCACTCAGCCTGAGCGCCGTGTTCGGGTTGCTCGTCCTGATCTTCCAGCACGGGAACCTGCAGGGCCTGCTGTCCTACCGGAGCACGGGCGCCCTCGACGCGACCCAGCCGATCCTGCTCTTCGCGATCGCCTTCGGGCTCGCCACCGACTACGGCGTTTTCCTGATCTCGCGCATCAAGGAAGCGCACGACAGCGGTGAGCCCGACAACCGTGCCGTAGCGATCGGGCTCGAGCGCACCGGGCGGATCGTGACCGCCGCAGCGCTCCTGTTCTCGGTCGCGATCGGCGCATTCGTGACCTCGCAGCTCGTCTTCATCAAGGAGCTCGGCCTCGGCATCGCGCTCGCAGTTCTGATCGACGCATTCGTGATCCGCGGCCTGCTCGTGCCCTCGCTGATGGCACTGCTCGGCAAGTGGAACTGGTGGGCGCCCGGCCCCCTCAGGCGCATGTACGACCGCTCCTCACGCGCACCGTCCGAGGCCGCCCTGGGAACGCCGGAATGAGCGCGGTCGACGCAGCCGGGGGGACGGTTCGAGTACGCAGGTCGCTACGACGGCGTGGGCAACGAGAGTCGTTCGTCGAGCAGGCGCGCGATCGGCCACGCCCCGTTCGAGGTGTTGGAGACCACCGTGTGGGTCAGGTGGGTCGTCGGATCGTGCACCGTTCGAAACGAGACGCCGGCGTCCGATCCCTCGAGGATGACGCCGGCTCCCGACTGGGCGAGCCAGAAGCCGAGGCCGTACCGGAGCGACGATCCAGAAACCACGCTTCGCGGTTGAACGAGCGTGCTCACCATCGCGGCAGAGACGATCCTGCCGGCAACGAGCGCATCCCAGAAAGCGACGATGTCCGCCACGGTGGAGTACATACCGCCGTCACCGTTCCCCCGGACCGGAAGATGGAAGACGTTCGTCTGGAGCGAGTCTCCGCCCTCGAGGTAGCCGACCGCAGCCCGGCCGGGAAGCTCGTCCGAGCGCAGGAAGGCAGAATCGTGCATCCCCGCAGGGATGCACACACGTTCGCGAACGAGCCGGTGAAACGAGACGCCACTCGCCCGCTCGGCAATCAGTGCGAGCACGACGAAACCGCCGTTGCAGTACCCGAAGCGCGCTCCGGGAGGAGACACCTGCTCGTGTCCGTCGAGCACGGCAAGGTACTGCTCGGTCGTCGCGAGCTCGTGGACGGGTACGGAGAGAACGTAGTCCGTGACCTTGTAACCCGCGCCCTCGTCGAGGTAGTCGCCGATGCCCGAGCGGTGGGCGAGGAGGTGCTCGACGGTCACGTCCTCGGCGATGAGCGGCAGATCGGCTCCGAGAACGTCACGCGCCTTGGTTGCGAACCCGAGGACACCGTCTTCGATCAGGCTCGCGATCGCCAGGGCTGTCAGGCCTTTCGAACCGCTCGCGATCGCGAACTGCATCGCAGCTGTGTTCTCGATCCGGTGTCTGCGGTCGGCGAGGCCGTAGGCCAGCTCGAACTCGAGCTCGACACCGCGGTCGACACGCACGATGCCCGCGAAGTCTTCCGCGCGGGCGAGCGCGTCGAGGTCGTTCTGCAGCTGCATCGGTGCGCCGCTTCCGGTCCGGGACGCGTTCACAGTGTCGGCGCGCCGCGGTGTCGGAGGAATGCGAGCATCGCGCGGACGCGCCGGTGATCCTCTTCGTCTGGGCCGATGCCGAGTTTGGCGAGGATGCCGGCGACGTGTGTCTCGACGGTACGTTCGGTGAGCCAGAGCCGGCGTGCGATGCCGCGGTTGGTGCCGCGTTGGCGGGCCTTGGCAACCCCGTAGCGGTGCCGAGCGACCACGGCGGCCCGATCACTCATCCCAGCCGGTCGCCGGGGCGATCTGCGGCTCGGCGTCGGACGTAGCGGACGTGCGTTGCGAGCGGCGAGTGGATCACCTCCGCCGGCTCGAAGCCGGGATCCGGCACGCCGTCGAAGAGGCGCTCGCCGGCGCCGAGCAGGACGGGGACCAGGTCGAGAGCAAGCTCGTCGACCACGCCTGCATTCAGCGCCTGACGCACGGTGGATGCGCCCCCGGCGATGTCGACTCCTCGGCCGCCCGCGGCTTCCGAGGCGCGCGCGAACGCCGCGTCGAAGCCGTCGGTGACGAAGTGAAACGTCGTCCCTCCGGCCATCTCGATCGGATCGTGCTCGAAATGCGTGAGGACGAACACCGGTGCGTGGTAGGGCGGCTCCTCGCCCCACCAGCCGCGCCAATCGTCCTCCCAGGAGCCGCGGATCGGCCCGAACATGTTCCGACCCATCACGTAGGCCCCGCGCGGGCGAAGCAGCAGATCACGCGCTCGCGCATCGGCATCGTTGAGCGGCTCGTCGAGATGCCAGCGATGAAGCTCGATCCCGCCGCGGCCGAGCGGATGCTCGAGGCTCTGGTCGGGTCCCGCGACGTAGCCGTCGAGCGAGATCGACATGTGGCAGGTAGTGGTTGCGTCCATGCTGATTGGGACCGTATCCCCTCGCGGAAGTCATCGCCGTCGCTGCCGCTCGCATGGGGACGGCGGACCCTACGACCGCGATCGCACGGAACCGATCACCGCGTCTGCGAGCGGGATCGCCGGCAGTCCCGGATCAGGGGCGACGTCCGGGTGGAACAGGTGCGCGAGTTGCCGGATCCCGTCGGCGAGCCTCGGCCCGGGACGCGAGTAGTAGCCGTCGCCGTCGACGGCGACCGCCGGCACCGGCCAGTCGATCGCTGTCGCACGCTCCGCTGCCTCGTCGGCGCCGAACCCGCAGGGGCCGACGACGACCAGCTCCGGCTCGAGGGCGAACACCTCGTCCCAGCTCGTCGAGAACGACGGCCGGCCGGCTCTGCCCAGCACGTCGACGCCGCCGGCAAGCTCGACCATCTGCGGCAGCCAGTGCCCCGCGCAGAACGGAGGCTCGAGCCACTCGGCGAAGAAAACCCGCCGCCGGGAGCGGCCCCGCACCGAGACGGCAACCTCCTCGGCAGTGGCACGCATGCGTTCCGCGAGCTCACTGCCTCGCCGCGCCACGCCTAGTCGGCCGGCGAGATACTCGATCGAGGCCGCAACGTCATCGAATGTGCGCGGATCGAGCGAGATCACCTCTGCACCGACCGGACACGCGGACGCAAGCTCGCCGCTCGACACCGCGCACACCGCGCACAGGTCCTGCGTCACGATCACGTCCGGCGCAAGCTCGGCGAGGAGCGCGGCATCGACGGTGTACAGCGAGCGGCCGTCACGCAGCGACGCGCGCACGGCCTCGTCGATCTCGACGCTCGACAGCTCCGACGGATCGATGCGTGCGGCCGTCACGACCGGCAGGCCCACGACCTCGGCCGGCCAGCGACACTCCTCCGACACGCCGACGAGGGAGTCGATCAGCCCCAGCTCGGCGATGATCTCGGTCGCGCTCGGAAGGAACGAGCAGATCCGCACCCTTCCGACCATACCCCGGGCCTTCTTCAGCTCGTTTCGACCGGCAGGCCTGCGCGTCGCCACTCGGGAAAGCCGACGTCGAGGCGGCGCGCCTTGAGCCCACGCGCTCGTAGTGCCCGAACGGCGTCGTCGGCGTAGACGCAGTAGGGACCCCGGCAGTAGGCGACGATCTGTCGCCGGCGCGGCAGCTTGGGCGCAAGCGAAGCGAGCGCGTCCAGCGGCACCGACTGCGCGCCCGGAATGTGCCCCGCCTCGTACTCGGGCTCCGGGCGCACGTCCAGGACGACCACGTCGCCGCGCGCCAGCCGCCGCCGAAGCTCCTCGGCGGAAACATGCTCGACCCCTTCCCGCTCGCCCAGATATTCGTCCGCCAGTTGATTCACCTCGGTGACATGGCGCACCGCCACGTCCCGCACCGCGGCCCAGAGATCGCCGACCCGCTCGCTCGCCAGCCGATAGAAGACCCGGGTCCCCTCCCGACGCGAGCGAACAAGACCCGCCCGAGCAAGAACATGAAGGTGCTGCGACGTGTTCGCGACGCTCTGCGAGATCTCGCCCGCGATCTCGTCGACCGACCGCTCGCCCTGCGCGAGCACGTCGACGATCTCCGCCCGCCGGCCGTTTCCCAACGCCTGTGCCGCAGAAGCGAACGCGTCGAACAGGGCCACTTTCGCTGCGCCACTCGCCACTTCTTCAAGTTATCACTTGAATAGTTGAAGAGCAAGCGTTACGCTCGGCAGCCACCGGTCCTGCTCACACAGAAGGGAGACGACCATGTCCACGACCGAGAATCCGAACAAGGCACTCTGGGAGAAGGGCGACTTCACCCGGATCGCGGCGAGCATGCGCGAGAGCGGCGATGCGCTCGTCGCGACGTTGGGAATCACCGAGGGAATGAGCGTCCTGGATCTCGGCTGCGGCGACGGCACCACTGCGGTGCCGGCCGCGAAGCGTGGGGCCGACGTGCTCGGCGTCGACATCGCCCGCAACCTCGTCCAGGCCGGCAACGAACGCGCACGCACGCTCGGTCTCGAGAACTTGAGGTTCCAGGAGGGCGACGCGTCCGATCTGAACGAGCTCGACGACGACAGCTTCGACCTCGTCGTGAGCATCTTCGGCGCGATGTTCGCCCCGCGGCCGTTCGACGTCGCGAGCGAAATGGTCCGGGTAACACGTCCAGGCGGCCGAGTGGTGATGGGGAACTGGATCCCCGGCGACCCGACGCTCGTCGCCCAGATCCTGAAGATCAGCTCCGCCTACTCGCCGCCGCCGCCGGAAGGATTCGTCAGTCCGATGACGTGGGGCGTCGAGGAGAGCGTGATCGAGCGATTCACGGCCGCCGGTGTGCCGGCGGAGCAGATCTCGTTCGAGCGGGACACCTATACGTTCGAGTACCCGGCCCCGCCGTCGGAGCTCGTCGCGCAGTTCAGGGACTACTACGGCCCGACGATGAACGCGTTCGACGCCGCGGCTGCGAACGGCCGCCGGGACGAGCTCAACGCCGAACTCGACGACCTCTTCGCAAGCAAGAACACCAGTACGACGGACGGCGTCACCTCGATTCCCGCAACCTTCTTGCGCGTCACGGTCGCCGTCTAGCCATGGCATAGGGTCGACAAGTGAAGCCGGCGACGCGCGTACTGCTCACGGCGGCCGGACTCGTCTACGCGCTCTTCGCGGCGGGATGCTTCCGGCTCGCGGCAGAGCACGGCTACGAACGGGGCGTCTCGATCGGCGAGGGGCTGTTCGTGTCGCTCGGCGCGGCTGCGTTTTTCGTCTCCGCGTTTCGATCGAAGTGGCGAGCCTCCGCGGTAGCGCTCGGCACGCTGCCCCTCGTCGGCTGGTTCCTGGCAACACCCTGGAACTCGGGACCACCCTTTCTCGTCGCCTCGCTCATCGCGCCGTGCATCGCAGCCTGCGTCCTGATGCGTAACAGGGTCATGCGCGGCGGCCAAGCCTTGCTGTGACCGTGACCAGCTCGTGGAGCGCGAGGTAACCGGCTAGAGTCTCGCCGGAATACTTGTGCCCGCAATGTTCGTTTGCGTCTTCGATGGACCTTGGACTAGTCACCTTCGCCGACCTCCACCCCGGTCTCAGTCCCGCGGAACGCATGCGGGATCTCCTGGAGGAGGCCAGGCTCGCGGACGAGCTCGGCCTGAAGGTCTTCGCCGTCGGAGAGCATCACCGCCCCGACTACCTCGTCTCGTCGCCGACGACCGTACTCGCCGCGATCGCCGCCGTCACGGAGCAGATCCGGCTCTCGAGCGCCGTGAGTGTGCTCTCCTCCGACGACCCGGTTCGGGTCTTCGAGCAGTTCGCGCACGTCGACCTGATCTCGGGCGGCCGGGCCGAGATCATGGCGGGCCGCGGCTCGTTCATCGAGTCGTTCCCACTGTTCGGTTACGACCTGCGCGACTACGACGAGCTGTTCACCGAGAAGCTCGAGCTGCTGCTCGCGATCCGGGACGACGAGCGCGTCACCTGGCAGGGAAAGCATCGCGCACCTCTCGAAGACGCGGTCGTCTGGCCAAGGCCGGTGCAGGATCGACTTCCCATCTGGGTCGCCGTCGGCGGGAGCCCCGAGTCCGTGGTCCGGGCGGCGCGCCTCGGCTTGCCGCTGGCGCTCGCGATCATCGGCGGCCAAACAGCCCGTTTCAAGCCGTTCGTCGATCTCTACCGGCACGCCTGGGTGGAGACCGGACAGACCGGCGAGCCGCGCATCGCCATCAACACGCACGCGTTCATCGCAGACTCGCGCCGGCAGGCCGACGCAGCCTTCGCCGCGCCGTACCTGGACGTGATGAACCGCATCGGCAAGGAGCGCGGCTGGCCTCCCTCGGGACGCGCGGAGCTCGAGGCACTCGCAGCTCCGTCCGGTCCGCTCGCGCTCGGCTCGCCCGAGGAGGTCGCCGAGAAGATCATCTCGTTCCACGAGACGTTCGAGCCCGAGCGCTACCTCGCCCACATCGGCATCGGCGCCGTCTCGCACGCCGACGTCATGCGGGCGATCGAGCTCTTCGGAACCCGGGTGGCGCCGATCGTCGCGTCCGAGACGCGACTTGCTGCCGAAGTTTCGTAGTCCCCGACGCGAGCAGAGGAGGCTGAAACGATGGCCACACTGAGCGAGAAGCAGGCGAAGCTCTTCACCGAACGCAACTGGGGCGTGATCGCCACCGTCCGCGAGGATGGATCGCCGCAGGCCACGCCGGTCTGGATCGACTACGACGGCGAGAACGTCCTCGTCAACAGCGCCCGGGGCAGGACGAAGGTGACGAACATCGAGCGCGACCCACGAGCCACCGTCACCGTCCTTCCCGCCGAGGACCAGCAGTCCGGCTACGTGATGGTCAGCGGCCCGGCGAAGATCGTCGACGAGGGCGCGCTCGAGCACATCAACATGCTCGCGAAGAAGTACCTCGGCCAGGACAAGTACCCCTACCTCGGGCCGGGCGAGCAGCGCGTGATCATCCAGATCCGTCCGGAGCGCGTCGACGGCTTCGGCGC
>Ga0207693_10002984_pt1 | contig 14653 bp, 14 predicted proteins | sample LARL81metaG_FD_184347 | JGI IMG/M metagenome (GOLD analysis project Ga0207693, IMG submission 184347) | Corn, switchgrass and miscanthus rhizosphere microbial communities from Kellogg Biological Station, Michigan, USA - LAR L8-1 metaG... | ecosystem: Host-associated > Plants > Roots >...
AGAAGGCCGAGAATCTGGCGGCGGCGATCGAGGGAATGCTGATTCTCGTCGGCGCCGCGATCATCATCTACGAGGCGACGCATCGCTTGGTGGTGGGCGCCGAGGTCCAGCACCTCGGGGTGGGCCTCGCGGTGATCGGCTTCTCGGCGGTCGCGAACCTCGGCGTCTCCGCCTACCTGGGCCGCCGGGCTCGGGCGCTTCGATCCGCCGCGCTCGAGGGCGACGCCGCCCACCTGCGCACCGACGCGCTCACCTCGATCGGCGTGTTCGTCGGCCTCGGCCTCGTCGTGATCACCGGAAGCGACGTCTTCGACCCGATCGCGGCGCTCGCCGTCGCCGTGGCGATCGTGGTGGCCGGCATCCGGATCCTCACCCGATCCTCGCGAGTGCTGATGGACGAGGCGCCGCCGCCCGAGGAGCTCGATCGGGTCGAGGCCGCCATCGGCCGCGCCCGGCCCGAGGAGATGGTCGGCTACCACAAGCTCCGGGCTCGCCGCGCGGGAGCCCGCCGCTACATCGACCTGCACGTCCAGTTCCGTGACGGCACCACGCTCGAGGACGCGCACCAACTGGCTCACCGGCTACGCGACGCGATACAGGCCGAGATCCCCGACTCCGACGTGCTCATCCACGTCGAGCCCGAAGGCGCCCTGCACGATCCGGAGACGCGCGAAACGCAGCCGTACCGGGCCGGCTGACGCGCAAAAGCCAGCCCTCAGAACAGGTTCACGGCCGCCGACAGGCCCACTGCGCCGACCACGATCGGGTAGCCGACATACCCGTTCACGGCCAGGACGAGCGCGCCGATGGCGCAGATGATGACCACTGTGAGCCAGGAGGCTCGCTGAAGCGACACGGCTATGTATGTTGGCGAAGTGAGCAGCGTCAATGCCGAGCGGGTCCCAGCGGAGGCCGCCGAGGCGGCCGTCGGCCGGCTTCGCGAGATGTCGGCCGACCTGCGCGGATGCGCGCTGATCGGTCCCGGCGGTCAGGTGTTGGCTGCCACCAGCGAGGCCGATCGCTGGGCCGAGCCGACCGCCGAGCTGCTGGCGGCGGCGGACGCCGCCGGCGATGAGCCGGCGAGCCACGTGCACGTGGCCACCGAGGACGGCGAGGCGTTCGCCGTGCGCCACGAGAACCTCGCGATGGTCGCAGCGACCGAGCGCTTCACGCTGGCATCGCTCATGATCTTCGACATGCGGGCAGTACTTCGAGACCTCGTCCGGGAGCTGGCCTGATGGTCCCGAAGCCGCAGCGCACGATTCTCAACAGGGTGTCGAGCTACGCGGAGGAGGCCGCGGCCTACCTCCGCCGGAGGCGCATCACGCGAACCCCCTTCGCCCGGGTCCACTACCAGGGCGGCCGGGTGGTCTCCTACCCGCCTGACACCGAGGCCGGCCGGGCACTGTTTCGGGCGGCCGCGAACGTGATCGACGCCGCACGCGAGCCAGGGGCGCCAGCGAGCCGATGACCGAGATCGCGCCACCGCTGATCGACGCCGAGCTTGCCGTGAGCATCGTCGAGCGCGCGCTCGAGCACGGCGGCGACTTCGCCGAGGTCTTCTGCGAGCAGCGCGCGGGCCTGGGCCTCGCCGTCGACGAGTCGCGCGTCGAGCGCGTGCAGCGCGGTTCCGAGCGCGGCGCCGGCGTGCGCGTGATTCGCGGTGACACGACCTACTTCGCCCACGTCGACGGACTGGGAGAGGAGGATCTCGAGCGCGCGGCCGACGCGGTGGCGGCAGCGGTGCGGAGCGAGCGCTCCGAGCCGCAGGCGCTTCGGAACCCGCAGGCGGCGGCGCCGCAGGACATCGAGACGCCGCCGGGCCAGGTCCCGGCCGAGCGCAAGGCAGACCTGCTTCGAACGTGCGACGAGACCGCGCGCGCCGCCGGCGCCGAGATCGCGCAGGTCATGGCGAGCTACGCGGAGGGGCGCCGGCTCGTCACCGTCGCGAACTCGAGTGGCCGGTTTGCGAGTGACGACCGCACGCGGGTGCGCCTGGGAGTGCAGGTGGTCGCGCGGCGCAACGGGACCGTCGAGACGGGCTTCGAGACGCTCGGGGGCCATCGTGGCTACGAGCTCATGGAGGCCGGCGCGCCCGAGCGCATCGCCGGGCGCGCGGCGCAGGTGGCGCTGACGCTTCTCGACGCCGATCCGGCCCCGGCCGGCGCGATGCCGGTCGTGGTCGGCGGCGGCTTCGGCGGCGTTCTCTTCCACGAGATGACCGGCCACGGGCTCGAGGCGGACCACATCCAGAAGGGTGCCTCGGTCTACACGGGCAAGCTGGGCCACAGTGTCGCGGCGCCCCACCTCGACGCCTACGACGACGGCCGGCTGCCCGGCGAGTGGGGCACGGAGGGGATGGACGACGAGGGAACCCCTACCCAGCAAACCGCCGTGATCCACCAGGGCCGGATCACCTCATACCTCTACGACCTCGAGCGGGCGCGCAAGGACGGGGTCGAGTCGACCGGCAACGGCCGGCGGGAGAGCTTCCGCCAGCTCCCCATCCCACGGATGACCAACACCTACATCGCCCCCGGCGAGGCGCGGCCGGAGGAGCTGATCGCCGAGATCGACAAGGGCTTTTACGCCGTGTCGTTCGCCGGCGGCCAGGTGGACCCGACCACGGGGGACTTCGTCTTCGGCGTCTCCGAGGGCTACCTGATCGAGGGCGGAGAGAAGACCAAGCCCTGCCGCGGCGCGACTCTGATCGGCAACTGCCTCGACGCGCTGGGCAAGATCGACGCCGTGGCCTCTGACTTCGAGATGAAGACGGGCTTCTGCGGCAAAGGCGGCCAGAGCGTGCCGGTTGGCACGGGCCAGGGGCACGTGCGGATCCGCGAGCTGACGGTCGGCGGAACGGCCGTCTAGCCGCGCCCGGCCTTACCGGCGGGGCACCACGTGTTCCGCGGCACGTTCGAGCACGGGTTCGGCATGCTCGGCAGCTGCTTCTTGGGCAGCTTGTGCATGACCACCTTGGTCAGGCGCGGATAGTTGTCGGTCGGCAGGCAGGGGCCGTCGCCCAGGAGCTGCGTGTCGCACAGCACCTCCTGGGTCAGCTCCGGGTTCGGGTCGGCGGTGCCGGTCTGGCCGCACTTGCCGTTCGTCTGCTGCAGGGTTGGCGGCGAGCTGCCGTCGGGCGCCTGATTTCCCTGGTAGCAGTTGATCGGGTTGCCGTTCGAGAGCGTGATCTCGCCGAAGTCGCTGTTGGTCGGGTTCCCGAAGAAGCCGTTCTTGGAGAACTTGTTGTCGAAGAGCTGGTTGGCCCAGTCGTCGTAGGTGCAGCTGAACCCTGGGAAGAGCGTCGGCGAGCCGCCCTGGCAGTGCTGGCCGGGCGGCGGCGTCTCGTTGTCCGGGTAGGGGATGAAGAGGACGCCCCAGGCCCCGTTGTGGACGATGCGGTTGTCCATGATCGTGTCGAACCGCCCGCCGGTGATCGTCATCCCGGTCCCCACCGGCCCGAGCGCCGCGGCGCCCGCCGCCGGCACGTTCGGGTTGTTGTTGTCGTGCACGTAGTTGTGGATGAACGCCCAGCACGACTCGGTGTGGGTGATCGGGCTGACCTTGCCTTTCTTGGCGCAGTGGCCGTTCTGCGGCGAGGGCCAGTCGTCGTTGTTCTGGCTGTTGGTGTCGAAGCCGTCCTTGTTGTTGTCGAACTCGGAGTTCTTGACCACCAATCGCCCGCCGGCGTTGGTGCCCGAGTAGCCGAGTGCGCTGTACTCCGACCAGGAGTTGTCGATCTTCTGGTTGCACAGCTTCCGGCAGGCGCCGATGTAGTAGTTGGAGTCGTTGAAGTTGCTCGCGTAGGTGTGGTTGAGCACTCCCGGGCCGTTCGAGTTGCTCGTGAACATCCCGTACTGCGCCGCGGTGTCCGGGTTCTTCGGATCGAAGAAGGTGCTCGTGGTGTTGAGGTAGGCGCCGCGGTACTTGCCCAGCCCGAGCTTCCCGCTGCCGTCGCCGCCGTTCCACCAGATCTCGTTGCCGCTGCTTGCGGAGCCGGCCAGGAAGTTGCACGTGGTCAGGTTCTGGATCGTGACGCCGTCCGTCTTCCAGACCACGATGCCGTTTCGGCCCAGTGCGGAGCCGCCCTCGTTCGCACCGAAGTCCTGGAACTTCTTCGCGTCGCTGCACGGCTTGCTGGCGTCCGCCTTGGTGCCGTCCACGATCGTCCGGTTGCGGCTCATCCCGCGGATATGGAGGTCGGGGGTCTTGACGAGGACCCCGGACGGCGGTACGTCGCTGCCCGCCTTGGGCGGGTTCTTGAGGTCGTTGCGCTCGTGGTAGTCGCCCGGGCCCACGAGGATCCAGTCGCCCTTGTGCGCGGCGTTGACGGCCTGCTGGATCGAGCTATAGCGGCCGGGATTGCCGTGGTAGGTGCCGACCGTCAGGACACGGGCGCCCGCAGCTGCCGTCGTCCCGGCCGCGAGCATGCCGACGACCCCTCCGATCGCCACAGCCCCGACAACTGCGCGCCGCACGCTGCTCCTCCACGGCCGCATGTCACGGGAAAATCTACTCCTATCCGCCGAGCCCGGCAACGATCTCGTCCGCCGCCAGCTCCCCCGAGCGAATCGCCCCGTCCATGTAGCCGACCCACTTGGGAGTCAGCTCGGAGGCCGCGAAGTGCACGCCGTCCACGGCGCGCCCGGCCACGTGCCCGATGCTGGTGATCACGCCGGGTGGGCTGTAGGAACCGTAGGCGCCGCGGGTGAACGGCTCCGCGGCCCAGACGAGCTCGAGGTAGCGGCGGGGATGGCGGGCCTGCCAACCGAAGTAGCGGGCGAAGCATTCGAGCGCCGCTTGCCGCCGCGCGTGCCGGGACTTGTCGTAGAAGTCGCTGCCGGCGTCGCCCTCGAAGAACCCGACGAGCACGCCCGGCTTGCCGTCGCGTGGCGAATTGTCGTAGGTGATCTTCACCGGGCCGGTGTCGCTGATCGTGAAGCCGTTGAGTCCCTGCGGCCGCCAGAAGGGCTCGTCGTAGACCGCATTGCACTTGATCGCCGTGCCCATGGGCTGGCGCTGGGCGAGCTGGGCGTGGGAGGGGAGGAGCGGTGGGTGGAACTCGATCCGGTCGACCAGCGGCGGCGGCACGGCGACGAGCACCCGCTTGCCCCGCCACGTCCCGTGCCGGGTGGACACAAGGAACCCGCCGTCCTTGCGGCGGATCGTCTCAACCGCGGCCTTCAGCACCACGCGATCGCCGAGCTTCGCCGCCAGCCGCTCGGAGAACTGCTGCGTCCCGCCGACGAACCGGATCGTCTGTGCGTCGCCGACGAGCGTGAACGCGTTCCCGCCGACGCTGCGGATCGCCGAGAGCAGGTCCAATAGCGAGACGTCGCGCGCCTCGGCTCCGTAGACGCCCTCGATCACGATCTGGATCAGCCACCGCGCGTCGGGGGTGTGCGAGTTCGCCTCGGTCCAGGTCTCAATCGTCTCCGAGTCCCACTGCGCGGCGTTCGCGGCCTTCCAGGGCTCATCGCCGACCGTGGCGGCCATCGAATTGAGGCGCGAGATCATCACCTCGAGCTCCGCCAGCGAGGCCGGGTTGACCGGCGGGACGCTGCCGCTCCACCGCGTGAGCTTCCCGTTCCGGTACATGAGGTTCTTGCCCTGCGCGTAGGTCTCGAAGGTCTTGATCCCCATCTCCTTGGCCAGCGCGAGGACCTTGTCCTGACCTGGCCCGGCCCACTGACCGCCGAGCTCGACGACCTTGCGCCCGTCGATTGGGCGGTCGAAGGTGCGCCCGCCCACGCGATCGCGAGCCTCGAGCACCACGATCGAGTGACCCTTGCGGAGGAGCAGCCGCGCGGCGGAGAGCCCGGCGAGCCCGGCGCCGACCACCACAACGTCGACGCTCCCCTTGATGCGGCGGGCGGAGGCCTCGGCGGACCCGGCGAGGCCGGTGCCCGCGAGGCCGGCCGCGGCGGCGCCCGTCGCGGAGAGCGCGGCAAACCTGCGGCGGCTGATGCGCCGCGAATCCGGGTTCGATTCCTCCTGCTTCATTGGGCGATCGTAGGATCGCGCACCGCCGGCCGCGCCGCTCGGCTCTAGAGCGGCGTCGCCCCGCCGCTCCGCTGTTCCCAGAACTCCAGATGCAGGCGCTTCGCGGCGGCGCGGAACCTTGGGGCGTAGCGGTCGGCGACCGTTCGCGGTAGCGGGATGAGCAGCGAGCGGTTGAGCAAGGCCTCGCGGTCTCCGGCCTCGATCGCCTTACGGCACTCATCGCATGCCCTGCGCTCGCCGCCCTGCACGGGGTAGGACCAGCGTGGCCGGAGGCTGCCGCAGAAGTCGCATCGCACGAACACATGTTCGCATGGCCGTCAAGGCCTGGGACGCAGGTGTAGGGTCGAACACAGGTTGTCTCTCTTTCGCCGCCGATCGCAGGATGCTCCGTCGGATGGGCCGTCCCCAGCCGAGATGCATGGACGCGCCGCGGAGATCTCGGATCCGGGAGCGCTTGGCTGGGAGGTCGTCTGGGAGGCGCTCAAGACCGAGGAGCCGGCCGACGACCCGAACACCATCGCCCAGGAGCTAGGGCTGGACGAAGAGCACGAGCTCCATCTCCCCAAGCAGGTGGGGGGCTATGCGACCGAGATGAGCGGCACGCGCCACGGGCGCAGCGTGAAGCTGCGGCTGGGCGTCATGCCCTCGATCTGGAAGAACCAGCCCGCCACCGAGGTGGAGCTCGACTCGCCGGTGGCCCCGTTCAAGGTCCGCGCGGACGGTGGCCGCATGGTCATGGAGTCGGGAGCGCTGCCGGAGGTCGACGAGGTCCTTGCCGGGCTGGCTGAGTCGCCCAAGGTGTGGCACGACCTCGTGGTCGAGGGCGGGCCGGACGGCATCCTCGCTCGCCGGCCGATCAAGATGAAGAGCCACCCCCAGGGCTACGTGTACGACCTGTGGCTGGTGGAGCGCTTGGCCGACCGGCTCGGCGCCTAGCCTGCGCGCTCCCCACCGGAGAGGAGCCGTTCGAGCTTGTCGAACGAGTCGCCCCAGCCCTCACGATGCAGGTCCCAGCGCCCCTCGGTCTTGAACGCCCCCTGCGTCAGGGCGACCTCGGTTGAGTCGCCAAGACCCCGGAACTCGAGGGCGGCGAGGGTCTCGACGTCGTCCGGGTGCGGTTCCTCCCAGATGAAGGTGAAAGCGAGTCGGGCGGGCGGCTCCACCTCGCGGAACTCGCCAATCAGCTGAAAGGCGTCGCCCTCGGGCGGCTGCATCTCGATCCGGTAGCCCCGGTCCACCTCGGGCCGGAAGTCGAGGCTCGCGATCCTGAATCCCTCCGGCCCCCACCACTGCGCCATTAGGTCCGGATCAGCGAAGGCGGCGAAGACCTCGGGTTGACGCGCAGGAAGAACGCGCTCGATCTCGAGCATGAGCTCGGAGGACTCCGCTCCCATGCGCCGATCCTATTCGGGGTTCCCGGCCACCGGATCGGCGTGCTCGCCTACGTGTTGCTGTTCGCCGATCCGAAGGAGAACCTCTTCTCCCAGGCGATCATGGTTGGCGCCGTCACGGTCATCGTGGTCGGGGGGCTGATGCTCGTGTGGTTCCTGTCGCACCCCTACCGAGACGAGCCGGGGAGCATTCGGCCGACGGCCATGGAGAAGACCGTCTCAGAGCTGCAGACCGATCCCGCCTACGCCGAGTCGGGGCTCGTGACCGGCTGCGACGCGCAGGGGAATCAGCTGGCGCCGGGTAGCAGCTGATCGCGGGCTGACCGGACAGGCGTCCGGCGGAGGGGGCCAGCGAATACATTGCGGGCGATGGAGCTCGCGACGATCGCCCAGCGCGCCGTCGAGGCGGCGCAGGCCGCCGGCGCGACCGACGCCGAGGCCTACCTGCAGGACGCGGTGGGCCGCGAGATCCGCATCTTCGACGGCGAGGTCGAGAGCCTCACCGACGCCGGCCAGCGCGGTCTGGGCGTTCGTTGCTGGATCGATCACCGCTCCGGCTACGCCTACGGCACCGACCTGAGCGACGAGGGCCTCAGCGGCATCGCCGCCGGCGCCGTGGAGGCGGCGCGGATCGCCGACCCGGACGAGTTCACCGCCGCGCCCGAGGCCGCCGCCGGCGAGGTGCCCGAGATCGAGGGGCTCGTCGACACGAGCCTCGCGGACTGGACTACCGAGCAGAAGATCGAGCTCGCACAGGCGGTCGAGCGCGCGGCCCGCGCGGCGGACGATCGCGTCGTCGCCGTCGAGACCACCGTCTACGCGGACGAGGAGGAGCGCGTCGCGCTCGCCTCGTCGACCGGCCTCTCCGGATCCTGGGAGGCGACCAGCGCCTACGCGTACCTGCAGGCGATCGCTGAGGCCGACGGCGACAAGCAGACCGGACTGGGCCTCGGGATGGGCCGCTCGCCGCAGGCGCTCGACCCGGAGGAGATCGGCCGCGAGGGAGCCGAGCGCGCCGCCTCGCTCCTCGGCGCCACCAAACCCTCCTCGCGCACCTGCCCGGTGGTCCTCGATCCGCTCGTGGCCGCGAGCTTCGTGGGCATCATCGGCGGGACCCTGTGCGCGGACTCGGTCCAGCGGGGCCGCTCGCCGTTCGCCGGGATGCTGGGCGAGGAGGTCGGCTCCGCCGCGCTCACGCTGACCGATGACGGCATCGACCCCACCGGCCTCAACTCCGCGCCGCTTGACGCCGAGGGCGCGCCCCGCGGATCGACTTCGCTGATCGAGGCCGGGACCCTCGCCGCCTACCTGCACGACTCCTACACGGCGCGCCGCGAGGGCGACGGGACCCGGACCACCGCGAACGCGTCGCGCTCGGGCTACCGCTCGCCGCCGTCCGTCTCCACCTCCAATCTGATCGTCGGGCTGGGGGAGAAGTCCTTCGAGGAGCTCCTGGCCGAGGCGGAGGGCGGCGTCTTCGTCACCGACGTCGCCGGCCTTCACTCGGGCGTGAACCCGGTCTCGGGCACCTTCTCCGTCGGGGCGACCGGCAGGCTGATCGAGGGCGGTGCGCTCGCTGCCGCCGCCGACGAGTTCACGATCGCCTCGGACCTCACCTCGATGCTGAAGGCGGTCGCTGCTGCCGGGAGCGACGCGCGCTGGGTGCCCTTCGGCGGCTCGGTCAAGACGCCGGCGATCTTGATCGCCGAGATGGCCGTCGGCGGCGTCTGAGCCGCGCGGCTAGGAGACCGGCGTCGGCGGGCCCAGGTGGAAGCCCTGGGCGTAGTCGACGCCCAGCTGCTTCATCAGTTCGAGCGTTCGCTCGTCGTTCACGCGCTCGCCGACGGTCTCCCGGTCCAGCGATCGGGCGACGTCCACGATCGAGCTGACGATCTCGCGGTCCACGCGGCTCGAACTGAGGCCCCTGATCAGGTCGCCGTCGATCTTGATGTGGTCAACGGGGAGGTGCTTGAGGTAGAAGAAGGAGCCGAAGCCCGAGCCGAAGTTGTCGAGGGCGAAGCCGCAGCCCAGCTCGGCCACCCGTTCGGCGAACGCACGGGCGCGCTTCAGGTCCGAGACGGCGACCTGCTCGCTCACCTCCAGGATCAGGTTCGCCGGGTCTACCCCTTCCTCACGCAGGGCGTCGGCGAGAGCCTCGGTGAACTCCGGGTCCTCGATCGTCTTCGCCGCGACGTTCACCTCCAGCCGCAGCGGCTCGCCGTTGGACTCCGCTGCGATCAGGCTCACCGCCTGGTGCGCCGCGCGGCGGTCGAGCTCTTGAACGAGGTCGAAACGCTCGGCGTCCGGCAGGAACGCCTCGGGCGGCAGGACGTCGCCCTCGGGGCTCCGCATGCGGATCAGCACCTCGTGGCGGTGGACCTCCCGGCTGGCGAGGTGGATGATCGGCTGGCGGTAGAGCACGATCCGGTCCTCGTCGAGGGCGTCGCGGATCTGGTCGGCCCAGGAGCCGCGGCCCTCGGTGCGCGGAGGCAGCCGCCGCGAGTACATCGCCACGCGGTCGCCGCCGGTGCGTTTGGCCTCGTACATCGCCCGGTCAGCGGCCCCGATCGCCTCATCGGCGCCGGTGAAGTTGCGGCGCAGGCTCGTGAGGCCGATGCTGATCGTGGGGCGGATCGGCTCGGCCGAGGCCACCTGCTCGCGACCCCGAAAGCGATCCAGAAGGACCTGGGCGACCGCCGCCGCCTCGTTCACCCGTGAGCCGCGCAACAGCACCGCGAACTCGTCGCCCCCAAGCCGGCCGACGGAGTCGGTTCCGCGCAGGCGATCGCGCAGGACCTCCGCGGTTTGGCGCACCAGGGCGTCGCCGGCCTGGTGGCCCATGGCGTCGTTCACCTGCTTCAGCCCGTCGACGTCGAGCATCAGCAGCGAGCTGGGATGGCCGTCGCGGCGCATGAGCTTGATCTCGAGGTCGAGCTCCTGGACGAAGCGGCGCCGGTTGAAGAGGCCGGTGAGCGGATCGTGGTCGGCCAGGAACTGGAGCTGGCTCTCGAACGACTTGCGCTCGGTGACGTTGGTGAGCATGCCCTCGTAGTGGACGCGTTCCCCGCGCTCGGCTCGCAGCACGCCCTCGTCGCGGACCCAGATCACTCGCCCGTCCTTGGTGATCATCCGGTACTCGGAGGCGAGCGGCACCCCGAGGATCGAGTCGCGCTCCTCCTCCTCGAGCACGCGGTCGCGGTCCTCGGGATGGATGCGCCGCGCCCACAGCGTCGGGTCGGCGGTCCACTCCTCCTGCGAGAAGCCGAGCATCCGCTCGAGCTGCGGCGAGACGTACTGCCAGGTGCCCTTGGCCCCGGGCTCGGCGATGTAGCTGACGGCCGGGAGCTGCTCGACCAGGGTGCGGTAGCGGCCTTCGGCCTCCTCGAGGAGCTCCTGCGTGGCGATCAGGTCGCTGATGTCAGTGGCGATGACCACGACGCCGATCACCCGCCCGTCGTCGGAGCGAAGGGGGGAGGCATTGAACATCAGCTCGACCGCGGTGCCGTCCTTGCGGCGCGCGGTCATCCGCCTTCGTGAGCGCGACTCGCCGCCGAGAATCCGCTCGAAGGCCACGTCGGATCCGGGGAGCTCCCGATTCGCGTTGAAGTCGCGGACGTGGCCGTCCATCATCTCCTCGGGTCCGAAGCCCAGCACCTCGCGGCATGCCTCGTTGATGAACCGGATCCGCCCGTCGACCCCGATCAGCACGATCACGTCAGTCGAGGTCTCAACGAGGGCACGGTAGAGCCGATCCGCGCCCTGAGGGTTTGGGTCGGTTGACATCAGATGAGTCCCGTCCAGCGTTTACCGGGCATACGACTCATCGACCGTGTGGCTGGATCCCTTCAATGCGGCCTTTCCTTGGCCAACGGATGTCCAACATCTTCGGATCCTCAGACTAGGGCTACCCCGTACAAGCGTCCGCTACGCGCGCGCCGTGACCCACTCGCGTCAACGCAATCCGGCGTCTGGAAAGTGGACGTGGATCGCGTTGACCTGGGGGGTTGGTGCCCGCCGGGCCGCGGCGTCGGACCCCAGTTCTCGCTATTTGCGCTTGTCAGCGCTTCTCTGGTGCCGTGCGGCTTGATTCCCCAACTATTGCTGTCGTTGCGGTGGGTGCCGGCCTCGTCGGGACCTGCGGCCAAGGCCAGGAGCCTGGGTCAAGTTGCTCTGTGCTCGGAAACCGGATGCGGATCAACTTGATTCACGGATGACTGCGCAACTCGTGGGTCTGCAGTGGTTTGACGTAGCAGGTAGCGGAAAGGCAAAGAGCCCCGGGGCGGGACTACGGCGCGCGGCGGATGGATACTCGTCGCGGCGCTGGCGGGGCTCTTTGCCTCAGCTTCTAAAGGTCATAGCGCGCCAGGTCCGAGTCCAGGCGCTCTCGCTCCTCGGAGTCGAGCGGCTCGTCGCCGTTGGTCGCGGCCTTCTCCTCGCAGGTGCGGCCGGCGCGGCGCCAGCGGCGCAGGCCGAAGCCGATCGCGATCGCGGCGATGATGATCGCGATGCCCGGGACCAGCCATGCGGTGAGGTCGAAGCCCGACTTCGGCGGCTCGGCGAGGACCGACGTGCCGTACTGGGCGACGAGGTCGTCGATGATCTCGTTCTCGGTCTTGCCCTGAGCGATCTCGTGGCGGATGAAGGCGCGCTCGCGGTCGGCCTGGGGTGAGAACGAGAGGTTGAGGGCGGTGCCGCAGACGGGGCACATCACCTGGTCCTCGATGTCGGGGAGGTTCGCCTGCGCCTGCGGCGGGGTGCCGGGCGTCGCGCTGGTGGCGAGCGCGGTGGTGGGGAGGAGGAGCGCCGCGGCGATCGCGAGCGCGGTGAATGCGCTGCGCACCCCGGGCCTCACTGCTTCGCCTTGCCGGTGATGAAGGGTGTGACGTTGGCGTCCAGGTAGCGCTCGGTGACCGGGCCCAGGCTGTGGAGGACGAGCTTGCCCTGGGGGTTGACGAGGAAGGACTCGGGCACGCCGGTCGTCTTCAAGTCGTTCTCGGCGAAGTCACCGTTGCCGTCGTGGAGCTGCGGATAGGTGATGTCGTGGCTCTTCACGAACTTGAGGCCGTCGGTGGACAGGTCGTTGGTGTCGACGCCGATGATGGTGAAGTCCCTGCCGCGGTTGGCGTCGTAGTAGCGCTCGAGGTCCGGGGACTCGCTCTGGCATGGCGGGCACCACGAGGCCCACACGTTCACCAGCACCCAGCGGCCGCGGTAGTCGGCCACGGAGCCGCTCCCCTTGCCGTCAAGCTCGGGTAGGGAGGTCGTCGCCCCCGGGACCACCCGGCCAAGCGCGAGCGAGGAGCTGCCCTTCTTCACCAGGCCGTAGGTGAGCAGGCCGACGACGGCCAGGGCCGCCAGGACGACGACGGTCGTTCGCAGACTCATCGCCTCAAGGGTAAAGAGGCGGCGCGGGCGCCTAGAATTGCGCCTCCGCTGCGGACGTAGCTCAGCTGGTAGAGCGCGAGCTTCCCAAGCTCGAGGTCGCGGGTTCGAGACCCGTCGTCCGCTTTCCTCCCTGGGGCCATCGGCCCACTTCTGCTTTCACGCGAAAGCAGTACTCCCCCAACCCGGCGGCATCGAGGGCCGCGATCGGTCCGTCCTGCGCGAGCCGCAGGTGCGGTTAGGTCATTTCAGCCTGCTCGAGGCTTCTTGATGACGGCCCGGGCGACACCCACTTGGACATCCGCTCCAACCGGCAAGCCGAGGCTGTTCGGCTTTCTGACCTGGAGTTCGATCATCCGAACCTCGATCTGGTTGTCCTTCCGAATCACACGGTGCAGCCACAGGACTCCCACCCCGGGCACCGAGAGCCGGGTGTTACGCCGCACGCTCACGCCGATCGCCGGGAACCCCTGCACCGATAGCTGCGCGAAGCGGGAACCGCGAGTGTTGAAGTGGCGAACGCCGTCCGAGACGGACCCGGCCGCGACGGCCCGGATCGCCTTGGCGTCGACCAGTCCCTTGAGTACGTCAGCCGTCTCGATCGTGTCGGTCAGCCGGAGGGACGCCTTGGTGGCACCGACCTCGCCTTCCGCGGTCGACTGCACGTTTGAGAGACCGAACACCTGCGGCACGCCCAGGTTCAGGACCTGGTTGCTGCGCACCTCACCGTCCGTGCCGTGGCAGGTGACGTAGACCAATGCCGACCGACCGGCGTTTGCACCGAGTGGCACACCGGAGACGACCGCCTGAGACCCGAACGCGTAGCCGCCGAGGAAGCCGGCTGTCCGCTCGATCGCGGTCAACGCGTGACCGATGACGATGACGGTCCCGGCCGTCAGATGGAGACTGGGGACGTTTCGCGTGACGCGTACCACGATCATGTGGGTCAGGTGCTCGCTGCCGTCGCTGGCCCGAGTCTGCTGGTTCAGCTTCACGTAGCCGATTCCGGGCAGGTTCACGCGGCCGGAAGCCCTCGCGCTGTACTTCTTGCCATTGATCCGCAGGCCGACGAACTCCGATCGCCCGCCGCCGCCCCTATACCGAGTCCCGTTAAATGACGTTCTGCTGACGGCCCTGACGGCGTCGGCGGTGATCTGGCCGCCGAGCAAGTTGACGTTGTGGACCACGTTTACCGACCGCGAACCGGTGCCGCCCTTGACGGTCGTGGCGTTGGTTCGCGAACGGATCACCCCGGTCCTGATCCCCGGAGCATGGGCGGCGGCCACGTCGTTACTGTCGCGGTCGTGACCACAGCCAAGGACCGCGAGCGCGGTGTGACCCGATTTCGCGATCTGACCGACCTTGACGAAGGTGCCCCACGCATTTCCGGTAGGGACCAAGCCGGCGGTTGTCGAACCGGCCACGGCTGATGCGGGGGCGAGTGCCGCTGCTGCGGCCGAAACCGCGGTGATCAGAAAAATGACTGTTTGCCTACGTGGTCTCATGATGCGTATGCCTCCTCGGTGTCCGCTCCGGTAATCGGCAGGGTGGAGCGACCGTCAAGAGATTGCGTTTCAAGCTGGACGTTTTGTCTACACGCGACGCCGGCCGTTAGCGTGACCGTCTACGAGTCGGGGTGAGCCTCCCCGTATCGCTACTCCCCGCAGGCGGCCAGCGGCATCTGGCGCCTGAGCCTGGACTTAGGCGAGCATCACTTCTGCTTTCACGCGAAAGCAGAAGTCTTTATCCGGCTCCGTGCAGCGCGAGATACTGCGTAGGCGATGTCGCAGGGAAGGTTGACTAGCCGTCCCCATGGTGAGAGGCTTGCCCTTCCGGCGGTAGCCGGACTCGCCGACAAGCCGTAACCGACTCGCCGA
>Ga0207693_10002990_pt1 | contig 14628 bp, 11 predicted proteins | sample LARL81metaG_FD_184347 | JGI IMG/M metagenome (GOLD analysis project Ga0207693, IMG submission 184347) | Corn, switchgrass and miscanthus rhizosphere microbial communities from Kellogg Biological Station, Michigan, USA - LAR L8-1 metaG... | ecosystem: Host-associated > Plants > Roots >...
GCGACGTCTTCAGTCGCGGCGAACAGATCGCTGGATAGCCGGTCCCGGGTCTGCTGGTAGCGGGCGGACGCGATGGCTTCTGTACTGCCGGCGGTGATGGTTTCGGTGATCGCGTGAGCGAGGAGTTCGGCGTCGCGGAGGGCATCGGTCATACCGTGGGTGGTGATGGGGTCCTTGTAGTAGCCGGCGTCGCCGACCAACGCCCAGCCGGGTCCCCAGGATTGGCGCACGTAGCCCGGTGTTCCGCCCCATCCGTGGATCGGACCGGCCGGCTGCGAAGCGGCGACGCGGTCGACCAGTGCCGGAGCGGCTTGGCCGAGCAAGGTCGTGAAGGCGTGCTCGACGTCGGTGCGGCGCACCGCCCGCATGCGTTGCGGGGTGGTGCTGACGAACACGCATGTCTGCCCGTTGTTGGTGGGGATGAGGCCAGCGGCGGCGTTGTCGCGGTAGGCCCACTCGTACCCGTCGGCCGGCAGGCCATTGAGGTACCGGTACAGGATCGCCGAGCAGGACCGGCCCTGCTGCAGGATGGGTGCGCCGACGTGCCGGGCGACGGTGGAGCGGATGCCGTCCGCGCCCACGGTGATGAGTGACGGCAGTTCAACCGGGCGACCGCCGCGGCCGGCGGTGCGCACGCCGGTTACCCGGCCGTTTTCGTCGGAGGTCAGCGCGGTGATCGCGGTCTGGGTGATCACCTCCACGCCGGCCTGCGCCGCGGCGTCGACCAGCAGCCAGTCGAGCAAGTACCGGCGAGGCGCGTACAGGGCGGGGACGCCGGGGCTGGGCCGGATCGCCACCAGTACGGTCCGCCCGTCCGGGTAGTGGAAGGTCGTGCTGCGGATGGGTGGGGTACCGGCCTCGGTAATCTGGTCGAGCAGGCCCCAGCGGGACAGCTGCGCTACTCCGACCCGCATCAGCCCGTGGGTGGAGACGATGTCGCTACCGGGCCGCGATCGGTCGATCAGCGCGACCCGCACCCCGGCTCGGGCGAGCAGCAGCGCGGTGGCGGCGCCGGCCACCCGGCCACCGACGACCACCACGTCGTAGCGATTCATGCCGCCGGCTCCTCGCAGGCGATGCACGGCGCGGCGTGAACTTCGCCGGCCTGGTGCAGCAGGTGACGGACGATCGCCTCGGCGTCGTGCCGGGCGCCGTCGATGAATGCAGAGTCGCGGCGGTGCTGGAATCGTTGCCCGACCACGTACACCCCGGGCGCGGCCGTTACGCCTCGGTATTGCTGAATGCTGCTGTCCGGGCCCGTGATCGGCAGGTGCAGCCCCGGATGATGTGGGCGGTAGCCGGTGGCGAGCAGCACGGTGCCGATCCGCTCGGCGTCGAGGTTCACCGATGCCGGCGTCGGCGGCACGGGGATGGCGGCAGGTCGCCACGGCGGGCAGATCTCGGTGTCGAGGCCGGCCCGGGCGGCGTAGTCGTCGGCCGTGTCGAGGAAGCGGTGCATCCGCCGCTCGGCGGCGGCCACCGACTCCGCGAGGTCGTGCCGGAACCAGGCCCGGCCATCGGCGATCCTCTCCAGCCGGCCGGTCAGCCGCACCTCGTGGGCCTGCAGCACCGCCAGGTCAAGATCATGCGCCCGGCCGATTAGCTGCGGGGACGGCTCCCGGCGGGCGGCCGAAACGTTGTGCACGTCGTCGATGGTGCGGGCCAGCCGGCCGGTGCTCGCCAACCACCAGTAAATGTCCATGCCGCGGTAGCGGCGGGGCAGCCGGGTGTGCCGCCCCACGGCCAGCACCACCGGGCGGCCGGCTTGGGCCAGCTCGTCGGCGATCTGCACGCCCGACGTTGACGCGCCCACCACCAGCACCCCACCCGGGGGCAGCTGCGCCGGATTACGGTACTGCTGGGCGGTCACCAGCTCGACCGACCCCGGCGCGCCGGCCCGGACCGCGTCCGGCACCCGCGGAGTGCCGTGCGGACCGGTCGCCAGCACCACCTGCCGCGCGCGCCACAGACCCGCATTCGTCACCACCACATACCGATGACTGGACCCTGACGCCGTGGGAGACACACTCTCGACCGAGACCGACCCGATCACCGGAGCATGAAACGAGGCAGCGTATTCATCGAGGAAGTCAGCGAACGCGGCGGCGGGCAGGTACCCGTCCGGATCCGCACCCTGGTAGCGATACCCGGGCAGCCGGGTCATCCAACTCGGCGTCACCAGATGCAGCGAATCCCACCGCTCCGACCGCCACCGCTCCCCCACCCGACCCCGCTCCAGGATCACATGCTCGTGCCCGGCCGCGGCCAGCAATCGGCTCACCGCCAACCCGGCGTGCCCGGCGCCCACCACCACCGTGTCGATCTCACCCATCACCCACACACCCCAACGACGCCGCCCGGCCACGACCGGCCGGGCGGACACCAAACAATCCGGCCGCGATCAGCCAGTCACCACATCGACATGCACCGGGGTGCCGTTGGTCAGCACGTCATACACCGCCGACCGATTGCGGGACTGCTCCACGATCCGGCGCAGCGTCGTGTCGTCGGCGGCCCCCTCGATGTGGAAGGTCACCTTGATCTGCTGATAGCCGTTGCGGACCGACCCGTCGGACAACCCCAGAATGCCGAGCAGATCGATGTCCCCCTCGACCGTTGACGTGACCTTGGTCAAGTCCACCCCGCGCACGGCGGCGACGTTCGCGATCCCCGCCGTCAGGCACGCGGCGATGGCGTGCAGCAGATACTCCACCGGCGACGGCGCGTGATCCTCCCCCACCAACACCGCCGGATGATCGGCATCCACCGTGGTCACCTGCTTGTGTTCCATCTCCTGGCCGGCACCGTAGAAGCCGGAGATGGTGGACCGGTTGTGGGTTCCCGACACCCAGGTGTTGCTCGCCCGGAACTGGAACTTCGCGATCTCCGGTTGACCCTTCACCGCGTCGAGGGTGGCGAACAGCGTCGCCGTGTCGACCCCATTCCGACGCGAACCCTCCACTACAGCAGTCATGGCATGCTTTCCTTCCCTTAGACGACTGACTTAGTCATTTGACTTAGGCGAATGGATAACATGTCTTGAGGGTCCACGTCAAGGCCTATTTCGTCAGTGCGGGCGGATCGCAAGCCTCCCTTGACGGCGCCGCCAGACCGTGTTAGTCATTTGACTAAGTCAAGTGGTAAACGGAGGACCAGCCATGCCCCTGGATCAGGAAGCCAGCGTCACTGCCGCCCATGGACCAGGCGAGACCCGGCCCGTCGATGCCCCGCGCGAGTCCCAGCCCGTCGGTATGCGCTGCGACTCCCAGTTCGTCGATGCGCGTTGCGAGAGCCGGCCGTGACCGCGCGCCGCAATACCGCCGAGGGCAGCGCTCGCACGGAGGCGATCACCTCGATCCTCGATGCGGCCGAGGCCCTGCTCATCGCGGAAGGCCAGCGCGCGGTGACCACGCGCCGGCTGTCGGAACAAGCCGGAGTGAACCACGGCCTCGTCCATTACTACTTCGGATCGATGGACGAAGTGATGATGCAGACCTTCGAGCGGTTCACCGCGCGGCTGATCGTCCGGCAACGAACGATGTACGCAGCGGATGTGCCGTTCCTCCAGAAGTGGCGCCTGGCGATGAGCTACCTGGACGAGGATCTGGCCGCCGGCTACCCGAAGGTGTGGATGGAGTTGCAGGCGCTCGGCTGGAATCGCCCTGAGATGCGCGAACGCGTCGCCGCGATGACCGGAGAGTGGCGCGGCGTCCTCACTGAGGCGTTTGGCAAAGCAGCGGCCGAGTACCACCTCGATCCCGACCAGTTTCCGGTCGAGGCGTTGGTGAGCCTGGTGATGACCTTCAACCAGGGCCTACTGCTGGAACGCCTGTCCGGCATCTCCGAAGGCCATCGCGAGCTACTCCGCTGGGTCGACGACTGGCTGGTAGCCCTGGAGGCGGGTAAGTGAGCGCGGAACAGAGCCGGGCACGCTACCCGGACGCAGATGGATTCGTCGAGCGGGACGGCGTCAAGATCTTCTACGAGGTGTACGGCGACGGCAAGGCAACGATTCTGCTCCTGCCGCCTTGGTCGATCGTGCACTCACGCTGCTGGAAGATGCAGATTCCCTACCTCGCACGCCATTACCGGGTCATCACGTTCGACCCTCGTGGCAACGGACGCTCGGACCGCCCGATAGGTGCGAACGCATATGACGAGCGGGAGTTCGCGGCCGATGCCGTGGCCGTGCTCGATGCCACCGGTAGTGACCGCGCGGTCATCGTTGGCTTCTCCTTGGGCGCGCAACGCAGCCTCCTGCTGGCCACCGAGCATCCAGCGCGCGTAGCGGGCGTGGTGTTCATCGGACCGGCAGTGCCACTCGCGCCCACGGCGTCGCGCGATCAGTGGGTCGCCGGGTTCAACCAGCCACGCGATTCCTACCATGGCTGGGGCAAATACAACCGTCATTACTGGCTGTCTGACTACGAGGACTTTGTTGAGTTCTTCTTTTCGAAGGCCTACAACGAGCCTCACTCGACCAAGCACCACGAAGACGCGGTGGGGTGGGGAATGGACACCGATCCCGAGACACTAGTCGACACTCACCTTGGCCCAAGCCTTAGTGCCGACGACGTGCACGCGCTGGCTGAGCGGGTGAGCTGCCCGGTACTCGTCATCCACGGAACGGCGGACGCGATCCGAACCCATCAAGCGGGGGTCGCACTAGCCAATCTGCTTGGCGGCACGATGGCGTCGCTCGACGGCTCCGGTCACGCGCCTCACGCCCGTGATCCGGTGAAGGTGAACCTGCTGCTGCGCGATTTCGTCGACTCAGCCTTTGGAATCAGCCGCGGCACGACCTGGACCCGAGGGCGCAGTCGATCCAAGCGCGCCCTCTACATCTCCTCACCGATCGGGCTGGGCCACGCTCAGCGCGACGTTGCCATCGCTCGTGAGCTGCGCCAGCTGCATCCCGACCTCGAGATCGACTGGCTCGCGCAGGATCCAGTGACGAGGGTGCTCGAAGCGGAGGGCGAACGGATCCACCCGGCCAGCGCACTCCTCGCGAACGAGTCGCGGCACATTGAATCCGAGTCCGCGGAACATGACCTGCACTGCTTCCAGGCGTGGCGGCGGATGGATGAGATCCTGCTCGCCAACTTCATGGTGTTTCACGAGGTGGCGGAGCGCGAGCAGTACGACGTCTGGCTCGGCGACGAGGCCTGGGAACTCGACTACTACCTGCATGAGAATCCCGAACTCAAACGGGCGGCATACGTCTGGCTCACCGATTTCGTGGGGTGGCTGCCTATGCCCGACGGCGGGCCGCGCGAGGCGTATCTGACCGCCGACTACAACGCCGAGATGATCGAGCACATTGCCAGGTACCGGCGAACGCGGGATCGGGCGTTGTTCGTCGGGAACCCCGGCGACATCGTGCCCGAGCGCTTCGGCCCGGACTTACCCATGATTCGTGAATGGACTGAGCAGCACTTCGACTTCACCGGCTACATCTCCGGCTTCGATCCCGCCCAATTCGCCGATCGGCAGGGGTTGCGTCACGAACTCGGCTACCAGCCGGACGAGCAGGTATGCGTCGTGACCGTCGGAGGTAGTGGCGTCGGTGCCCATCTACTGCGCCGGATCGTCGAAGCATTTCCGCTGGCGAAACAGCAACTGGCCGCGTTGCGAATGATCGTCGTCGCGGGCCCCCGTATCGATCCGGCTAGCCTGCCGACCGCTGAAGGCCTGGAGATTCGTGCGTACGTACACAACCTCTACCGTCATCTCGCAGCCTGCGACATTGCGGTCGTGCAGGGCGGTTTGACGACAGCCATGGAGCTGACCGCCAGCCAGCGGCCGTTCCTCTACTTCCCGTTGCGCCATCACTTCGAACAGAACTTCCATGTTCGGTATCGACTCGAGCGCTACCGCGCGGGTCGGCGCATGGACTTCGCCGAAGACGGTCCGGAGCAGATTGCCGCGGCCATCGCTGAAGAGCTCGGCCGTACGGTGGATTATCTGCCGGTCGAGACTAACGGTGCCCGACAGGCGGCGCTAGCTATCTCTGCCCTGCTCTGAGGCAACTACAACGGCTCGTGATCGGAACACGGCTCAGCTGTCCGATGATCTTGACTAAACTGTGGCGCCAGGGCAGCAATTCCAAAGATCACGAGCTGACGCCGCGGAGTACCACGATCGATCGAGGTCCGACCGCCAGCTGGTCGCCCACCGCGACAACGCCGCTGTGCGTGGGGGCATAGCTGTCTATCTCCCGTTGCCACGTGAGGGCCGGACGCGTCGGCGGAATGGTGAATGAAAGCTGTTCCCACCAGGCATTGACGAGCATGAGAAAGTCGTCGTCCACCATGAGCGAGCCGTCGTCGGCCCGGTCCGGGTCGTCGGATCCGTCGAGATACAGAGCAATCGCCAGAGCGCGCTGATCTGACCAATCAGCGCCCGTCATCGGAGTGCCAGCCGGCGTAAACCACAAGAGTTCTGACGCCTCGGCACCAAGCAAGAACCGGCGGCGGCGGAAGACCGGATGGGATTTTCGGAAGGCCACCAATCTCTTGGTGAAGGCAAGCAAATCCTGGTCGGGTGCAGACCAGTCGAACCAGGTGATCTCGTTGTCCTGACAGTACGCATTGTTGTTGCCCTGCTGCGTGCGGCCGATCTCGTCCCCACCGAGCAGCATGGGGACGCCGAAGGAAAGAAGCAAGGTGGTGAGCATCGCGCGGGACTGGCGAGCCCGAAGCGTCAGCACAGCGGGATCATCGGTCGCGCCCTCAGCCCCACAATTCCACGACCGGTTGTCGTCGGTGCCGTCACGGTTCGCCTCCCCGTTCGCGTCGTTGTGCTTGTCGTTGTAGCTGACGAGGTCCCGGAGGGTGAAGCCGTCGTGGACGGTGATCAGATTCACCGACGCCGTCGGCCGGCGACGCGCCCGGCCATACAGGTCGGCCGATCCGCATAGCCGCGTCGCGAACTCGCCGATGCCGACCTGATGACTGCGCCAGAAGTCGCGCATGCAGTCGCGGTACTTGCCGTTCCACTCGCGCCACCCGGGCGGGAATCCGCCCAGATCGTAGCTGTCGATCTGGCCGACGTCCCACGGTTCAGCTATCAGCTTTGCGCGGGAGACCACCGGATCCTGCGCCACGAGATCGAAAAACGCGGACCTCGGCCCGAACTCACCGTCCTGTCGGGCCAGCGTCGGAGCTAGATCGAAACGGAATCCGTCCACGTGCATTTCGGTCAGCCAATAGCGCAACGAGTCCATAATCAGCCGAAGGGCCACTGGGTGCCCGACATTGAGCGCGTTACCGCAGCCCGTTGTGTCCAGGTAATAACGTGGATCGGCCTCGTCCAGACGGTAATAGGCTGGGTTGTCCAAGCCTCGATAGCACAACGTGGGACCAAGTTGATTTCCCTCGCCCGTGTGATTGAAGACGACGTCGAGCAGCACCTCCAAGCCAGCCTTGTGCAACGCGTCGACCATTGCCTTGAACTCCCGGACCTGGCCGCCGAAATGTCCAGCGCGCACTGCCGCTGAATAGGCCTGGTGCGGTGCGAAATAGCCGATCGTGTTGTATCCCCAGTAATTCGTCAGACCCCGCTGGACCAGGAAGCTCTCTGGCACACTTTCGTGCACTGGAAGCAGCTCGACCGCAGTGACGCCCAACTCGAGTAAGTAGTTGATGGCGGCCTGGTGGCCGAGCCCCGCGTAGGTGCCACGTAACTCGGCCGGCACATCCCGATTGCGCGCCGTGAAGCCCTTGACATGAACCTCGTAAATGACCGTATCGGCGTACCGGTGGCTCGGTCGTTCGTTCTCCCACGCATATTCGTCATCGAGGACGATGCTGCGAGGTACGTGCCCGGCCGAATCGAGCGGGCTCGGCGCGTCCGGGTTGTCCGTCCCGTACCCGAGCACTTCGGGCCCGTACCTGACCTCGCCGACGAACGAGCGAGCGTAGGGGTCGAGCAGCAGCTTCTCGCGGTTGAAGCGCAGGCCCGAGCCGGGGTCATATGCTCCGCCGGCCCGATATCCGTACCTCTGCCCGACGCCGACGCCCGGGACGAGTGCGTGCCAAACTCCCGCGTCGTAGTCCACCAACGGGACACGTATCTCGCCGCCCGCCGCATCGAACAGGCAGAGCTCGATGCTGTCCGCGGCGCTCGATGTGACGGCAAAGTTCGTCCCGTCGCCCCGGACGGTTGCGCCGAGCGGATAGGACGTTCCCGGCAGCGCCGATGGGCCGGTACGGTAACCCGTCATTGCTCACGCTCCCGACTGGAGAGTCCCTGATGATCTCGGACCTACGGTCGCCCCGCGCGGCTGCAAATTCAAGATCACGACCTGGGCGAGGGCACTGATGGCGATCGCTGTTGATGACAGATGGAGATTGCTGGCCATGCTCTTGGACCTACAGCTGCGCCAAGGCTATAAGTCCAAGATCACGACCCTGACAACATAGCAACGCCAGGGGCCGCGCGGACGGCGCGATCCGGCGCGGACAGCGCGATCCGGCGCGCGGCCCTCAACCAGCGCGCCGGATCGACGGCACTCGACGTGATCAGCCCGCCATCGGCACCGTCTCGGCGACCTCGACGCTGACGCCGGACTTGAGTCCGGGGCAACCCCGCGCGAGCGCCGTGGCCGCGTTGAGATCCGCAGCGTCCACCACGACGTATCCGGTGAGCACCTCGCCGGCGGCGCTGCCGGCCGGCTCGGCGTTGAGACGCTCGACCTGGCCGACCCGGTTGCCCGGGTCGACGATCTTCGCGCCGAGACCGCCAAGCCAGGTGCCCCAGGCCTCATTCTCATCGCGTGCGGGTTGGCGATCGGGCTGACCCCGGAAGGCCAGGACGTACTTCGACATGTTCCATCTCCTCTACCGCCGGCGACCGTCACCGGCCATATGTCCGACGGAACAGGGCGGCCGAAATCGACAGCGCGCTGGAAGATGTTCTCCTGCGAAGACACCGATGAACGCGCCCCGATCAGCGTCCGGCGTGCGATCGTCCTCGTCGCCACCGCGCGGGGCCCGGCTGATTGCCGGGACTGGTCTGACGCGGCCCGATGCGAGACGATTAGTTATGGCCGAAACCATGTCGGCATTCGAGCTGGCCGGGTCAGGACCGGGCCAGCCGACCGGGCAGAGCCCGTTCCCGCCGATTGCCGAGTACGCGTTCCTCTCGGATTGCGAATCCAACTGTCTGGTCGCGCCCAGCGGGGCCGTCGAATGGATGTGTGTGCCGCGTCCGGACTCGCCGAGTGTCTTCAGCGCGCTATTGGACCGGAGCGCGGGCGCCTTCCGCATCGGCCCGTACGACGAGGTGGTACCGGCAGCTCGCCGCTACCTGCCCGGCAGCCTGGTGCTCGAGACCACCTGGCAGACCCGCACTGGATGGCTGCTCGTTCGCGATGCGCTGTGCATGGGTCCCTGGCACAACGTCGATGAGCGGTCGAGGACGCACCGCCGGTCGCCGACGGATTTCGATGCCGAGCATTGCCTGCTGCGGACCGTGGAATGCGTCAGTGGCTCGGTCGACGTAACTATGAGCTGCGAGCCGGCCCTGGATTACGGCCGGCGCCAGCCGTCGTGGGGGTACGAGGGCGCCGGCTACGGCGAGGTGGTGGCGCGGACCGAAGGGCTCAATGTCGCCATGCGGGTGACCACTGACCTACGGCCAGGTATCGAGGGCGCCGGTCTGCACGCGAGGACGCGCATGACCGAAGGCGAAAGTCACTTCGTCGCGCTTTCGTGGTCCCCGTTGCCGCCACCGCGAACCCTGGAGGAGGCCGAGGAGCGGCTGCGGCGGACGCAGGAGTACTGGCGCCAATGGATCACACTCGGCGACTTCCCGGACCACCCCTGGCGCAGCTTCCTCCAGCGCAGCGCGCTGACGCTGAAGGGCTTGACCTACGCGCCGACGGGCGCCTTGCTCGCGGCAGCCACGACCTCGCTGCCGGAGACCCCGCACGGAGAGCGCAACTGGGACTATCGCTACGCCTGGGTGCGCGACTCGACCTTTGCCTTGTGGGGGCTCTACACGCTGGGCTTCGATCGCGAGGCGGACGACTTCTTCTACTTCGTCGCCGACGCCTGCCGCGAAGGCAATGACCTGCAGGTGATGTACGGCGTAGGCGGCGAACGTGAGCTCGACGAGGAATCGCTGCCGCATCTCTCCGGTTACGAGGGCGCGTTTCCGGTTCGGTCCGGCAACGGGGCCTATCACCAACAGCAGCACGATGTCTGGGGCGCCGTGCTGGACTCGGTATACCTGCATGCGCGGTCCCGCGATCAGCTCCCGGAGTCGCTGTGGTCCATCCTCAAGCGCCAGGTCGATTGTGCCGCGGAGCACTGGGAGGAACCCGACCGAGGGATCTGGGAGGTGCGCGGGGAACCTCAGCACTTCGTATCCAGCAAGCTCATGTGCTGGGTTGCGATGGACAGAGGCGCCCGGCTCGCCCGTATGCATGAAGAATTCGAGTACGCCGAGAAATGGCAGGCGCTCGCCGATCAGATTCACCAGGATATCTGCACCAACGGCGTGGACGAGCGCGGAGTCTTCGTACAGCGCTATGGTGCGACTGCCCTCGATGCATCGCTGCTGCTGCTGCCGATGATGCGCTTCCTTCCACCGGAAGACCCACGCGTGCGCGCGACGGTGCTGGCGATCGCCGATGAATTGACCGTCGATGGCCTCGTTCTGCGCTATCGGGTGGACGAGACAGACGACGGATTGTCCGGCGAGGAAGGCACGTTCACGATCTGCTCGTTCTGGCTGGTGTCGGCCCTGGTTGAGATCGGTGAAGTCGAGGCGGCCAAAAAGCTATGTGAACGGCTGCTTGCATACGCAAGCCCGCTCGAGCTTTATGCGGAGGAGATTGACCCACTCAGCGGCCGCCACCTCGGCAACTTCCCGCAGGCGTTCACCCATCTCGCCTTGATCAACGCTGTCATGCATGTCATTCGCGCCGAGCAGATTGTGAACCAAGCGCAACGCCGCCCGGGCCAGGTGAGCTCTACCCGCGACGACCCGTCCCTATGACAGAAGGCAATAAGAGCCAACTAACAACTGCTTGATCGCCGACCTTCGCCGCGATAGGCGCTCGTTCATCGCAGGGGTTGACCCGGTCGTCGGATCGACTGGTTGGTGCCTAGTGTGGTTCGGCAGGTCAACTCGCGTCAGGGGGCCCCGATGGAAGTGCCGGTCGCCGCCCGCTCCGCGGCGGCGGTAGTCGGCGCTGTTCTCGTCCTTGTTGCCGGGATCAGCGTCGTCGAAACACTGATCGTGCCGCGTGCAGTGAGCAGCCGATTGACCCGATGGGTGGACCGGATCGTCACGACGATATTCCGGGTGGCGGGGCGCCGGATCGCCGAATACCCCCGGCGGGACCGACTTCTCGCCGCGCAGGCGCCAGCGATCCTGCTCGCTCAGCTCGCCGCGTGGTTAGGGATTTCCTTCGTTGGTTATTGGTTGCTGCTGTGGCCGTTCGTCCACGGCGGTATCACCTTGGCGTTCACCTCGGCCGGATCCTCGCTGTTCACCTTGGGCTTCGCCGAACCTCCTGGCGCCGCGCCCGGAGTCATTGTGTTCGCTGCGGCTGCCACCGGATTGGCGATCGTGACCCTCCAGATCGCCTACCTGCCAACGTTGTACGCGGCCTTCAACCGCCGGGAGACCGAGGTAGCGCTGCTGAACGCGCGGGCCGGCGTGCCGTCGTGGGGACCGGAGTTGTTGTCGCGAACCCATTACGCACTGGGATCAGGCGTGTCAACGCTCAACACCTTGCCCGACTTATACGAGCGATGGGAACGCTGGGCGGCCGACGTCGCAGAAAGCCACACTACCTATTTGCCCTTGGTGCGGTTCCGTTCGCCGCGACCGTTGTCGTCATGGGTGACCGGGCTGCTCGCCGTGCTCGACTCCGCCGCCCTGCTGCTCGCATTATCGCCGAATGTCGCGCCGGTCGTGCCCGCCCGCCTGTGCCTGCGTGGTGGCTTCCTGTGCTTCAACCAGATCGCGAGGGCGATGGGTATCACCATGCCCGAGGAGCCAGACCCGAACGCGGGGATCAGCCTGACGTATCAGGAATTCCTCGACGCCGTCGCCCGACTGCGCGAGGTCGACTTCCCCATTGAGCGCGACCCAGCCGAAGCGTGGGCTGACTTCGTCGGCTGGCGGGTCAACTACGAACAATCGGCCTATGCCGTGGCCTACGCCGTCGATGCCGTGCCGGCAATGTGGTCCGGCCCGCGGCGTTGCCCGGACAAGGTGATCCCGCCTATCCGTCCGGCGCTGGGCCGGCCACCCAAGTGATCCCGTCTCGAGCGGCGGGCTCCGGGGCAATCCTCTTCCTTGGTGATCTTGGACTTACCCAGGTACCCCGGGGCCACAAGTCCGAGGTCACAACCGACGGGCGGTGTGTGACCTGACCGGATGGAGTGACGGCATCGATAGGCTCGCCTGATGCGGCAACCGGCTGAGTCCTGGCTCAGCGACATGGATGGCGTGCTCATCCGTGAGGAGCATGCCGTGCCGGGAGCAATTGAATTCCTCGCCCGTTTGATCGAGCGGGGCAAGCGATTCCTTGTTCTTACCAACAATTCGATCTTCACTCCACGCGATCTAGCGGCGCGCCTGGCTCTGTCGGGATTAGAGGTGCCCGAGGAGTCGATCTGGACGTCGGCGCTGGCGACGGCAACATTTCTGGCCGATCAACTTCCGTACGGGTCGGCGTACGTCATCGGTGAAGCAGGCATGACGACCGCGTTGCACGAGGTTGGCTACACGCTCACGGATCGGAAGCCTGACTTCGTGGTCTTGGGCGAGACCCGGACCTATTCCTTCGAAACGATCACCAAGGCGATTCGGTTGATCGAGCGGGGCGCTCGGTTCATTGCGACGAACCCCGACGCAAGCGGACCGTCCGCAGACGGCCCACTTCCGGCCACCGGGTCTGTCGCCGCGCTGATCACCAAGGCGACGGGTCGCGACCCATACTTTGTCGGCAAACCGAATCCAATGATGTTCCGCAGCGCACTGAACCGGATCGAGGCACATTCCGAGACCACGGTCATGGTCGGAGACCGCATGGACACCGACATCGTCGCCGGTATCGAAGCCGGCCTGGACACCATCCTGGTCCTGACCGGCTCAACGAAACGTACCGACATCGAGCAGTACCCGTATCGTCCCGGGCGAGTCCTCGAATCGATTGCGGAGGCCATCGAGCTCATCTAGTGCTCCGCTGGCGAGGTCATTGCCTAATGGGTTGGTTTAGTGGGGCGGTTCTGCCGGGTGGGAACCGCCGCCTGGGCCGGGTAGGCGGGTGATCACAGCTCGCTTGCAGAACACCAGGGGCTTGCCCGAACACTAGATGTTGACGTCTCTCCAGAGGCAGTCCGTGTCGCTCGGGATAGCTGCGCGCAGAAAAGCCTGCGGCGAACCATTTACGTCAGCAGCGCCGTGCGCCATGCTATGGCCCGTGACAGCCTATGCAGCGGAAAGTACGGACTCAGAATCGCCCCTGGAGCGCCTGGCTCGGCGGGGCTGGTGGTTCCTGCTCATCTTCGGAATCGTCGCCATCGTCATCGGCGTCGTAGTCCTTGTCTGGCCGAGCCAGACGCTACGGGTCGTCGGCGTACTGTTCGGCATCTACCTATTGGTCAGCGGCGTGGCCGAGGTCATGCTTGCGTTCGCGCCCGGTATGCGCGGCGGTGCTCGCTTCCTGAGTGCGTTGACGGGTGTGCTGTCCATCCTCCTCGGGCTTCTCTGCTTCCGCGGCGCGGCGGAATCCATCCTGCTGTTGGCGCTTTGGATCGGCTTCAGCTGGCTGATCATTGGAATCAGCCGCACCGTCGCCGCCGCCTCTGCTCCGTACATTCCCTACCGTGGCTGGCAGATCACCGGTGGCATCCTCCTCGCCATCGGCGGAATCATCATCATCGTCTCGCCGTTTAACTCGATCTTCGCGCTCGCGGTGTTCGCCGGCATCTGGCTGATCATCATCGGGGTGTGGCAGATCGTCGAGGCGTTTATCACGCGCAAACACGCCAAGGAGCTTGTCGACGCGCTCAGATAGTCACGCTGACGACCCCCACGTCGCAGCCGGTTGTACCGGCGACACAACGCTGGCGGCCAACTTTGGGCTGCGGAACTCATGCGTTGGCCGCGGGCGACCCCTAGGCCCCGGCAAGGTTGTGCGCCATGCCTAAGCCCACGTCCCGACGACTGCGAAAGCGCTTCCGGATCCTCCCGCGCTCAGCAAAGTCTTGACCGAGCAATAGGCATAATCGGCCCACGACCGCTACCCGGTATCACCGCTGGATAGCTGCCATGGCGAGACCCTTGCGCCCACACTCGCAGCGATCAAGAACTTCGCCGCAGCGACGGTCGACCGGCTGGTTCGCGACCGCGACCCACCATGCCCTGCGGTCGAGGAGTGGGTGCGGTCGCCGGCTTCGCACTCGACTGGACGTCCGCCGACCAGTCGGGCTGACCTGAATCGAACCGTCCGCAGCCACCGCTCGGCGACCGAGCCGCCGCTGTAACTTGCACCGGACCTCGCATCGTGGCCAGGTAGCGCTCTACTGTTCTGGCAGGTGAGGAAGGTGGCATAGAAGATGACACGGCGTCTCGCTTTGATCATTAGCTTGGTATTCATCGCGG
>Ga0207693_10002994_pt1 | contig 14621 bp, 15 predicted proteins | sample LARL81metaG_FD_184347 | JGI IMG/M metagenome (GOLD analysis project Ga0207693, IMG submission 184347) | Corn, switchgrass and miscanthus rhizosphere microbial communities from Kellogg Biological Station, Michigan, USA - LAR L8-1 metaG... | ecosystem: Host-associated > Plants > Roots >...
CGCTCGCGCGAAACTCCTCGTGGTCGTCGTCGAAAAGGCTGCGGCGCTCCCACAGATCGGCCGTCGCGGTCATTTCAGTTCACCAATCCATCGCTGTTGTTCAGTGCGCTCCACGCGTCGACTGTCGGGGCGGCAAGCGCTGAGTCGTGTTCACCGGCCGCGGGAATGTCCGTCGAGAGGGTCGTGTCGAAGCCGGAGTAAAGGACGGGCGTCCGCACGACCTCCACGTCCATCTCTGTTTGACGGGCCCGCAGCCGCATGCCTCGCCGAGCGAACAGTTCGGACTCGACGACGCCCCGCCAGGTCGTGATGTGGGCCGCCATGAGACCGGCCTTGCCGAAGAGGGTGACCCACTCCTCCGCGGACCTGGTACGCAGGATGTCCGTCAGGGCCGCTCGCAGCTCCTTGGCATGACGTGAACGCGAGTCCTGGTCGGCGAACCGGGGATCGGCAGCGAGTCCGGGGCTCTGGAGGAGCTCGACGAGTCGTTTCCAGTGCGCCGGGACGTACGCGGCCAGCACGATCTCGCGATGTCCGGTCGGGTATACGCCGGAGGGCTCCACCGCGACCGGCCGGCGGCCGTTCCCGGGCGGCGCGCTCGGCTGCGCCGGGGTGTTCATATGCAGAGTCAGGTAGTTCGACTGCAGGCTGCATGCCACGTCGTACATGGACACCTTGACCTCGTTCACGACTCCGAACCGTTCGCGGTGAAGGAGCGCGGCCAGCACGGCCTGGGCGGCGACATGACCAGTCGCGCCGTCCACTAGCTGGAAAGGGATCAAGGCCGGGAGCCTGTCCTGCGGCTGCCCGCTGAGGCAGCCGGCCTCCGCCTGCACGATCATGTCGATGCCCGGCCGGTCCTCCAGCTCGCTGCCACCGCCATAGGCCGAGATCGATACGTAGACGCAGCGCGGGTTGATCTTCGCGACCTGCTCGGCACCGAGGCCGTGCCGTTCCATCGTTCCGGGGCGCATGCCCTGCACGACCACGTCCGCTCCCTTGATGAGACGCCTGAGCGCGGAGGTGCCCTCGGCCGTTGAGAAGTCGAGGCGAACGGACTTCTTGCCCCTGTTGTTCGGGGAGAAGTACGGCGTCACGTGTTCAAAGCCCGCCACGGTGGCGGTGATACGCCGGGCGGCTTCGCCCGCGTCGGGTTCGACCTTGAGAACGTCCGCCCCGAGGTCGCACAAGACCTGGCATGCCAGGGGGCCCGCCACGTTCGTGGTCAGGTCGAGGACGCGGAAACCGTCCAGTGGCCGAGTCGGTGAGTGTGCCAGCGGAGTCATGCGGGCTCCTTCTTGAACTCCGGGCGTGAATTACGAGGAGGTGGTGGCGCGCCCGAACCGCTCACGGAGGGCTCCCTTCACGACCTTCCCCGACGCGTTGCGCGGGAGCGTGTCGACAATCTCAAGGACCGTGGGCAGTTTGAAGCGCGCCAAGTGCTGCGAGGCCCATGCGCGCAGTTCGGTGATGTCGAGCGCGGCGCCAGCCCGCAGCGTCGCGACGGCCACCGGCGTTTCACCCCACTTCGGGTGCGGCCGACCGATGACGCTGACCTCGGCGATGTCGGGGTGGGCGGCCAGGACGTTCTCGACCTCGGCGCAGTACACGTTCTCACCACCGGAAATGATCATGTCCTTGACCCGGTCGACGACGTAGACGAAACCGTCCTCATCGATGCGGACCAGATCGCCGGAGTGAAACCACCCGCCGGTGAACGCGCGCGCCGTGGCCCCGGGGTCCTGCCAGTAACCCTGCATCATGGTGGGGCCGCGGTAGACGATCTCGCCGACCCCGCCCGGCGGCACGTCGTTCGTGTTCCCGTCGACCACGCGCACCGCGACGGTCGGGATCGGCTTCCCCACGGAACCCAGCTTGCGGATCGCGTCCTTGCCCTCGAGCACGCAGGTGATCGGCGACATCTCCGTCTGCCCGAACACGGCCACGTTGAGAGCCTCCGGGAACACGGACGCCATGCGCCGCAGAAGCGTGTCGGATGCGGGGGCGGCTCCCCAGCAGGTGACGCGCAGCGCGGACAGGTCGCGCTGTCCAAGCGTCGCGTCCTCGCACAGGGCCTGCCACTGCGTGGGGACGAGGAAGACGGTGGTCACCTTCTCCTCTTCGAGGACATCAAGCACGGCCGACGGCTCGAAGGCCCCGCTCGGCATGATCACGGTCGTCCCACCGGTGAGAATGGTCGGCACGATCGAGCCGATGCCCCCGATGTGGAACAACGGTGAGGCGATGAGGTTCACTTCCCCGTCACTGCACAGGGCGAAGGCACGAATGACAGTGAGCGCCTGCGCCTGCAGGTTCTGGTGGGAGAGCACCGCCCCCTTGGGCCTGCCCGTCGTCCCGGACGTATACATGATCAGAGCCGGTGCGTCTTCGGGGACGTCCACCGGGGCGTGACGGGCACCGACTTCGGCGAGCAGGGTGGCATATGACTCCGCCTGGCCCCATGCCTCGGACCCTGTGATCACGCAGGGGACCGTCGTCGGGACTCGTGAGGCCGCGTCGAGAGCGAGAGGGGCGGTGCCGTCGTCCGCGAACAGAAGACATGCCCCTGAGTTCTTGAGCAGGTAGGCGACCTCGGGTACGGTGAGCCGGAAATTGACGGGAACGGCAACGGCTCCCAGTCGATTCGCCGCAAGAATCGTCTCCATGAATTCCGGCCGGTTCGTCATCAGGACTGCGACACGGTGACCGAACGCGACGCCCCTTCGCGCCATCGCCTCGGCCAGCGCTCGTACTCGGTCGTGCAACTGCCGCCAGGAGGTCGTCACACCCTGAAATCGAAAAGCTGGGTGTTCCGGCTGCGCAAAGCCGTGCCGTTCGAGATGGCTGTTCCAGTGGTTGCGGCGCATCAGCTGAGGAGCTACCACGCGATTTGTCGTTTGCATCTGCGACACGGCAGACACCTTCCAGTCGTTGTTGCACAAGATCGGGTTTTCGCGGGACGGTGTACCGAGTCAGTGGCCGGGGTCCGTCCCGGCGAAGACAGGGCTCATGTCCACGTACACGCGATACTCGGCGATGAGGCTGTCCGTCAGGCGGAAGACGTTGCAACAGGGGACGCTAATCAGGACACCGTCCAACCGCGTGTAGTGGACGGTCATCCGCGCGATAACCACGTCGGGATCCTCGGCGGCCCGCCAGACATCGTGGATCTCGTGCCGGAGACCCTGCAGTGCGCTCAGCACCTGATCGAACAGGGCGATGAAGGCTGCGCCACCCTGGATGGGGTCGGCGTTGCCCAGGTGGACGACGACGTCGCCGGTCAGGTGACCGATCACCGTGTCGGAGTCCCGGTTGTCCAACGCGCTGAACATCGCGCTGACTCTGGACGCGTAGACGGAGTCGTCTCCGCCAGAGACGGAAACGCTTGTCCGGTGGCTTGTTTCGGTCATGGTTACTCCCGGATGCGTGCGGGCGTCGACGGCACGGGTGTGTCGTCGGTGTCGGAATTGGTCCGGCAGGTCGGCCTGAGAACCCCGGACGAGCTGGCACCGGGGAGAGTCGGAACCAGTAGGTGGGCTCGCTTAAGGACCGACTCTAGAAGCGGCTCAGCTGGGCGGCGATCCGTTCTAGGCTCAATGCGGTCCACTTCCGGCTGCTGTGGGGCCCGCCGGCGACCACCGAGGACAGCGGCCGGGTCCGCACATCAGGAACGGAGGTGTACCGACTTCCATTCGAGGTATGCGCTCAGGCCCTCGGGGCCGAGTTCGCGGCCGAGTCCGCTGGCGCGTTGGGCCAGGACGGCGGGTGCTCAGATAGCAGGTCTGACCATTGTTGGCGAAGGAGACACGGGTGAGGCCGGCGAGAGTAGCGTCCAGGTCCTCGTCGTCCAACACGATGGCCGCGGACTTGCCGCCCAGCTCCAGCGTTACCGGACGCAGGAGACGACCGCAGACCCCAGAGATCTTGCGGCCCGCGGGAGTGGAACCGGTGAAGGCGATCTTGTCGACATCGGGATGCGCGACCAGTGCCTCCCCCGCTTCCAGCCCACCGGGCACGATGTTCAGCACGCCCGGCGGCAGGCCCGCCCGGCGGCCTCCGCGAGGACGCAGGCGTCCAGGGCGGTCTCCAGAGCGGGCTTGAGGACTACCGCGCAGCCCGCAGCGAGCGCCGGGGCGGTCTTCACCATCGCCAGTGCCTGCGGATGGTTCCACGGAGCGATCGCGCCGACGACCCCCACCGGCTCCCGCCGCACCATGGTGCTGCCCGAGGCGAAGGCGGGGCGGCGCTCCTCCCACTCCACACTCCGCGCGAGCCCGGCGTAGTAGTGAGTACGGCGTTCTGCATGGTCCGCCTGGGGAGAACGGCGCGGGAGAGTCAGTCGGCCGACTGAAAGACCGGGACGGCCTCCCCGTCCAGCGGCCGGTCGAAGGCGACGGTGAGCGGGAGACCGGCGCGCAGCCCGCTGGGGTCGATCCCGTCGATCCGGGCATGCAGCCAGGGACCTTCGTCGAGCTGGACCAGCCCGGCGACGGTGCGTGGGGCGGGTACGCCCCCCGCCGGGCGGTGATGGACGACGGTCCAGCTCGCGAGAGTTCCGGTGCCCCGGGCGGGTTCCCAGGCTAGCCGCGCGGAGTGACAGGCGGGGCACGTCAGGGTGCGCGGGGCGCTCCGGCGACCGCAGTCGTCGCATCGACGGAGCAACAGCACGCCCCGTGCGGTGCCGTCGAAGAAGGCCGCCGAGGCGTCGTCGCGGGTGATGGTCATGGCGGTCATGGGTTCCTCGGGAAGCGGAGGGGTACGGGCGGCGCCGTCAGCCGCGGGCGTAAGGGCTGAGGACGAGGGTGGAATGGTGGTCAAGGATGCCGCCGTTGCCGCTGACGAGGATCACGTCGTTGCGAGGCGCCTGGCGCTCGCCGCCGTGCCCGCGAGCCTGGATGACGGCCTCGGACAGCGGGGTCATGCCCCACATGTAGTAGGAGGACAGCTGGCCGCCGCCGGTGTTGAAGGCGAGTGAGCCTGTGGGCGCGAGTGCACCGCTCGCCGCGAATGGGCCGCCCTCGCCCTTGGCGCAGAAGCCGTAGTCCTCAAGGCTGAGCAGAACGGTGAACGTGTAGCAGTCGTACAGCTCGGCCACCGTGACGTCGGACAGCCCTACTCCGGCCATCTTCAGGGCCGCCGGCCCGGACCTGGCAGCGCCGCTCTCCAGGCCGAAGGAGCTCTCGCCGGCGTCCGGGTAGCCGGGGTGGCTCTGAGCCCACCCCAGGATGTGCACCGGTGGCTGCGGCAGATGGGCGGCACGCTCGGCGGAGGTGACCAGGACGGCCACGCCGCCGTTGCTGACCAGGCAGCAGTCGAGGAGACGGAGCGGCTCGGCGATCCAGCGGGAGGCCTGGTGGTCGGCAAGGGTGATGGGCTCGCGCATCTGGGCGAGCGGGTTCCCGGCCGCCCACGCCCGCTGGGCGACCGCGATGGCACCGAGGTGTTCGGAGGTGGTGCCGTAGGCCGCCATGTGCCGCCGGGCGGCCAGCGCGTACCGGGCGCTGACGCTGGTCAGGCCCGCGTGACGGGACTGGCCGTCGAAGCCGACCGCCGGCCGGGGGCGGCTGTACGCGGCGGAGCTGCCGAGTCCCTCGCGCAACGGCGCGTCCGCGAAGACGCACACCACGGCGTCGGCCATGCCGGCCTGGACGGCCATGGCGGCGTAGCTGACCATGGCACCGGCGGAGGCGCCATAGGACTGGATCTCCGACAGCACCCTGAGGTCGCGCAGTTGGAGCCGGCGCTGCAGGCCGAGGCCCACCCCGCCGGCCAGACCGGCGTTGGTGAGCAGCCCGTCGACGTCGGACAGGTCCAGCCCGGCATCGGCGACCGCCAGGCGGACGGCTGCGGCGGCGAAGTCCTCGGCGCTGCGCCCGTAAACCCTGCCCATCTCAGTGATCCCGAGACCGGCGATCACCGGGCGGCGGGCGGCGATCAGCGTGCCTGCCACTGCGGCGTCCGCTTCTCGCCGAAGGCGCGGGTGCCTTCCTCGGCGTCGTCCGCGGCGAGCAGAAAGCCCCTCCCCTCGTGTCCCGGCGCCGCGGTGGCCTCACCACGGGCAAGCGCCTTGAGATCCGCCCCCGCGCAGAACGCCCGGTCTCCTGCACCTGTAAGCACCACGGCCCGGACGTCCCGGTCGTGGTCCGCTTCCTCCAGCGCCGCTCCGACGGCCGCACTGAGTTCGGCGTTGACGGCGTTCAGGGCATGGGGCCGGTTCAGGGTGAGGCGCTCGACCAGGACGGGGGCGTCGTCCATGGCAGTCGCCGGCGTACTCATTTCGTGTGACTCCATCGGCGTGCGGGGACCTGCACTCATTAGCTGACTCCACAGGTCTAAAATCGGCCCGCCGCCACGAACACCGCGGCCGCCGCGAAAACGACGTTGATCGGAAGGTTCGAGTACTCCTTACGTCGGGCATGGGTCAGGAACGCGAAGAGCTGAAACACTATGAAACCGCACGCCGCAAGGGGAGTCAGCATCTCTGCGATGCCTGTGGCTTGTGGCAAAATCAGGCCCAACGCGCCGACGACCTCCACGAATCCGATCGCCTTCACCGCCGCGGGGGCGACGTCTGCCGCCCAGGCCATGTTGCGGTTCGCCACGATCGATTCGTAAGGCCGCACCATCTTCATCGTCCCGGCCGCCAGGTACGCGACGGCAAGGAATACTCCGACAATCCAAAGCGTGATGTTCATCTCGACCGCTACCGGTCCACTTCCCCGTCAGCGAGCCAGGAGGCTCGGATCGAACGGGCCCCATAGGTTCGCGATCAACGCGTCGACCTCCCAGGTCTTGGGACGCATGGGGAAGGTCTCGTGCCAGGGCCGCGGCTCCCAATAACCTTTCGACTCATCGGTCATGCGATCGATCTGCGTGAACAGTTCGATCACGTTGCCGTCGGGGTCCTTGTGATACGTAAACAGGTTGTGGCCCGGGCCGTGCCGGCCCGGCCCCCAGTCGAGCCGATAGCCGTTCTTGGCGAGGTGATCCACCAAGGTGATGACGTGGTTGGGATCACGGCACTCGTAGGCGATGTGGTGCATGCCGTCGAATTTCGTGCTGGCCATGAAGTTGGCGGCGTGATGGTCGGGTCCGCACCGCAGGAAGACGAAGAAGTCACCGAGCGTGTCGGACCATTTGAAGCCGAGCAGTTCCTTGTAGAACTTCTCGAGCGCATCCAGGCCAGGCGTGAAGGCCGCGACGTGGCCCAGCTTGGTCGGGCGCAGCATGGTCGGCCAGACGCCGCTGGGCTCCTGGGCTGTCATCAGGTGCATCGGAATGCCGGTCGTGGGCTCCGCCAGCACGAGCACGTCCGGCGTACCGGGACCGATGTCGGTCCGCCGTTCCACCTGGTATCCCGCGTCACGAAGCCGGCGCTCGGCGTCGGCCAGCGGTTCTGAGATCTCATATCCCGTCACCGTCCGGCCCTTCGCGGCGGCGGCGCGCGTGATGACCACGCAGTGGTGGTCGAAGCCGGTGGTGAGGAAGGCACCGTCCGGCGACGTTTCGACGACCGTGAAGTCCAGGATTTTCGTGTAGTACTCGACGAGCCGGTCGACATCCGGGGTCTCGAACGCGACATAACCTAGTTTGGTGACGTTGACGGCCGATTCCACCTTGGGTCGCGAATCGTTCATGATGACCTCGCCTTCGGATATGTGGTTTGCCGTGTAACCCGCGGCTCACCGGTGGTGAGTAAGTCGTTGGAGCCGACGAACAACCTTCCCGGCGTCCTTGGCTCGCGACTCCTCCGTGGTGTCGCTGCGGAATGTGTGCCGCATACTGCCGATTCCCTCGATCTCGCTGACCAGCTCGTCTCCTGGCCCGAGGAATCGTGGCGGTTTCCTTGCCAGCCCCACACCGGCCGGAGTGCCGGTGAACAGCACATCGCCGGGGAGCAACGGAAGCCACGCGGACAACTCCGCCACCAGCCGCGGCACCGAGAACGTGAGATCTCCGGTCCGCGCGTCCTGCATCGTCTCACCGTTGAGGGTGCAGCTGATGGCGAGATCGTCCGGGTCGCCGAACGAGTCCGGCGTGACGAGGAACGGTCCGACCGGGCTGAAGCCGGGCAACGACTTCCCCATGCTCATCTGCGGAAATTCGCCGCGCAGCTGGAGTTCGCGCTCGGACAGGTCCTGGCCGACGGTCAGTCCCGCGACGTGGTCCCACGCGTGCTGCTCGGGGACGTTCCTGGCGAGCTGCCCTATGACGACGACCAGCTCCACCTCCCAGTCCACCGCACCGGTCGGCAGTTCGATCTCGCCGACGGGGCCGGTGAACGACGACACGTATTTGGCGAAGACCATCGGCCACTCGGGTTCGGTCACGCCGCCCTCGTCGGCGTGGCTACGGTAGTTCGCGCCAACGGCGAAGACCTGCGCCGGTCGCGGCGCCGGGGGACCGAGTTCGTCCGGCCGGAACGGCACGGCGTCGTCGGTACGGGCTGTGGCGGCCCAGTCCTTGAACTCGGCCCAGCGCTCGTACACAGCCTGCGGGTCCGGGCCGAAGCGGCCCGCGCTGGACTTTTCCACGTCGATCGCACCCTTGTCCGTGATCAGGACGAGACGATCCGACAGATTGCCAATTCGCACTGTGCATGCACCTTTTCTCAGCCGGGCAGGCTGGCCACGGCCTGTACTGAATCCGACCCGGCCGGATGGTCCAATTCGAGTTCGAGAACCGTGCACATCCGGCCCAGCGCCCAGTAGAATCCGACCAGCTGCAGAGCCTCGACGATCTGCCGCGCGGACAGCAGCTGGCGGGTTCGTTCGAACACGTCGTCGGCGATTCGCGGCGCCGCGACCACTGCCGAGACGAAGGCCAGTAGCGCTTGGTCGGCGGGGTCGTCGGGTGCGGTGAAGTCGCCGTTCCTGATTCGCTCGCGGAGGGCCGGGGGTATCCCCGCTGCTGCCGAGACAGGTATGTGCTGTGCGTACTCGTACTCGCAGTCGACGAGCCCGGCGACAGCGAGGATGACCAGTTCACGCTGTCGGACGCTGAGTTCCAGCGCGGTGAACTGGGCCTGCGCCAGCCGCAAGAACGGGGCGGTGAGAGAGGTCGCATGCGCGAACATCTCGGTAATGTTGTTCCGCGGCAGGCTTTCCAGCAGTTCGGCAAGCTCGGCCGGCAGGGTCTCCCGTGAGGGATATGGCAGTCGTGCCATTGCGCGTCTTCCCAATCGAAGCCGGCGATCAGCGTGATCCGCTGGTCGCGTCGGGGGAGTTCAGGATCTGGTCGAGTGCGTCGGCAAGAGCGGCTTTCGGGTCCGCTGTTGCCGCGAGTGCTCGCCACGCGACGAATCGATCAGGTCGCACCAGGACGGCTCCCGTGGACGTGATCGCGCGGTTCTTCAACCAGGCGCACCGGCTGTCGATGTACTCGACGTTCCCGAAACCGACCCGGACGGCCCGAAGCGGCAGATTCCGTTCCGCCGCCAGCTGCCGCGCCGCGTCGACCCACTGCGAGCCGTCTTCGCCCGCGATCAACACGAAGTGCCCGTCGTCGGCCAGCGACCCGATCGCGACTCGTTGACCGGCGTGCTCCACCCACGCGTGCGGCAAGGGTTGTCCTGGCCGCGTGCCGGGCTGGTAGACGCGCACGGGATCGATCCGCACCGGTTCGGGCGTGCCGTCCTCGATGATCGACGCGGAACGATAGGAGTACCCGTAGTCGATGCCGAGCTGGCGGAACTCGGCGCTGTGGGTCGCGACCGCCTGGGTCAGCCTGTGGCGACGTTCGCCCGAATCGGGCTGGTCGGTCCACAGCGGCCGCAGCGACGCCCAGTTCTCGGCCGGGGTCCGCTGTGGTGACAGGCCAAGAGCGGTTACCACGCTGCCCATGTTCATGGCCGCGGACACCGCCGCGTCGATGGTGGCGGCGGCGACCGCGCGCCGCTCCTCGTCGTACGTGTCCAGCAACCCGTCGCCGGCCCTGCCGTCGAGTACGGCCGCGATCTTCCAGCACAGGTTGTGCGCGTCGTGCACGGCGCAGTTGAGCCCTAGTCCTCCGGTCGGCGGGTGCCGGTGTGCGGCATCACCGAGCAGGAACACCCGGCCGGCACGAAAGGTGTCCGCGAGCTGGTGCTCCATCACCCACTTGCTGATCTTGTGCACCGTCGGAGCGAGGCCGGGTAGGCCGGTGGCGCCCTCTACCCGGGCCAGTACCTTGCCGCGGTCGTTGGCATCGGGATCGTCGAACGCGTACGGAAGCACCGCGACCCACTCGTCGGACTTGGTGCCCCACCCGTCCGGGCCCGCGGAGATCAGCACGCAGCCGTAATCCAGATATTCCGGATAGTCGGGGTTGAATATCCAGCGAATGAACACTTCCGGGTCGTCGAAGTACGCGGACAGGTCGGCGGACAGGTGGACGTTCACCACATGGCGCAGATTGGTCATGCCGTTCATCCCGATACCGGCGAGCTCACCGACGGTGCGGCCGCCGTCCGCTCCCAGCAGGTATGCCGAGCGGACTACGTACACGTCTCCGGTATCCCGGTTGAGGACGCTCGCGGTAACTCCGTCGGCGTCCTGTTCCATGCCGACCAACTCGTGATGAAACCTCACCGTCGCGTTCGGACTTTCCGCCGCGTACTCCTTGAGGATCGGCTCCAGCCGGATGAGCGGCAGGTTCGCCGCGGCGCAAGGACTGGCGGCGATGTAATCGGGATCGGTGTAACCACCGCCCCAGCCCTCGGCGAAGGCCAGCCGACGCCCGCATCCGTCCTGCTGCGCCGGGTCCGAACTCGTGGCTCCGATGTACCAGCCGACACCGCGCATGTTCTCCGGCGGCGCGCTGCGCGCCAGGATACGGGGCGCGACACCGGCGTCGGAGAATATCTCCATCGTGCGCTGGTTGAGGATATGCGCCTTCGGCATCTGTGACGTTTCCGCGTAGCGCGAGATCAGCAGGGAATCGATACCCAACCGCGACAACAGTATCGATGACGTCAAGCCGGCGCCGCCACCACCGACGATCAGCACGGGAACGTGCAAATCTGCTTTCTTCACTTCCGTTCGTCCTTGTCAATGGAGCGGCTGAACTGCCTGGCGAACCCGGAGACGTCCCGGATCGTCGCCGCATAGACGTCAGGTATTGCCTTCCGGAAGAAGACATCGGCGGAATGCACGGTGCCGTTCACCGTACGCCCGACCGCGCTGACGCCAGCAGTCACCAGCCGGCGTTGATAGGCGAGCCCCTCATCGCGCAACGGGTCGAGTTCGTTGACCGAGATCACGTGTGGCGGAAGCCCGGCGAGATCGGTGTCGCTCGCGCGAGACGGCCAGCAGGTCGGCTCGCCGGCGTGCGCACCCGCCGGATCGTACAGGGCGCCCATGATCGACAGGAGGGCGCAGCTGATGAAGTAGTCGTCGTTCTCCCGCTGGGAAGGCAGCTCCGGTGGCTTATGCCAGGTGCCCGCGATCATCGGGCACATGGCATACACGCCGTCGATCTCGCCCAGCCAGCCTTCCTGCTTGGCCTTGAGCGCAACGGAGAGCGCGAGATTGCCACCGCCCGACTCACCGCAGACCACGACCGCGTCCACCCCGAGTTCGGCCTTGTCGCCTGCGACCCAGCGGACGGCCGCCGCACAGTCGGAAAGGCCCGCGGGGTAGGGGTGCACTCCCAGTGAGGCTGCCGCGTTACGAAACTCGACGCCGACGACGACCAGGCCCGCCAGCGCCAGCTCGTCCCGCCAGCGGACGTAACAGCCGTCCGCGGCACGGAGGATGACCCCGCCGCCACCGTGGAAGTGCAGGACGCCGGGCAGCACACCCCGGACACCCTCCGGCCGGTGGACGTAGGCCACCACTTCAGTGCCGTCCGGCCCCGGAATCGCGACCGTCGTCCGCTCCACGCCTGCCACGGCTGGCAGGTCGGCGAACAGGGCGGAGAAGACCGCGCCGAAGCCGTCCTCGGCACCTTGGCCGAAGGCGAGCAGTTCCTGCCGCGGCGACGAAGGCGAAACAGGCGCGGCAGGTTGCGGACCGTCGAGGCCGAACGGGGCCAATGCGGCGACGATTCTCGGGTCGACGCGCGGATCGTCCTTCAGCGCAAGCAACGGCTCGCCGAGCCGGCCCGGTAGGTCGAAGCGAGGGGTTTCGTCAACTTCCGTAGTCATCGTGCACCCCCTCCGGCGGTTTCCTTGGGTGCGAACTCAAGCGTCAGGTCTTGTTCGAACGATCCGTCTCGCCAGCTCTGCAGTACCGTCGCGTATTCGAACGGACCGCCGCCGAACGCGTTGGCGAACGCGTTCGGTTGCCCGGGCTCGTAGGAGCCGTCGTTGTTGGCCCATCCCGGCGTGCAGTTACGGGCGGTGTCCACGCTGAACGTGGACCGGGCAGTGATGACGTCGCTCCAGCTCGCCACCGCTTCTACGGTGACATCCGCGGCGCGGATACCCCGGTCGAGGAGGCTCCGCATGACGCTAGCGACGTGGTGTGCCTGGTAGTGGAAAACCAGCGGTGCGTTGATGGACACCGCGGCCTGGTGCAGGCCCCCGATGACGAACAGGTTCGGAAACCCGTGGAACTGGATTCCGTGCAACGAGCGCACCTCGCGAGCACGGTGCTCGGTCAGAGTCATCCCGTTCCGGCCGTGGACCTCGAAACCACCGGATCGCGTTGGTGCGACGCCGAATTCGAAACCGGTGGCGTAGATGATCAGATCGACCGGATACTCCGTGCCGTCGAAGACGATTCCGTCGCGGCTGATCCGGTCGAGGCCCCGACCCTGCGTGTCGATGAGCGTGACGTTCGTACGGTTGAACGTCGGCAGGTAGTCGTCGTTGAAACACGGCCGCTTGCAGAACCGGCTGTAGTAAGGCTTGAGAGCGGCCGCGGTCTTCGGGTCACCGACCTGCTCGTCGACCCTGGCCCGGATACGCCCCAGTTCCGCGAGGTCCATGTCGGCCAGCCTGGCCATGGCTCCCTCGATCGTGCCTTCGGACATGGCCTCGGCGACGCCGCCCCAGATCGAGGTCCACTTGTCCCCGACCAGGTCCTTGTCCTGGTGTATTCCGGCGAGGATCGAGTCGAAATTCTCCATCCGTTGCTGCTGCCAGCCGGCCGGCTGGCTGGTGAACCAGTCCTGATCGGTCGGGGCGTTGTCACGGCTGTCGACGATCGACGGGGTGCGCTGCACGACGTACAGGTGCTGGGCGTCCTTGGCGACGGCAGGCACAATCTGTGCCGCACTGGTTCCGGTGCCGATCACGGCGACCCGCTTGTCGCGAAGTTTGGTCATCCCGCCGTGTGCGTCACCACCGGTGTAGTCGTAGTTCCACCGGCTGCTGTGGAACTGCGCGCCTTGGAACTCGTCGATGCCCGGTACGCCCGGCAGCTTCGGCCGGTTGAGCGGACCACTGCCCAGCACCACGAAGCGGGCCCGGAGTTCGTCACCGCGATCGGTCCTGACCACCCAGCGAGTGTGGTCAGGCGACCACCGCGCGTCGATGACCTGCGTCTGGAGCAGCGCGTTGTCGTACAGGTGGTACCGGTTCGCGATCGTCCGGATGTACGCCTGGATCTCCGCGCCACCGGCGTACTTCTCCGTAGGGACGTACCCGGTTTCTTCGAGCAGCGGCAGGTATATGTAGGATTCTACGTCGCAGCGAAGTCCCGGATAGCGATTCCAGTACCAGGTACCGCCGAAATCCGCGCCCGTATCGACGATCCGGAAATCGTCGATTCCTGCGCGGCGAAGCTCGACCGCCGTCAACAGCCCCGAAAGCCCGCCACCCACGACGACGACATCCACCGGATCGTGCGATACCGGCCTCGGCAGTGGTTTACTGCCGTTCGGGTCGGCTGCGAAACGGGAATAACGACCGTCGACCGCGGTGTAATGGCCGAACCGCCCGGATCGGAGCCGCTTTTCCAGCTCCTCGTGATATTTCTGCTCCAGCCTTGTCCGGTCGCTTTTGCCGTCGGTCAACCCAATTCCTGTCAAGGCTCCTCCTCGATGTGCGCGGCACTGCGCGGTGCGCCGAGATCTGCATCACACGAGCTGAACCTATGGCCGCCCGTTGCGGCGAAAAAGCCGATTCACGCCGCGGCAGAGCCACTTTTCGCCGGTCACGGTGACTGCTGCGCAGCCGGCGAGGCGGTCGTGGTCGCGGGCAGCATCGGCACCGGCGAGCCGGGCACGCCGGACTCAATCGGCGTCAGCAGGAGCGCGCCGGCGGGTGAAGCCGGCGCCACGGCCGGGAATCGGCCTGCCGCGCCCAGGGGTTCGTTCATGGGTTCGCTGACTCACGACCCGAGGTGCCTCACCGGGCCGGCTTGGACCTCAGTGATTCCGAGGGGGCGTGGCCGTAGATCAACCGGTATTCAGCGGCGAACCGGCCGTAGTGCAGGAAACCCCATTGGTGCGCTATGGCTGTGGCGGTCGTCATGTCGGCGTCCGCCGCCAGTAGCGCATCGTGCACCCGGGCCATCCGGACCCGGCGAAGGTACTTCATCGGCGAAATGCCGAGATGCCGGCGGAAGCCCGCATCGAGTGCCCGGACACTCAGCGTGGCGGCTCGCGCTATATCGGCCACGGTTTCGATGCCCGCAGGGTCCCGTTCGATGGCATCGATAGCTGCTTGGACAGCTCTCGGCCGGCTTTCGTCAGCC
>Ga0207693_10002995_pt1 | contig 14613 bp, 13 predicted proteins | sample LARL81metaG_FD_184347 | JGI IMG/M metagenome (GOLD analysis project Ga0207693, IMG submission 184347) | Corn, switchgrass and miscanthus rhizosphere microbial communities from Kellogg Biological Station, Michigan, USA - LAR L8-1 metaG... | ecosystem: Host-associated > Plants > Roots >...
CGAAGTGTCGTAATAGTGAATCTTCATTCCGAATCCTCGTGCTCGACGCGCCACGGCCTGTCCGACGTGCCCCATTCCCAAAATACCGAGGACTTTGCCACCGACTTGCCATCCCAAGAGCATATCGGGGCTCAGTGGCTTCCACGCTCCCGTTCGAACCAGTTCCTGAGCTTCGTAAGCTCGACGCGAAGCCCCCAACAAAAGCAACATCGCGATGTCGGCCGTTGCTTCACTGTTGGCGCCAGGCGTATAGGCGACCGATATGTTCCTGCGCGCAGCGGCTTCAAGATCGATATGCTCAAACCCCACCGAGTACGTGGCGATGATTTTTACAGTGGGCGAAACGCTCTGGAAAAACTCGGAGTCCAACCGATCGACCGGCGTGATAAACATGGCGTCGGCTCCTTCGGCCGCGGAGAGCAGCTGCTGCTGGTTGAAAGGAAACCGGTCCGGGTTTCGTCGGGCGTTGTAATCGCGGTCGATACGGTCCTCAACTTCCTTTGTATAACGGGTGGTTACCACCAGAATGGGTTTGGCCATGATCAACATATCCTCCTAGGCGCCGAGGGCGATGCAAGGCTGCTCTGCTGCATTTCGATAATTGCCAGAGTCATGGGAGGGCAACTCAGACGAGTCCTACGTTTCGCTCGATCTCCTTGATCACTGTGTCCAGCCTGCCGCTCAACACCTGCTTCGCGAAACTGAGCGTGAATCCTTTGACCGTGTGGAATGGTGAATGGGACGGCATGGCAAGCGCCAAGGGATCTACAACCGCGTCGACAACGACGGGGCCATCCTTGTACGCGAGGGCTTCAGCCAGACCTTCGCGAACGTCCCCGGGTTCCTCGATACGAATCCCTTTCGCTCCCATCGCCTCAGCCACCTTGGCGAAATTTGGATTCTTAAACTCCACGCCAAACGGAATGATGCCGGCCTCTTGTTGTTCGATATGGACGAAGTCGAACTTCTCGTTATTGAGAATGACTTGGACCACGGGAGTTCGTCGTTCTATCTGCGTCAGCAGATCGCCCATTCCTAGCATCGTGAAGCCTCCATCGCCGCATAACGCGATGCACTGTCTGCCGGGATATGCCAGAGCACATCCGAACGCGTTCGGTGCAGCATTGGCCATAGACGCCCACGAGAATGAGCCAAAGAGCCTGCGGTTCTTTCCACCGTAGATATGTCTCGCAAGCCAGAGACAGGCCGTACCCGTGTCCGCAAAAAACATTGCGTCATCCGAAGCGAGCTCGCTGAGCGTCGCGGCGAGGAATTCAGGACGTATCGGTTTTATCGCCGGTCCCTTCTGGACATAGTGCTGCAGCAGTTTGTGGAAGGATTCCGTGTGCGCAATTTGCCTCGCTAGAAATTCTCCATTCGTTTTTTCACGCACGGCTGGAAGCAATGCACTGACCGTCGACTTGATGTCGCCGACCAGACCCAGATCTAGCGCAGTACGGCGGCCGATGTGCTTCGGGTTCTTATCAATCTGAACCTTTTTCACACTGGCGCCGGGAAGAAATTCTGAGAAGGGAAAATCCGTGCCCAGCATGAGCAAGAGGTCAGCTTCATGGATTGCGTTATACGCTCCCCCATAACCCATCAACCCAGTCATGCCAACGGCGTTTGGATTCTCATGCTCCAGCCATTGCTTCCCGCGGAAGGAATAGCCGACGGGCGCGTTCAGCTTGCGCGCCAGTTCAATCACGGTGTCGCGACCTTCTCTGCAACCGTCCCCACCAAAGATCGCCACGGTTTTCGCTTCATCGATCATCCTCACCAATTTTTCGAAGTCTGAATCGGAAGGTCTCAGGATAGCTGGGGCTGCGATGGTGAAATCGGTAGGCTGGTCCGGAGCATCGGCTGCCGCGATATCGCCAGGTATGGCAAGAACAGTGGGGCCCTTTTCCAGAACTGCGGTGAGGATGGCGGTGTTGATGACCGCGCGGGCCTGCTCCGGATTAACCAGCCGTGCGGTATAGAGAGAAGCCGCCTCGAAAAATTTGTACGGGTTCAGTTCCTCGAGGGCAGATGTGTCAATAATGCTCGACTCTACATCCCCGGCGATGGCGATAATGGGGGCGGATTCTTTCCTCGCATCCATCAATCCGTTGAACAAATGGACGACCCCGGGCCCTGAAGTTCCGCACACCACCACTGGGTTACCCGTGAAATAAGCCTCCGCAACCGCTGCGAATACTCCATATTCCTCATGACGGACGGGAACAAACTCGATTGCGCCATTTCGACGTAGTGCGTCCACCACAGGATTCAGAGCGTCGCCGACGATTCCGTAACAGCGTTTGACACCTGCCTTCGTCAGCATCTCCCACAATACGTCTGCAACTTTTTTCGACATGAGAGCCTTCCTGATTTCCTTGTGGATCTAATATCGGTACCGCGCGATTCATTCCCAGCGCGCGTCGCGCTGCCTACCCAGCAACTCTCGAGCCATCCTGTATTTCGGTGTTCCCATCACTGGGTCCATGCAATTCCGCTGCCATGAAATGCGCGGCTGGAAACTGCGCTTCATCTACATTGGGCCAAGGCTCATTCCTGCCATTCCGTGACAACACGGATGACACTTGACGCAAAAGGCACAGGGATGACACTGACGGCCCGGCATGTATTGGTCGTTTCGAAGTTACTGATCAGGGTTTTGTGAGTATTGGCCTTCATTACGGTTGCGATGCACGAAATACGAGTGCTTGTCTCTTTGGAAGCACGCTTGCTCTTCATTCAATCGAAATCCGGGCGGTAAGCATTGTGGCGCGTTTTGCAATAGGAATTAAGGAGAGATTGCGAAGTCTGGTGATATCGCGCGTTTCGGAAGTGGAGAACGGAAGAAGAGAAATGTCGATGTTGAGAATGAAATCTTCGACGGTGCGGTTCCTAGCGCAGATGACACTTCTTCTCTTTTGGTCCGCGATCACGGTGTGGGCAAGCGAGCCAAAAGGCTCGCCTTCTCACGGCACAAATATATTCGCTCCCGCCTCCACCCCAGCCAAGTCAATTGCTGATTTATCCGTTTTTGTGCTTGTTATTACCGGAATCATTTTTGTCGTTGTTTTTGCGTTACTGGCCTATTCCGTCGTTAGGTTCCGTGGGCGGGCAATGGATGCTGGCCGCGAGCCGGCGCAGGTGTACGGAAGCACGCAGATTGAGCTGGCCTGGACGATCATTCCAATTCTGATTGTCGTTGTCCTGTTCCTGGCCACCGCGCGAGTCATCCACGCGATTCAGGATGCTCCAGAACCGGCGGGCGCTGTGCAGGTCACCGCGATTGGACATCAATACTGGTGGGAGTTTCGATATCCGAGGCTGGGGATCGTCACAGCCAACGAACTGCACATCCCGGTGAGCGATCCCAGTCATCCGACGCCAACGTTTCTGCAGTTGCTTTCGGCCGATACCGACCACAGCTTTTGGGTGCCAGAGCTTGCAGGCAAGACGGACCTCATTCCGAACCACCCCAACAGAATTTGGATGGATCCGCAGCGCACAGGCGTCTTTCTTGGCCAGTGTGCCCAGTACTGTGGAACACAGCACGCGAAGATGCTGCTCCGCGTTTCGGTGGATGGACCGGAGGATTTTGCCGCCTGGGTTCGCGGTCAGAAGAGACTCGCTGTCGAAGACGCAGGCGCAATCGCTGGTAGGCGAGTATTCGAAAGCAATGCCTGCATGAACTGCCATGCAGTGACCGGAACCGCCGCGGATGGACGCTTTGGCCCCGACCTGACGCATTTGATGAGCCGCGCCACGATTGCCGCAGGTGCCGCCCAGAACACTCACGACAATCTCCGTCTTTGGATTCAGGACCCCAGTGCAATCAAACCCGGCTCGCTGATGCCCGCCATGAAGCTGAGCGACGCCGACCTGGATGCGGTCGTGAATTACATGGAGACATTGCGCTAGAACACTCAGGAAAATAGCTATGTCCTCGAACGCGATCACCATACCCGGCACCCAGATACAAGCCCGACCCTGGGTCGACGAGCTTCATCAGTGGGTGACCACAGTCGATCACAAGCGGCTGGGAATTCTCTACATTCTTTCGGCTCTGTTGTTCCTCGCGATCGGTGGAGTCGAGGCACTCATCATTCGCATTCAGCTGATGCATTCGCACAACAACTTTGTTTCGCCGGAAGTTTTCAACCGCATGTTCACGATGCATGGGACAACCATGATTTTCTTTGTGGCCATGCCAGTCCTGTTTGGATTTGCGAACTACTTGGTTCCATTGATGATTGGTGCGCGGGACATGGCTTTTCCACGCCTGAATGCATTCAGTTTTTGGCTATCGTTTCTGGGTGGACTTCTCCTGTACTTCAGCTTTCTGGGTGGAAGCGGTCTGTATGGCGCAGGAAACGCACCGGATGTGGGCTGGTGGTCTTATGCGCCTCTGGGCGCGCGCGCCTTCTCGCCCGGGCATAGTTCCGACTATTGGACTCTCTCTCTGCTGGTCTCCGGGTTTGGGAGCATCGGAACCGCGATCAATATCATTGCCACTATTCTGTGCTTGCGATGCCCCGGGATGAAGATCAGCCGAATGCCCTTGCTGGTGTGGCTCAACCTGGTGATGGCGGGAATGGTTCTGATTGCGATTACTCCCTTGTCGGCTGCTCAAATCATGTTGTTGATCGATCGATATTTAGGAGGCCATTTCTTTGATACTCAGGCCGGCGGCTCCGCTGTCCTCTGGATGCACTTCTTTTGGATATTCGGACATCCGGAAGTCTACATTCTGATCATTCCTTGCTTTGCTTTCATGTCGGAAATCATTCCGGTTTTTTCACGCAAACCGATTTTCGGATATCCGGTGATGGTGGGCGCCACCGTGTGCATCGCTTTCGTGAGCATGAGCGTTTGGGCGCACCACATGTTTACCATCGGAATGAACTCCTACGCCAACAGCTTTTTCACCCTGACCACGATGGCTGTAGGCGTTCCCACGGGAATTAAGATTTTCAACTGGATCGGCACGATGTGGGGTGGAAAGATCCAATTCAAGACGCCGATGCTGTTCAGCATCGGATTTCTATTCCAATTCCTCATCGCAGGCCTGACCGGCATCATGATGGCTTCCTCGCCGTTCGATTGGCAGCTTAGCCTCTCCTATTTTGTCGTGGCTCACTTTCACTACGTGATCGTAGGCGGAATCCTGTTTGCCCTCTTCGGTGCGTTTTATTACTGGTATCCCAAAATGACTGGCCGGATGCTGAGTGAACGCCTCGGCAAATGGCATTTCTGGCTGTTCTTGATTGGCTTTCACCTGACGTTCGATGTGATGCACATTCCGGGACTGCTCGGGATGCCGCGCCGGATCTACACCTACGAGCCCGGCCGCGGCTGGGACACCTTGAACTTCATCATTACTATCGGCGCGTTCATTCAGGCACTCGCGATTCTGGTGTTTCTAGCAAACCTCGCAATTTCATATTTCAAGGGAGCCAGGGCCGGTAACGACCCGTGGGACGCGTGGACACTGGAATGGTCGATCAGTTCACCGCCCCCTGTGTATAACTTTGCGACCGTTCCGACGGTCGAGAGCCGCCGCCCTTTGTGGGACCTGAAGCATCCTGAAGACCCCGATAGCCGCTATGAGTGAAGGCGAAATCATATGAGCGCAGTGACAACTTCATTTCCGAACGCGGCAGCGGGTTGGCAGCTGCCATCTCGTGGGAAAGTGGCGATGGCCGGTCTCATCGTCGCCGAGTCGGCGATCTTTACGATCTTCGTCGTTGCCTATCTTTTTTACTTGGGAAAAAGCATCACGGGACCGACCCCCCCCGAAGTGCTTGAGACGCCGATCTTCTACACGATTTGCTTGTTGTCCAGCAGCTTGACCATCCACTTCGCGGCGAAGTGTCTGGCACGCGGCATTGGATTCGCATTCCTTGGATTATGGCTGCTCACCATTGCGCTTGGTGGATTGTTCCTCTATGGCACAGCGCAGGAATGGCACCGACTGATCTATGAACACGGGCTGACGATCTCGACCAACCTGTTCGGAACAACATATTACTCGCTTGTCGGCTTGCACGGGTTTCACGTCACCGTAGGTCTCGTCATGCTCTTGACCGTTGCGGTGCTCGGACTCTGTGGCCGTGTGGGAGTGAAGCAGTCTGGTCACATCGAAGTGCTCGCGATGTACTGGCATTTCGTCGACGCCGTATGGGTGGTAGTTTTTACCGTAGTTTACGTTCTCGGGCGCTGAGGTAGACATGGCGACACTATTGGCAACGGAGCAATTGAACAAAACGTCGCGGACGCCCCCCATGATCGAGGTCCCGGCGCCAACAGCTTGGCCCTTCATCTTGGCTTTTGGAACAACCCTCCTATTGGCGGGCCTGGTGACGAGCATGTCGGTGAGCGTTCTCGGCGCCGCCCTCGCGCTGACGGGCTGCGTCGGATGGTTTCGCGAGGTCTTTCCGCACCAACACGAAGAAGCTGTGCAAATTGTTCCTGAAGAGATTCGCCTGATGACCGGTCGCCGGGTTGTGGAGCGGATTCCGGTGCTACCGGATCAACTGCGAGCATGGCTTCCGGTCCGCACGTATCCAGTTTCGGCGGGGGTTAAAGGTGGCATCGCGGGCAGCGTCGCGATGGCCGTATTGGCTTGTGCCTACGGCGTGCTGAAGGGTGGCAGCATCTGGTATCCCATCAATCTGCTCGCCGCAGTTGTCTATCGGGAATCCCTACGACTCGGGCCCGCACAGCTGCATTCATTTCATGCTGATGCTTTCGCGATTGCCTTTGTTCTGCACGGTGTTGTGTCCATTCTTGTGGGCTTGCTGTACGGCGCAATGCTGCCCATGTTCCCACGCCGTCCGATTGTGCTTGGAGGACTTATTGCCCCGGCGCTGTGGTCGGGGCTGCTTTACACAATCCTCGGGCTGTTGAACCCGTTGCTCGCAACCCACATTGATTGGTTCTGGTTCGTTGCCTCACAAGTGGCCTTTGGAATCGTGGCGGGCCTTGTGGTCGTGCGCCAGGTGAGCATTCCTACCCGTGAAAATGTGTCGTTTGCTCTACGGGCAGGAATCGAAGCTCCCGGACTTATTCCACCAGGAAAGAGCGGAGAGGAGCGCCGATGAGCCGGATCTTGTATCTGTCTGCATTCGCCGTTCTTCCCCTTGTACTCCTCTCGGCTTGCAGCACTCCGAACGGTCAACCTCAGAAAGCTTCGGAGCCAGTGGCGCCGAACCAGGTTGTCGACTTCGGCGCTCTCTACGCACAGAACTGCGCCGCCTGCCATGGCGAGGAAGGGCGTGGAGGAGCGTCGATTGCCCTCGCCAATCCGGTGTATCTTGCCATTGTCGATGAAAATGCGGTGCACAACGTTGTTGCCAACGGGGTTCGTGGAACCTCGATGCCGGCGTTCGCGCAGAGCGCCGGAGGATTGCTGACGGACGAGCAGATCAATGTGATTACGAGCGGAATGTTTTCACGGTGGGGACGCAAGGGAATTCTCGACGGAGCCAATCCACCTTCATACGCTGCAAAAACGACGGGGGATGTCGCACATGGTGAGATCGCTTTCGGAACATATTGCGCATCCTGCCACGGGTCTGATGGTCATGGAGCCAAAGCCAGTGCCGTCAGCAACGATTCCTTTCTTGCGCTGGTCAGCGATCAAGGACTACGTACGATCGTGATCACCGGAAAACCGGAATTGGCGGCACCCGACTGGCGCGGCAATGTTCCCAGAAAGCCCATGTCCGACCAGGAAATCACAGACGTGGTCGCCTGGTTAGCATCGCGCCGCGTGCAGAGCCCCGGTCAGCCTTATTCCGCTTCGAATCATGCGCAGCACTTGGAGAAATGAAAATGACCACTAAGCCTGTGATTGCCCTGTCGACTGAGGATACGCTTTCCCGGCGCGGCTTCTTCATGAAGCTCGGAATCCTGTTTAACGGATTCGCGGCGATGGTGCTGGCCGTACCGATTGTGCGGTTTCTTCTTTCATCTGTAGCTCGCGGTCAAGGGAAGGGATACTTGTCGTGGGTCCACCTGGGCAACGTCACCAACTTTCCAGAAGGCGAGACGCGGATGGCTACTTTTCGCAATCCATTCGTGATGCCTACAGACGGAAAGACCGTAGACACCGCATGCTGGGTGCGCCGCGTAGCAGGCGATCAGTTCCAGGTGTTTGCGATTAACTGCGCACATCTCGGCTGCCCAGTCCGTTGGTTTCCCCAATCCGGCCTCTTCATGTGTCCTTGTCATGGCGGTGCGTATTACCGCGATGGGTCGCGGGCATCAGGGCCGCCGGAACGCGGGCTCTTCGAGTATCCCTACAAGATCGAAAACGGCGTGCTGACGATCAACGCCGGGCAGTTGCCAACGCCTGGCGACCCGGTGGCAAGTCTGTCTGCGGAGAAGCCACCATGCGCGTGATCAAGAAAATCGGCGAATGGTTTGACCACCGTTTGCAACTCGCGGCACCCATTCGCGAGGCTGTTGACCATCCCGTGCCGAGAAACACGGCGAGCTGGTTCTACGTGTTCGGCAGCGCCGCGCTCACAATCTTTCTCATACAGCTGGTGACCGGAATTCTGCTGGCGCTTATTTATGTTCCCTCGGCGGGCGAAGCATGGAGCAGCCTACAGGCCCTGAATCATCAGGTGATGCTTGGCTGGTTCATCCGCGCGATGCATGGATGGGGCTCCAACTTCATGGTAGCCATCGTCCTTATTCATATGACGCAGGTGTTTCTCTTCGGAGCCCACAAATATCCCCGTGAGCTGACCTGGATCATCGGGGTCTTTCTCTTATTGATGACTCTCGGCATGGCATTCACCGGTCAAATCATGCGCTTTGATCAGGACGCTTACTGGGGATTAGGAATTGGAGCCTCGATCGCCAGCCGGGTTCCGATTATCGGTCCTGCGGTTGTGAAACTGATGTTGGGCGGGCCCATCATCGCGGGCGCGACCCTCTCCCGATTCTTTGCGCTGCACGTCTTCGTGATTCCCGGAATGCTGATCGCTTTCGTCGCTCTTCACGTCTTGATGGTGCTGAAGTTGGGCATCAACGAATGGCCGATGCCGGGACGCATCGTAAAACGAGCGACCTATGAGGCCCAATATCACGCATTGACCAACAGCGAGGGCGCGCCATTCGTGCCCTATGCGATTTGGAAAGATATGTTTTTCGCGGCATTTATCATCCTGGCAATTGCCGCGTGCGCTTACTACCTTGGCCCATTCGGGCCGACCGGACAGCCCGATCCGACAATCATCCAGACTGCGCCCAAACCAGATTACTTCTTCCTGTGGCTCTATGCTTTGCTCTCGCTTCTTCCTCCATCGCTTGAGACGCCATTCCTTCTCATCGGCCCGGCCTTGGTAATTGTTGGCTTGATTCTTCTGCCGTTTCTTTCCGGAGAAGGAGAAAAGAGCTGGAAGCGCAGACCTATTGCAGTTATCACCGTGCTCATGATCGCGATCACACTCGGGACATTTACTCGTCTCGCCCAGTTCGTTCCGTGGAGTCCGCACATGAACGCCTGGAGCGGCGATCCAGTGCCCGACCGATACATACACGGCACAACCGCGCTCGAGCGGCAGGGTGCTCTTGTGTTTCAGGTTAAGCAATGCCGCAACTGCCACTCAATCGGCGATACCGGCGGACAAAGGGGGCCGGCTCTGGATAGTGTGGCGGTGCGACTCACGCGTGACCAACTCATCCGACAGGTGATTCAAGGCGGCGGCAATATGCCTGCCTACGGAAAGAACCTAAGTCCAGCAGAAACGACCGCGCTCGTGGCGTTCCTTGAAACCCTGCATCCGGCCACACAAAGCCCGGCACGCGATGCGGCACGCGATCTTGTGGTGAGCGAAAGCAACCCAAAGCCGGCGACTCAACCCTAAGGCACAGAGCTATGCCACACGCTCATCACGCGGTCGAGTCATTTTGGATCTCTGCGAGTTTAATTCTCGTCGCTCCTCTTTATCTGCGTGGATGGTTGCGCCTTCGCAGGCTTGGCCTCGACTGCGTTCAGGCCTGGCGTGCAAGCTCTTTTATAGTCGGCCTTTTCCTCATCTGGCTGGCGATCGCGTCACCGCTGAGTGCGCTCGATCACGAAATGCTGACGGCGCACATGGTTCAACATCTTCTGCTCATGACGTTTGCGGCTCCCTCGATCTTGCTGGGCAAACCTGTCAAGGCATTGATTTACGGGATACCGCATCGGTTGCTGCAAGTAATGGATCGGTCGTTTCAATCAACAGGACTGCATCAGGTGTGGAGGGCGGTGACCCATCCTGTAATTTGCTGGCTGGGAGCGGCAAGCACACTGATTGCATGGCATCTGCCAGCGGTGTTTGTGCTTGGGCTGCGATCGCAAATGTGGCACGGAATTGAGCAAGCATCTTTTCTCGCAACCGGCCTTCTGTTCTGGTGGCCGGTAGTCGAGGCATCGCCAAGCAGCTTGAAATGGCCGGAATCGTCGATACTCTTGTATCTATTCCTGGCCACCTTGCCGTGCGATATTCTTTCCGGGTTTTTGGTCTTCTGCGACCGTGTGATCTACCCGATTTATTTTGTCTCATCACAGCCGTTTGGATTGTCGGCTTTGGAAGATCAGCAATGCGCCGGCGCCTTGATGTGGACTTGCGTTACGATCGTCTACTTAATTGCCGGGGCAATTGTCACTGCGCGTTTACTGTCGCCACAGCGAGGGCAAGAGTACGAGAGTCGGCAATCCGAAACGCAAGCTATTACGCTACGGGAAAGCGACGTGCAGAGGATGGAGGTGGTCTGAATGTCCGTCCCGTCCCTAGTTACCGAGCAACTCGCGTCTTCCAGAGCGCAAGACGGGCGCTTTGGGGGATCCACGCTCTCAGATTACTGGGCACTGACAAAGCCAGAAGTCAATTTCCTCATTCTGATCACGACTGCTGTCGGTTTCTATTTGGGATGTAGTAACGAAGCCCGATCCTTATCAGTCGTGTCGCTGTTCAACACTCTGCTTGGGACATTATTGGTCGCGAGTGGGACGGGCACGCTAAATCAATACATCGAACGGGAGTTCGACGCACAGATGCGCCGCACAGCCCGGCGCCCTGCCGCAGCCGGCCGCCTCAAACCGAATGCGGTCCTGGTTTTTGGGATCGCATTGGCTGGGATTGGCAGCACCTACCTCGCCGCAACTGTCAACCTGCTTGCGAGCATGCTGGCGATTCTCACGTTGCTGACCTATTTGTTCTTGTACACTCCGTTGAAACGAAAAACACCATTGTGCGTTCTCGTCGGCGCTTTTCCGGGTGCTATGCCCCCGCTGATCGGTTGGGCCGCAGCGTCCGGCCGATTGAACATCGACGCATGGACATTGTACGCGGCGCTCTTTCTGTGGCAATTCCCGCATTTCATGGCAATCGCGTGGATGTACCGCGAGGACTACGACCGAGCAGGCTACTTAGTCTTGCCCAAGGGCAAGGCGAGAGTTCGTTTCGTGACACTGGAAACCCTGTTACCACTGCTTGTTCTTGTCGCCATTAGCATGGTGCAATTTCCGACACGGCACGCAGCCATTTTTTACTGCGCCGGTGCACTGATGGGTCTCGGGTTCCTGTACTTTGGGTTTGAATTCGTGATTCGGCGGTCGCGGGCAGCCGCGCGCCGACTGCTGGCGGCGTCCATAGTTTATCTTCCTTTGTTGTTCGTACTAAGCGCGACATTATGCAGTCAGCGGGGAAGATGAACACTTCGCCTTGACTGCGCTGGGTGCGGCGTTGGGTGCAGTTGTCATACAGTACTCGATCTCAGCGGCCCTGTGGCTTGCGACCGCAATCTCCGCCGTGTGCTCTGCAGCGTTGGTTCGCTCCGTGCGCACGTCCGATAGGTTGTGACCGCTCCGATCTTTCCTTCGATGATCGTTGCTCTTGCCCTCAGAACCTTGTCGAATTCGAGTTCGGTAGCAAGCTGACACACATCGGAGTAGCATTCACAAGATAGCTCACGAGCCTGAACGCGTCATCAGCAAGCATGAGCTGTTCGATTGCAAAACCGTAACCGAGACGTTGACACTGCTCGTTCGGTACTCTGCGGGATCGGTTCGCTTTAGTTTGTCAACCAGGTTGGGAGTGCTAGGATAATCGGAACCACAAGTCCCGTTTTCGACATGTCTTTCACTCTTGGTCATGTTGCGGTCATTGCACGAAGCCAGTGTCATGGCCGAGGTTAACTAATCGGCCCCGGGGAAACTGGGTTGGCTGCCGCAAACAAAAACCGTAGGCAATGTTCGATCGATGGACCGTCTCACGTCGATGCCGTCGACCTGGTAGTCGGCAAAGGCGCGCTGGTCACAGGGGTCGAGGAAATCGCGACCTCATGGCGGCGTTGTCTAACCGCACATCACCTCGATCCGGAAATTCAGGCCGCACCGCACATCATCACAGAGAAGGAAATAAAAGACTCCCGCGAGCCCTTGCGCAAGGTCATTTTGCACGCCCAGGAGGAACTCGATCGTCTGTATGCCATCGTCGGACCACAACAGTATGTGGTTCTGTTATGCGACAAGGATGGGGTTGCGATTCACCACCGCGGGAATGAATCAATGGCGGATGCTTATAAAGATTGTGGGATCTGGCTAGGTGGAGTCTGGTCGGAGCAAATTGAAGGTACCAACGGAATCGGGACCTGCATCACTGACCAACGAGCCACGATGGTACATCGAGGCCAGCATTTTCGCACACGCCATTCCAACTTGAGCTGTGCGGGCGCCCCGATTTCCGACCCCCTCGGTCGATTGGCTGCGGTGCTAGATACCTCATCGATGAACCCGCAGACCACAGAGCAGTCCCTTTCCCTGGTCATGGGTGTCACAAAAGTATGCGCACGGGGTATCGAGGAGCGCATATTCCGCGAGTATTTTCGACACGCGTGGAATATTGCAGGCGCTCCCTGCGGGGATAGTGATGTAGCGGTTCTGCTCGCGGTCGACAACGATCAACGAATTCTGGGCGCAGACCAGATCGCTCGCCGGGCCTTCAGTCTCAATGACGAAGTGCTGAACCGGGGCGTGGCTCTGGCGACGATCTTTGGGTACGATTCCTCGATCTTTCGTTGCAAGCGGATGCAAGATGTGGCAGCTCGTCTCCTTCGGACGGGAACTGGTGAGCCGTGGAATGCCTTGATCACTCCCCCGATATGTGGCTTGTGTTCTCCCACGGACGCCCTAGTTCACTCACGTCCGCGATTCGGCATGCTCGCACACCTGCCACTCTCAGTGGATCCGCCCAGGAATCGCGGGGGCCTGGCACCCGCGCGCGCCCATCGCGTTTGCGAATACATAGACTCGCATCTGCAGGAAAATATTGCTCTGGACGTGCTCGCCGAAATTGCACAATTATCGGTTCATCATTTTGCCCGCGCTTTCCGCCAATCGCTCGGAATACCGCCGCACAACTATATTGTGCAACGACGAGTGGAGCATGCACAGCAGCTCCTTCGAAACACCGATCTTCCACTCTCGGAGATTGCGATTGTGGCAGGTTTCGCGGACCAAAGTCACTTCGCCCGACACTTCCGGACAATTACCGGGGTTTCTCCTAGCCTAGCTCGCAATCGATTCAGGACTGGGCCCCATATCCTTCCTCATCGCCTCGCCCAGGTTGGAAGCTAACGATTCAGCAAGAACATACCGATCACGGCCTCTTCATCCAAGACACATAGTCCCATCTTTGCAATTATCGCTTCACCGTGGGGGAAGCACAGGGAGGAACCGTGAATAGTCCTAATGAACGCCCCCGGTCGAGAGGCCCCAGGGCACCCGGCGCCACGCGAATCGAACGGAGCCGAACTCAGAGACTGCTCGGCCTACGCCTGTGAACGAATCACGAGAGAGAGTGTGGACACGAATGCTTCGGGGACAATGCGGAAACCAACTGCGAGCTGAACGAGCTCGCGAAAAGTCCAGGTTGATTGCGATCATTGATGACGACGACGCCATGCAAGATTCACTGCACGACCTGATGGAGGCGGCTGGACTAGTCGCACGGTGCTTTGGATCCGCGGAAGAATTCCTGGAGTCCGGTTTGCACCGTCAAGCCGCGTGCCTGATCACTGACATCCTTATGCCGAAGATGTCGGGTCTGCAGTTGCAGGCCAGGCTGAAAGAAGAGGAATGCAATATCCCAATCATCTTCATTACTGCGCATGGAGATGTCAGGATGCGGATTCAAGCGATGAGAGCGGGCGCGGTCGAGTTCCTCACGAAACCGTTCGATCATCAATTGTTGCTCAAAAGCGTCCGAGCTGCTCTTGATATGTGAGCAAACAGGTTATAGCAATCGTATGCCGTACCTGGAGAGGAGGTATCTTGTGGCAGATAATGCGACAGTTATATACCCGACGGAGGGGGACCAGGCCGAACGCCGATTCGAGCGTATCATCGGCGATAGCGCTGCCCTCGAATCTGTTCTCGACCAAGTGGAGCAGGTTGCCCCCACCGACTCGACTGTCCTCATCGAAGGGGAAACCGGCACGGGAAAAGAACTCATTGCGCGTGCCATTCACAATGCAAGTCAGCGTTGCGGACGCGCTTTCATAAAACTTAATTGTGCGGCCATTCCGCTGGATCTTCTGGAAAGCGAATTATTCGGTCAT
>Ga0207693_10002997_pt1 | contig 14611 bp, 20 predicted proteins | sample LARL81metaG_FD_184347 | JGI IMG/M metagenome (GOLD analysis project Ga0207693, IMG submission 184347) | Corn, switchgrass and miscanthus rhizosphere microbial communities from Kellogg Biological Station, Michigan, USA - LAR L8-1 metaG... | ecosystem: Host-associated > Plants > Roots >...
CCCTGGGTCGATGCCGAGAACCGTCACGGCGACACCTTAGGCACCGCCTCGGCTGTTCCTTCGTCGTCCTCAGGCCGTGCGGAAGCCGAGGTCGAGCAGACGGCGCGCGTCGGTCGGCGCCGTCGGATCGTCGAGGACGACGGCGACGATAGTGCGGCCGCCGCGACTGGCCGAGGCGACCAGACAATGTCCGGCGAGCGTCGTCCAGCCGGTCTTGACCCCATTCGCGCCCCGGTAGTGCCCGAGCAGCGGGTTCTTGTTCACGTAGACCTTCTCGTAGGTCGGCGCCGACCACGGCACGTGGGCGATCCGCGTGCGGACGACCTGCCGGAAGCGTGGGTTGCGCAGCGCGACCCGCGTGAGCGCTGCGAGGTCCCACGCGCTCGAGTAGTTGTTCGAGTCGATCACGCCGCTGACGCTCGAGAAGTGGCTGTCCTTCAGCCCGAGCTCGCGCGCCCGCTCGTTCATCTGCTTGAGGAACGCGCGGCGCGAGCCGGCCGTCGCGATCGCCAGCGTCATCGCGTCGTCGTTGCCGGAGAACATCAGCAGGCCGTCGAACAGCTTCCAGGCGCGGACACGCTCGTGCGGCCGCAGTCCCTCGCGGACGAGCGGGACGCGCGTCGCGGAGGGCGGCACCTCGACCAGCGCTTCCGCCTTCAGGCGTTCGAGCGCGAGCGTCGCGGTCATGATCTTCGTGGTCGAGGCGATGGGCAGCCGCCGGTGCGCGCGGTGCTCCCAGAGCACCGTTCCCGTCCCGGCGTCCACCACGATCGCGCTGCGTGCGGCGATCGGCGGGCTGAACGCTTCCGTGGTACGGGCCGGGCCCGTCAGAAGCGGGGCGGTGTGCGGACGCTCGCGAACGGTCGTGCGCGGCGGAGCCGGCGGCGGAGGCGTGGCGGCCGCGGCGGAGCGGTGCGACGGCCATTCGTGGAACGTCACGACCGCGCCCGCTCCGGCAAGCAGCGCGAGGGCCAGCACCAGCTTTGGCCCGACCCGCCGCCTGCGGCGGCGAACGACGGGCGTGAGCACACCCGCCGGCACACGCGCCCGCTCGTCGCCCACGCGGCGACGGTAGCACCGGGTCCGGCGTGCCGCAGTGTTCCGAGACGTGAAGCGGAGGGCGGCTCCTGGCCGAACCGCCCTCCTGGCCAACCGCGGTGGACCTCTCACAGGAGACTGAGGTCTCCCCGAGGGGGATGATGCGCCTGGTTGATGCTTGTGACGTTCACAGAGGCCAAGTCGGCCTGACGCACGTAGGTCATCCGGGGCACACGAGGTGGTTCCTCTCTTCGTTTGGACTTCGCCCGCGCGGGTGATCTTTGGAGAACGGCAGGGGCGAACTGCGGTGGTAGTACGCGCGCCGTGGGACTGACGGCCGGCGCGCGGAAACCTGGGGATCCCCTGCCGTGTCGGGTAGCCACCACTCCCCAAGACTCGGGAACAGCCGTCCGGCCCCAGAACGCCTAGCCGACGAGTGTGATGTACCTCGCCCAGGGTTCGTCACCAGGTTCGGGGTACACCTCGGTCTCTCCGTTCTTCAACCTGACCGTCGCCGTCACGACAGCGAGGGCCGGGCCGGGTGCGAACTTCCGAGTCTCATGCCGCTCCCTGATCTCGGCCGTCCAGGCCCTCTTGTTCATCGGTGTCGTGCCAGACACACCGTTGGCGCGCGCGCCACCCTCACCCTGAGTAACGGTGACTTCCATGACCGCGCTCCGCTCGTCCTGATCGAATCGCACCCAGCCTGTCACTAGGAGTGTCTTCCCGTCTCCGTTGAGCTCCGCCGTGTCGTTTATCTGCCCAACCATGGCCATCTCCTTCCTCGCTTGCTTGATCCCTTCGCAAGCAAGACGGAGGAGCAGTTGCAGCCAGGAAGCATTGAGGTTGCAAGTGGACGCCGAGGCTTGGGCATTACCTTGACTGCCCCCCACGCGAGTGGGACACTCGATAGCTAAGACCCGCGCGGCAGCCGCCTGAGGATTTCTGGGCAGGCTCCTCTCCGACTTCTCACGGGCCGCAGCCCGGAACAGCCAGGCAGGAGAACGGAGGAGAAACATGGAGACCCGCGTGAAGACCCATCCTTTGCCGTCATCGCGCTTCGACCCACGCGGTGCATCGCCGACGGAACTGCGGCGCTACGGCCTGCCCCAGAGACCCGATGCGTCCATCCGCCCAGAACTGGCGGCCCTTTGGGACGAGATTCTTTCGCACGAGCTCACCTATCTCACGCCCACATTCCAGCCGGTCGAGGAGCTGCTGCCCGGCATCAAGGCCCCCATTGGCACGTCACGCGACGTAGAGATGACCGTCACGAACCCCCATTGGTCGGGCTGCGTCGTGCACGCTCCGGCCGGTCAGACGTTCACCTGGGTTTTCGGGCAGTGGAATGTCCCGGATGTCCAGCCCCCCACCACGGGCGAGGGGCAGTGGTACTCCTTCGCATGGATCGGTATCGACGGAATCTCGGACGTCACCCAGATCGGCACCATCCAGTACGTATTGAGAGACGGGTTCGGCGACGTCCTGAAGACGTGCTATGCCGTCCACGAATGGTGGTCGAACGCCCCGGGCTCCGGTGATACCGGTTGGAAAGCCATCAACAACTTGCCGGTCAACTTCGGGGATACTTTGATCGGCTTGATCTGCATGGAATCCACGACCGACGCCTGGGCGAGTCTTACGAACATCACGACCGGTCACCACGTCTCATTCGACTTCTCCGCTCCGCCCAACACCACGTCGCAAGAGAACCAGGCTGAGTGGATAATGGAAGTTCCGAAAGTGGACGACCTGCCCCAAGTGCTGCCGAACTTCGGCGAGATCTACTTCGACTCGGCCATGGGTGGCCGTGGTCTCGATTTCCTCGCCGACGCCGGCAGCGACACAGTCATCAACATGGTGGATGAGAACAACGCGCCGGTGGCGACCACAACAGTAGAGACACCGACGCTTCTCAAAATCGCGTACACCGGCAGTTGACCCGACTAACGGTTCTGACGTTGGGAGGGACGCCTACGGGCGTCCTTCTCGTTTGTGGGTACCAAAATGGGCACCCAAGGCTGATTTCGTGGAGCTGAAGATCGAGCAAATGACAGAGGAAAACCATTTCGAGATGCGCTCGTGGCGATACCCCCCACCTTTCGACTTCTACGATGGCGACGTCGACGAGCCGGAGAGCCCCGAGCGGTACTTCGCCGCGCTCGACCACGACGGCGCACTTGCCGGCTTCTACTACTTCGAGGAGAAGCCGCCCGACCTCGACTACGGCCTCGGCCTTCGCCCCGACCTCGTCGGCCGCGGGCTCGGCCAGGAGTTCTTCGTGCGCGGCCTCGAGTTCGCCCGCGAGCGCTACCGCCCGCGGCGTGTGTACCTCCACGTCGCCGAGTTCAACGAGCGGGCCCGCAAGGTCTACGAGCGCGACGGCTTCGAGGTCGTCTCACGGCACGTCCGTACGTTCGAGCGCTTCGGCGAGGTGCCGTTCCTGACGATGGCCGCGCCCGAAGAATACGGCTAGGTCGCGACCGCCTCCATCACCTGTTCCGGGATGTCGAAGTTCGCGTAGACCTCCTGGACGTCGTCGTTCTCCTCGAGCGCGTCGATCAGCCGCAGCGTCTTCTTCGCCGCACCCTCGTCCTCGAGGTTGACGGTCGTCTTCGGCACCATCGTCAGCTCGGAGGAGTCGACCTCGATGCCCGCCGCCTCGATCGCCTCCCGCACGGCCGTGAGCGACTCGGGCGCGGCGGTTACCCGGAAGCTCGAGCCGTCCTGCTCGACGTCGTCCGCGCCGCCCTCCGCCGCGGCGAGCATCAGCTCGTCCTCGTCGAAGCGGTCGGCGTCGACCAGGATCACGCCGCGGCGCTCGAACAGCCACGCGACAGCCCCCGAGCCGCCGAGGTTGCCGTCGTGCTTGGCGAACGCCGCGCGCACGTCGGCCGCAGTCCGGTTCCGGTTGTCCGTCAGCGCCTCGACGATCACCGCGACGCCGCTCGGGCCATAGCCCTCGTAGACGACCTGCTCGAACGAATCCGCGTCCGCGTCGGCGCCCGAGCCGCGCGCGATCGCGCGGTCGATGTTGTCCTTCGGCATGGAGTACGAGCGCGCCTTCTCGATCGCGTTCGCGAGCGCCAGGTTGGCGGACGGGTCGGGCCCGCCCTCGCGCGCGGCCACGATCAGCGCGCGCGACAGCTTCGAGAAGAGCTGGCCGCGCTTCTTGTCCGCGGCGCCCTTTTTGTGCTTGATCGAGCTCCACTTGCTATGCCCCGACATTGGCCTCCTCCCGTACGAGGTCGAGGAACCGCTCGTGGACGCGTATGTCGTCGGTCAGCTCGGGGTGGAACGAGGCGACCAGCACGCGGCCGTCGCGGAGTAGCACCGGCTCGCCGTCGAGCTCGGCCAGCACCTCGACGTCCGGGCCCGCCTCCGACACCCGCGGCGCGCGGATGAAGACGCCGCGCAGTGGCTCGTCCTCGCCGGCGAGGTCGAGGTCGGCCTCGAAGCTCGCGACCTGCCGGCCGTACGCGTTCCGCTCGACCTCGAGGTCGACGACGCCGAGGTGGTTGCGGTCGAGCAGGATCATCCCGGCGCAGGTGCCGAACAGCGGTCGGGCGAACCCGCGGATCGCGTCCTCGAGACCGTAGAGGCGGACGAGGCGGAAGATCGTCGTCGACTCGCCGCCCGGGATGACCAGGCCGTCGAGACCGTCGAGCTGCTCCGGCTTGCGCACCTCGACCGGGTCCGCGCCGAGCCGACGCAGCATGGCCGCGTGCTCGCGGAAGTTCCCCTGCACCGCCAGGACGCCGATTCTCACGGGGTCGATTCTAGTGGCGGCCTTTGTGTCGGCCCCTAGCTGCGCCTAGAATTCGCAGTGCGAAGTGAAAGCCGAGGTCTCGCATCCGATTCGCTCGACTTCGCTCCGCCGGAGGGGGGTCACCGTCGGGGGGCGGAGCGTGTGGCGCTGTGAAGCGCGAGACCGGGCGCGGTCCGGCTCGCTGGCGCACGGCAGCGGATGGGCCGTACCCGCGTCCGGCACCGCACGGCGCGTGCTCGTGATCGACGACGAACGCTCGATCCGGCTGCTCTGTCGGGTCAACCTCGCGGCCTCGGGCATGGAGGTGCTGGAGGCAGAGGACGGGCGCACCGGACTGGATCTGGCACGGAACGAACGGCCCGACCTAGTGCTCCTCGACGTGATGATGCCGGACGTGGACGGCTGGACCGTGGCCCGCGAGCTCGCCGAGAGCGTGGAGACGCGGGAGATCCCCGTCGTCTTCCTGACCGCGCGGGCCGACACAGCGGACAAGCGGCTCGGCGAGCAGCTCGGCGGGGTCGGGTACCTCGTCAAGCCGTTCGACCCCGTGTCGATCGGCGACTACGTGGAGGACGTCCTCTCGCGCATCGAGCGAGGCGAGCGCGACCAGCTGCGGCGGGAGATCTCCTCGGGCCGCGAGCGGTGACCACGGTCGAGAGCAGCGAGGCCGCCGACCGAGCGCGACGACTCCAGCGCGTCGCGGAGCTGCTCGCCGAGGCCGTCACGCCGGAGCAGGTCCTCGATGCGATCCTGACCGAAGGCGTCCGCGCCGCCGAGGCGCGGGCCGGGTCGATCGGCGTCCTGAGCGACGACGGCGAGCGGATCGAGATGCTCGCGCAGATCGGCTACCGGCCTGAGGTGATGAGGGACTGGCTGGAGTTCCGGCTCGACGCCCCGACACCGATGTCGGACGTGATCCGCACGGGCGAGCCGCTCTTCATCTCGAGCGTGCAGGAGCGGAACCGCCTCTACCCCTCGCTCGCCGACGTGGGCCAGGAGGATGGCCACGCGCTCGTCGTCGTGCCGCTGGCGGTGGAGGGTCGCGTGTTCGGCGGGATGTCGCTCTCCTTCGACCACGACATCGAGTTCGAACCCGAGCGCCGCGAGATGAAGGTCGCTCTCGCACGTCAGGCGGCGCAGGCACTCGCCCGCTCGCGCCTCTTTGCGGCCGAACAGGCGATGCGCGAGCGGATGACGTTCCTGGCAGAGGCGAGCCAACTGCTCGGGTCCTCGCTCGACTACAACCGCACGCTTCGCCGCCTGGCGCAGCTCTGCGTGCCGCAGCTGGCCGACTGGTGCGCGATCGACATGGTCGGGCCGGACGGGGAGATCGAACGCCTCGCGGTCGCCCACGAGGACCCGGAGAAGGTTAAGTGGGCGTACGAGCTGCAGGACCGCTACCCACCGGACCCGGACGCGCCGCGCGGTGTGCCGCAGGTGCTCCGCAGCGGCGAACCTGACTTCCTGCCGACGATCCCCGAGGAGCTGCTCGAGGAGGCGATCGGCGACGACCACGAGCTCCGCCGCATCGTCGACGAGCTCGGGCTGAAGTCGTCGATCGCGGTGCCGCTGATCGCCCGCGGCCGTACTCTCGGGGCGCTGAGCCTGATCGCCGCGGAGCGCCACGCGATCTTCACCAACGCAGACCTCGAGCTCGCGATCGAGGTGGCGCGACGGGCCGCCGTCGCGGTCGACAACGCCCGCCTCTACCGCGAGGCCGAGCGCGGCGCCAACGCGGCCCGTGCCCTCGCGTACGTCGCGGACGGCGTTGTGCTGCTCGACCGAGACGGGACCGTGCAGCACTGGAACCCTGCGGCGGCCGCGATCACGGGCGTCTCCGAGGACGAGGCGTTCGGCCAGCCGGTCGGCGAGGTCGTACCAGCCTGGGACTCGCTCACCACGCACGTGACGCTGCTCGCGCCGGGCTCCGCCCCGCGGCCGGTGACGGTGCCGATCGTGCTCGGCGGGCACGAGCGCTGGGTCGCCGTCGCGGGCGTCAAGTTCGGCGGCGGCACGGTCTACGCGCTGCAGGACGTGACCGAAGAGCGCGCGCTCGAGAAGACTCGCAGCGACTTCGTCGCCACCGCCTCTCACGAGCTGCGGACGCCGCTCGCGGCCGTGTACGGCGCGGTACGGACCCTGCGCCGGGACGACGTCCAGCTGTCCGAGCTCGACCGGGCGCAGTTCCTCGAGATGATCGAGTCCGAGGCGACGAGGCTCGCGAAGATCGTCGACCAGATCCTGCTCGCGGGGCAGCTCGACGCCGAGGCAGTCGAGCTCGAGTTGACCGAGTGCAACCCGGCAGACGTCGCCGCCGGGGTGATCGAGTCGGCTGAGACGCACCTTCCGGATTCGATTTCGCTGAGCCTCGACGCGGAAGAGCCGCCGCAGATCGCCTGCGACCCCAACAAGCTCCGGCAGGTGCTGGTCAACCTAGTCGACAACGCCGTCAAGTACTCGCCCGGGGGCGGCGAGGTCGTGCTCCGGGTCCGCGGCGACAACGGCAACTGCCGGATCGACGTCCTCGACGAGGGCCTCGGCATCCCCTCCGGGGAGCAGTCCCGGATCTTCGAGAAGTTCTACCGGCTGGACCCCCAGCAGACCCACGGCGTCGGCGGCAGCGGCCTCGGCCTCTACATCTGCCGCGAGCTGGTCGAGCGGATGGACGGACGGCTGACGGTCGAGTCCGAGCTCGGCAAGGGCTCGCGTTTCAGCGTCGTCCTGCCGGTTCGAGCCTAGGCGCGGACGCGCGCTAGCAGCGCTTTGGCGAGGCGCACCTCCGCGGCGGGGAGGCTCGACCCTGCGGCAGCCGGCGCTCCGACGCTGAGTGAGAGCTCGGTCCGGCTCCGCCCGACGAGGACGATGTCGGCGACGACGCGCACGTGCCGCCCGCCGGCCGATACCTCGACGAGCGCCCGATACGCCGCGGTGTACTGCGCGAGCTTCGGGAACGGCTGCTTCTGGAACAAGACGAGGCGCTGGCCGGCCGGGAGCGACTTCGCCAGCATCGTTCGGAGGCACGAGAACGCCTTCGGCGAGGTGACCGTCCGCCGCCAGTCGAGGGCGACCATCGTCCGGGTCTTCAGCACCTGCGCGGCGCTTTGCAACGCCAAGCCCGAGTGGTGGTAGTCGGCCTCGGCCGCTCCCGTCACGACGAGGTCGGACTGCCTCGGCGCGTAGCCCGGGCAGTTCATCGTCGACGTGAGGTCGGGCTTCTTCGGGCCGCCAGTCCAGCCACCGGCCGTGCCGAGGTCGGTACGGTGCAGCACGGTTGCCTTGGCGGCGGCGAGGTCGGCGGCCGTGAAGCTGACGCGCGCCCTGTCGGAGGAACTCGCCATCGCGCCCGACGAGATGCCGAGCGCGACGGCGGCGAACACGGCTGCGAGGACGGCTCGCTGCATTCACTTCTCCATCGCCGCTTTCGGCCATGGCGCTTATGGCTCGAAAGAGGGAAAGCTTGGGCTCGCGTCAGCTGCGCCGCGTCGCGATGCGGAGCCGGTTCCCGTCCGGGTCCTCGACGTCACACTCGCGGCCGGCGAGCCCTTCCTCGTCGACCGGGATCCCGAACTCGGCGGAGACGGCGTCGATGTCACTCACGTACAGGTGGACGAGGCCGCGCGGCGGCGCGTCCCCCGTGTGCTCGGACAGGTAGAGCCGGACGTCGCCTCGCGCGACGGAGACGAACCACGGGAAACCGGGTTCGAACTGGTGCTCCCACTCCTTGCGAAATCCGAGCCGCTCGTACCACTCGACGGCACGCGCCGCGTCGGCGACACGGAGAACCGGCACGACCTCCTCGTCCACGCCCCGAGCCTAGGCGATCTTCTCGTAGACGGAGACGTGGGATCTGCTCGCGCTCGTGAACGGCTCGCACTGCCAGCCGCCCCACCGCTCGTGGAGTGACAGTCCCGCCAGGCGCGCCATCAGGTCGAGCTCCGCGGGCCAGATGTAGCGGCCCGGGAACGTCTCGTACTCCCCGCGCTCCGGGTAATAGTGGTGCGACGTCAGCAGTTGGTCGACGACGTCGTACTCGTCGAAGCCGAGGTGCTCCGGGCTGACGTCGAACGCGAGGAACGTCTCGCCGGGCCCGAGCCGCTGCAGCTCGGGAAGCATGATCTCCACGACGAAGCGGCCCTGCGGCGCCAGGTGAGCGGCGGCGTTCCGGAAGCACGCGGCCTGCGCCTCCTGCGTCCTCAGGTTCATCATCGAGTTCCAGACGACGTAGGCGAGCGAGAACACGCCGTCGACCCTCGTCGTCGCCATGTCGCCAATCGTGACCGGTATCTCATCGCCGCCCGGCTTCTCGCGGAGCCGGGCGATCATGTCCGGCGAGAGGTCGAGCCCGCGCACGTCGACGCCGCGCCGGGCGAGCGGCAGCGCAATGCGGCCTGTGCCGATCCCGAGCTCGAGCGCCGCCCCGCCGTCGGCCAACCCCGCGAGGAACTCGACCGCCGGGTCGACCACCTCGGGCGCGAACATCTCGGCCGCCGCCTGGTCGTAGCTGTCCGCCACGCGACCCGCGAAGGAGTCCTCGGCCATACGACGGGCAGGCTAGTCCGCTCCCGAACGAGGCGCGAGGCTTCCTATGCTTCGAGGTGTTGAAGGGAGTTCGCTACTTCTTCCGGAACTTCACCGCGCTCGCGGTCAGGGAGCATCTGCGCTCGCAAACTGATCGGACCGACGACGGAGCCGAGCTGACGCCGAACGAGGTCGAGCTGGTCCGCTTCACCTCTAACCGCTCGGATCAGCTGACGAAGCTCGCGGACAAGTCGCCGAGAAGGTAGGCGCCGTGATGGAGGGAACAGACGAACGGAACGAGCGGCTCTGGTCGTTCCCTGAAGGCATGCTCAGCCCCGACGACAGCATCAAGGACTTTCAGGTGGAGGCACGCGACGGCCGCGCCGGGAAAGTCTCCTGGGCCAGCTATGCGACCGGCGAGAGCTACCTCGTCGTCAGCCACACGCACCACCTGCACGAGGTGCATCACGTCGTTCCGGCCGGCGCCGTGGAGAGCATCGATAAGAAGGAGCATTCGGTCGCGCTGCGCTTGACCCGCGACGACGTGGAGGAGCTACCCGAGCATCTCGAACCGGCTGCGCCGGTCGAGTCGTGGATGGTCGAGGCGATCAACCGCGCCACCGGAACGCAGAGCCTCGGCGGGGACATGTACTAAGAGCGCTCCGCGACGAGGCGATCTGCTGCGATGAGATCCTGGCTTCGGCGCTGTCCAATCAGCGACATCCCATGAGAGGAGCGCTCCATGAGCACCGACCCGATTCGGCACGCAAATCTCGCCGCGATCGAGTGCGAGCCGCGCCCACAGCTGCCTGAGGGCTTCCGGCGGAACAGCACCCGCATCGGAGCGGCGCTCGGCGCGGAGAGCACCGGGCTCAGCGTCTACGAGCTCCCTCGCGGTCAGGCGGTCAGCCCGTACCACTACGAGGACCCGGGCGAGGAGTGGCTCCTGGTCGTTGAGGGCACGCCGACTCTGCGGCACCCCGGCGGCGAGGAGCAGCTCGAGCCATGGGATCTCGTCTTCTTCCCGCCCGGCCCCGCCGGAGCGCACTACGTCCGGAACGACGGCGAGTCGACCGCCCGCGTGGCGATGTTCTCGTCGACGTCGGCGGCCGGTGCCGTCGTCTACCCGGACAGCGACATGGTCTGGATGTGGACAGACGACGGTGGAGTCGACATCGTGGTCGAACGAAGCAGCGCCGTGGACGATGCCGCGCCGTGGACCACGGCGAAGAGCAAGGAGGCATGAGGTGGCGAGGATCGCCTACGACGAGCAGACCGCTGCCGCGTTCAAGGCGGTGCGTGAGATCCCGCGAGACGGGCTCTCGGAGTGGCGCGAGGCGGTACGACGTCACCTCCGCCCGTTGCCGGGAATGACGCTGGTGGACATCGGCGCGGGGACCGGTCAGTTCGCCGCAGCCTTCAGCCACTGGTTCGACCTGAACGTGCTCGCGGTCGAGCCGTCGGCCGCGATGCGGGAGCAGATCCCGCGGACTCCGGCCATCGAGGTCTTCGAAGGAGACGCGCGCGCCCTGCCGCTGCCGGATGACTCGGCAGACGCCGCGTGGCTCTCGCTCGTCATCCACCACGTCCCTGACCTGAGAGTCGCCGCACGCGAGATCCGCCGGGTTCTACGCGCCGGCGCGCCTGTGCTGATCCGACAGGGCTTCCCGGGCAGGCTCGACGGGATCGAGCTCATCCGTTGGTTCCCGGAGACCGCTCGAGTGGTCGAGACCTACCCCTCCGTGACGGACACGTGCCGGGCCTTCGCGGGCGCAGGATTCCACGAGGACGCGCTCGAGCAGGTTCGGGAGACCTACTCGACGAGCCTCGAAGACTTCCTCGGCGAGGTGGACACGTTTCGCGACGCCGACACCACGATGCGCACGCTCACCGACGACGAGTTCCTCCGCGGCAAGGAGCGCCTCCGCCACGCCGTGCTACAGGCAAACCGGGAACCGCGAAGCAACTCGCTCGACCTCTTGGTCTTGCGCTGACGGCCGTCAGGCGCGCTCGGCGTACTTCACGCGTTCGAACGGCCAGTCCTCCGCAAGCCAGCCGGTGACGGCCCGCCACAGCGGCACGTCGAGCTCGGGCCGACTCGCCGTCACCCACGAGTGGACATCCGCATCCTGCTGCCCGCTCTTGTCAGGGTAGATGTACACACAGCCGAGCACGTCGCCGGTCGTGGGCTCGAGGACGGTGTAGGTGAAGCCCGACCTGTTTCGGAAGTCGTCGGCGTGCCGTTTCAGGTCGCGGAGGTTGTCCGCCAGGCTGCGGTCGTCGGGCCAGGAGCTCGTCTCCCAGCCGGGCGTCTTGTGGATGTGCTCCACCGACGTCGACCATGCCTCGTAGTCCGAGTCGTTGTGCTGCGGCCCGAGCGGTTCGAGCCTGAACTGCTCCGTCGCGAGACCGAGCGGAACGACGAAACCGGTTGGGACGAACGGCCGCTCTACCACGCCCGCATCTTGGCGGATTCAACCGCGTGGGCCGTGGGTCAGCGGTGACGGCGATACTGGTGCCACTCCCGGTCCAGCATCGCGTAGACGCGCAGGGTCGACCACTCGCCCTTGAACCAGTCGGCCTCGACCAGGCGCGCCTCGCAGCGGAAGCCCAGGCGCTCGAGCAGACGCCGTACAGAGGCGTTGCGATCGTCGGCCTCGGCAACGACTCGATGCATGCCACGCCGCTCGAACAGTTCTGCGAGGACTGCCGTCAAAGCCTCGGTCGCCAGGCCCTTGCCCTGGCTCGCCCGGGCCAGCGTGACTCCGACTTCGGCGGTCGCCGGCTGGTCGGTCGCGACTCGCACGGCGCAATCCCCATACACCGAGCCGGTCTCTCGATCGACGATCGCCAGCTGCAGCCACTCGCCGGCCAAACCGAACGCCGGCTCACGCTGTGAGCTCAGGAACGACTCGGCGTCGGCCATCGAATACGTGTCGTCCCACGACTGGTAGCGCGCGACTTCGGGGTCGCTCCGGTACGCGACAAAGGCCTCGAGGTCGTCGACCCGAAACGGCCGCAGGCTCAGACGCTCGGTCACGAGCTCGATCGTGCTCATCGCCCTACGCGCTCTCGAGACGGCAGATGATCTCCCAGAGATGACCGTCCGGATCGCGGAAGTACCCGGAGTAGATCCCCCAGGGACGGTCGTGCGGGTGATCCGTCACGGTTGCGCCGGCCGCCTGTGCGCGCTGGACCAAGGCGTCGACCTCAGCCTTGGAACCGACGATGTGGCCGATGCTGAACCCTCCTGCCGTCGGCGGCTCGAGCGTGATGCTCGCATCCTTCGCCAGCTCAGTTCGCGGATACAGCGTGAGGAGCAGCCCGTCCGCCAGTTCGAAGATCACGATCGCCCCCGCGGGTGTCGACTCGTCACCCGTGAACTCGGTTGCGACCACTCCCCGAGTGTCGAGCCCGAGCCCGTCCCGATAGAACTCGAGGGCGCGATCGAGGTCGAGCACGGCGAGTGTGATCACATGAATGCGCGGATCCATCGGCTTCTGTCGGGACTGCCGCCGGGTTAGCTGACGCCCAGTGCCTCGTAGGCTGAGAAGAGCTCGTCCCAGCGGGCGTCGTCGACGTGGAGGTCGCGGCCGCCGATGTAGTCGGCCAGGTGCTCGACATGAATCTGGATCCCCGCGCCGTAGGCTGGGAGCAGCTCGACGGGCAGGCCCCGCGTTTCCCAGACCAGCCTGGTCTGAGCGCCCTCGGCCGTCAGCTGGGCCTCGATCACCGTCTGCTCCGGCTGGCCGGGACGAGCATCGGGATCGCGCATCGTCAAGAGCAGGCGCTGCGGTGGCTCGCACACCTCCACCTTCCCCGTGCGCTCTCCGGAGAGGGTGATGCGCAGACGGAACTCGCCCCCCTGAGCAAGCTCGCCCTCTACCTCGCCATACCAGTGGGCGAGTCGCCCGGGATCCGTGAGTGCTCCCCAGAGATCCTCGATCCCGGTGTCGAGCCGGTCTTCCATCCGCACGACGCCCTCACCGTCGACTGCATGGAGACTCCCCAGAACGGACGCGTCGCCAGTCATCTGGCTCCTCCTCTCTCTCGCGGTTCTCCCCCACCGTCAATGCTGAGACGGCAGAGCGGCCGCGAAGTCATCTACGACCAGGGCAGACGAGCCCAGTACCGCGGCCGCGCTCGCCGGAACCACTCGACCTCGGCGTATGCCTGTCTCCAGTCGTCGGTCTCCTCCGCCACGCTCGCGCCGTAGCGCGCCGCAAGCTCCGACGCCGGGTAACGCACCTCCGGGCCTGACCGCACACCGGCCATCAGGATCACGCACGGGCCGTCGCCTGCACCCGCGAAGCCGTGCTCGGTCCAGGGCGGACAGTGGAAGAAGTCCCACGACCGGAGGCGACGTTCCTCGCCCTCGACGAGCAGCCTGCACTCCCCCGCCAGGACGAGAAATGCCTCCTGATTCGACTCGGCGTGGTAGAGGCTGTGCTGGCCCGGCTCGAGGATCGTGAGGTTGATCCCGAGCTGAGCGAACTCGACCGGCGGTTCGCCGTATTCGTTCTCGAAGGCGCACCTCGCGCCTCTCGTCTCGGCGAACCACCACTCGGCGTCTCGCACGTTCACGACGAACCAGCCCTCACCCACGGGTGCGAGCCCTGAACCGGCGTCCTCGAGCTGCGCTTTCGGCACGGACCCGATTCTCGCAGGGCGCCGTAGCATTGAGCCGTGCGGTTCACGCTCCGGAACATCAAGGGAGACCTCGAGGACATCGGCTCGAACTTCGACGGCCCGCCGGATCTGGAGTTCCGCGCCGCAACGAAGGCGCTCGAGCTCGAGCAGGCCGCGCTCAGCTACCAGCACATCCCGCCCGGCTATCGCTTTCCGTACGGCCACACGCACGTGAAGCAAGAGGAGGTGTACATCGTCGTACGCGGGAGCGGACGGATGAAAGTCGACGACGAGATCGTCGAGCTCGAGGAATGGGACGCGGTACGCGTCCCTCCCGGCACGTGGCGAGGCTACGAGGCCGGGCCGGAGGGCCTCGAGCTCCTCGTCGTCGGCGCCCCCAACCTCGGCGAGGATCCGCGCGAAGACGTCGATGGCCGGCGCGGCTGGTGGGCCGACTAGCCGCGGCGTGGCGTCAAAGCCGCATGTCTGAGCTCGGTCGCGGGCTCGACGTCCTTGCTTTGGAGACAGAGTTCTCAGGTGTCGTTCGCATCGACCACGGCGACCGGATCGAGCTCACGAGGGCGTACGGCCTTGCGCATCGCGGCTTCGAGATCCGGAACGCGCCGGACACGCGCTTCGGGCTCGCGAGCGGGGCGA
>Ga0207693_10003000_pt1 | contig 14602 bp, 13 predicted proteins | sample LARL81metaG_FD_184347 | JGI IMG/M metagenome (GOLD analysis project Ga0207693, IMG submission 184347) | Corn, switchgrass and miscanthus rhizosphere microbial communities from Kellogg Biological Station, Michigan, USA - LAR L8-1 metaG... | ecosystem: Host-associated > Plants > Roots >...
CAGGCCCGCGTGCAGCGCGGAGAGGTGGCGGGCGTCCTGCAGGTACAGCGTGTTGAGGAACAGGAAGCCGGCCAGGGCCGAGAACGCGGTGATGGCGATCACCACGGCCCCGGTGAACGGCGCGCTGCGGAAGAACCGCAGGTCCAGCAGGGGCTCCTCGCGGCGCGGCTCGTAGATGGCCAGCGCGGTCGCGGCGGCCGCCGAGAGCGCGAACAGGCCGAGGATGGTGGCCGAGCTCCAGCCGTGCCGTGGTCCCTCGATGATCGCGTAGGTGAGCGAGGCGAGCATCACGATGATCAGCACCTGGCCGACCGGGTCCACCCGTCTGCCGTGCGCGGCGCGGGACTCCGGCACGGCGAGCGCGGTTGCCACGATGGCCGCGATCCCCACCGGGATGTTGACCCAGAAGATGCCCCGCCAGCCCACGGTGGCGACGAGCACGCCGCCGACCACCGGCCCCATCGCCATGCTCAGGCCGAACACGGCACCCCAGACGCCGAGCGCCCGGGCGCGCTCGCGGTCGTCGGTGAACGTGTTGGCGATGATGGACAGCGCCACCGGGTTGAGCATGGACCCGCCGATGGCCTGCATGCCGCGGAAGGCGACAAGCCAGCCCAGGCTCGGCGCCAGGCTGCACAACAGCGAGCCGAGCGTGAACGTGGCCAGCCCGACCTGGAACGTACGCCGCCGGCCAACCCGGTCGCCGGTGGAGCCCGCCAGGATCAGGAAGCTCGCGACGACCAGCGTGTAGGCATCCACCGTCCACTGCAGTCCGGATACTGACGCGTGCAGGTCGCGCTGGATCGACGGCAGCGCGATGTTCACGATGGTGGCGTCGAGGCCGACGATGAACAGGCTGGAGCAGCAGACGGTGAGCACGAGCAGCCGGCGCCTGCGGCTCAGTTCCGGCACAAGTTCCTCACTGTTCGTCTGCCGACGGGTAGTAATTGCGAACATACAACTAACTAGCGCGCATTTCCGACTTCAGGCTGTGACCTGCACCACTCCCGGATCTCCCGCCCCCCAGCCCTCTCTGCGCACACTTCGGCCGCGGCAGTGTCCATGCCACCTGCGTGATTGACTGCGGGAATGGCCCCTGACTCGCTGCCGGTACCGGGTTCGGGGGAACCGGTCCGCGGCGAGGGGGATACGGCCCGGGCTGCGCTGACCCGGCCCGGGCCGGACGCCGGCGCGACGGGCCGGACAGCGTGGGCGCGGCAACTGCAGACCCCGCTGCGGCAGTTCCTGCGCACCGAGACCGGCAGCGCGGCGGTCCTGCTGGCCGCTACGATCACGGCGCTCATCTGGGCGAACGTGGACACCGGCTCGTATGAGTCGCTGTGGCGGACCGAGGTATCGCTGCACGTGGGCGGTTTCGGCGTGTCCCAGGATCTGCACGACTGGCTGAACAACGGCCTGATGACGTTCTTCTTCCTGGTGATCGGGCTGGAAGCGCGCCGCGAGTTCGACATGGGGGAACTGCGCGAGCGCCGCAGGATGGCGGTGCCGCTGGCGGCCGGCCTCGGCGGGATGGTCGTGCCCGTCGTGATCTTCCTGGTGGTCAACGCCGGGCAGCCGACGGCGGGCGGCTGGGGCACCGCGATGTCCACCGACACCGCATTCGCGCTTGGGATGCTCGCGCTGGTCGGCCCGAAGAACGCCGACCGGCTGCGGTCCTACCTGCTGACGTTCGCCGTGGTGGACGACCTGACCGCGATCGTGGTCATCGCGCTTGTCTACAGCCACCACATCGACGTGCCCGCGTTGCTGGCCGGGTTCGCCGCCCTCGGTGCCGTGTTCCTGGCCCGGACGGCCGGCCTGCGGCAGGGTGTGGTGTACGCCGGGCTCGGCCTGGCGGCGTGGGGGGCGTTCTTCAAATCCGGGGTGGACCCGGCGGTCACCGGCCTGGTGATCGGCCTGCTCACCCCGGCCTACCCGGCCGCGCGCAGCGACCTTGAGCAGGCCACCGCCCGGGTGCGCCGGTTCCGTGAGCAGCCCACGCCGGAGTTGGCCAGGGCGGCCAGCATCGGCCTGTCGGAGTCCATCTCACCGAACGGGCGGCTGCAGGGCACCTTCCACCCGTGGGCCAGCTACCTGATCGTGCCGTTGTTCGCGCTGGCCAACGCCGGGCTGGTGATCAGCGGGGCGTTCCTGGCACGCGCGTTCACCTCGCCGGTGACGCTCGGCATCCTCGCCGGGTACGTCATAGGCAAGCCGGTCGGGACGGCGGGTGCCGCCTGGCTGGTGACCGCGGCGAGCCGCGGCAGGCTCAGGCCGCCGGCCGGCTGGGCGGCGGTCGCCGGTGCGGGCACGATCGCCGGTGTCGGGGTCACCGTGTCCCTGCTCATCGCCTCCCTCGCCTTCCACGGCGAGCAACTGGCCCAGGCCAAGGCGGGCGTGCTGGCCGCGGCGGTCGTCGCGGCGGTGCTCACCTGGGCGGTGTTCCAGGTGACCAGCCTGCTGCCGAAGCGGATACGGATCCGCGCGCTGCTCGGCACGGCCACGGCGATCATCGACCTCGCGGCGCCGGTGGACCAGCGCAGGGACCACATCCGCGGCCCGAAGGCGGCTCCGGTCACCCTGGTCGAGTACGGCGATTTCGAATGCCCCTACTGCGGCCTGGCCGAGCCGGCCGTACGGGAACTGCTGGCCGGCTTCGGCGACGTGCGCTACGTCTGGCGGCACCTGCCGCTCACCGACGTGCACCCGCACGCCCAGCTCGCCGCCGAGGCGGCGGAGGCCGCCGCCGCCCAGGGCGCGTTCTGGGAGATGCACGACATGCTGCTGCGGCACCAGGACGCGCTCCGCCCCGCCGACCTCGTCGGCTACGCGGCCGCGCTGGGCCTGAACGTCGAGCGCTTCAGCCGCGACCTGCGCAAGCACGCCTTTGTGTCCCGGGTCGCCGAGGACGTGGACACCGCCGACCTCGGCGGTGTGTCCGGCACGCCCACCTTCTTCGTCAACGGCCAGCGGCACCATGGTGCCTACGACATCGGCTCGCTGTCGCAGGCGGTGCGCACCGCCCGGGCGGTCGCCGCGATCGCGCCCTGACCAGGTCTTCGACGGGCCCGTGGGGCGAGCCGGTGGGCGTGGCGGGATACCGGCCCGCACCGGCAGCGCTACCGGGTCGCGGCATTGCGTTACCAACGGGTACCTTTGGGCACAGGCCTGCGGGATTGAAGACCGGCTCCCGCCGGTTGTACTCCACAACGAGGCCAACGCTGGTAGGAGGCTGTGAGCATGGTGCCGGATGGGGGGGACCTCTACCAGGTCGACCCAGGGGCGGCGAAGCTTGACGGGGCAATCCTGCTGCACTACTTGGACGGGTTCATCGATGCCGGCGCGGCCGGCCGGCTGCTGACCGCGCACCTGATGGGCAGCCTGGACCATGAGGCGGTCGTGACGTTCGACGTCGACCGGTTGATCGACTACAGGTCCCGCCGTCCGCCGATGACCTACGACAAGGACCACTGGGAGTCGTACGAGGCACCAGAACTCGCGATACACCAGGTCAGGGACAGCACGGGGAAGACGTTCCTGATGCTGACCGGCCCGGAACCCGACCACGAATGGGAGCGGTTCACACGCGCCGTGGCGAGCGTGAGCAGCCGTTTGGGAGCCGAGCTTGTGCTCGGGTTCCACGGCATCCCGATGGGCGTACCGCACACCCGCCCGCTTGGCGTCACCGCGCACGGCACCCGGCCGGAGCTTGCCGCCGGATCCCGGCCGATCGTGGACCGGCTGCAGGTCCCGGGCAGCGCCGCCTCGCTGCTTGAGCTGCGCCTGGGCGAGGAGAACCGGGCAGCGGGCGGCTTCGCCGTACACGTGCCGCACTACCTGGCCCAGGCGGCGTACCCGGCCGCCGCGGTGGCGCTGCTTGAATACGTGACCAGGGCCAGCGGCCTGGCGCTGCCGGACGAGGCGCTGCGGGACGCGGCGCGGCGTACCGACGAGGAGATCGCCCGTCAGGTGGAATCGTCCGACGAGATCAGCGAACTGGTGCAGGCACTCGAACGGCAGTACGACGCGTTCGTGGACGCGGCATCCGCGGAAGGGCTGCTCGCCGAGCCGGGCGCGGAGATGCCCACGGCGGACGAACTCGGCGCGCAGTTCGAGCGTTTCCTGGCCGAGCAGCAGGGCCGTTCGGACACCCCGGAGCCCTGAGATTTCAAGCGGAACACGCACTGGCGGAGGTCCGGCATGCTCTTCCCTACGTCGCTCGTGGGCAGCTACCCCCAGCCGGACTGGCTGATCGACCGCAAGCGGCTGGGTGACCGCTTCCCGCCCCGGGTCCGCGCCCGGGAACTGTGGCGGGTGGACCCGGCCTTCCTTGCCGAGGCACAGCGGGACGCGACCCTGCTGGCCATCCAGGCCCAGGAGGACGCCGGCCTCGACATCGTCACCGACGGCGAGATGTGCCGGGAGAGCTACTCCAACAGGTTCGCCACCGCCCTGGATGGGGTGGACATCGACAATCCCGGCACCGCGCTGGACCGCAGCGGGCACCCGAACCCGGTGCCGCGAGTCACCGGCCCGATCCGCCGCAAGCACGCGGTCGAGACGGAGGACGTAGCACTCCTCCGGGCGAGCACCGACAGGACCATCAAGATCACCGTGCCGGGTCCGTTCACCATGGCCCAGCAGGCGCAGAACGACTACTACGCGAGCACAGAGGACCTTGCGCTTGGTTACGCCGAGGCCGTCAACGAAGAGGTCGGGGACCTGTTCGCCGCCGGGGCCGACATCGTCCAGCTGGACGAGCCCTACCTGCAGGCCCGCCCGGAGGAGGCCCGCAAGTACGGCGTGGCCGCGCTCAACCGGGCGCTCGCGGGGATCAGCGGCACCACGGCCGTGCACCTGTGTTTCGGCTACGCGGCGATCATCCACGACCGCCCGTCCGGCTACTCGTTCCTGCCCGAACTGGCGTCCGCCGAATGCGACCAGGTGTCGATCGAGACCGCCCAGTCCGGGCTTGACTGCTCGGTGCTTGCCGCGCTCACCGGCAAGACCGTCATCCTTGGCGTGCTCAACCTCGGTGACCACACCGTGGAGACCGCCGACGAGGTGGCCGCCCGAGTGCGCCGGGCGCTGCCCTACGTCGACGCCGAGCGCCTCGTGCTGGCCCCCGACTGCGGGATGAAGTACCTGCCGCGCGACGTCGCGTTCGGCAAGCTGTCCGCGATGACCCGGGCCGCGGCGCAGTTGCGCGCCGAGTTCGGTGCCGCCTGACCCTCAGCGCCGCCTGACCCTCAGGCGGCCCGGCCGTCAGCGGGCACGACCTTCAGACGGCCCGGCCGTCAGCTGGGCACAAGTACCGCGACCGTCAGCCCGCCCGGGCTCACCGTCAGGTCCGTCTCAGAGGCCAGGCTGGCGGCCGAAGCGGCCGACAGGCTGATCGTGACCGACTGCCCCGAGGACAGCGAGCCCGAGGTGGGCGATACCGACAGGCCCGACGACGGATTCGTGATGCTGTACCCGGAGACGTCGCCGCCCTGAGCGGTGAGCGTGAACGAGCCGCTGAGGCTCCCATCACCGTTCAAGGTCAGCGTTACCGACCCGGTCGAGACCAGCAGCGTGCCCGGTGACGACGGCGGGGGCGACGGGCTCGGGCTCGCCGGCTGCGTGGACCGGCCCGGCGCCGGTGTCGACCCGCCACGCGGCGAAGAACCCGATGGGCCCGAGGCCGAGGCTGACGGCGAGCCGGACACCGTGATGGTCAGGCCGATGTGCTTGCCGCCGCTGCCGCTGCCCTTGTGGGACGGGGACGACGGCGGCACCGGGGTCGACCCGGTGTTCAGCGGCGCCTGGCTGACGGCGGCCGGCCCAACGGTCGCCGCGGACGCGCTCGGCGCGCCCTTGTGATGCAGCGTGTCCAGGACCAGCACGGTGCCCGCGCCGAGCAGGATGGCCGCCGCGGCGGCCACGCACGCGGCCACGGTCAGGGCCTGCACCCCGTAGACCCGGCGCGGCGCGGCAACCGGCTTGGGGAAGCCGGAGTGGTCGAACGGCTCCGCGCGGCGGGCCACCAGCTCGCGGTGCCCGGCCGCGACCGGCGAGACGTCGTCCACCAGCCGGAGCACCTGTTCGCGCAGGCCGGCCGGCAGCGCCACCATCGGCAGCATGCTGAGCAGCATCGCCGGGCTGAGCTCACGGCGCTTGCGCTGGCCGCACACCTCGCACCGCTCGATGTGCCGGTTCACCCGCTTGCGGAGCAGGATGGTCAGCTCGCCGTCCCAGCTCGCGAGTATGTCGTCCAGTTCCTGGCACTGCTCCCGGCCGGTGCGGGCGACAAGCAGCGCGCCCAGCGACCCCTCGAACTGGGCGCGTGCCCGGGACGCGAGCGCGTGCGCGTGGTTACGGGACACGCCGAGAGCATCGGCCAGGTCCTCGCCGTCGAGCACGTGACGCAGGTTCAGCTCGATGACTTCGCGGTCCGAAGGGTTCAGCCCGGAGAGCGCGTCGACCACCAGGTCGCGCAGCTCCTCCCGTTCCGGGCCCAGTTCCACACCCGGCTCGCTGGAGGTCACCTCCACCGCCGCGTCGAGCGGCGCGGAGAGCCCCCGCGCCCGCAGGCGGCGGTAGCACTCGTTGCGGGCCACCGCATACAGCCACGGGCGGAGCCGGTCCGGATCGCGCAGCCCGTCCAGCTTGGCCGCGGCGACGACGTAGGTGTCCTGCACCGCATCGGCGGCATCCGCAGGCTCACTGAGCAGCGTCCGGCAGTACGCGTAGAGCCCGGGCGCATAGTTGTCATAAGCAGCAGCGAGTCCGGCAGGGTCTCCTGCGACAATCGCTGCGACGATCTCCCCGTCTTGCACGGTCTCACGGTAGTTCGTCCGGGGCACTTGCTGCCACCTGGTCGCACATCCGTTATCCGCATGAAGCCCTCCCGATGTGTGATAAGGGCCTCTTCCGCCGTCAGGCGCGCCAAGGCCGCGCGGGCCCAGCGAGCCCGCGCGGCCGCCCCCGGGATCAGAGGGAGGCACAGCCGGAGTCCACGGGACCTGGTTTGACCAGCGTCCGGACACCGTGTCGTAGGCGATGGCGTAGTCGTTATTGCTGGTGTTCGCCACCTGCGAGCAGTCACCGATGTCGGTCTGCACCGCGAAGGCCCCGCCCGGGAACCCGGTGGGCCGGCCAGGAGCATCGGCCAACAACTTTTATGAGGAGTTTCTGGCCGCCCGTCGCAGCCTGACGGTCAGCGAGCCAGTTCTGCGTACAGCGCGGCGGTCTGCGCGGCCACCGCCTGCCAGCCGAACTCGCCGACGGCACGCTCGCGCCCGGCCCGGCCGAGTGCGGCGGCGCGGGCCGGGTCCGCGATCAGCGCGCTGAGGGCACCGGCCAGCGCGCCGGGGTCGTCGGGCGGGACCAGCAGCCCGGTCTCGCCGTCGCTCACCACCTCGGGGATGCCGCCGACCGCCGACGCCACCACCGCCGTGCCGCACGCCATCGCCTCCAGATTGACGATGCCGAGCGGCTCGTAGAGCGAGGGGCAGGCGAACACCGTCGCATGCGAGAGCAGTTGGATCACCGCGCGCTTGGGCAGCATCTCCGGTATCCAGATCACCCCGGACCGCGTCGCGCGCAGGTCCGCCACCAGGCCCTCGACCTCGGCCTCAAGCTCCGGGGTGTCGGGCTGCCCGGCGCACAGCACGAGCTGGGCGGCCGGTTCCAGCGCTGCCGCGGCCCGCAGCAGCACCGGCACGCCCTTCTGCCTGGTGATCCGCCCGACGAAGATCACTGTCGGCCGGGCCGGGTCCACCCCGTAGGCGTCAAGCACGTCGGTCGCCGGGTCCGGCGCGTACTCGGCGGTGTCGATCCCGTTCCGTATCACCCGCACCCGGTCCGGGGACACCGCCGGGTAGGCAGCAAGAACGTCGTCGCGCATACCCGCGGACACGGCCACCACGGCCGCGGCGGCCTCCACGGCCACCCGCTCGCACCACGAGGACAGCGCGTAACCGCCGCCGAGCTGCTCGGCCTTCCACGGCCGCAACGGTTCCAGCGAATGCACGGTGACCAGGTGCGGCACGCCGTAAAGCAGCGAGGCCAGGTGGCCGGCCAGGTTCGCGTACCAGGTGTGCGAGTGCACCACGTCGGCGTCGCCGACGGCCGCCGTCATGGACAGGTCGGCCGACATCACGCCAAGCGCCGGGTTCGCCCCGGCGAGATGGTCCCACGGCCGGTGCGCCACGGCGTCCGGCCGGTCGGCGCCCATGCAGTGCACGGTCACGTCGACCAGGCTGGCCAGCTCGCGGGCCAGGTAGGTCACGTGCACCCCGGCACCGCCGTAGACCTCGGGCGGGTATTCACGCGTCAGCAGGGCTACGCGCAGCCGCGAGCCGGGGGGTGCGGCGGTCACGCGCGGACCTTCTGGCCCTTACCGACGACGGTGATGCCCCCGGCGGACACATGGAAACCGCGCTCGCGGTCGTGCTCCTTATCCACGCCCACCTCGGCTCCCTCGGGGACCTCGACGTTCTTGTCGATGATCGCGTCCCGTACCACCGCGTGCCGCCCGATCACCGTGTTGTGCAGGATCACCGAGCGCTCCACCGCGGACCAGCTGTTCACCCGCACGCCAGGAGACAGCACCGACTCGCGCACGGTGCCGCCGGACACGATGACCCCGTTGCTGACCAGGCTGTCCAGCGCCCGCCCGATCCGGTCGCCGGAGTCGAACACGAACTTGGCCGGCGGCTGGGAGGGCACGAGGGTCAGGATCGGCCAGCGCTCGTTGTACAGGTTGAATATCGGGTGCACGTGGCACAGATCCATGTGCGCGTCGAAGTAGGAGTCGAGCGTCCCCACGTCGCGCCAGTAGGCCTTGTCCCGCTCGGTCGCCCCCGGCACCTTGTTGGTCGCGAAGTCGTACACCTGCGCCGTGCCGTTGGCGACCATCATCGGGATGATGTCCCCGCCCATGTCGTGCTTGCTTGCCGCGTTGGCCGCGTCTTCGCGCAGCGCATCCACCAGCACGTCGGCGTCGAACACGTAGTTGCCCATGGACGCGTAGGCCTCGTCCGGGCTGTCCGGCAGGCCCGGTGGATCCGCGGGCTTCTCCAGGAAAGCCTCGATCGCGTGGCCCTGGCTGGCGGCCCTGATCACGCCGAACTCGGTCGCGTCCATGCGGGGCACCCGGATCGCCGCCACGGTGCACCCCGCGCCGCTCTCGACGTGCTGGCCGATCATCTGCCCGGGGTCCATCCGGTACACGTGGTCCGCGCCGAACACCACCACCAGGTCGGGCCGCTCGTCGAAGATCAGGTTCAGCGACTGGTAGATCGCGTCCGCCGACCCGGTGTACCACTGGGGGCCCAGGCGCTGCTGCGCGGGCACCGGGGTGACGTAGTTGCCGAGTAGCGAGCTCATCCGCCAGGTGGTCGTGATGTGCCGGTCCAGGCTGTGGCTCTTGTACTGGGTGAGCACGGCGACCCGCAGGCACCCGGCGTTGACCAGATTGGACAGCGCGAAGTCCACCAGCCGGTAGAGGCCGCCGAACGGCACTGCCGGCTTGGCCCGGTCCTCGGTCAGCGGCATCAGCCGCCGTCCCGCGCCGCCCGCCAGGACGATTCCCAACACCCGCCGGTCTGCCATCACGCACCTCGCCCAAGGTCGCGCTCACGTCGCTGTGAGGATGACCGTCGCCGCACCTTATTATTTTGCATTACGCATTGCCGGGGCACACCTATGACATTCCGTGCCCTGGTTCCGCAATGCACCGCCGGGATGAAATACGCCTTCGGGGTAGCCATAATACGCCTACAGGGTATCGCTGGGGAGCCGGGAATCGCCGTCGGCACCGCCCTGGCCAGGCTGAATCCACGCATCAGGGCCGCTACCTGCGCGCTCCTGAGCCGCAGCAGCGCGCCATCTACGCCGGCAAATCATAGCCGCGTTCCAATTTGATTGCTCATCGTAATACCCCCGGCGCGTTCGGCGATCCAAGGAGCCCGCGCTGAGACCGCGAATTAGCGGCCAACCGGGAGTGAATGGCAGGGGTACGCCGGCCCCTCGCACCGCGGGCGCCCCACCAGTGGCCGCCCCGGCAGCGGACCGTGCACGATGGGAAGCGCCGGACTGGCGGCGCTCGCTCCAACTGGCGCTGGCCCGCCCCGTGGCTGCCGCCCGCGGTGCCGCAATATCCGAGCTTCATGTTGAGTCAAGGCTTCCCCAGGATGCTCGCGGCAACCGCGTCGGCTAGGGGAACCGGGCGTCAACGGTGGTCGTGACGCGTCCGGGGTCGCCGAGGAATCCCATCCCGCACTGCGTGTGGTGGATGACCGCGACTTCGAACAGCCTGTCCGCCGCGACCTGGGCGCGGAACAACTGCTCAGCGAGGAAGGCGAGGTAGGCAATGTCATCGATGACGGGCTCGGTGACGCGTCCTCCCGCGTTGCGGATGACGGGAGCTTCGGCGAGTTCGAGGCCGAGAATGATCGCGGGATCGACCCGGTGATCGAGGCAGGTGACGACGAGCACCTGGGCGGTGGGCGGACCGAGCGGAACGGGGGTGTAGTTACGGGCGAACGCCTCGTTACGCTCCAGCAGGGGGGGGGTCATCCTGGTCATGACGGTTCCGTTCGGTTCAGGGCTCCCAGCCCTCCATTTAGTGGACACTGTCCACGTTAACGGTTGATGTGGACGCTGTCCACTTGTATCCTGCCGCCGTGACGGCTACCCGATCAGCGGAAGAGGCAACGATCTCTTGCGTAGCCCCGTGGGCGTCGGCCGCCGGGCTACACGCGCAGGTCAGCGGCACGTTGCGGCGTGCCGGACATAGGAGAACTAACGGTAGCTAGTTCTCCTCGGACTCCGCCTTCTCGGTCCAGTAGGCAAGATTATTTCGGGCCACCCTGGTGTCCGGGTGCTCGGAGCCAAGCTCATCGAGTCAGCCAAGGATCGCTGGCGCTGCGTGAACGCGCCTCACCTGGTCGCCTTGGTGCGTGCCGGAGCCATCTTCGTCAACGGGAAGCTGATCGAGCGGCCCGGTGGGGACGGGGAGGCCGAAGCCGCCTGAAAGTTCTTCAGCGGCTCACCGTGGCCAGGGATTCCACGAACCGGCTAAGGAGCCGGGCGAACTCGCTGCGGTCGGCGGCTGGCCAGTCGGCCATGGCCTCGCCGAAGACCTGCCGCCGGAAGGCATGTGCCTGCGCTGACAGGTGCTGCCCGGCTGGCGTGCGCACCAGCAGGGCGCGGCGGCCGTCTGCCTGATCAGCCTCGCGCCGCACCAGTCCCGCGGCCACAGCTGCGGCGGCCAGCTTGCTGGCGCGCGGCTGGTCGATGTTGAGGGCGGCCGCCACGCTGGTGACGGTCGCCGGCCTGCCCGCCTCCTCGGCTTCCTCGATGATGTCCAGCACATCGGCGCTCGCCCCGCTTGCACCGTCCGCTGCTGTCCCGTGCCCGCCGGGTCTGGCGCCCTGGCGTACTGCGGCCAGGCGCGCGAGGGTGCGCCGGCTCTGGCTGCGGCGGATGGCCACCATGGCGCGTTCCACCGTCTCGATGTGCTCATCGCTGTTGCGCTCCACGACGCCCAAGTATATGCTCCATGGAAGCTAGTTGTTAATAAACATCTAGATATGAAAGTGCATGAAGATGGAACGGCCCATCGGCTACTGGCTCAAGCACCTCGACCGTCTCATCGAGGCGGCAGCCGAGCGAACCTTCGCCGAAGAGAAGCTCACCCGGCGGCACTGGCAGATCATGAACGTGCTACGCGAGTCCCCGCAGGACGCAGCCGGGCTCACCAAGGCGATACGTCCCTTCTGGGGCCCCGGCGCGATCACCCTGGACGAGGTCACCAGCGAACTGGCCCGCCGCCGCTGGCTCACCCGGGACGAGGCGGGCTTCTATGCGCTCACGCCAGCCGGCCAAGCCGGACATGCCGCAGTCGGAAACAAGGTGCAGGGCATCCGCTCCACGTTCCTCACCGGCCTGACTGAAGAGGACTACTCCAGAACCGTGCAGGTTCTACAGCGGATGGCCGAGAACCTGGAGCGCGCCACCGGCCAGGAGCCGATCATCGCCCCACCTAAAAGATCTTGATCCACAGGTCTTGACAATTACTCGCAACAACCGTGAAGAGCCCGTTGCGCTGAGAGGCGCACGGCGGGTTCGGCGAGAGATCCGGGGAAACGGGCCAAATGGGAGGCTGGATGCCACACAGGCTTGTATGACCAGGCAGGTCCGCGAGTGGCTGCACGCGCTCCGCGTTGGTGATCCGGTGACCCGCCGCCTGGTGGCGCAGGCGATTGACCAGCTCCTGGACGAGGGCCCGAGGCTGGGGCGGCCGTTGGTTGACCGGATCGCGGGCTCCCGGCTGCATAACCTCAAGGAGTTGCGCCCGGGCTCCAGCGGCGGCAGTAAGGTCCGGACCTTATTCATCTTCGACCCGGCGCGCAGCGTGGTGCTGTTAGTCGCCGGTGACAAGTCCGGCCGGTGGCGTGAGTGGTACCGCGAGGCGGTCCCGGCGGCTGAGGCGGCCTACGAGGGTTACCTGAAGGAGTTCCGATGAGCGAGCCGGAGGAGTTCCGCTCCTACACACGCGAAGAGTTTCTCGATGAGTTCGTGCATCCCGACGACCGCGATGCCGTGGAGGAAGCCCATCAGCGGCGGATACTCAAGGTCCGCTCTGAGTATCTCGCCGAGATGCGCAGGCAGGCCGGCCTGACCCAGGCTGAGGTCGCCGAGGCCATGGGGGTGACTCAGCAGCGCGTGTCGGCGATCGAAGCCGGCGCGGTCGCCGAACTCGCGACACTCGCGGACTACATCAAGGCGCTCGGCGGGGAGCTGAAAGTCATCGCGGACTTCGGCGACACATGGCGCCGTGTCGCATGACTTCGCCGTCCCCGGCCATAGCCGGTGGCCCCTGTGCCGGCCGTCGCCCGGCCCGGCTGTGGCGTTGTACCTGCGGGAGGGTTACCCTGCCCGTAACATGCTCCGCTGGGCAGGCGTCACAGGGCTGCGGTCCACTCGATGACTAAGCGTCTGCCCTGGTCAGAGGGAGCGGAATTGTCCCCTTCTCCGTAACACCCTCTGGGGTGTTGGGTGGCTAAGTCGTCAGGCGGCCGCCGCCTGCACGGGCCATCTTCCTCGCACTCACTTGGGGTTCGGCGGCTGCGATGACGACGCGTCAGCAGCAGGAAGCCGCCGCCTCAGTCCGCGCGTGGCCCATGACCTTCGACGGCGTCGATGAAGCCGTCGGGGTCGACGAGGCTGATGATCAGTGAGCTGACCTCCATCTTGCGAAATACCGTGCTGAGTTGCCGGGGCAGATAGCAGGGCGGATCGATGACAAGTTCGACCAAGCCGTCATGCGAGCCGTTCACGAGCCAGCTCCCTCGGCGACCGTGTACCCCGATCGTTCCCCGAGTCTGGTGCTGAGATCGGGCGGCCGACCGCACCGAGCCGCGAGGGATGTCCAGATGGAAGTCGGGCACCCGAACCCGCAGCACGGCGGAGTCGACCTCTATGCCCCCGCGTCCCGGGCCCCCACCCCGCCGGGTGGCATCCCACAGGGAAACCCGGCCCATATCGCTGTAGTCGAGAGCGAACCAGCTCGCGCTGGAGGACGAGGCTCCGGCTCCGGCCTGCTGGTAATTCTTGATGACCTCACGCCGGGCGGTGGCGTACGGCTCGCCTGTTTCCGCCATGCGCTTGCGGGCTGCTGCCTTGATCTTGTCGTGCGACATCGTGCCTCTGCTCCGGTGGCCTTGTCCCGGCGCCTGGCCACCGCAAAGAGGACATCACGATGGAGGGGAAGAATCCACGCGAGGGCTGTGCCGCTCTTGTCCTCAGGCACTACTACCAGCGCCGGGCCGGCGTAGCTCGGATCAGGCAGACGTGGCTGCCAACTGGCAGGATACGCCCGCCAGACGAGGCGTCACAACCGGCGTGTGTGGCATGGAGGTGGAAGTGGACTGCCTTGCCACTGCCTGGTAGCCAAGGAGGCGGGGATTGATGAAATGTGCTCGGTGCGCGTTGATCCTGTCCGTTGCAGCCCTGGCCGGGCTTGTGCCCGCGACCACCACGGCAGCCGTGGCCGCATCAGCACAGCCCGCTGGCAACACGACCCGCCTGATCGCAGCTTGCCGAGTCGCGGCCACGATCCCCGTGGGCAGCGCCCCGGCCGGGATCGCGGTGGACTGGAAGACCAACCGCATCTACGTGGCCAACAGGGGCGATGGCACGGTGTCGGTGATCAACGGGCAAACAAATGCGGTGGTGGCCACGATCCCTGTGGGCCTCCGTCCGGGTGGAGTCACAGTGAACTGGAGGATCAACCGTGCCTACGTCGCCAATGCAGGCGGGACGGTATCAGTCCTAGCTGGCTGCTGAGGTTGAACGAGGCGGCGCCGCCGGATTCAGCGACCCGCGCGGATCAGCGTGCGTTGCACGATTGGCTGAATCCGGCGGCGTCCCGGGCGGCGATGGACGGGTCGTTTGCCGCGGACTTCTGCTCGGCGTCGATCTCGCGGTGATACGCGGCAGCACCCTGCCGAGCGGCCCGCAGCCGCGCCGCGTCGAGTTTGTTGGCGAATGCGATGTAGGCGGCAAGTGCCCGCGCCTTGGCGGCCGCAGCCTGGGGCACGACGATCGCGGC
>Ga0207693_10003002_pt1 | contig 14600 bp, 8 predicted proteins | sample LARL81metaG_FD_184347 | JGI IMG/M metagenome (GOLD analysis project Ga0207693, IMG submission 184347) | Corn, switchgrass and miscanthus rhizosphere microbial communities from Kellogg Biological Station, Michigan, USA - LAR L8-1 metaG... | ecosystem: Host-associated > Plants > Roots >...
GCAGTAGAGGAAGGCGCAAGCATACCACCCGTCGCCGAAGACGATCTCAGACGCCTGCACAAGGTCTCAGCAGATATGGCGCAGCGCCGTGTCGGCAAAGACGCAATGGTCAGTGTCGATTTGATGGCCAGGGTTTGCAGCCCCGGTGCAAATTTGCCTGCGGTGTGGCTCCGCTATACCCAGCTTTGTTTGCTGGTCAGGCAAGGTGTCCTTGCAGAAAGTCAGCAGAGTGCAGTCTGCGCGGATGACGTGTACCGCATGGCTGCGATCATACCCATGAGCGGCCCTCACTTGGACCAAAAGGTATTCGTTCAATATCTCCATTGCGAAGCCGCGGCGTGAACTCGCGGCTCCTGGGACAATACTCGCTCAGAATTTCGGGATTATAAGGCGAGCGGCTATCCCGAAAGCGTCCCACACGCCGCGGCATAGCGGCGCAACACAACGCGAATGTGATCTTCGATCATGGCCTTAGGATCTGCAGACAGCCTGCCCGAACGGATCGCTTCGTACTCCGACGGCAGATATTGACTGATTACTGTCGGAGGGAGAGACGAGCCAGAAAGGTTTCCGTACAGCCGGCCAAGCTCTTCCTGAACCGCCCGATCACACCAGTAATAGCGGCAGCGGTCACTGTAGCTGAAGGCGCGCGCAAACTGTTGTTCCTTCTCAGTTCCGCGATAATATGAGCTCCAATAAGACGGGTTACGCAGCATGGCTGCCTCCAACGCCTCTCGTACCCGAGAGAGCTGCAATCCCCGCTTGCCGGCAAAACACTCGGACTCGATCGCGCTCAGGGCGAAAATTGCTTCACGGAAACCAAAGGTCAGTGCTGGACCAACTTTCAGGATTCCGAAATGGTCCTCCACCATGTGCCCCAGAGCGGTTGGCGACTGGTAGTCCGTCGAGTGAGCCTCGTATACCAGGCAAGGATGCTCGGGAAGAGCTGCGGAGAGGGGTTGGGCTTTGCGGCGTTCATAATCAAAAATAACGTTTTCGCCAAACTCCACGCCCGGCTGTACCACGACACCGATCACCTGCTCCCATGCCTGCTTGATTCCGTTCCTTTCGAAAGCTGTGCGGAAGGCTTGCAGCGTGCAGTGGAGTTCCTCGACCGTGGTTACTTCAGGAGGCTCTCCTGGCTGTGTCTCTCCACCGGGCGTAGGAACTTCTGTACCTATTACATATAAGAGTGGCGGCGATCCTGGCAGCAACTCCGCGTAAGCGCTTTCAGCTGCGCGGCACAGCATTGCTGCTCGCTCGGCGATCACGACATCGCTAGGCCGGGTACCGTTATCGTCGGCGCACGCCATGCTGGCGTCGAGGTGCATTTTCCCATATCCCGCGAGCACGCAAGCGCGAACCAGATCGCACGCGTTCCCGAGGGCCACTTCAGACGGCTGGTCTCGCCAAGGATAGGGTCCCAGATGGTCGCCGCCCAACATGAGCATTCCCTCACTCAACCCGCAGCGCTGGGCAGCCAAGCGAACCGCAGCGGCAAACTGATCGGGAGTCTGGCCGGTGTATCCGCCGAACTGGTTGACCTGGCTCGAGGTGGACTCGATCAGAAGGAATGAGCCATCAGCCAGGGCTTGGCGCAAGCCTGCATCAATCACACTCGGATGGGCAGAGCAAATTGAATATACGCCAAGCCTCTCGGCCCGTCGGTTGCGTTGAATCACATTCTGGAGTCGGAGGTTGGCGGACTCTTTCGGTGCATTCTCAGTTGTCATCACGTGGGCGGCACACCTCCTTGTGGAATCGCAAACGTAACCGGCGGCATCACCGGTTGGCGGTTGGTTGGCGCTGACCTCAGTCTACTCGGGCATGAGGGTTTCGCCATCGATGGAAACGAGTGCGTGGCGACCGTGGCGGGAAGCTCACCGTGCACTTTGGGGATTCCGTGCTTCTCGATTCTTCGTTCCGGTTGTTCCCAGATCAGCAGTGCTGGCACCATTTAATATGGCAGCCGGAGCTCCTCACATGTGCAACTACCGGTCTCGTGTGGTGACATGTTTGTTGTGGTGTGCGATCCCCGTCGCTTTGTGCGCACAGGACGTAAAGTATCCGCCCGAGGCCGAGCAGTTTCCCGGGCCCAGGTGTGCCATTGAACCTGAGCTTTGGCTCGATCCACCGCGCCCTTGCCAGATGAGTGATTTGCGGGAGTGGCTGGCGGATATCGACCACTGGAGAGACGAACGGCGAGGTCGCATCGGCTATGACGGATCAGAGTATGACCGGCCTGAGCTTAAGTGGACGCAGAGCAGCTTCATCCAGCCTCAGATGATGGTCGAGGAGCGCTATTTCTACGATCCGCTGGAACGGCGCTACACCGTCGACCGGTATCTGGACGACCTAGATCAACGCTACGGCGGAATTGACAGTGTGCTGATATGGCATCCCTACCCAAATCTAGGAATCGACAACCGAAATCAGTTCGACCTGCTGCAGGACCTGCCGGGAGGGGTGGAAGCGCTCAAAAGGATGGTTGGCGACTTTCATCGCAGGAACGTGCGCGTGTTGTTTCCGGTCTTGCCCTGGGATCGCGGGACTCGAGATTCGGGAACGCAGGACTGGGTCGTGACTGGAAAATTGCTAGCGGAAGTCGGAGCGGATGGAATCAACGGCGACACCTTTGAAGGCGTGCCACGCGCTTTTCGTGTCGCTTCGGACACTGCAGGACATCCCCTCGCGCTGGAACCCGAGGGTGGCCCCTCCGATGAAGCCGTGCAATGGAACAACCTGACCTGGGGTTTCTGGGACTACCGCTTCGTTCCCGGGGTGAGTCGTTATAAATGGCTGGAGCACCGGCATATGGTGAATATGACGGACCGGTGGGCGCACGATAAGACCAAGGATTTGCAGGAAGCCTTTTTCAACGGAATCGGATATGTAAGCTGGGAGAACATCTGGGGTATATGGAATCAGATCACGCCACGTGATGCCGAAGCATTGCGACGTGTAAGCAGGATCGAAAGGGCTGTATCCGATTTGCTGGTGAGTGCAGACTGGGAACCCCACACACTCACGATGCGTCATGGAGTTTTTGCCAGCAAATTCAAGGGGTCCGGACGCACTGTATGGACAGTGATTAATCGCAATCCATTCGATGTCGGCGGTCGTCAGTTGCGTGTTCCGTGGAGCGAGGGAGTGCGCTACTACGATCTCTGGCACGGGGTCGAGTTATCGCCGGAGCGAGATGGAGAGACTGCAGTTCTCAGTTTCGTACTGGAAGGCGGTGGCTTTGGCTCGGTGCTTGCCACCGTGGATCCGCTTCCAGAAAATCTGAAGCGAGCCCTTGCCGAGGGGACTGCGTCTTCTTCGCGTCCGTTAAGCAGTTATTCGCACGAATGGACGGTTCTGCAGCAACAGATCGTGGACATCGCGCCCACTAGACCGGCGAAGTCGGCTCCTTCGGGGATGGTGAAGATTCCAGAAGCTGATTTCCTGTTCCAGTGCGAGGGGATTGAGATCGAAGGATTCAACACTCTGGGAGTTGATGTGCAGTACCCGTGGGAAGATTCGCCCCGCCGATACCACCAACACAATGTCCACATAAAGTCGTTCTATGTGGATAAGTATCCGGTCACGAACGCGGAGTTCAAGACGTTCTTGGACACGAGCCACTATCGTCCAGACGATGAGCACAACTTTCTGAGGGATTGGAAGGGCGTCGACTATCCACAAGGATGGAGCAACAAACCAGTAACGTGGGTCTCCATCGAGGATGCTCGAGCCTATGCTGCATGGGCGGGAAAGCGGTTGCCACACGAATGGGAGTGGCAATACGCGGCGCAAGGGGGCGACGGTCGCCTGTACCCATGGGGAACGGAGTGGGATGCCTCTGCTGTGCCAACTCCGGAGAAAGGCAGAATGATGAGGGCGCCGACGGCAGTAAGTGATTATCCGAAGGGCGCCAGTTCATTCGGGATTGCCGATCTGGTTGGCAACGTTTGGCAATGGACGGATGAGTATCGAGATGAGCACACGCGCGCGGCCATTCTCAAGGGAGGAAGCTACTATCAACCCCAAGGAGCAATCTGGTACTTTCCCCAAGCCTACAAACTCATTGAGCACGGGAAGTACCTGTTGATGGCGCCGAGCCTGGATCGCTCTGGCACGGTGGGCTTTCGCTGTGCGCAAGATGCGGAATAGCCTTTGGGAAATTGCTGGGACGACGAACTGCTATCGTCGGGAGATTAACACTAGATTGCGCCGATGGGTGTGGATCGGTGTCACTTCCCAAGCCTAGAAGAGCGACTTCCGGTCGATGGCCCATCCCTAGTAACGCTGAAACCTAAAATGTGATCTTGAAGAAGGCTTGCCCTCGCCTGGGCATATTCCCCTGGCAAACCGTTCCCGCTGATACGATTCCAAAATTGAAGTTGGTATTGTTGGGGTCGAGTCCAGCCACGTCATAAGGACTGTTGTCCATTCGATCGCCACCGCAGACTCTCATTCGGTTGAGAACATTCTCGAACTCCACCCTTAACTCAGCTCGAACTCTTTCGCCCAGGAAGAATCGCTTGCTCACTCCCAGCGTTTCGTTGCTCTCAAAAGGATTGCGCAAGCTTGAATAGAAAGGAGCGGCTGTACCCGGTCTCCAGGCACCCGGAAACTGAAACTTGTTTATGTTGAATACAGGCAGTCCTTTGTAGTAATTGTCCCAATTCACGTTGAAAGGGCCGGGCATTATATTGGCACGGCCCGCGGTGGTGAAACCCAGCGGACGAGTTCCGTTTACGGTGATCTTTACGGGCGTACCGCTTATGTAGTCGAAATTTCCGGAGAAAGCCCAGCCACCCAGCAAGTTCTTCATCAAGGTTCCGCCATGGTTCAGGATCTTTTTCCCGGGACCGATCGGAAGTTCATAAACCTGGCTGATGCTGAGTACGTGCGTGCGATCGTCGCGCGCCACCGACCACTCGCCATCCGGATTGAACTGGTTCAGGCCTCGACCGTTGGAGCTCGATACGGCGCTATCTGTATTCGAGAAGCTCTTCGACAGAGTGTAGGCCACCAGCAAAGTTAGGCCGCTCCCCGTGCGCTTTTGGAAACTGACTTGGAGTGCATCGTATTTGTCTGCTCCGGTTGTATCGAATGGATTTGTGATATCGCGGAATTGCGGGTACGGCCCCAAAACCCGGCCAAGGGGTCTGTCCCCGAAGTCATTCAAGTAATTGTTGTACGGTGTATAGAGTCCTTCGAATTGCCCGAACCCAAGATCTTTCAAAATGGCCTGTCCGGCAGCAGATGTCCAAGTCTGTTTTATCAACACGCAATCCGCTTCGTGCAGTAGACCGTCCGGGCAGAGGGTCGCCGGAATCTTCGGATCGCCTTGACTCCGGCGGATCAGGGCGGCAGGCAGGTGCAAGTCATGAGTGTGCACATAAGCCACTGACGTGAACATCTTCCAGGGCAATTCCCGCTGCATTCCCAAGCTGAACAACTCGGTATAGCCCTGGTCGATGTGCCTGTGAATTTCACTGGGATTATTTACAAACAAGTAGTCGGGCGAGGGTCTGGATGGTAAAGGAAGTGGGTTGGTGTCCCACTGGCCAACCAGCGGAATTTGTGAATCACTCTGCAGAGTGAAATCGCCATTCAAGCTGTTCCCAAAATTCACAGCGACCTGATTGGTACCATACTCAAATGCACCAGTATTCAGGAATGTGAATGACATCCCTGCTTGTATGACAGTTTTGCTGTTCGACTGATACGCGAATCCAAGACGAGGACTGAGGTGCCGCCACTGCATATCCGGGTGGTTCCATCCGGAGCAGTCCCTGCAGTTTTTCCCCAGGATTGACATCGCCCCTAGACGCGGCTGGCCAGTGGCGGGGTCAATGGCGTGCAGGTTTGGCTTCGTTGCATCGAAGAAAACCAACCGATTGGTGTTGTTGTCGTTGGAGAACGGAAACGCCAGATCCCATCGGAGCCCTAGATTCAAGGTAAACCGCGGAGTGAGTTTTATATTGTCCTGAAAATAGGGGGCGATATAGAAGTTGCGCAACCTCGTCATCGGTGTATTTGAACGTACCGCGCTGTCGACGTTGCCGAGCAGGAAACTCGCGAACCCGTTGCCCGTAAAACCGCCCCCAGGATCGTTCACTGGATCTGCCGTTGTCCTGGCGTCGAAGTAGAGATTGCCGGCACACTGTTGACATTCCTGGTCATCCTGAAAAGTGCGGCGAATCTCCATTCCAAAGTTGAGGGAATGACGACCTCGCGCGTACAGCCAGTTGTTGGCTATTCCCAGTCCATGTTTTCGATTGATGGCGTACAGCCATCCGAACGTGCCCCAGTTTACGGGCTCCCATGGACTCCCGACAAAATTGATGCCCGGGAGAAATCCCTTTCCACCGGGAGAGGGTTCGACCCCGGCAAAGCTACCGATGGGCTTCTGCTGATGGTAGTTGAAGATCTCAGTGATCCAACTAACACCCGCGGACAGCATCAAGCGAGGTGTAATTGCATGAGAGTAAGTCACGAGCAGCCCACTGCCAAACCAATGGTTCGTGGTTGTGTTGTTCAGCGGATTGTCGACAAAACCTCCCGCTATCTGTTCCTGATTGCGCCAGTACGCTCCATGAATCGCCTGCCTCGTGTTCATATTGTGGTCGACGGTGAAACCCCAGACCGTATGCGCCAGAACTGGAATAAAGCCCGGCTGAAAGTTATTGATTTCACCTGAAGACGTAGGCTTGGGAATGAACCCCATGAGCGATTTCGAAACCGTGCTGAAACAACTTCTCGGGATGACATTGCCCGGGAACTGCTCGCCGGGCGCTGCGCCAGGAGAGCATCCAGCGGGCATGAGCGACGGGTCAGCCTGCCACGCAATGGGCACAAAAATTGGGATCTGGGTGGTCTCACCCGGAACAACCAATCCGCTGAAGTCGCCATTCACGATTGCTTGAGTCGGAACCGTTACCGCAGGTTGCGCTGAAATCTGACGAAACTTTTCGATGCTCGCGAACCAGAATGTCCTGTCATGCCCACCGTACACCTTGGGAATACGCAGGGGACCTCCAACGGTGAAGCCCCAATCGACTTGGTGATCCGTATTCGGCTGGCCGATAATTCCTCGATCGTTTGGGTTCACATCGTTGACCGCGCCCGCGGCGTCGAAGAACGCGTCGCGATAAACCGCAAAAGCGTTTCCGTGGATCTTACTGGTGCCGGACTGAAACTGATACTGGGCCACGCCTTGCCCAAGGCCATATTGCGCGGAGAAGGCACTTTGCAGAACGGTGAACTCCTTGACCATATCGAATGGAGGATTGATGAAGTACTGGCGACCCTGAAATTCCGCGAATGCGATGGGTACCCCGTTAAAGACCACTTCATTCTGAAAATCAACTCCACCGTTGATGCGTCCGTCCGTCGAGACTCCCGGCGTTAATCCACCGCGAATGCCCCCGACTGACGACACGCCCCGCGCCGATGCACCATCTGTCATACTGACAGTCGTGACGCCCGGTGCCAAGCACATGAAATGAGCGTCAATCTGTCGGACTGTTCCCTCCACGAGCTGCGGCAACTCTTCGAGAAGCTTATGCTGGATTGTGGTGCCCAGCGATGCCTGTTCGGTTTGGAGCGAGATCTCGGGGGCATTCACTTCAACGGTCTCGCGGGCATTGCCCACGGTCAGCACGATGTTCGCGCTCGAGTTCGCCGCCGCCTGCACGAATACATTCTTCTGCACAGAGGACTTGAATCCCTGCTTCTCCACCGTAACCGAATAAGTGCCTGGATTCAGATCAGTGAGGTGATAACTTCCCACCGAACTGGTCATGGTGTTTCGGCGAACGCCAGTGTCTGTGTTGGTAATTGTGATTTCAGCGTTGGGAATCGGTAACCCGGACTGATCAGTCACCGTGCCTTGCAAGCCGCTCAGCGTCTGCCCCTGTACAGCCGGCGAAGACAGGAGCAACAGGCAAATGACCAACCCGGCCGCTACACATTCCGCCATCGGAACCGTCAATTCGCCAGTTTGGGCTTTCGCCACCGGACCCAGATTCGGCATAGACCTTCTCCACTTGTGCTTGGCCTGGTACGCGGCGTGATAGATCGGATAGGGTAGGTGGGTTTCCGGGGAGCGGCTTTCCACGTTCACGTCGCCCTCACTATAGAACGGGATGGGGCAAGATGTGAGACAAATTCGCTAACCTCCACGGTGCGGGAAACCGCTATCGAAAGGGATCCCCATACCCTCAAGCATTCTCTGAAAGCGCGGGTCGGACCGCAAGGGATCAAATTCTTCGCGGATCGGGAGCCAGAGACTCACATCCTGGCCCCGCCTCTGGTACGACTCTTCCAGCGCTTTGAGGGCTTCCTCCCGCCTCCCCAAGTGCATGTAACAGGTAGCAGCGTGGACACCGGTGCGTTCGTTGGGCGGGATGTTGTTTAACTTCTGCTGCCAGTAGCCGCGCTCTCCACCGGATGCGAGAGCGGCGCGGAGGCCCGCGACCCCCGGGTCGCCGGGGTCAGCCGTGTCCAGAGCCTTCTGATACTCACCTTTTTGCTCTAAGCTCACGTACAGGCGCCAACGGGCAGGTCCGAAGGTGGGATCCGCTTCGCGGGCAGCGCGGATGACACCAATGGCTTCATCATACTTTCGAGCGCAGAAATAGACGTGCCAGGCAAAAGCATTGGTCTCTACCGAAATAGGGTCCAGACGCCTTGCCAGTTCGATCTGCTGGATGCCTTCGTCAAACTTCGTGCGGTGCGCCAGCACAACTCCGAACAGCGCGTGGGCCCTCGCATAACTAGGGCGGGCGGCAATGGCTTGGCGGAAGTACTTCTCCGATTCTGTTGGGTTCCAGTCCGCGTTAGAAACTACGCCGAGCACCATTAGCGCTTGCGCCTGTGAAGGGTCGATTGCCAGCGCTCTGTTGGCTGCGTCCTTGGCTAGGGGAAAGGCTTGGCGATCGCCAAACACAGCCATCGTGTGGAGCGCGTCAGCCAAGCCCGCCCAAGCCTCGGCGCTATCCGGATCTACCTCGGTGGCCCGGTTGAAAAGATCTCTTGCCTCAACCGCATGCTGGTTGGTTAACGCGTAGGACCCTCTGAAATAGAGGTCTGCGACCTCCGGCTTCATGGGGTGAGGACGAGAGAGCTGGTCACGCTCCTTCGGGGTGACGACGGCTGAGATGCTCTGCGCAATCTCCCCTGCCAACTCTCCTTGCGCGGTGAGGATATTGCTCGCTTGGATTTCGTAAGTGTGTGCCCATAAATGACGATCAGAAGCAGCATCAATGAGCTGAACCGTCAGGCGGACCCTATCGCCGGATTTCACCACCGAACCCTCCACCAGGCTCTGGACGCCCAAGCAACGCGCCATCTGGGAAGCAGGCTTCTGGGTGCCAGAGCACGCAGTGGACGATGTATGTGAACTCACCCGGAGCGAGTTGATCTGTGCGAGGTTCGTCGTGAGTTCGTCAGTCACGCCGTATGCTAGAAATTGCTGGCTTGGGTCGGTGGAGAGACTTGCCAGCGGGAGCACTGCGATCGACTCGATTGGGTGGGGGCGAAGCGAATACCACGCAAGCAGTGCAAAAGCAACAAGAACGACGCACGCACTAATCCAGATGAGCCCCCGCGAGAAAGGATTTCGATTCTCCTCCTTCTTATCAGTTGTCAACCCTAATGGCGGGGGGGGCGATTTGTCCTCCGAGGGCTCGACAACAGGAACGACCGGCGCGATGAAGCGATACCCACGACGAGGCAACGTCTCCACGAAACGGGGTTCCGTGGCAGAATCCTCGAGAACCTCGCGAATCTTGTTGATCGCAGTCCCCAGACTGCGATCGAAGTCGACAAAAGTGTCTGTAGACCAGAGCTTCTGACAGATCTCTTCCCGTGTAACCAGTTCGCCTGGACGCTCCAGAAGCATGACCAGCAATTGAAAAGGCTGTGCCTGCAGGCGGAGTCTTACCCCACCTTTTCGCAACTCGCCAGAATGCAAATCGGCTTCGAAAGTGCCAAATGCTAGTCGACGCGATGTGGAAACCGGGCTGGGCACAGGCTCACCGCCATCCGCGAGACTATCAGGCAGCACGAAACCGATCAAAAGATATCTCTCGGCGATGAACTAACTCCTCTCCTTTGAGCCAGCTAGTCCTGTTGATGAAGAGTTAAAGAAGAATTGAAGCACGCTGCATTGCCTCTTGGCCCGATTTGCGGGACTGTGTGCCGGCCGCCGCGACTCTCCCAGCGCTCCATAGGAAACCCGGGAGAATCGACAAAAAAGGAGCTGATCATGAACGCAGAGGACGCGAGGGTTCAAGGCAGATATGCATTCACAGGTGATAAGGCGAAGCTCCCTTCACGTCCAAGTATGACCTGGCTAAGAGTGGTCTCGAGTCTCGAGGTGGGAAGTTTAGCGTTCCTTGGCCTGGTGCTGGCCAGTTGCGGCGGTGGAGGAGCCACGATTGGGGCGGGAACACGTCAGCTAATCGGTGTGGGTGTACAGCCGAGGAGCGGTCAAGCGGTTGCGCCGAATGGCACGGTGACTTTCAGCGCCACTGGCACTTTCGATCAGGCACCTACCGCGCAGTCGAGTTTACCGGTGCAATGGGCATCGTCAGATTCGAATGTAGCGTCCATCGATCCGAGTACCGGAATCGCCACCTGCCTGGCGGTGGGCGGGCCCATTATCGTGACCGCGTCCGCCGCCGGCAAAGGAGGCATGATACACGGCTCCGGGGCGCTGACCTGTCGGTTTTCTGCCCCTCTGAGCATGCAGGAGTCATGGACATTCTTCTTTCATTCTGCGGAGTCGGGTGGTTGCTTCGCCTTGGAGACCAATCTATCTCACATCGGGAATCACGTTTTTGCCGATAGGAGCAGCGCCCTCGTCTTTCAGCCGATGGCGTGCAATCGCAGCACAATCGAGATGCAGCTGGAACATCTAGGTGGAGAATGCGATAGCGGGAGCGTGGGTGACGTAACAGTCGACGCCACCCTTTCGAGCGGAACCGTGTCTCTTACCTTATCTGAGGCCGGTGCTTTGGGAGCTGTTGTTATATCTGCTTCCGCTTCTACCAATGGCTGGAGCACCAGTAATGGAGCTTATTCCACTCCCGCCGCCTGCGGCTCTCCCGAGGATCACGGGACTGTCGAGGGTTATCAAAATCCTGTTGCATTTTCAGGCGAAACCTACTCTGGACTTTTGAATTTTAATGGCAGCGCCCGTGTCGTCGTGGCGCACTTCAACTCTACGGCTAATGCGTTTGATTTAAGTATGTCTGGTACTTACAACGGCGCGCCATTCGCTTTAAGTGGATCGACAGTAGGGTCGTCTCTGAACGTGACCGGAACCATCGGAGGCGCGCAAGTCAGCTGGTTCGGAATATATGACACACTTTATAACAATTTCTACTTCTACAACTCAGACTCAACATTCGTGGGCTCCATGTCGAACACCCATTAAGACACTCTGTGCCCATCGTGATTTGCCGGAGAGAATCCATCCGATGGCAGATCAACACGATCTCAAAAAAAAGCACGACACACACTGAAGGGAAAAGAGGAGAACACCATGAGGCAAAGAGCACGAATTCTCGCGTTGATTCTACTGGTGGCCATCGGGCTGGTAGCTCAATACACTCAGGCTGCGAACCTAACCGTAAATTGTGACAGGAAAGAAACGATTCACAAGGTCGTGAAGTTTTTGGCGGATAGCAATCCACAAGGGCCGAACACGATAACTGTTTCGGGCAGTTGCAGGGAGAACATTTCGATTCAAAGCATGGGCCGACTAACGCTGATCACCAAGAAGGGCGCCTCGATCAGCGATCGTTCCAACGGAAGTTCAGGGGTCGTGGCGATTTCGGACTCGAACAGCGTGACCGTGCAGGGATTCACCATCAATGGCGGTTCAGTGGGCGTCGGATGTTATACCGCAAGCGCCTGCTACCTGACTGGCAATACGGTTCAGGCAGCTGGAATTGGTATACAGACAGCTGGTGGATCCCGTGCCTTTCTTGAAAGCAATGTGATCCAGAACAATACGTTCGAGGGTTCAAGCGTCGAAGATGGATCGCAAATGTTCAGCAGCAATGACATCTTCCAAGACAACGCGGGTCAAGGAATCGCCGTCAACGGGGGATTCGTCGCGTCCAATTCCAGTTTTCTCAACAACGGGGGTGGCATTATCGCGGTCGCGTCCAACCTGCGCCTCCAAGGCGTTACCGTGAGTGGGAGCATCGGTAATGGCATAACAATGCGTGCCGGCTCGACAGCAGTATTTCAGGCTGGTGTGACGGTAACCTCCAATGGCGGAGACGGTATCCATCTGGAGGATGCGTCTTTCGGCGGTTTCCAAAGCGCCACCGTAACCGGTAACTCGAGTGGTCTGGACGTAAACTGCGCCCCACAATTCACGATTACTCACTTTGTCGCGCGTACAGGCGGTATTACAAACTGCGTTGAGCCATAGCAAATCGGGCCGCCTCGATTGGCGGGGCGGCCTGTTCGAGCGTGGCTGTAACCTGCATGAGCCATACGTTTGAGCTCTGATGGTCGTGGCTAGGCGATTACACTCAAACCCCCCTTCCGAGGGGGCGGTGAGTGAGATGGTGATATTTTCCTCAACCACCCGGAAGCTGCTATACGCAATTACCCATATCGTTAGACCCCGGCAATCGCCTTGTTCTGCAATATTCGTACTACCACGCGACGATTCTCCGCCTGTCCTTCGACGCTTTTGTCATTATTGACCTGTCGCGATTCTCCCATCGCTCCCGGCGCAAGTATCCGCGTTAGTGGCACATTGGCTTTTTGCAGCAGGATGTTCGTCACATTATTTGCGCGATCTTCGCTGAGCTTCTGGTTCACTTCCGTGCTGCCTGTCGACGATGCATACCCGGTCACTTCGATCACGTATCCCTGGACATCCTTCCCCTTTTGGGCCAATTCCAGCAACGGCGCTTCATACTTCGGATCAACCTTTACCTTGCCGTTCGCAAAGTAGACCGTCACCTCATCGAGGATGTAGTAATCGTCCATGTCGCCAAAGCGCGCCGCCGCCGCCTCGATCTTGGCCTTGTGCGCAGCCAGTTGTTCCTCGTGCAACTCCAGCTGCTCATTCTGTGCCTTCAGCGCTGCTGCTTGCTTTTCCAACTCGGCCTTGTGCTGTCCCGTTTCCTTGCGGTGCTGGCGGTTGGCTGCCTCGGCAAGCTGCGCCTTCTCCAGGTCGCCGCCGCTGAACTTCACCGATGTCGCAACCAGCTTTCGATCTTGGTTATATTCACCCTCAACCTTGACCTTCAGGCCCGGAATCAGCGCCGCCATCGACTTGTCGGTCCGCCGCGCCTTGAACAATCCGCCCGTCTGTGCCACCTTCGTGCCGTCGTCCAGCAGAAACGCCAGCTCTGCCCCTGCATGTACTCCACGATGATCTCGCTGCCGCTTCTTCCAACGATGACGCCTTCCACCTTTGTAGATTCCGCTAGGGTTGCTGTTGGCAGTAGGACGACCAATGCAAGCACGGCAGCCAGGGAAGCCAACTTCTTTGAAAGTGATGGAGTCATATTCTGTTCTCCTTCGACAAACTGGACGTGACTCGGAACATTTTCACAAACCACGGGTGAAAGTGGTCGTGTTACTTACGACGAGTCAGTGATCTCACGACGTCCACGCATCGGCAGATCTTGGATATCGTGAGTTGAGTCTAGACAACCGTCGTTTAGGCTCATACTGCAAGAATTACCAGCTGTCATTGCGAGACGATGTCGGTGTGGCCCGCCAGTGACTTTAACTGGCATAAAGTTGAAAGCAGGACGATTTCATTCATCGCCCCTCCATGAGCGTGTAATGGTGATGTTGCTTTAATAAACAACTACGCCGTCTTTGCCAACCTGAGCTCTTCCCCTCCGCGCAGGGCATAGTGCTGCTCGGGAACCGGGAAGCCTGCGCGTGTGAAGGTGTCACGGATCAGTCGGTTCGCGTCGAAGTACACTTGCCAGTAGTGCTGGTTGTTGCAATACGGACGCACGGCCAGGACTGCTCCCATAGGGTTGAACGTCAGAATCTCAACATCCGGTGCTGGCTCAGCGATCACATTCGGTAGTTTCGCCAGGGCGGGTTTCAGCAGCGCGATAGCCGCTGCGGGATCCACGCCATGCGCTACTTGCGCTGTGAGTTCGACTCGCCGGTAGGGGTTCGCCGAGAAGTTCTGGATTGTGTCCCCGAAGACCTTCCCATTGCCGACCATGGTCTTGACGTTATCGGGAGTCTTGAGGATCGTGGCGAACAGGCCAATTTCCTCGACCGTTCCAGTCACTCCCGCAGCCGTAACGAAGTCCCCAACTTTGAACGGCTGTAGGATCACTAGGAACACGCCGCCCGCAAAATTCGCCAGCATTCCTGACCATGCCATACCAACGGCGACCCCGGCCGCTGCCAGCAGTGCCGCAAAGCTGGTAGTCTCGACTCCGAAAAAGCCGAGCATTGCTACGACCAGCACGATATTCAGCAGGACAGCGGTCGCCGATTGGATGTAACGCGCCAGTGTGGGATCAATTCTCTGCTTGGTTAGCGGGCCACCGATTAATCGAAGCGCAAAGGCGATGAGCCACCGGCCAATGATCCAG
>Ga0207693_10003003_pt1 | contig 14594 bp, 11 predicted proteins | sample LARL81metaG_FD_184347 | JGI IMG/M metagenome (GOLD analysis project Ga0207693, IMG submission 184347) | Corn, switchgrass and miscanthus rhizosphere microbial communities from Kellogg Biological Station, Michigan, USA - LAR L8-1 metaG... | ecosystem: Host-associated > Plants > Roots >...
CCGGCGCCGAGCATGACCGACGGGTTCGACGTGTTCGTGCAGCTCGTGATCGCGGCGATCACGACGTGCCCGTGGTCGAGCTCGGTCTCGGTCCCGTCCTCGAGCGTGACCGCCACGCGGCTTGACTGCCGCGCTGCAACCTGTGCGTCACCCGTGGCACCCGGCTCGTGACCGACACCATTCGCGACATGGGTCGAGACCGGATCAGACGCCGGGAAGCTCTCCGAAACCGCCTCGTCCTCGGGATCCTCTTCGGGCAGGTAGCCCTCGAGCGCGCGCCGGAAGCCCGACTTGGACTCGGTCAGCGAGACGCGGTCCTGCGGGCGTTTGGGCCCGGCGATGCTCGGCACGACCGTGCTCAGGTCGAGCTCGATCTCGTCGCTGAACGTCGGCTCCTCTGAGTCCTCGTCGTGCCACAGGCCCTGCTCCTTGGCGTAGGCGTCGACGAGCGCGATCAGCTCGGGCGGACGCCCGGAGAACTCCAGGTAGCGGAGCGTCTCGGCGTCGATCGGGAAGATCGCACAGGTCGAGCCGAACTCCGGTGACATGTTGCCGATCGTGGCCCGGTCGGCCAGCGGCAGGTTGGCAAGGCCGGCGCCATGGAACTCCACGAACTTGCCGACCACGCCGTGCTTTCGCAGCATCTCGGTAACAGTCAGGACGAGGTCGGTCGCCGTCGCACCTTCCTGGAGCTCGCCGGTCAGCTTGAAGCCGATCACCTGCGGGATCAGCATCGACATCGGCTGGCCCAGCATCGCCGCCTCGGCCTCGATCCCGCCGACGCCCCAGCCGAGCACGCCCAATCCGTTGACCATCGTCGTGTGCGAGTCGGTCCCGACGAGCGTGTCGGGATAGGCCTGCCCGAGGCTGTCGTTGACGAACACGACGCGCGCGAGGTATTCGAGGTTGACCTGGTGGACGATGCCGGTGTCCGGCGGGACGACCTTGAAGTTGTCAAACGCGCCCTGCCCCCAGCGCAGGAACGCGTAGCGCTCACGGTTTCGCTCGAACTCGAGCTCGGCGTTGCGTTGGAAGGCGGCGCTGGAGCCGAACACGTCGACCTGCACGGAGTGGTCGATGACGAGCTCCGCCGGGACCAGCGGATTGATCTTGTTGGGGTCGCCGCCCATGTCCAGCATCGCGTCGCGCATCGCTGCCAGATCGACGACGGCGGGCACGCCGGTGAAGTCCTGCATGAGCACGCGCGCGGGGGTGAACGCGATCTCGTCGCTGGGCTGAGCGCTCGCATTCCACTTGGCGAGCGCCTCGATGTCCTGCGAGCGGATGGACTCGCCGTCCTCGTTTCGCAGGAGGTTCTCCAGCAGGATCTTCAGCGAGAACGGCAGCCGCGCGACGTCGTACTTGGACTGCAGTGCGTCGAGCCGGAATATCTCGTATGAGCGGTCCCCGACGCTGAGCGTGGCCTTTGCATCAAAGCTGTTGGATGACAACTCTCAGTCTCCTAGTCAGGTGGTCACACCTACTCTAGAGATGGACGTCGGATCGGCCTCACCACCCTTCCTACGTCGGTCTTAGCCAGGTCTTCGCGGCCGCTTCGCTCGCTCGCCGATGGTAGGTGCGCAACCGACCTCGCCCTGCCTTTAGGAGACCCTCGATGACCGTGATCCTCCGCATGCTCACCGCGCTGGCAATCGGCGCCGTCGGCGCGCTAACGCTCGCCGGCGTCTACGCCGAGGCCCACCGCGCCCCGGACCAGTCCTAGCGCGATGACCTCAGGCACGATCTCCTACCCTGCGCGCCAGCGGTCGCTCTCGCGGGCGCGCTCCGGCGCGCTGCTGAAGCAGCGGCCCGAGCTGCTCGGTCTCCTTGGCGTGGCAGCCGCCCTGAACCTCTGGGGGCTGAGCATCAACGGCTGGGCCAACACGTACTACAGCGCCGCAGTGCGGTCGATGAGCACGAGCTGGCACGACTTCCTGTTCGCGTCGCTGGACAAGTCTGGCCTGATGACGGTCGACAAGCCGCCGCTGGCGCTCTGGGTTCAGGCGCTGTCGGCGCGCATCTTCGGCTTTCACTCGCTCAGCATCCTCGTGCCTCAGGCGCTGATGGGCGTCGTCGCGGTCGGCCTGATGTACGACCTGACGCGACGGCGTTTCGGCCGGCCCGCCGGGTTCGTCGCCGGCCTGGCGCTCGCGACCACGCCCGTGATCGTGGCGGTGTCCAGGCACAACAACCCCGACGAGCTGCTCGTCCTCTGCTCCGTCGCCGCGGTCTGGTTCGCGCTGCGAGCGCTCGAGACCGGGCGCACCAAGTGGCTGGTGCTGAGCGGCGTTGCGGTCGGGCTGGGCTTTGAGACGAAGATGGGAGTCGCGCTGATGGTGGTCCCGGGGATCGCCGCGGCGTGGCTGTGGATCGCTCCCGCTGCGCGTGGCCGGCTGCACGCGCTACGCCAGCTAATCGCTGGAGGCGGCGCGATGGTCGCGGTCGGACTGGCGTGGCCGGTGCTCGTTTGGCTGACCCCTGCGGCCGACCGGCCCTGGGTTTCCGGCACGTCTGACAACAGCATCTGGTCGCTGATCCTCGGCTACAACGGCTTCGGACGCCTCGACGGCCAAACCGGGGGCCCGGGCGGCGGCGGCGGCGCGATGTTCGGCGGCGCCACCGGTCCGTTTCGTCTGCTGCAGTCGAGCCTCGGCGACCAGGCGGGCTGGCTGCTTGGTTTCGCCGTCGTGGCGGGACTCGCGATCCTCGTCGTGACACGACTGCGCCGCGACGACGCGCGAACCGGCTGGCTGCTCGTGATCGGCGGTGCATTCGCGACGACCGCGGTCGCGTTCAGCTACGCCAGCGGGATCTTCCACCCCTACTACGTGTCGATGCTGGCGCCGTTTGCGGCGGCGCTGATCGGCGCCGGCGTCGGGATGATGCTCGACGGTCCCTCGGCGCGGGTGGTCGCTCCGCTGGCGATCGTCGCCGGAGCGATCACCGAATTCGTCGTGCTCGGCGAGCTCGGCGGACAGCTGTCCTGGGCCAAGCCGCTGGTGATCGTGCTGGGCGCAGGCGCCGCTGTCGCGCTGGCGCTGCGGCTTTCACCGCGGGCGCGGATGATCGCCGTCGCCGTTGCGGTCGCCGCGCTGTTCGTGGCGCCTGCCACGTGGGCGGCGGAGACGCTCGGCCACGCGACCAGCTCCACGTTCCCGGCGGGGGGTCCCGCAAATGCGGTATCGCTGGGTTCGGGCGGCCCGGGTGGCCGCGGCGGATTCGGCGGCCGCGGCGGGTTCCCCGGCAATGGCGGATCTTCGGCGAGCGGGGGGTCCGGTACGCCGCCCGGGATGCCGGGAGGCGCCGGCTTCGCGCCTCCCTCGGGCGCCACCGGCACTGGCACCCCAGGTGGCTTCGCCGGTGGCGGGCCGGGCGGCTTCGGCGGCGACAACACAACCCTCACGGCGGCGATCGACTACGCCAAGGCCCACGGTGGCGGCACGATCGGCGTCTCCAGCCAGAGCAGCGCTGCAGACGCGATCCTGTCGAGCAATGGCGACGTCGCCGGCCTCGGTGGGTTCTCCGGGCGCGAGAGCTCGGTGAGCGTGGAGTGGCTGGCGTCCGAGGTCGCGGCGGGCCGCCTGCGCTGGGTGATCGTCGACTCGACCCGGGGTGGGGGCCAGGGCGGCGGCCTGCCGGGCGACACCCGGACCGGCAGCCAGACGGCGATGGATGCCGTCGCCAAGAGTTGCAAGGCCGTGACCTTGAAGACAAGCAACGGCACTGCCACCATGTATGACTGCTCCGGACGTGCGGCTGCGATCTTGGCCGCCGCCGGGAGCGCGGGAAACTGACACCCGGGGGTTCAAGTTTCTCGCCCAGGCAACCGAAATCTAGGCTTATGCGTTCCTCGATCGTGATTGCGCTGATCGCCGCCATGTGCGCGGTGACGGCTCCGGCTGCGCTCGCTGACAGCACCAACAGCTCCAACTGGGCCGGCTACGCCGTCCACAAGCCCGGCGTCTCGTTCCACACCGTGGCGGGGACCTGGCGGCAGCCGGACGCGAAGTGCACGCCGGGGGTGCAGACCTACTCGGCTTTCTGGGTTGGCCTCGGCGGCTTCAGCCTGAACGCGCCCGCGCTCGAGCAGACGGGTACCGAGGTCGACTGCAGCATCGAGGGCAAGGTCGTTTCGACAGCCTGGTACGAGCTCGTGCCGGCGGCCTCGACGCCGATCAAGCTGACGGTCAAGCCCGGCGATCTAATGCGGGCGAAGGTCACCGTGACCGGCAGGCAGGTCGTCATCAGCCTCGACGACGTGACGCGTCACACCGGCTTCAAGAAGACCCTCAACGCCAGCGTCATCGACGTTTCCTCCGCGGAGTGGATCGCCGAGGCGCCGTCGCAGTGCGTCAGCATCGACTCATGCCAGACGCTGCCGCTCGCAGACTTCGCGCCGACGAAGTTCGATTCGGCGACGGTCAAGTCGAGCATGGGCCACCTGGGCTCGATCTCCGACCGCACGTGGGGCTGGACCAAGATCAACCTGACGCCGGGTGGCAAGCGGTTTGCCGCCTACAACGGCAACGGGCCGGCGGCGGGCGCCGCGTCGGCCTCGTCGCTGCTGTCGGGCGGCCGGTCGTTCTCGGTGAACTGGGCGCTCGCCTCGCCGCAGGGCAACCCGTTCAACCAGGAACGCCGCGCCGCGCTCCGCGCCGGCGGCGCTCTCTACCACTAGGAATCCGTCGCTAGAGGCCGGCGGGGTGGCGGGCCACGAAGCCCGCGGTGCTGGTCATCGTCTGCGACCAGCGGGTTCCGCCCTCGGCCAGGGCGACGGTGTCAAACCGCCATCCGGCGACGACCATGAACGCGTGGCCTGCGTTTGCGTAGACCGTGATCCACTTGCCCGGGCCCGGCTCGCCCCAGCTTTCGAAGCCGGTCGAGTCAAGCGGCGAGCTCAGCAGACCGGCGGCGGCGAGCGCGTAGCTGACCGATCCCGAGCAGTCGTAGCCGCTGGCGTGGAACGACCCATGGCCGCCGCCCCACACGTACGGCAGCGTCGCGATCGCATTGCCGGCCGCGATCACCTGCGCCACGGCTGCGGGTGCGCCCGGAGGCGGCTGGACCATGCCGCCGGTGTTGATCGCGAGCCCGCCGACCCGGGTGCTGCCCGTCGTGCCCGAGCTCTGGGTCGCGGCGGCGCGCGCGGCCGCGGCCGCATCGGCGGCGAGCTTTGCCTCCAGCGTGTGCAGCCGGCCGTTGACGTCTGAGAGCTTCGATGACGCGCGCGAGCGCGCGCCGAGCGCCGACAGCTGCTGGGCCTGCAGGGCCGCCTGCAGGGCAGCGACATGGTTGCGCTGGGCGAGGATCTGACCGGTGAGGACGCGGTCGCGCTGCTCGAGCGTCACGAGGCGGTTCGCCTCCCGCGAGACCTCCGCACGTGCCGTGCGAGTGTTGGACACGATCTGGGCGTCCTGCTTGCCGACACGTTGCATGAAGCTCACCTGCTCGAGCAGGTCCGAGAACCCGTGAGCGTCCAGGATCACGCTGACGAGGTCGGGGCGCGAGCCCTCGTACTCCGCCACCAGGTTCGCGGCCAGCGCCTGGGTCGCCTGGTGCATCCGGTTCTCGAGGTAGACGAGCCGGTCGCGGGCCGCCACCAGCGCGGTCTGCACCGACCGCAGCTGATCCTCGCGCGCATTGAGGTCGTGCTGCAGCCCAGCGAGCCGCGCGCGTGCCTCGTTGAGCCCGCCGGTGGTCGCGCTGATGCGCTGGCTGTCGCGGGCAATCTCCGTTCGCAGCGCGGCTGCCGCGGACTTGTTGGCGTCGATCTGGCTGCGCAGATCGCCCGAGCTTGAGCCGGTGCTCAGCGCAAGCGCCGCGCCCACGGGGATGATCACAGCGAGGGCGCGTGGGAGCCGGCGGCGTCGTGGTGCGGGTGTCATGCGGCAGACGGTTACTGTTCGGGACGCCCACGAGCCGGGCGACGTGGACAAGCGCGGACCGCCTTGCGTCGCCTGATTCGAGTGGCCTCGAACGAGGGGCGGCGAGCACCCTAACACGACCCGTCGCGAGCGTGACCCGTCATCCTGCGGTTGCAATAAATCCTGCAAACCAGCCGTTTGCACGATTTCGGACCTGAGCCCGCCGCGCCGGGTCCGCGACGTCCGCGACGACCCTGGTGCAATACTCGCCGGGTGAGCCGACGCCGCCAGATCCTGGGCTTCGTTTTGGTGATCGCTGCCCTCGCGATGCTTGCGCCCGCCACTGCTCTGGCCGGCGGCGGTGGTTCGGCCGGCGACCAGCAGTACGTCGACCCGCTGGGAGGCTCGGGCTCCTCGGGCTCCGGCAGCCACCACTCGAGCACGACGAGCACGCAACCGTCGCCGCCGAGCTCGACGTCCTCGTCGAGCAGCTCCGGGACCACGACTTCGTCGTCGAGCAGCTCCGCGAGCGCCGCCTCTTCCTCGAACACCGCGACGACCAGCGCGTCTTCGACCAAGTCCGCGGACCCGTCGTCGTCCTCGACGCTTCCGCGCACCGGGCTCGACGTCGGACTCGACGTCGCGATCGCCGTCGGCCTGCTCGGCTCCGGGCTCGTGTTGCGTCGCACCGTGCGACCGCAATAGCCGTGTCTCAAGCGGCGGACGCGCCCGTCGTCGCGATCAATGCCCGCGCCGCCGTCCGCGCCGAGATCGGCGGGGTGGAGCGCCTGGCGCGGGAGATGGCGCGGAGACTGCCGGCCCTGCGCCCCGATCGCTACCGCGTGATCCGGCCGCCCGCTGGGCTCGCCCACCGAGCCGGGCACGCCTGGGAGCAGGCCGTGTTGCCCGCCCTGGCCAGACGAGCCGCCGCGCTGTACTCCCCGGCCAACCTCGCCCCGGTGCGCTACCGGCGCAACGTGATCGTGATCCACGACGTGGCGGCGCTCAGGCACCCCGAGGCGTACTCCAGGCCTTACGTCGAGTACCAGCGGCGCCTGCTGCCGCGGCTGGCGCGAGACGCGATCGCGCTGATCACGGTGTCGGAGTTCTCGCGAGGCGAGGTGATCGAGGCGCTCGGAGCGCCACCGGAACGCGTGACGGTGATCCCCGAGGGCGTCGACGAGCGCTTCTTCGCCGGTCCCGACCCGCGGCCGGCGGCGGAGCGCCACGGGCTCACGGGCCCGTACGCCCTGGCGGTCGGGACGATCTCGGCGCGCAAGAACCTCCAGGCGCTCGATCAGGCCGGGCAGAGCCTGCGCGAGCGCGGCATCGAGTTGGTGCTCGCGGGCTCAGACCGCGGCTACCTGCGCGCGTCGCAGGCAGGACTCCGTCGCTTGGGATATGTGGACGAGGCCCATCTGCCCGGCCTCTACGCGGGCGCGCTGGCGCTCGCGATGCCGTCGCGCTACGAGGGCTTCGGGCTCCCCTGCCTCGAGGCCATGGCGGCGGGGACGCCCGTGGTGGCCGCCCGCGCCGGCGCGCTGCCCGAAACGTGCGGCGATGCCGCCTTGCTGGTGGAGCCCTGCGATGCCTCCGGCTTCACCGACGCGCTGGTCGCCGCGGCGTGCGACGAGCAGGACCGGGCCCGGCTGATCGAGGCGGGCCGCCGGCGTGCGGCGGAGTACTCGTGGACGCGGACCGCGAAGCTCACCGACGCGCTGATCGGCGAGGTGATCGGCCGGGGCTGAAGCGGCCGCTCTGGCTACACTCGCCCCGATGTCGTGCCGCAGCCGGTCCGCAGGGATGCTTTTTGTCGCGGTCGCCTGCGCGCTTGCCGTGGCGGTGCCCGCCCTCGCACAGCAGACTCGCGCGCACCGGACCCGGGCCCACCAGGCTCGCAAGGCGGCGGCGGTACCTCAAGGCTTCGTCGGGATGAACCTGTCCGACCCGTTCTTCGACCCGAGCGTCGACCAGACGGCCCAGTTCAAGACGATCGTCTCGGCCGGAGTGCAGAGCGTGCGCGTCGTGTTCAACTGGGCGCAGGCCCAGCCAACCGACGGCGGTCCGATCAGCTTCGACGCGACCGACCAGGTCGTCGAGCAGGCCGCTTCGCACGGGCTGACGGTGCTGCCCGTGGTGCTCTACACGCCCGCGTGGGACGCGGCGCCGCACGCGAACGGCACCACGGCGATCCCCAAGGACGACGGGCCGTATGCGGACTACGTCAAGGCGCTGGTGCTCCGCTACGGCCCCGGTGGCAGCTACTGGCTAGCGCATCCCACCGTCCGGCGCCTGCCGATCCGGCTGTGGCAGATCTGGAACGAGCCCAACTTCACGTTCTTCTGGCCCAAGCGGCCGTTTGCGCCGAGCTACGTCGCGCTCGTCAAAGCGGCCCACGAAGCGATCAAGAGCGTCGATCCGAGCGGCAAGGTGGTCCTCGCGGGCATGCCGAACCTCGCGTGGGACTACCTCAGCGACATCTACAAGGTGCGCGGCGCGCGCTCGGCCTTCGACATCGCGTCGGTCAACCCGTACACCGTCCAGCCCAAGAACGTGATCGTGTTCCTGCAGAAGGTCCGGGCCGTGATGAGCAGGTTCGGCGACGCCAACAAGCCGCTGCTGGCGAGCGAGACCGGCTGGCAGTCCTCGAACGGGCACGCCGCCGACAACGACTGCTGTCAGGTGACCGTCAAGCAGCAGGCGATCAAGATCGGGCAGGTGTTGCCGCTGCTGGCGGCCAATCGCAAGAGCCTGCGACTGCAGTCCTTCTACTACTACACGTGGGTCGGCGACGAATTCCGCAACGCTCCGTCGTTCAACTTTGCCGGGCTGTTTCGGTTCAACGGCGGCCAGTTCGTCGCCAAGCCGGCGTTCGCCGCGTTCCGCCGCGCCGCGCTTGCGATCGAGCGCTGCAAGGTCAAGGGCCCCGTGGCGACCGTCTGCGCCAAGAAGGGCTGATCACCCGGCGCACGCGTCGACCGCCGGCCCGCCGGCCGCCGCGGCACGCAACCCGGCTGTGAGCGCCCGCACGTCGGGAGTGTCGGTCCCCGCAGGCGAGTGGATCCCGAACCAGTCCTCGCGGTCGGCGGGGTCGCGCTCGGGCGTCACCCACGTGTAGAGCACCGTCATCGCCACGCCGCAGTTGGTGTGCGCGAGCGTCGTGATCGTGCGCCGGATGTAGCGCGGGCGCAGCCGCTGCGGAGCCCAGTCCTGGCTGTGCGCGGGCAGCGTTGGCCATCCGAACTCCGTCACGTACAGCGGGACCGAAGCCAGCCCCAGCGCGGCAAGCGTGGCGCGCGCCCGGGCGACGGTCGAGATGACGCCGCCGGGCGTCGGCGCGTAGGGATGGATCCCGACGCCGTCGATGTGGCCTCGCAGGTCCGGCGCGGCCGCGAGCAGCGCCGGCAGGAAGGCGCCCGGGTTCGACAGCCCGCCAATGAGCACCCGACCGCCCGGATCGGCGGCGAGGATTGCGTCGCGAGCGGCCACGTAGAGGTCGGCGTAGCGCGCCGCGTCGGGCGTGGGCAACCAGAAGTTGGGGCTGTCGGGCTCGTTCCAGATCTCGAACGCGTCGACGGGCTCGGCCGTGACCTCCGGGTGCGCACTCCAGAACGAGCCGCCGGACCCGTAGCGCGCCGCGAACGCGGCCGCATACGCGGCAAAGTCGGCCGCGGAGCTTGGGGCCGAGTGGTCGGAGCCAGCGACGGATTCGGCCCACGGCGCCGAGTAGTCGATGATCGGCAGCCATCGCAGGCCGTGGCGCGCCAGCGCCGCCGCGATCGCGTCGTCAAAGCCCCAGTTGTAATGGTGCACGCCGTCTACAGGGGCGGCCGGCTCGCTCGCCTCCCACAACGCATCGCTGCGCGCGACCGTCGCGCCGGTCGCCTGCAACGCCCCCAGCTGTGCGTCGATCTGCTGCGGGCTATAGGTGCCGTCGTTGAACAGGCGGTTGACGCTGACGCCGAATTCCTCCGTGCTCGAGGCGGGCTTGGCGGGAGGTTGGCCGGCGGGAGCCTTCGTCCCATGTCCTCCGCTCGAGCGAAGGAGTAGCACCAGCGCGAACGCCGCTGCCAGCCCCACCGCGACCACGACGGCGACGCGCCTAGACCCGTCCATCGGCCCGCCGCACGCGCAGCAGGGCCTGCAGCTGCCGGCGCTCCCGCAGCGCAGACCGGCCCAGCAGGCGCTTGCTCACGATGCGCGACGCGAACGTGGCGGCCTGCGCCGCATCGTCCAGCCCTGCCCGCCGCGGACCCAGCCTGCGGGCGACGACGTCCCGGCGTGCGCGCGCGAGCAATTCAAATGGCTCGCCGCCGAACTCCTTGTCGCTGGCGTGGGCGCGGTGATGGAGCACGCAAGCCGACGGGCAAAACCACGTCTCAATTCCCTGCTCGCCCGCGCGCAGCGCCAGGTCGAGGTCTTCGTAATACAGAAAGATCCGCTCATCAAATGGGCCGAGGCGGCGCAGCGTGTCGGTCCGCGCCGCGACCGCACAGCCGACCGCCCATCCGACGCGTCGTGGGCGATCGGAGCGCCACGGAGCGATCGACAGTCCCGCCCGTCGCGGGGTGAGTTCGGGCGGCACAAGCACCCGAGCCAGATCGGGGGGCGATGTCGGCCGCGGGTGCACGGTGTCCTGCCTGGACCCGTCGGAGTTGAGCACCAGCGGCGCGAGCAGCCGCTCCGGTGAGCGCATCGCCTCGTCGGCGAGCTCGAGCAGCGAGTCGTCGAGCAGCTCGACGTCGGGGTTGACGAGCGCCGTGACGGGCGCAGTCACGGCTGCGACACCGATGTTGCATCCGCGGCCAAAGCCCACGTTCTCGTCCAGCGCAATCGTCTGCACGCGCGCGCGGGAGTGCGCGACCGCAACCGTCTCGTCGCTCGACGCGCTGTCGACGACCACGAGCTGCACGCCCGGCAGGTGGCGATCGATCGAGTTCAGCAGCGCCTCGAGCTCGGCCGCCGAGTTGTGCGTGACGGTCACCAGCGCGAGCGTTTCGGGGGCCACGATCGGCATCGCCCCGTCGCAGGCTATCCACTGCGACATGCGCAAGCGCGTTCCATAGACTGCGGTCGGTGGAGGAACCGAGGGCCACGCCGGAGCCGACGTCACGCGTTGCGCTTGTGCACGACTTCCTGTTGGACGTGCGCGGCGCCGAGCGCGTGTTCATCGAGCTGTGCGAGATGTGGCCCGACGCCGACATCTTCACCGCCGTCTACGACGAAGAGGGGACCGAGGGGCGGTTCGCGAACCGCACCGTGCACAGCTCGTTCCTGCAGCGGCTGAAGCCGTCGGCGCGCACGTTCAGGGCGCTGTTGCCGCTGTACCCGGCCGCGATCGAATCGTTCGACCTGTCCGACTATGACCTCGTCGTCTCAAGCTCGTCAGCGTGGGCTCACGCCGTGCTCTGCGACGAGCGCACCGTGCACGTCAGCTACTGCCACAACCCGTTCCGGTACGCCTGGAACGACCGCGACCGTACGCTCGCTCGCAGCCGGACGCCGATCACGCGCGCGTTTTTGCGCGGGGCGTTCCGGCGCTGGCGTCAATGGGATTGGATCGCGGCCCAGCGCACGAATCGCTACATCGCCAACTCGCGCACCACGCAGGCCCGGATCCGCGCCTACTTCGGTCGGGAGGCATCGGTGGTCTACCCGCCGGTTGAGACCTCCCGATTCTCGCCTGGCCAGGTCGGCAGCCACTACGCGGTCGTCTCGGAGCTGATGCCCCACAAGCAGATCGACGTGGCGGTGGCCGCGTTCAACAGCCTGCGGCTGCCGTTGATCGTCGTCGGCGACGGTCCGGACCTGCGGCGGCTGCGCCGCGCCGCCGGCCCGACGATCACGTTCGTCGGCAGGCTCCCCGATCGCAGCGTCGCAGAGATCCTGCAGGGATCGCGGGCGCTGGTCGTGACGGCCGTCGAGGAATTCGGGATCGCCGCCGTCGAGAGCCAGGCCGCCGGCCGCCCCGTGATCGCCCGCCGCGGCGGTGGCGCGCTGGAGACGATCGTCGACGGGGTCACCGGCTGCTTCTGGTCCGGCGGGCCCGACGAGCTGGCTCAGACGATCCTCGCTTTCGACGACGGCGCCGTCGACCCGCGCCTGTGTGCGCGCAACGCGGCCCAGTTCGACACCGAGAGCTTTCACCGGGGGATGCGCGCCGAGATTCAGGCGGCACAGTCCTCGGGGGCGCGACCGTCGGCGGGAGATCGCCAACCGCTAGCCAGTACGCGCCTTGTCAGGCGAGCAGTGCGTGACGTTCACAGATAGCAAGCCTCTCCACCGCCCGCTCCTGATCCTGAGCGTGGTGGCGCTGACGGGCCCGGCGGTGCTCGCGTTCTTCGCCGGCGGCTACTTCGATGGCCCGCGCGTGTGGGCCGGGCTGATCACCTGGGCCCTGGTCGTGGCCGGGATGCTGGCCGTGCCCCGCCCGCTGCCGTCGCGGCTCGGGGGGCGAATGGCCCTGATCGGCCTCGGCCTGCTGGCCCTGTGGACGTTGCTGTCGTTCACCTGGGCGCCGATCGCCGGCAACGCCTATCACGCGGGACAGCGCGTGATCCTGTACGCGGGCGCCCTGCTCGCCGCCGCGGCGCTGCTGCGCCGGCCGACGGTCCAGCGCGCCGTGGAGCCGGTTCTGGCGCTCGGAGCGCTGGTCGTGATCGGCTACGGGCTGTCGGAGCGGATGCTTCCGGGGCTGCTGAGCTTCTCCCGCTCGGTCAGCGCTCAAGGGCGCCTGGAACAGCCGCTGACCTACTGGAACGCGATGGGCGAGGTCGCGGCGCTGGGACTGGTCCTGGCCGTGAGGGTTGCGGGTGACGGTTCTCGGCAAAGAGCGCTGCGGGTCGCCGCCGCGTGCGCGAGCGCCCCGCTCGGCATGGGCCTGTATCTATCGTTCTCACGCGGGGCGCTGTTCGCTTGCCTGGCCGGGCTGGTCACGCTGATCGTCGCCGCGCCTCAACGCGCCCAGCTGAAGTCGATGATCGTCTCGCTCGCCGCCGCGGTGCTGGCGGCGGTCGTCGCCGCCCCATTCAACGGGGTCGCGAGCCTGGCCGGCTCGCTGTCGAATCGCGAGCGACAGGGCGCGATCGTGCTGGTCGTGCTGGTGGCGATCATCGCCGTCACCGGCTTGGTCCAATGGCGCTTGGTCGCGCACGATCCAACGGGAGACGTCAAGCTACCACGCCGGGCTCCCTGGATCGCGCTGGTGCTGATCTGCGCCGGGCTCGGGGTGGCGATCGTCGCCGGGGCCCACGAGAAGGCCGCCCAAACCCTTGGCGCCGGCGCCGCGCGGCTGGAGACGCTCCAGAGCAACCGCTACGCGTACTGGCGCGTCGCCGTCCGGGCGTTTCGGGCGCAGCCGATCCGCGGGGTCGGAGCGGGCGGCTGGTCGGTCTACTGGCTGCGATACCGACCGTTTGACGAAGGCGCCCAGGACGCCCATTCGCTGCCGCTGCAGACCGCCGCCGAGCTCGGCGTGATCGGGCTGGCGCTGCTGGCCGTGTTCCTGGCGGGCGTCGGCATCGCCGCCGCCGATGCGCTGCGCGCCGCCCCCGCGCTCGCCGCCGGGCCGCTTGCGGGTTTCGTCGTCTACGTGGCCCATGCGCCGCTTGACTGGGACTGGGAGATGCCCGCTGTGACGCTGATCGCGATCGTTCTGGCGGGCCTTCTGATCGCATTGGGCGAACGCCGCCCGCCGTCGGACGCAGTCGCTCCGGCGCGCGAGCGGGAGCGTCCGGTCGCCGAGGTCAGGGGATAATCCCGTGATGCGTGCCGCTCGCGTCGCCATCGCGGCCCTCGCCGTCGCCGCGTGCGCGTGGTTCGTAATCGGCGTGATCCAGTCCAACAACGAGAGCCGGGCGACCGCGCTGATCGACGGCAGCGGCACGCCCACCCCCGCTCAGACCGCGCAGATCCAGGACTGGCTCGACACCGCGGGGACGCTCAACCCTGACCGTAACATCGACCTGCTGCGCGCCCAGGCCGAGGTGCGCGCCGGGCAGAGCGCCAAGGCGCTCGTCCTGATGAAGCGCGTCGTGCGAGACGAGCCGCGTAACGCCGACGCCTGGGTCGTGTTCGGATTCGCCGCCCAAGCGCAGAGCCCGGCACTGGCCCGCATGGCGCACGCGCAGGTCCTGAAGCTCGCCCCGCCGGTACCGCGCGCGCCGTGAGAGCCGCTTGACCTCGCTGCGACAGAGAAGCACCCCGCCGTCGGCAGGTCGCGAGCGCATGGGGCGCGCACGCGACGGCGGCCGCGAGCGCACGAGCCGGATCGACCGCGACCGGGCGATCACTTTCGGGTTCGTGGCGCTGGCATTCGCGCTCGCGTTCTGGCAGCACCCCGGCTGGGCGACAGCCGACACGAAGATCGACCTCCACGTCGATCCGGTTCGCTTCCTCTCCCAGGTGGCCTCGGTCTGGACCTCGACGACCGACCTCGGCGAGGTACACAGCGCGCAATACAGCGGCTACCTGTGGCCGATGGGGCCGTTCTTCGCGGCGTTGCACTCGATCGGGCTCGGCGCCTGGGTGGTCCAGCGCATCTGGCTGGGATTGATGTACGCGTTCTCGGTGTGGGGGATGCTCAAGCTGCTCGACGTGCTGGTCGGCCGACCGCGCGGAGCCGTGCACGTCGTCGCGGCGGCCTTCTACCTGCTCAACCCGTATGTGGTCGTGTTCACGGCCCGGACGAGCATCACGCTGCTCGGCTACGCGGCGTTGCCGTGGCTGTTG
>Ga0207693_10003009_pt1 | contig 14576 bp, 15 predicted proteins | sample LARL81metaG_FD_184347 | JGI IMG/M metagenome (GOLD analysis project Ga0207693, IMG submission 184347) | Corn, switchgrass and miscanthus rhizosphere microbial communities from Kellogg Biological Station, Michigan, USA - LAR L8-1 metaG... | ecosystem: Host-associated > Plants > Roots >...
CGAGGCCACCGCGGTGGGTGTGGAGGACAAGGAGTGGGGTCACCGGCTGCGCGCGTTCGTGGTCAAGACCGACGGCGCCAGCATCGGCGAGGAGGACATCAAGTCCTACGTCAAAGAGCATCTGGCCCGCTACAAGGTGCCGCGCGAGGTGGTCTTCCTCGACGAACTGCCGCGCAACCCGACCGGAAAGGTCCTCAAACGCGAGTTGCGCCAGATCTCCGTCGGCGGAGACGACGAAAAGGCGCCCGTCGGCGGAGACGACGAAAAGGCGCCCGTCGGCGGAGACGACGAAAAGGCGTCCGTCGGCGGAGACGACGAAAAGGCGCCCGTCGGCGGAGACGACGACAAGGCATAAGCGGAATAGTTCCTCGACGTCCGTGGTAATACGTCGGCGTGAACATTGATCTGAGTGGAAAGACGGCCCTCGTCACGGGGTCGACGCAGGGAATAGGGTTGGCGATCGCCGAAGGCCTGGCCAATGGTGGTGCCCGCGTCGCGGTGAATGGGCGCACACCGGAGCGCGTCGAGGAGGCCGTCGCGAAATTGAGCGGTGACGTCATCGGCGTCGCTGTCGACGTGACGACCGAGGATGGCGCGGCAGCGCTGCAACGCGAGCTTGCCGACGTTGACATTCTGGTGAACAATCTCGGCATCTTCGGTGCCGTCCCGGCGCGCGAGATCACCGACGAGCAGTGGCGCACGTATTTCGAAGTGAATGTCCTTACAGCGGCACGCCTTATCCGCATGTATCTACCGGGAATGACCGAACGCGGTTGGGGCAGAGTGATTCAGATCGCCAGTGACTCAGCGCTGGCGATACCGGAGGAAATGATTCACTACGGGGTGTCTAAGACCGCACTGTTGGCGCTGTCACGCGGATTCGCAAAGGACGCCGCGGGTACCGGTGTCACCGTCAACTCCGTCATCGCGGGGCCGACGCACACCGCAGGCGTCGAGGACTTCGTCTACCAACTGGTCGACAAGTCGCTGCCATGGGACCAGGCGCAGCGCGAGTTCATGCGCAGGCACCGACCGCAGTCGCTGCTGCAGCGGCTCATCGAACCGGACGAAATCGCAAACATGGTCACCTATTTGGCGTCGCCGCTCGCCTCTGCGACGACGGGCGGGGCGTTGCGGGTCGACGGAGGATACGTGGATTCGATCGTGCCCTAGCTGGCGTATATCGCGGCACCCGGAATGGACAGGCACACCAGCATCAAGGTGAGCAGGAACCATCCCGCGCCCTGCCACGCAGGCCACGCGCCCTCGTCCTTCCAGACCCGGTAGGTCTTGACGAATGCGCCGATCCCGCCGGCGAACAAGATGGCAGGGACCATCGACGCCACGATCACGGACTCTCTCCACGTGGTTGCGTAGATCGCGAACGCGACACCCGCGGCCGCGACAACCGTGCCCGCATACCTGGCCGCCTCATGAAAGGTGCCGGGCCGGTCAAAGCGCTTCTCAACGTCGTGGGTCATGGCAAGGCCCTTGGTGCTCTGTTAGGGACCGTTCACGTACCAGGACAGGCAGCCGGGATGGTTCCGGCACGCGATGATCGCGGTCGCATCGGGCGCCGCACCCCGCACCCTCGGCCCTACCGGACCGGGAAGCGTGCAACTCGGAATGAACGGACCCCACGGGAGGACGCCGTTATAGCAGGGTTGCGCTGACGCCGGCGGCGCGCTGACCGTGAATAGCGCTGCCGGCGATATCACAAAGGCGAGCGCGGCTGCTCCGGTAACTAACGGACGCACCATGCGCCGTGCGAAGGTGCTCATAACTAGTACTAACGACGAGCGACTACCTGACTATTTCGATGCTAGACCTGTTTGCGCGCAAAGGTCAGTAATCGATCGCCTCGATCAGCGGCGATGGCTCATCCATCAGCGCCCAGAACCTGTCGCGGACCGCCACGGTGATCGGACCCGGTGTGCCGCCGCCGATCGGTTCGCCGTCCAGCGTGTTGATCGGAGTGACCCCGCCCGCCGTGGTGACCGCCATCAACTCGTCGGCGTCATACAGTTCGTGGCTGGTGACATCGCGCAGCGTCGCCTCGATACCCATGGAGTCAGCGAGTTCGAAGACCGTCTTGCGGGTGATGCCCGGAAGGGCATTCCGCGACGGCGACGCGATCTTGCCGTCCTTGACGATCACCACGTTAAACCCAGGTCCTTCGGCGACGCAGTTGTCGGCGTCCATCAAGATCGCGGTACGCGCGCCGCGGTCCTTGGCCTCGAAGCTCGCGGCGGTCAGGTCGCCCCACTGGTAGTTCTTGATCGTTGGGTCGACGGTGTTGCGGCCGGCGCGCCGCACGTGGCGCGGCACGATCGCTGTGGTACCGAAGATCTGCTCATGCGGTGGGAACGCCCACAGATACGGGATCGCATAGATGTAGACCTGGTGGGTGAGCTTGGACAAATCCTTCTCGCCCTTGCGTTTTCCGTATCCTCGGGTGACCGTCAGGTTGACGAAGGATTCCCGCAGCTGCGACATGGCAACGCAGCGCTTGGTGATCTGGGCCAGCTCGTCCTTGCGGTGTCCGGGATCCAGCCGCAGCCTGCGCGCCCCGTCGAGTAGTCGGTCCAGGTGGTCGCCGAGCCGGAAGATGTTGCCGTGCCACACATGGGCGACCGTGTAGGTCAGATCGGAGTGGCCGAAGCCGGTGTCGAAGATCGAGATCCGCGCCTCCGACGCCGGGACGTACTCGCCTTCGATCCACGCCACTCCGCCGGCGTACGGGCTCGAGGTGTCCAGCTCGTAGTCGCTGTACTGGATCACCGAACCGGGCGGGGTGTCCTCCCGGATGGCACCCGGTTCGACGGTGACGAGATTGCTGGTGCCGAGGTCTTCGGACGAGCGCTCGCGCGAGGACTGTGTTGTGGTAGTCATGTAAAGCAATCCTTTGGTAGACAGTGGAAATCAGCTCAAGTGGGTCTTGGCGTAGTCCGACCCGGCGTCACCGCTGCGCAACCGCGACCGCAGACCGGTGGCCCACCACGCCGCGGCGACCGCGAGCACGCCCAGGAAGACCCACTTGTTGCTGGTGAACTGAGGCAGGAACAAGAGAGCGACGGCGACGGCGAGGAACACCACCAGTGAGGTGACATAAAGCGGTAACCGCCACCGGCCGAGGTCGAAGGTGCCGGGCTCGCCCTTCGGGATCGTCCCCCTGCGGACGCCGATGAGCAGTCCGATGGTCTGCAGGATGTAGACGAAGAAGAAGAGCAATGACGCGATGCCGATGATGTAATTGAACGCCTTTTCGTTGACGAGCGCCGACAACAGCAGCACGGTCGACAGGCAGCCAAGGACGATCACCGCGTAGGTTGGCGTCTTGGTCTTGGCAGAGACGTGCCGCCACACGTTAGAGAACGGCAGCATGTTGTCGCGTGCCATCGAATACGTCAGTCGCGTCGCAACCAGAATGTTGGCCAGCAGGCACGCCAGGATGTTAGTCAGGGCAACGGCGACAACGATTTTCGTGACGACGGAGCCGGCCTGCTGGTTGATGATCTCCTCGATCGGTGCGGCGGCGTTGGCCTCGACGGCGTCGACGTCGCGGATCGCGAGCACGTACACGATGTACATCAGCAGCTCGATGACGATCGACGTCACTAGCGCGTAGAACATCGTCTTCGGCACGACATACCGGGCGTTCTTAGTCTCCTCGGCGACGTCGGCGCCGGACTCAACCCCGATCAGGCCGAAGAATGGTCCGAGCGCCGCAGCCAGCCAGGCCAGCATGTAGGAGTTCTTATCGCCGGACTCGCCGCCGGTGAACAGCACAGAGATTGGCTGATGGTTCTCGGGCGCGGAGAACGCGATGATCGCGACCAGGGCGGTCGCTCCGACCGTGATCACCAGTTCGAGGCTGACGCCGATGTTGTTGACCATGGTGGCGAACCGAACACCGTAGATATTGATCAGCACGCAAAGGAACACCACTCCAATGGCAAGCAGAATCTGGGCGGACTGACTCATGCTCCAGCCGAACAGGCCGCCGAGATAACCGGAGAGAATGAAACCGACGCCGGTCATTCCGCAGACCCAGCCCATCAAAGCGATGAACCCAGTGAAAAAGCCGAGGTCAGGCCCGTTGATGCGGCCAATCCACTGGTAGGAATAGCCGGCCAGGGGGAGCTTGGCGGTCAGATCGGCGGCGATGAAGGCCCACAACGCGAACACCGCGCCGGCCAACAGCAACGTCCACACGAACGGTGCACCCGCGGTGAAGTAGCCCGCGCCGAAACCGGTGAAGACGGCGGTGGTCGCGCTGATAGTGGCGAACCCGATCGCGAACGACGCAAGCGTCCCGACGGAGCGGTCGAGTCTCTGTGCATAGCCGAGCTCAGCGAGCTTGGCGTCCTCGGCGTTGGCCGGGGGCGGTACCTTCGCGGCGGTGGCGGGTGCGACGTCGGTCATGGTTTTCTCCAGCGCAGGTGGGGTGTTCGGTGTTCACAGAAAACCTCGATCCGGCGCTCCGCGGAAATTCCACTTTCTGATGTACTTATAACCAGTCTTTATAAGTGCCGTCAGTAATAAGTTGCCGGCCGTTCAACAGCCTTAACTTCGCCGAAGCTCCACTCCTCGCGGACATGCCGGACCAGTGCGGCCGCCTCGCGGCTGAGGCCAGCCGGGTGCCAAGCGAGCGCCGTGTAGTTGCGCGGCCGGTCGACGATCGGCACGTACGCGATGCCTTGCCGGTTGTACAGCCGGGCGCTGGCCTCGCTGGTGAAACTGATGCCGAGCCCCCGCGCGATGGTCGTGGTCTCCGCTTCATAGGTGGCGGCGACGGCGGCGATGGTGGGCGGCTTGCCGCCGCGCACGTCCATCGCCATCCAGTAGTCACGCCACCTGCCTGCGGTGGCCGGCGCGACGACTATGGGGTCATCGAGCAACTCGGCGATCGCGAGCTCGGACCGGCCCGCCAGCGGGTGATCCCTTGGCAGGCACGCCACCCAGTCCTCGGCGCCGAGGATGAACATCCGGTGGTCAGGCAGATCGACCGGCGGCCTGATGATCGCCACCTCGGTGCTGCCGTCGGCCAGCCCGGCCGTCGGGTCCGAGAAGTCGAACTCCCTTGGCTCCAAGGTGATTTCCGGATAAGCGGCCTCGAAATGACGGATCAGCCGGAACAGCAGGTCGGCGCCGGTACCGATCAGATAACCCAGCCTGACGCGGCGGTAGTGCGCGGACAGATCGATCAAGTCGTCGACCGCGGCGTCGATCCCGCGCAGGGCATCGCGCACCTTCGGCAACCACGCCTGGCCGAGTTCGGTCAGCGCCACCTCACGGGTGCTGCGGGTGAACAGCATGACGCCGAGCTGGTGCTCGAGCTGTTTGATGGCCGTCGACAGGGCGGGCTGTGTGATGAAGAGTCCTTCCGCCGCGCGCCGGTAGTTCAGCTCCTCGCCCAGTACGACGAAGTAGCGCAGCTGGCGCAGCGTGACGTCACCGCTCGTGGCCGGGCCCTTCCGCGAGATTGCAATGAGGGCTGTGATTCTCCGCCGATCACGACCCTGAGTGCAATATCGACAGCTTCACTGCGAGGTTTAGGGGGAGCCTCGGCGTAGGTCGTCGGCGAAGGCGCGGGCGTCGTCCCATGTCGGTAGCAGGCCGGCGGCTTGGACTTGGGCGAGGGTGGGGGCCTGGCGGTCGCGCTCGGACAGGCTGGGTTGGCCGTGGATGGTGGGCCAGGCGATGTTCAGTGCGGGGTCGAGGGCGTTGATGGTGTGCTCGCGGCCGGGGGCGTAGCCCGCTGAGCACAGGTACATCACTGTGGAGTTGTCCTCGAGGGCGAGGAAGGCGTGGCCCAGCCCTTCGGAGAGGTAGACGCTCCGGTGCGCCTGGTCGTCGAGCACGACGGCATCCCACGTGCCGAAGGTGGGTGAGCCGGTGCGGATGTCGACAATGACGTCGAACACGGCGCCGTGGAGGCACGTCACGTATTTGGCTTGGCTGGGCGGCAGTTGGGCGAAGTGCAGGCCGCGCAGTACCCCGGCCGCTGATACCGAGCAGTTGGCCTGGTGCAGGTCGAGGCGGTGTCCGGCGAAGTCGGCGAACGCGGTGTCGGTGAACCATTCGAAGAACAGGCCGCGGGTGTCGGTGTGAATCTGGGGGGTGATCTCCCAGGCGCCGGGCACGGCCAGCTCGCGGGCCTTCATTGGCCCCGCCTCTCATAGCCGGCCTCGACGCTGTCTTTCAGTGGGCGCCACCAGGATTGGTTGTCGCGATACCAGTCGATGGTCGCGCGCAGGCCCTCTTCGAAGTCGGTGTGTTTGGGACTCCAGCCCAGTTCGGTGTAGAGGGGGGTCGGGTCGATGGCATAGCGCAGGTCATGGCCGGCGCGGTCGGTGACATGGTCGAAGTCGTCGGGGCCGCGGTCCATCAACGCCAAGATCGTCTTCAGCACCGACAGGTTGTCGCGTTCGCCGTCGGCACCGATCAGATAGGTGCGTCCCAGCTGACCGTCGGCCAGAATGCGCCACAGGGCGCTGTTGTGGTCGTCGACATGGATCCAGTCACGGACATTGGCGCCGGCCCCGTAGAGCTTGGGCCTGCGCCCGGTCAGGATGTTGGTGATCTGGCGGGGAATGAACTTCTCAACATGCTGATAGGGCCCGTAGTTGTTGGAGCAGTTCGACATCGTGGCGGCCACCCCGTAGGAGCGCACCCAGGCGCGCACCAACATGTCGGCGGCGGCCTTGGTCGCCGAGTAGGGGCTGGACGGGTTGTAGGGCGTCGACTCGGTGAACCGCTGCCCGGAGTCCAGCTCCAGGTCGCCATAGACCTCGTCGGTGGACACATGATGCAGCCGCACCCGGTGGGCGCGCACCGCTTCCAAAACGGTGAAGGTGCCCACGACGTTGGTGTGCAAAAACGGCTCGGGATCGGCAAGCGCATTGTCGACGTGGGTTTCGGCGGCGAAATGCACCACCGCATCGGCCTCGGAGACCAGCCGCGACACCAACTCCGCATCGGTCACATCGCCCTGCACCAGGCGGATGTCGTCCTCCACCGACGCCAACGACTCGCGACTACCTGCATAGGTCAAGCCATCCAGCACCGTCACCGCATGGTCGGGCACCGCACCGTGCACGAAATTGGCGCCGATAAACCCCGCGCCACCGGTCACCAGCAACCGCATCCTCAAACCACCGCCATTCTGCTATTCGACCTCAACTTGAAAAGACTTGCCGACGGTTTGGCTAACGGCGGCTGGACGACCCGAACGAACAGTCCGGCGGCTGCTCCCGCACCAACTGACCGGTACCACCAGGATCCTTGTCCGCACGAAATCCGACAACCCTGCGCAGGGGTGTCAGAATCGCCATCATCGTCAACAATAGCTAGAGCGCGATGACCGTCGGCTGTGCCCCGGCGTAAATGCTCGGTGATCGTGGTCGAGGCGGCGGAGCGATAGTACTGGCTCGCTGCGAAGTCTCGTAAGCGCTCATCGAAACCATCCGCACGCCAGAATTTGCGGTTTCGACCGCCACGCACGAGCCCTGAATGTAGGGAACGTGCCCGCCGTATCGATCGGGGGCCGGGCGGAATGTCCTCTTCAGAAAAGAGCGTGTTCAGCGACGTCAGCAACGCGGTGCCCGCCCGACGGGTAGCCCGCCGCGGCTTCGAACGCACCACCGTTCGCGTGATGCCGGTCGCCGATCGTCCACCCGCGATTGACGGAGAACCTGAACGATGGACAACAGAGCGCATATGTAGCAAACTAACCTCAAAACCAACGAACAGTATTCAAAATGAGCTAACACCCAACGCCAAGTACGCCCAGCCCCCGGGGGAAATCTCTCCGGTTCCCCGAACTCGGGAGGGCGTTGTGACGAATCGGAGGAACGAGGAATTGCGAGCCGTCGACACCGCAGGACCCCTGCATTGCACTCCTGTCGCAGCAGGACCCGTTAGCGACATCGCCGCGATGGAGATGGCGTTTCGCCTCAGGGTGCTCAGCCACCCGGTCAGGATCAAGCTGCTCTCGATGTTGTTCGCCGCCTCGCGTGGTGAGGAATGTGGCCGCGTACTCGCGAACACGATCGGGCTGCCCGAGACGACCATCAGCCACCATCTGCGACAGCTACGCCTAGCCGGATTCATCGAATCGCGGCGCCGCGGAATGCATATCTACCATCGCCCGCACCCGCGGGCGCTCAACGCGTTGTCCACAACACTGGACCCCGATGCCGAACGTGATTCCGGCGTGCCGGAGTCACGCATCGACGAGTAGCCGGGCGATCGAAGGCGGTTACAGGGATAACCTCCGCGGCGCCATCCAGCGACACGAGACAGCTTGCGCCACAAGGTTTTGCGCTGGGCTGACTACTAGTAGGCGCTGGCGCCGTTGGCGACCACAGGCACTGTCTTGACGACGATCAACATGGGCCTGCTGATCGACGAAGGGCGACCGGTCGACACGAAATGTGCGAATTAGGCACTCCCACAGCGCAATCCCCTGGCAGGGCCAGGTGCTGTGCCGGCGGGCACTCATCTCATCGGGACGGGCAGCTGACTTCTGCGATCAGCGGCCAGCTGGCGTCCTTTTCGGAGATGACGGTGATCGGCAGCGGCCAGGCGATGTTGAACTCCGGGTCAACCCAACGGAATCCTTGCTCATCCCGCGGCTCGTAGGGTCCGCTGACCTGGTACATGGCCTCGGTGTCATCGGCGAGGGTCTGAAAGCCGTGCGCAACGTAGGGTGGCAGGACTAGGGCGAGGCGGTTCTCGGCTGTCAGCTCCACGGTCTCTTGCTTACTGAAGGTAGCGGATTCCCGCCGGATGTCGACGGCCGCAGCAAAGATGGCATCCGCGCGTACATCGCACCAGTTCGGCTTCGCCGAATGGCGGCACCTGCCAGTGCAGTCCGCGCAGCGTGCCGCGCGCGTGGGGTGTAGGCGAAGTTCACCTGCGCCACAGTCGAATCCAGACCATTCTTGGCAAACTCATCGGCGCAGAACGGCCGCGCGAAAAACCAGCGCTGGTGGTTGTGAGGTTCGATGTCGACGACGGTCACCCCGTCGATGCCGGTCTCGGTGTACTTCACTGTGACCTCCGCCACGGATGATCGTCGGCTCGTCTGGTCTTCAGCAAGCAGGGCAGATGGTTCGATATATCGTCCCCAGGGCCGCACACTAAATGTGTCACATATGCCGTAGGTCATTGCCCACGCTTGTTTGCCGCACGCTGGACGGACTCCAGGTCCGGTACTGCCGGATGCTGCATACCTTCGTACTGGTTTGGCGTGTTTACCCATACAGGAGGTTCGTCAAATGTGCCATTACGCATCGAACCTTCGGCGCCCCCGCAAGCGACCTCTCGACGGTTGCCTCGTGTCGCTGTGATCAAGCCGACACGGGTACCGCAATTAACGCTCCGCCGAGGCAGCAACTGCGACAATCGACATGGAATGTCTCGTCAAGTCGCCGCGCTGCCACCGCGGCCCGCGGCTTGTCGGCGTAAATCTTCAGGATTGCTAGATCGAGGCCGCCGTGACTCACCCGACCGACCGGCGCGCGGACTCCGCGCGCGGTCCACTGGTGCGTGCTGCAGCGCATCACTTCGCACACAAGCCCTACGCCTTGGTCAATCTCGATGATGTCGTCGCCGAGGTTAACGTCAGTCGGGGTGCGATGTACTTCCATTTCCCCTCCAAGCACGCGCTGGCACGGGCTGTCATCGATGAAGCCGAGAGAATAGGGCGCGAAGCGGCGGCCGGGGTGCTCGCGAACAAGCTCTCTGGGCTGGAGACGCTGATCGATCTCTCCTACCTGGTGGCGGTATTGGACCTGCGCGAGGACTTGGCCCGCGCCGGTCTGCATCTGCTCGAATCAATCGGCCGAGTCGACGAGGTCGGGGCAAGAAGCCTGCGCGAAGTCGTCAACGCACTCGCCCAGATCGCCCGGCAAGCAATTGACGAAGGTGACATTGCCGAGGGGCCCGATCCCGAAGACGTCGTACGCCTGCTGGTATCAACGTATATCGGCCTTCGTCACACCAGCGATCTTGGTATTCCCCGGCAGTTCCTGCTCGATCTCGAGAAGGCATGGAGCTTGCTGTTGCCGGGATTCGCAAACCCCGAACGGATGCGCTATTTGAGTCAGTTCGTCCATCGCCGCACTGTCGTGGCGTTGGGAAAGGTGTCACCACAGCGGGATCCAGCCTGATTGCCGTTCGACGCGACGGGAGGCTCACCGGCAAAGTTGTTAGTCCGGCGTCTCGCCAGTGGCACGCGTGTCGAATGGACCGAAAGGACGCCCGTGACGCGGCACGGCCGCTCTGAGGTGACTCGAGGCAAGATCATCGACGCCGCGGTCGAACTGGTCAACGATGGTGGTTGCAGCAGCACCGGCCTCGGCGACATCGTCGAACGCGCTGGATGACCAAAAAGGCTCTGTACCACCACTTCAACTCCAACGAAGCGCTGGCGGTGGCCATCATTGACCAAGCCTTCGGCATCCTGTTGAAGACGTTCCAGGGCGTCAGTCGCTCGTCCGCGCCCGCGCTGCAGAGCATGATCCACGGTGTCCTGGTCGTTGCGGAACTGGCGAACACCGACAAGCTGGCGCGCATGGCTGCGGTACTGCTGCGGATCTTTGCGAAGTCCAGCGCTAGGCGAGCGCACTCAACTACGGAGTCTGGCTCTCGGAGATGGGGAGGCAGGCACAGCGAGCGCAGGTCGAAGAAGACCTGCGCGGCGACATCGACGCTCAAGCGGCAGGCGAATTCATCGTCACCGCGATGCTCGGGACCGAGGTGATATCGAGTGCCGTATCCGGCGGTGAGGACGTGCGCTGGAGCGCGTACACCCGAACATGGAAGTTTGTCCTGCCGCCCATTGCCTCCGAGCAATCGCTGCCATACCTACGCGAATTCCTTGCCCGAGAGTCGCTACGCCGCGATCAGTCGACGCCGCCCCAATGAGCGCCCGGGCGATTACCGCCCTTGGTTCCAGAGTTGTTCGGTCAAGTCGTGGAATGTCGCCAGGGCCAGCGGGTCGTCATCGCGCATCAGCGCCGATTTACTCATCCGGGCCCGGACCAGCGAACCGTCGGCGTGCATCAACTCGACTAGCTGGTTCGCGTACTTACGGACCACAGAAACTGGAGACTCATCGGTTGGCACCAGCCAGAAGAGCTGAGAAAACGCCATCGAGAGCAGTGCGTCGGTGGAGTGTCCAACCATCTCGGCAAATGCCTGGTTCGCAAACAGTATTTGGCCGTCTCGGGCAACCGCGAGGGAGGGCACGGGTATTCGCTCGAGCACGACTCGAGCCGGCATTTGGTCGAGGGCGTCCCTCGGTAATGGGACGATTTGGCCGCGCGTTCGCCGGTCCACGTACGAAGTATGGCCGACGTTCCGTTTTCTCGTCGTCGTTGCGGTTCCTGTCAGCGAATCATCTCAGCGTGGGGCAACGCGCCGTGAGCCACCTCTGAATTTCCGCCGGGGGAAGGGGAGGACTGTGCACGTTGCCCTGTGTGATGTTGCAGCCGTACTGGCGCAACGCGCGCAGGGTGGCGTCGTCTTCGACACCCTCGGCGACGAGGTCGGCTCCCAGGCTGTGAGCGAGTGCCACCGTCGATCGCACGATCGCGATGGACCGGGGATCGAGCGCCAACCGCGCGACGAAAACCTGGTCCAGCTTCAGTTCGTCGACGGACAGGTCCTGCAGCCGCGCCAGCGACGACCACCCGGTCCCGTAGTCGTCAAGCGAGAGGCGGGTGCCAAGACGTCGCAGGGCGGCCACCGTATTGCGGGCCCGCTGCGAATCGGTCGTCAGCGTGCTTTCGGTGATTTCCAGGATCAGCGATTCCGGGGGCAGGTCGTGTGTTCGCAACAGACGCGCGATGCTGGCAACCAGCCCGAGGTCGAGCAGGTTGGTGGTGGAGAGATTGACCGCAACCGTGACCATGACGCCGTCGTCGCGCCAGGAACGGAGCTGAGTCAGCGCCATATCAAGCACGCGGGCCGCGAGCGGCCGCATCAGTCCGGCGTCTTCCGCGGCTGGCAGGAACTGATCGGGAAGTAGCAGTCCGCGAGTCGGATGACGCCAGCGTACGAGTGCCTCGACGCTGTGCACGCTCTCATCGCTGGCATTGATTTTGGGCTGGTAGTAACACGTGAATGGGGCCCGGTCGCCCGCGAAGCGCGGTCGAGAACGCGAGCACCACAAGCCCGGCCAACAGAGCGAGCAGTGCCAGCCGCACAGCCAGCGGGGGCCTCCGCGGCGGCTCCGGTATCGCTGCCGGACGCTGCGGTGCCAAACCCTCGGCACCGCCAACCGCCGACCCATCGATGCCGGGCGTCGGCCTCTCGATGACGACGGGGAGTCGCCTGGGTAATTCGTACGGATTGGGCAAGTCCGGTACGAAACTGCGCACACATGCGCCGCCGTCACGCTTCGCCGCATACATGGCGAGGTCGGCTTGCCTGATGAGGCTGGAGACACTGGACTGATTCATGTCGGCGGTGGCCAGCGTCAAACCGATGCTGGGGCGCACTGCCAGTGCGACGCCGTCGACCACGATAGGGGCGGCGAACGCCTCGAGGATCCGATCCGCGACCACGACGGCGTCGTCTACAGGCCCCTCGATCAGCAACGCAAACTCGTCGCCGCCGAGTCGGGCGACGGTGTCAGTGCTGCGCACATTCGCCGACAGGCGGTCGGCGACTCGGACCAGCAGCTCGTCGCCTGCGGGATGACCGAGTTCGTCGTTGACGGCCTTGAAGCGATCGAGGTCTAGGCACAGTACGGTCAGCGTGAGCCGTTCACGCCGCTGGCGCACTACGGCATGATCGAGCCGATCTATGAAGCGCGCGCGATTGGCCAAGCCCGTCAGCTGATCCGTGAACGCCAACCGGCCGACGTCGGACAACAATCGTTGGTTTTCAGCCAACGCGACGAACTGGCGCGCTAATACCCCGATGACGAGCACGAGCACCGCGGCGGCGAAGGGAATCGAATTGATCCCGGGCAGGATTTTGGCCGTTGCGACGCAGGACGCGAGCACAAGGGGTAGGTACGGCAGCCACAGTCGCGCGCGCCGAGGAACAAGCGCCGATGCCTGCTCACGCGGCGGTTCCCCGATGCTGCGCAGCGCGGCGAGACCCAGCACCCCGCATCCGGCCAACCAGCCGAGGTCGATGAGGTTGCCGGTGTAGTAGTCGTTCACCGCAGCCAATCCGCTGAAGACGCTGTCCGACAGGGCGACAATGATCAGGCCGGCAACGAGCAGACCCATGCTCGGGCGGTACGCGACGACTGCGCTCGCCCACGCGATAGTAATGATCACCACATCGGCGACTGGGTAGGCCAACGACACCGCCAGGGCCAGATGAGATTCGCCCCCCGCGCGAAACACGTTCTCAATCACGCTGATCCACGACACGACGAATAACGAAGCAGCGACTATCAAACCGTCGAGGACCAGCCGGATTCTCGATCGGCCGGTTTTGCTGGTCGATAACAACACCACAGCTACTCCGGCCCCGACGGGATACATCAGATAAAAGGCGTCAGCCAACGACGGATACGGGCTCTGCTCGTAGCCCAGCACGAGTTCGTAGTAGCTCCAGATGACTTCGCCAATGGCCCATCCGAGGAGGCCGGCCGTCATGGCCCGCCAACCGTGCCGGACCCGTCCACGCGCCGAGCGGGCAGCCCACGCGGAGCAGAGGGCTGCGAACAGAATCCCCGACAGCGAACTGATGTCGTCGACGGCTCGGGTCGCGAACGAGCCACCCCACCTTTGCCACAGCCAGAAACCGACGACCGTTAGTACGCTGAAGTAAATACCGGCGATGAAGAGTAGCGTGCGGGCGGACAACCCTGGGCGATCGTCCGCCAGGGGACCTCCCCGAGGAATCATCGCTCCTTCCGTCACCGCTGACCAGCGCGAGCTAGCAACCAACGGTGACAATCGCTTGCGGTAGGTGTTCTAAATAGCGATCATGCCGAGTAATAGCCCGGATAGCAAAGGTAAGGGTCGAATTCTCAGATTAGCCGTTCTGGGCTGGCGACGTTAGGAGGTAGCTGGCAACAGTCCTTTTGCGCCCGAATGCGAAATCTCTGGCAAACGCAATTGCCAAATGTCGGTATGGTCTGTGACGCAAGTCGGTGATCGGTCACAACGGTAGGCGTAGCCGACGAACGACTGGTTCCTTATGAAGTGGCCGGTGCACCGGCCATCTGACTGACCGCGCATGAGTGTTTGCTGCAACCTCCTGGCCGGGGTGAATGCGGCTACGGGTCGCGGGGTAGCCCCAGCAGCCGCTCGGCGATGATGTTGAGCTGCACTTCAGAGGTGCCGCCGTAAATCGTGGTGGCCCGGCTGGCCAGCAGCATCTGCGCCCATTTGCCAGGGAGCTGTCCGGGATCGCCGATCGCGCCGTCGGTGCCGAACGACGAAACCGCGAATTCCGCGTAGCCCTGGCCGGTGCGCATCGACAGCAGCTTGGAGATCGCAGCGGCCGGCATCGGGTCGCCGCCGGCCAGCGTCAGCAGCGTCGAGCGCATGTTGAGCAACTTGGCGGCGTGCCCCTCGGCGATCAGCCTGCCGGCGTGG
>Ga0207693_10003010_pt1 | contig 14576 bp, 12 predicted proteins | sample LARL81metaG_FD_184347 | JGI IMG/M metagenome (GOLD analysis project Ga0207693, IMG submission 184347) | Corn, switchgrass and miscanthus rhizosphere microbial communities from Kellogg Biological Station, Michigan, USA - LAR L8-1 metaG... | ecosystem: Host-associated > Plants > Roots >...
TTCTGCATCACTCATGCTGTCCGGCACGTGGACCAGCGTATTGATGTGGTTGACCGCATATTCGGTGAAGCCACCATCGGTCGTGAAGCCGTTGGCGCGATGGCCTTTCTCTGGCCTGCCGTAGTTCAGGCATGAGGTGTACATGCCCTGACGGCAGCGTTTGCATTGGCCGCAGCCGGCATGGATCTCCACACTGACCCGCTGGCCGATCTCGAATTCGTCGACATCAGGCCCGAGCGCCGCGACCGTGCCCATATATTCGTGGCCCGGCGTGAAGTTCTTGTTGAAGGGAAGGCCGCCCTGAATCCGGGCGGGCGAGCCCGAATGGATGATTTCGAGGTCGGTGGCGCAGATCGCAACCGCATCGATCCGGACCAGGACTTCGGCGTGCGCTGGAGCCGGGATCGGTTTGTCACGCAGGAAAAGTTCGTCGGGTCCGCCAAGGACCCAGGCTTTCATCTGTTCGGGGATCGGAAAGTCAGCGGATGTCGTGACGCCGGCAGGACGGTACATGGCACGTTTTCCGAAATTTTTTCGGACTTTAGCGCCGGCAATGACGACCGCAAATCAATTCTGCTCCCGCAGAACGTCATGCCTCATCTGTCTTGCGAAGCGGACAGCATGTAGATCTCGAGCGCATCCGCTTCCGCACCCCTCAACGATTTGGCCATCCTGAACAATTGCGCGGCGAGCGCGGCCATTGGCACCGGGCTCGACGTATCCCGCGCGACCTCGACCACTGTATCGAGGTCTTTCAGTATCGTCGCGATATGGCCGAGCGGCGGCGAGTGGATGCCTTGCACCATGCGCGGCACGAACAGTTGCAGCGGGATGGAATCCGCGAAACCGCCGGCCAGCGCCTCCGGCAGCCGGGCGGCATCGATCCCCGCGTTGGCCGCAAGACGCGTCGCCTCGGCGAGCACGGCCATCGCGCATCCGACGATGACCTGGTTGCAGAGCTTCGCGGTCTGTCCCGCGCCGGTCGGTCCCATATGCGTAAGCCGGCGGGCCATTGCCAGCACATAGGGCCGCACGCGCTCGATGTCCGCTGCATCGCCACCGGCCATCACCGCGAGTGTACCTTCCTCGGCGCCCTTGCTGCCGCCCGAGACTGGCGCGTCGATCCATCCCATGCCGTTGGCTGCTTTAAGCCGCGCGGCGATCGCGCGCGCCATATCAGGATGGATCGACGAGAAATCGACCACCAGCTTGCCCTCGCCGGGGGCGGCCGCGAGCCCCTCACTGCCGAAGACTACGTCCTCGACCGCATGCGCATCGGTCACGCACATGAAGATGATGCTCGTGTTGGCGGCGACATCGTGTGGGCTGCCCGCGAGCCTCGCACCGACCTCGACGAGCGGAGCCGCCTTGGCCGCCGACCGATTCCAGACCGTCACGTCATAACCGGCATTGAGCAGGCGCCGGGACATCGGAAGCCCCATCAGGCCAAGTCCTAGATAGCCGAGCTTTTCGGCTCGCGATTGTGGCGCTTCCGTCATCTTCGCTCTCCCATTCGCGCGCCCGCCCCAGAACGCTCGGCCTGCGTCGGCATTTATCACAGAATGCCGCCAGATCTGGCAAATCCATCCGCCTTCCAATGACTTGCCTAACTATTTGAACCATGAAAGATTTGGCCGCGTCGGGGCTGGCGCCGACAAGGAGCGGAGTAGGCGAATGCGGATGGTTTCGAAATGGGTTCTGGCCGTGGGCGCGACGGCTTCCCTGCTGGCAAGCATTGGCCCGTCACAGGCGCAGCAAACAATTCGCGTCGGTTGGACCATTCCGGCTGAGGAATCCAAATATTGGATGATGCGGCGACCGCAGGAATTTCCCGACATCGGCAAGACCTACAAGATCGAATGGACGCAATTCCAGGGTACTGCGCCAATGACCCAGGCGCTCGCCGCGGGCGCGCTCGATTGCGCGACGCAGGCGCCGCTTTCGCTCGCCAACGGCGTGGTTGGAGGCAATCTGAAGGCGTATATCGTCGCCCAGCATGTGTTCGAGAAGCCGGGTGGTTTCTCGGTCTATTGGGCGGTCAAGGATGACTCGCCGATCAAGACCGTCGCCGATCTCAAGGGCAAGACGGTCGGAATTTCGGTGATCGGAGGCGGCACCCAGGGCCCGTTCAACATGCTGTTGAAGCAGGCCGGCGTCGACCCGTCGAGGGACATCAAGCTGGTCGAGGTCGGCTTTGCGGTCTCCGAGGACGCGCTACGCCAGGGGCGCGTCGATGCCGTCAACATGAACCAGCCGTTCGCGGCGCGCGCGGAGGCCAAGGGCGGCATCCGCAAGCTGTTCTCGCTATCGGAGGCAATGCCCAACATCGTCCATATCCTGGAGGCCTGCCGGGCCGACTTCGTCGACAAAAATCCCGAGATCGCAAAGGCTTACGTGCGCGATATTACCGCCGGTATGAAGAAGGCGCTGGCCAACCGCGAAGAGACTTTGAAAGTCGTCTCTGAGGTGCTGAAGGCACCGATCCCGGTGCTCGACACCTACTTGCTCAAGGACAATGATTTCGGCCGCGATCCGGGCGCCGCACCAAACTTCATAGCGATCCAAAAGATGCTCAATATCTACACCGAGACGGGGATGCTGCCAAAACTCGATGTCGCCCAGTTCAAACACCCGACCATCGTAGCGCCGCTGGAGTAGGAACGTCTTGGGAAGGCCCTCGGGCCAGGCGAAGCAAGAGGCGTTCCGGCCCGCGCCGGAATGCGTCGCGGAGAGGTGATGTCCAAAAAGCAGTGGCGATCCCGCGTGACGACCGATGGCCTCGATCGGGCGCCGCATCGTGCCTTCATGCGCGCGATGGGTCTGGACGATGCCGCACTGGCACAGCCCATGATCGGCGTGGTCAGCATGAAGGGCGAGCAGACGCCTTGCAACATGACCCACGACTTTCAGGTGGAGGCCGCCAAGGCCGGCATCGCCGAAGCCGGAGGCACGCCGCGCGAGTTCACCACGGTTTCGGTCTCCGACGGCATCAGCATGAATCACGAGGGCATGAAGTTCTCGCTGTTCTCGCGCGAACTGATTGCCGACTCGATCGAGGCCGTGGTTCATGGACTCGCCTATGATGCGTTGATCGGCTTCGGCGGCTGCGACAAGACGCTACCCGGCGTCATGATGGGCATGATCCGCTGCAATGTGCCGTCCATCTTCATCTATGGCGGCAGCGCGCTTCCGGGCCGGTTCGAGGGCAAGACCCTCACGGTGCTCGATTCCTATGAAGCGGTCGGCGGCTTCATGACCGGCGAAATCGATCAGGCGACGCTTACCGGGATCGAGCACGCCTGCCTGCCGACCATCGGCGCCTGCGCCGGACAGTTCACCGCCAACACGATGGCGATGGTGTCCGAGGCGATGGGCCTGACCATTCCCAATGTGTCGATGGTGCCCGGCGTCTATCCGGAGCGCGCGCGGATCGCGCGTCAGGCCGGACGGCTGGTGATGCAGATGCTGGAACGAGGCGGGCCGTTGCCGCGCGAGATCGTCACGCGCAAAGCGCTGGAGAACGGCGCGGCGATCGTCGCTGCCACCGGCGGTTCGACCAATGCCGCGCTGCATCTGCCTGCAATCGCCAACGAGGCCGGGATCGCCTTTACCATCGACGATGTCGGCGAGGTTTTCGCGCGCACGCCGTTGATCGGTAACTTGCGGCCTGGCGGGAAATATACGGCGAAGGATGTCTACGACATCGGCGGGACCGCGGTCGTAATCCGCGCTCTCATCGAGAGCGGTCACATCGACGGCACATGCCTGACCATCACCGGCAAGACGATTGCGGAGGAATATGGCGGTGCAAATGCGCCGGACGGCGACGTGATCTATCCGGCACGTGCGCCGATCATGCCGGACGGCGGCGTGGCTGTTCTGAAAGGCAATCTCTGTCCGGACGGCGCCGTCATCAAGGTCGCCGGTTTGAAGAAACTGGTCTTCGAAGGCACGGCACGCGTCTTCGAGGACGAGGAGACATGCGTCGATGCGGTCCGTAACCGCAGCTATACGGCAGGCGAGGTCCTGGTGATTCGCAACGAAGGCCCGGTCGGTGGCCCCGGAATGCGTGAGATGCTGGGCGTCACGGCGCTGATTTACGGGCAGGGGATGGGCGAGAAGGTCGCGCTCATCACCGACGGACGCTTCTCCGGCGCGACGCGCGGCATGTGCATCGGCTATGTCTCGCCGGAAGCCTTTATCGGCGGTCCGCTGGCATTGGTGCATGACGGTGACCGCATCCGGATCGACGCGGCCGCGCGCCGCATGGATGTGTTGGTCGATGATGGCGAATTGTCACGGCGCCGCAAGGCCTGGACGCCGAGGTCGCCGCGGCATCGGGCGGGGGCGCTCGCAAAATATGCGCGACTGGTCGGTCAGGCCCCGCGAGGGGCCGTGACCCATGACGGTCCGGCCGAATGGCCATGGTTCGACTAATGCGCGACCGGTGTCGCGTAAGCAACGTGCCCATCGCTGTGCTTTTCCGCTATGCTCAGCCTTAGCCTGACCAAACGAGGCAGATAGCAGGACCGATGTTTCACGGCTGGCAAGAGAAGTCTGGATGAAGGCGGCGCGGTCGCGATTGGGCGCGCCAACGGCCGCCACACCTGCGCCAAAATCGGCGACCGCCATGATCGAGATCGATCATGTCTCGCAGGTGTTTCAGACCTCAGCTCGCCAGGACCATCTGGCGTTGTCGGATATCTCTCTGACCATCGAAGATGGTGCCTTTGTCTCGATCCTCGGCCCGTCCGGCTGCGGCAAGTCGACGCTACTCTATATCGTCGGCGGATTCGTCCGGCCGACGAAAGGGTCAGCCAGGATGAAGGGCAAGGCGATTACTGGCCCCGGGCCGGATCGCGGCCCGGTGTTTCAGGAGTTCGCGCTGTTCCCATGGAAGAGCGTGCTTGGCAATGTGATGTACGGCCCGCGACAGCAGGGCGTGAAGCATGCGGAAGCCGAGGCGCAAGCCTGCGCGCTGCTCGAGATGGTTGGGCTGAAGGGCTTTGAGAACTTCTACCCCAAGGAACTGTCGGGCGGAATGAAACAGCGGGTCGCGCTGGCGCGAACGCTCGCCTATCATCCCGAAGTGCTCCTGATGGACGAGCCGTTCGGCGCGCTCGATGCACATACGCGAACGCGGCTGCAGAACGATCTGCTGAACATCTGGGAGCGCGACCGCAAGACGGTGCTGTTCGTCACCCACTCGGTCGAGGAGGCGGTGTTTCTCTCCGACAAGGTCGTGATGATGAGCCGCTCGCCCGGCCGTATCCGGCAGGTCATCGATATCGACCTGCCGCGGCCGCGCCGCCGGAGCGAGCTGCTGCTCGATCCCCGCTATCAGAAATATGTCGTCGATATCGAACGGATGTTCGATGACAGCGGCGAAAACGAGATCCGGCCATGAGCACTGGCCGGGACCTCCTCGCGCGCCTGGCTCCTCTGCTTGCGTGCCTCGGCCTGCTCGCGATCTGGCAAGCGGCGTCGCTCGCGCTCAACAACGACAGTTTCCCGACCGCGCTGCGGGCGATCGAGGCCGTTCCTTCGATTCTCGGAGACAAGGAAGCGTTGATCAACATCCTGGCTTCGCTTCGGCGCATGGCGATCGGTTTCGGCGTGGCCGTTGCCGTGTCCATCCCCCTTGGACTGTTGATGGGCCGCAGCCGCCCTGTCGCGTCGTTCTTCAATCCCTTGTTGATGGTGATCTATCCGGTACCAAAGGCGGCGCTGATGCCGATCATCATGCTTTGGCTCGGCGTCGGCGATCTCTCGAAAACGCTTGTGATCTTTCTCGGCGTCAGTCTGCCGGTGATCTATCACAGTTTCGCGGGCGCGAGGGCGGTCGAAGAGAAGATGTTGTGGTCGGGCGCGGCAATGGGACTGTCCGCGGCGGAACGTTTGGTCCGCATCGTGCTGCCGGCGGCGCTGCCGGAAATCCTCACGGGCTGCCGTACCGGACTCGTGCTGGCGCTGATCACCATGATCACCAGCGAGATGATCGCGCGCCAGTCCGGCGCCGGCAACATTCTCTTCAATGCGCTCGACATGGGGGAATACGACACCGTATTCGCCATGATCATCATCGTTGGCGCGATGGGAATCGGGCTTGACGCCCTGTTTGAGCGTGTTCGCGCGCGGCTGGTGCGGTGGTCGGAACCGCAGTTCGACATGCCCTTGAGCTTCTCATGAACGCACGCGCCGTCACGACCGACATTTTGCTGGGCTTGCTGCCGATCGTGCTCCTGATCGCCGCATGGCAGGCGCTCGTGTCATTCGGCTACGCGCCAGTGACGCTGTTGCCGCCGCCCGGCCAGGTGTTCGGGCGGATGGTTCGGCAAATTCTCGACCCGACGTTCCAGCAGGATATCTTGGCGACGCTGTTCCGATTGTTCGCCGGATTTGCGGTCGCCGTCGTCATTGGCGTTTCGATCGGGCTGGCCGCCGCGGCCAACCCGATGATCAACGCGGTCGTGAGGCCGATCGTCCGGGTACTGGCGCCATTGCCAAAGGTCGCACTTTATCCGGCATTGCTGCTGTTGCTCGGCTTCAACCATGAATCCAAGATCGTGCTGGTCGCCGCGGACGCGTTGTTCCCGATCCTTCTCTCGACCTATTACGGCGCTTCGACCGTGGAGCAGAAGCTGATCTGGTCGGCGATGGCCGCCGGCACGTCGCACCGCGAAATCTTGTTCAAGGTGGTGCTGCCGGCCGCCGCGCCGTCGATCCTGACTGGATGCCGTATCGGTCTCGTGATTTCCTGCATCGTGGTGTTTCTGGCGGAGATGATCACATCGACAGATGGCCTTGGGCATGTCCTGGTGACTGCAGCGCGCACGTTCCAGACGGTCGATATGTTCGTCCCGTTGATCACGATTTCATTGTTGGGATTGAGCCTCAACGGCGCGCTTGAGGGACTGCGGTCTTATCTGCTGCGCGGATTTCCGGACGTCTAGGAACAACGCTCGAACGGAGGTGAAACATGCTGGCGGACCGCATCGAAGCGAAATGGATCGACGCGTTCTGCGAGATTTTCGAGCGCTGCGCGGTCAAGCCTGGCGACACCGCCGCCATCCTCTCGGAAACGCAGTCACGCGCGCTCAACGTGCATCTGGCCGAACTAGCGTTGTTGCGAATTGGCGCCCGGCCGTTTCATGTCATCGTGCCGACGCCGCGCAATCGGCAGATCGTTCCGATCCGCTCGACCGGAGCAAGCGAGGCGATCCAGCAGCTCGCGCCCGTCGTCACGGCGCTGCAGCAAGCGGGCTTTGTCGTCGATTGTACCATCGAAGGCTTGATGCACGCGCCGGAGACGCCGGATATCTTGAAGGCAGGCGCACGCATCCTCGTGATCTCCAACGAGCACCCCGAGGCGTTGGAGCGGATGGTGCCCGACACGACGCTGGAAAAGCGCGTGCGCGCCGCGGCAAAGATGCTGCGCGGCACGAAGCGCATGCGCGTGACATCCAAGGCCGGCACCAGTCTCGACGTCGACATGGTCGGCGCCGCGACGGTCGGCGTCTGGGGCTGGACCGACAAACCCGGCACGCTCGCTCATTGGCCGGGCGGCATCGTGGTGAGCTTTCCGAAGAGCGGCACGGTCAACGGCACGCTTGTGATGGCGGCGGGCGACATCAATCTCACCTTCAAGCGTTATCTGGCTTCACCGGTCAAAATGACACTGAAGGACGATTATGTGACCGAACTGGAAGGCGAGGGCGCGGATGCCGCGATGATGCGCGCCTATCTCGCCGCCTGGGGCGATCGAGAAGCTTACGCGGTGTCGCATGTTGGATTCGGAATGAATCCGGGCGCACGTTACGAGGCGCTTTCCATGTATGACCAGCGCGACACCAACGGCACCGAGCTTCGCGCCGTGTCCGGAAACTTCCTGTTCTCGACCGGCGCCAACGAGTTCGCCGGGCGTTACACGGCCGGCCATTTCGACTTGCCGATGATGGGAACGACGATCGAGCTCGACGGCGTCGCGGTGGTGCGTGACGGCGTGCTGCAGGACGTGTTCGGGTGAACCGTCAAAGCACCGGCGGCCGGGCCAGCCCGAAATGCCGGAGCATGTCGACCAGCGCTGCGAGGCGCTTCTCACGATAGGCGTCGATATCGAGGCCAGAATAATCGAGGAAGCCGGCGCCGGTGCGCAGGCCGATGCGGCCTTCTTCCATATTGCGCGAGATCACGTCCGGGGCGCGATAGCGTTCGCTGCCGAGCGCGCCTTCGAGATAGCGGCTTGCATAGTAGAGAATATCCCCGCCGCCCCAGTCGATGAATTCCAGTAGTCCCAGCACCGCATAGCGAAAGCCGAATCCGTAACGGATCGCCTTATCGATCTCCTCAGCGCTCGCGACGCCTTCTTCCACCATCCGCGCGGCTTCGTTCATGGCAAGCGCCTGAATGCGTGGCACGATGAAGCCGGGCGTCGCGGCGCAGACGACGGGCACCTTGCCGATGCCTTCGAGCAGAGCCTTGACTTGAGCGACGATGGCCGGATCGGTGGCCTTACCGGGAGAGATTTCGACCAGCGGGACCAGATAGGCCGGATTGAGCCAGTGCGCGTTGAGGAAACGGGCGGGATGTTCGACGGCGTCGGAAAGGTCGTCCACCAGAATTGTCGATGTCGTGGACGCGATGATGACGTCGGGCGCGACCGCTTTTGAAGCTGCCGCCAGCACCTCGCGCTTCAACGCGACAACCTCCGGCACGCCTTCGAAGACAAGCCCGGCCTCAGCGAGCGCTGCAGCGCCTCGATCGGCGGGTACGACCTTGACACGCGACATCAACGTTTCGGCCTCTTGATCCTTCATCAGCCCGAACCGCGCGAGGCTCGCCAGTGTCTTTCTGACTTCATCGAGCGCGTCGGCCTCCAGCTTCGCGAATTGCTCGGCCGAGCGGGCCTTGACGTCGATCATCGTAACTGTGTGGCCGGCATAGGCGAACGCCACGGCGATACCGCGGCCCATGCGGCCTGCGCCGAGACAGGCGATGACAGGGCGGGTGGTGGTCATCGGCCAAAACCCTCGCGGAGCAGTGTCTGCAATTCGGCGCGATGAAGTTTGCCAAGGCCGAGGCTCGCCAGGGTGCGTCCGGTCTTCATGAAATCCTCGCCGCAGATTGGGCCGCCGATGGCCAGAAAGGCCTTCGCCAGTGGCGTTGCGACGCCGGCGAGTTCTGCGACTGAGACCAGAAACGACAAACCAAGCTGCAGGTCCTCCCGCATATACCGATGCTCGGTCAGCACGATCCGCTCGCGCCAGTCACCGGAGTCGGTGAGGCGGTCATGCGAGCCGCGGCCATACATCCAGATCTCCCCCTCCGTCGCGTAATGGTCAGCCAGCGGAAAATGCGGCGCTCCGTAGCCAAGCGCCTCACGCACAGCGATACGCTCGGCGTCGAGCGCGTCGGTGACACGTCGTATCGGGTCCTGCGTGCCTTCCTTGTGAATGTCCCAGCGCTCAAAATGTTCGATCGGTCCGGCGTTCATCACGATCAGCGGCGGGTGAATGATCGGCCCGGCGTTCATGAGTGCGCCGGACAGTGCATCGCCGCACGGCTCGATCGCGCCAGGGAATGCCCGCCCAATGATATCGAGCGCATGATCTGCGGTCCGCAGTGGAAATACCCCGACCGGAAGCCGCTTGGCGCGGATCGTGATCGCGATTTCGAACGGCCCATGCTTGCGCGTCAGCCAGGGCAGCGTGCCGGTTTCCGCAAAGCTCACCTCTGCGCCGTTGCCGGCGTCGCGCGCTGCAGTCGCGAAGATCATCGAGCCGAAGGTTGCCGGAGGCGCGAACACCACCTGGCCGTCGCGCAAATGCGGCGCCAATTCTCCGGCGATGTCGATTTGCGCAAAGGCAGGCGTAGGGCAGAGAATCAGTTCGGCGTCACGAACCGTTTCTGCGATATCGGTGGTGACGAGCGCGAGCTGGACGTCATGCCGGCCATTGACGTCCTTGACCAGGATGCGTGAGCCGGCGGCGCGGTGCGCCGCAACCTGATCGGCGGCGCGCCGCCACAACCGGACCTGGTGGCCTCGCAGCGCGAAGTCGCCTGCGGCCGCGAAAGAGCCGTTCCCGCCGCCAAGCACTGCGATCTTCAAGTTGCGTCTCCCTGCGGGCGTGCGTCGAGTCGTTTCAGCATGAAGTGTTGCACCTTGCCCAGGGCGGTTCGTGGCAGATCGTCGACGAAGATGATCTCGCGTGGGACCTTGAAGCGGGCGAGCTGGGTTTCGACATGCGCTTTCAAATTGTCCGCATCGACCGGACTGCCCGCTCGTCTGATCACGTAGGCGACCGGAATCTCGTCCCAGCGCGGATCGGGGCGCCCGATCACGGCGCACTCGCCGACATCCGGGTGCTCCAGCAGTACGCGCTCGACTTCCGCCGGATAGATGTTCTCGCCGCCGGAGATGATCAGGTTCTTCTTGCGGTCTTGGACCCAGAAATAGCCGTCGGCGTCGCGGCGGCCGATATCGCCACTGCGATACCAGCCGTCATGCAGCGCCTCGCGCGTCGCTGCCTCATTGCCCCAATATTCAAAGAATACGTTGGGGCCGCGCACAGCGATCTCCCCCGGCATCTCAGGTGGTAGCTCCTTGCCTGCATCGTCAATGATGGCCGCCTCGCAGCACAGGCCGGGCAGGCCGGTCGAGCCCTCGCGCGACAGATCGCCGCCAAGTCGCGTGTAGACCGCAATCGGGCAGGTCTCGGTCGAGCCGTAGACCTGCAGCACCGGCACGCCGCGTGCGACGAAGCGATCGATCAGATGTTGCGGGACGATCGTCGACCCCGTCGAGACCGCCTTCAGCGCAGATAGGTCGGTTGTTGCCCAGGCCGGATGATCGGACACGGCATGGAGTGTCGCGGGCACCAGCACCGTCAGCGTTGGGCGGTCGCGTTCGAACGCGGCAAGCGCCGCATCCGGGGCGAAGCGCGAATGAATCGTGACGGTTGCGCCATGATGTAGCGCCGGCGTGGTTTGGATGTTGAGGCCCCCGACGTGGAAGAACGGCAGCACGGTCAGCACATGGTCGTCCGAGGTGAGACCGTGCATGTGCTGGCTCATCACGCCGTTCCACAGCAGGGCCTCCTGGCGCAGCACCGCGCCCTTCGGCCGGCCCGTCGTGCCTGATGTGTAGACGATCAGCAGTGGGCAGGAGAGGTCGGCATGCGGATTGCGGCTGTCGCCGCGCGCCTGCGCCAGGAGCGTATCGAATGTCGTGCCGCCCGAAGGTGAGAAATCGAACCCAACGACGCCTGTCTCGGGCAGGTTCTCCTGGAGTGTCGGAAGAATTGGCGCGAAGGACTGCTCCAGCACGAGAACCTTCGCTGCTGCGTCGGACAGGATGAACATTTGCTCGGCGACCGCAAGGCGCCAGTTTAACGGCACCAGCATCGCACCGAGCCGTGCGCAGGCATAGAGCAGGACGAGATAGTCGGGCCGGTTGAGACTCAGGATCGCGACGCGATCGCCGCGGCTGACGCCGAGTTCTGACTTAAGCGTCCGTGCCGCCTGCGCGATGCGCGCGTTGAACGCGGCATAGCTGAGCGTTGTCCCCTCAAAGCGTATCGCCGGCTTGTCGGGAGCGAAAGCCGCATTGCGTTCGATCAGACTGCAGAGGTCCACCGTCAGTCGTCCGTTTCGCCGGCCTCGTAGAGTGCCTCGCGACCGATGCGGTCGAGGCACAGCTCGGCCGTCCAGGGCAGCATCAGCGAGCCGCAGCGGCTGTCGCGATAGATGCGCTCCAGCGGCAGGGATTTCAGCATCGCCTGGCCGCCGCAGGTGCGGATCGCGAGGGCCGCAAGCTCGTTGGCGCCTTCCATGACAGAATATTGCGCCGCATAGGCGCGCAGCACCTGCTCCTTGCTCGGATTCGCACGCGCTTCGGTGACTGCCTGGAACCAGATCGCCTTGATCTGCTCGAGCTTGATCTGCATCTGCGCCACTGCGATCTGCTTGGTCGGATACATCCGCCGCTTGACCGGCGGCGTGCCCGGCACCTCGCCACGCAGATAGCGCACAGTGAAATCATAGGCCGCCTGCGCGAGACCCATATAGGTCGGCGACAGCGTCAGGAACATGTGCGGCCAGCGCATCGCCGCCTGGAAATAGACGCCGCGCGGCATCAGCGCCGCCTCCTCGTCCACGAACACGTCCTTGAACAACAGCGTGCGCGAGACCGTGCCGCGCATGCCGAGCGGGTCCCAGTCACCGACGACGGAAACGCCGTCCGCTTTGGCCGGGATGGCGAGGTAGAGTGTATTTCGACGCGACGCCTTTTCGCCCTCGGCAATTTCGGTGCAGAGCACGCCGTAATAGTCGGCGTGGCCGGATAGCGACGCAAAAATCTTTTTGCCGTTGATGAGCCAGCCGCCTTTGACCGGCTTCGCCTCGGTGCCGAAAGCGACCCCGCCGGCCGCGGCGGCGCCGCCTTCCGAGAAAGGCTGCGAATAGATCGCGCCGTCGTCGACGATGCGCTTGTAATGGATCGCACGCCGGCGCTCGTGCTCGGCGCGGGTTGCGGCTTCCATGTCGAGATCGTCGGCGAGTGGGCCCGACCACAAGGTCGAGCAGACGTGCATGTTCCAGGTCAGCGCCGTCGCGCCGCAATAGCGACCGATCTCGGCAGCCGCTAGAGCATACGTCTGGTAGTCCGCGCCGAGGCCGCCATGCTTCTTGGGGATCGAAATGCCGAGCAGGCCCGCGCGATGCAGATCGCGGTAGTTTTCGGTCGGGAATGTCGCGTCACGGTCGTAGGCGGCCGCGCGCCCGGCAAAGACGGTTTGGCCGAGTTCACGTGCGCGCGCGATGATCGCGGCCTGCTCGTCGTTCAGACGGAAGGCTGCGGGATCGAAGATCGCCGCGTCGAGGGCGACGTTACCGGTCGTGGCTTTGCCGACTTGAACCGTCATCTGTTCCGTCACCTAAACCGTTTTCAGGAACTGGTCGAGCGTCGCGTTGAAGGCCTCGGGACGTTCGAGATTGACGAGATGGCCAACCCCTTCGAGCTCTACATAGCTCGCCGACGGAATGAAGCTCGTCATCTTCGCCATCATCGGCGCCGGTGCGTTCTTGTCCTTCGAGCCCGAGAGCGCCAGCGTCGGCACCTTGATGTCTTTTAACGCCGCGCGCTGGTCGAATCCCAACAGCGCCAGCATGCTGGCGCGATAGGCGGCCTCGGGAACGCTGGCCATGCAGTCGCGGGCAAGCGCGATGCCCGAGGCGTCCGGATCGTCGCCCACAAGGTCTTTCACCAGCGCGGGCGCCAGCGAGACCATCGTCTCGCCGCGATCGAGCGGTCCGAGCCGCGCGTCGATGAACGATTTCTGCCAGTCACCCTCGGCCTTGCCGAAAGCGGGGCTGGTCTGCGCCAGCACGACGGCTTTGGCGGCCGTCGGGTGCTTCACGAGCCATTGCTGCACGATCATGCCGCCGATCGAATGGCCGACGAGGATGGGCTCGGTTGCGCCAATCTGTCTTAGGAAATCCTGCAGGGCATCGGTGAGTGTTGCGATGCTGACGGTCGCAAGCGGCGCCGATCCACCATAGCCCGGCATATCCCACGCGATTGCGCGATAGCGATCGCTGAAATGGTCAAGCTGCGCGCGCCAGCCGCGTGCCGCGCCGCCGATGCCGTGCAGGAACACGAGCGGTGTCTTGCCTGCATCGCCGGCCGCTTCGAAGGTGAAGCGGCCATCTCCGGTTCTTGCGGCCGTTGTCATGGGTGCCGATTTCCGTCTCTCGTTCCTCGGATGCTAACAGCCTAGCCGGTTTCTTGCAAAAGTTTGAAGTATAAAATATACGCAAAATCCTGACGCCTGAGAATTTGCATCGGGGAGGGCCCGCGAATGTCCGGACTGCCGCATTCCCCGCATGCGCTGATTACCGGTGGGAGCCGCGGCATCGGCCGCGAAATTGCATCGGCCCTGGTGCGTGCTGGCGCGACGGTCACGGTGCTGGGGCGGGATCGCGCGAGGCTCGACGATGCAATTGCTGCAGGTGCTGCGCATTTCGCCGGTGTTGCCGATGTCGCCGATCAGGTCGCGATCAGTGCCGCAATTGCGGAAGCCGCTGCGCGACAGCCGATCGACATTCTGATTGCCAATGCCGGCGTCGCGGAGTCCGCGCCGTTCGCGAAGTCCGACATCGCGCTGTTCCACCGTATGATGGATGTCAATTTCATGGGCGTCGTGCATGCAATTCAGGCAGCGTTGCCGTCGATGAAGGGCAGGCCCTATGGTCGCATCGTGGCGGTTGCATCGACCGCGGGTCTCAAGGGTTATGCTTATGTCAGCGCGTATAGCGCCGCCAAGCACGCCGTCGTCGGCCTCGTTCGCTCGCTGGCCCTCGAGCTTGCGAGCACGCCGATCACGGTCAACGCCGTCTGTCCCGGTTTCACCGACACCGATCTCGTTGCCGGCGGCATCGACACGATCATGAAAAAGACCGGCAGAAGCCGTGAGCAGGCAGTGGCCGAACTCGCCAAGCACAATCCGCAACGTCGGCTCGTGACGCCGGCGGAGGTCGCCGACACTGTTCTCTGGTTGTGCGGCGAGGGCTCCGGCGCG
>Ga0207693_10003014_pt1 | contig 14568 bp, 17 predicted proteins | sample LARL81metaG_FD_184347 | JGI IMG/M metagenome (GOLD analysis project Ga0207693, IMG submission 184347) | Corn, switchgrass and miscanthus rhizosphere microbial communities from Kellogg Biological Station, Michigan, USA - LAR L8-1 metaG... | ecosystem: Host-associated > Plants > Roots >...
TGGTGGAGGCGGTCGAGGTGCCGCGCGCCCCGTTCACGGTCGGCGTCCAGTGGCACGCCGAGTCGATGACCGAGTCAACCCCGCACGCGAGGCTCTTCCGGGCCTTCGTGGAGTCGACGGCCGAGCCCGCCGTGAAGGCGGACGCTCCAGCGGCGGTAGCCTAGCCGCCTAGGAAACCGACTTGACGGCCGCCTGAATCTGGGCGACCGTGGGGATCGTCGTGAAGGGCTTCTTCCCGCCGGGACCCTCGACGAGGATCGACGGCGTACCGGTGAACCCGAGGCTCTTGGCGTCGCTGTCGTTCTTGGAGAGCAGCGGGTCCCACTTGGAGTTATCGGACCGGTCGCTGTTCCACTTGTCGAGGTCCTTGACCCCGGCGCCCTTCGCGATGGAGGTCAGGAACGAGTCGGTGACGTAGCCCGAGTTCTCGGTGCCCTGATTGCGGTAGAAGAGCTCGATGAAGCTCCAGCCGCGGCCCTGCTCGCCGGCGGCGTAGGCCGCCCTGGAGGCGATCGGCGACTGCGGGCCGATGATGTCCCACGGGCGGAACTCGTAGTTGGCATCGCCCTTGCGGACGATCTGGGAGATGATGTCCGGCGCGACCTGGAAGGAGAACTCCTTGCAGACCGGGCACTGCAGGTCGCCGAACTCGATCACGCTGACCTTCGCCTTCGGGTCGCCCAGCACGAGGCCGTTCTGGGGGAGACCCTTGAGCTGGTTGTCCACCAGCGAGACGTCGGCTACGTCTCCGCCGGCCCCGGCCCCGCTTGAGTCGCTGCTGTTGTTCTGGCTGGCGATGATGAGAGCGGCGACAACGACCACCGCGAGCAGTCCCGCCAAGGCCCCGTACTGAACCAGGCGCTTGCGCCGCGCCGCGGCCTGCTCCTCGTTCTCCCTGGCGAGCCGCTGGGCGCGCAGCTGCTCCTTCTGGTCCTTGCGGGATGCCATCAGCGCGCGCTCAGTCCGCGGACGCCAGAGCCTGGCGCAGCTTGGCCGCCGTCTGCGGGCCGCGGAGCGTCTCGACGATCTGGCCCTGGGCGTTCAGGACGAAGGTGGTCGGAAGGCCATTCAGCCCGTAGGCCGAGCCGACCGCCTGCGAGGGGTCGCGCAGGATCGGGTACTGCCAGCCGGCGTCGGCGATGAACTTCGTCGCGTTGTCCGTAGTGTCGTTCCAATCCACGCCGACCAGATTAGCCTTGTTCCCGAGTGTCCTGTCGAAGCGCTTGAGCTCGGGCGCCTCCTGCCGGCACGGCTCGCACCAGCTCGCCCAGAAGTTCACGAGGGCCGGCTTCCCGCGCAGCGACGCCAGGTCCACTCGCGGTCCGTTCAGAACCTGGTTGGGCAGTTGCGGGGCCTGCCGCTTGCTCTCGCCGCCGCCGGCGGTCAGTACCTCGGCCAGGACGACACCCACGACCACGCAGGCGAGGACGCCGAGCCCGATTGCGCGTCCGCGGGTCACGTCGCTCGCCCGCCTCGCTACGAGCTCGCAAGCTTGGGCACGTCGTGGACGATCTGGTCCGGCTTGAAGTTCGCCGGATAAAGCGTGGTGATGTCGCCCGTGCCCGAGATGCCGTAGATCAGCGCCGAGTGCTCGACCGCGTCCGGATTCTTGTTGCTCGGATCGTTCTTCTGCTTGATGTTCCAGTCAGCCCACACGTTTTCGAGCTGCGGGCGCGAGCCGATCAGATAGTCCATCTGCCCGGTCATCTGGTGGTCCGCGAGGAACTTCTTGACCGTCTGCGGGGTGTCTCCCTTGGGGTCCACGGAGACGGCGATGATCTGAAGCTGCTTTCGCTCCGCTGCGCTCATCTGGTTCTGAGCCGCGTGGAGGTTGGAGACGATCAGCGGGCAGATGTCCGGGCAGTGGTCATAGATAAAGGTGACCAGGACGGCCTTGCCTTTGTACTGGTCGATGTTGACCGGCTTGCCGTTGTAGTTGGAGAGCTGTAGCGCCGGCGCCGGCTTGGGCGGGTTGGCGGTCGCGCCGGAATAGTTCGCGGCGCTGGCCGTGGTGGTGGTCGGGTCTGACGAGGAGCTCGAGCCGCCGCAGCCGGCGACGAGCGCCGCCAAGCCGCCCGCCAGGACCACGATTGCGAGCGCCCGCCTCATCGTGTCTAAGGATGCCAGGTGGACCTTTCTACTAGTTAAGGCCTGCCTAAGTTCGACCGGCGCGTCGGGCCACGGCGTCTATCGTCCCTCCGGAGACTCCGATGACCCTGCCGCCAGCTCACTTCGAGCCCGAGTTCGCACCGATCGAGCTCCTCCCCATCCTCGTTCCCGCGCTCCTTTACTGGTGGCGAGCTCAGCACCTGGCCCAGCGCGGACGCCCGGTGCCGCCGTGGCGGCAGGCCTCGTTCGCCACCGGCCTCCTGGTCATCGCCTTATCGCTGATCGGCCTCGGCGAGATCTCGGACGAGCTCCTCTGGGGGCACATGGTCGAGCACCTCCTGATCGGCGATCTCGCCGCGATCTTCCTGGTGCTCGGGCTGACGGGGCCGCTGCTGCAGCCAATCCTCGCGATCAAGCCGCTCGATCGGCTGCGCTTCCTGGCGCACCCGGCGATCGCCCTACCCCTCTGGACGATCGACCTCTATGTGTGGCACCTCCCGGTCCTCTATCAGGCGACCCTCACCAACAACTGGATCCACGGCCTCGAGCACGGCATGTTCATCTTCTTCGGCTGCGTGATGTGGATGCCCGTCCTGGGGCCCCTGCCCACGCCCTCGTGGTTCAACGCGGGCTGGAAGGTCGTCTACGTGATCGGCGTGCGCTTCGTGAGCACCGTGCTCGGAAACGTGTTCATCTGGTCGGGAGCCGTGATCTATCCGGCGTACGAGGCCGGCGATGCCGCGCACGGCATCTCGCCGCTGACCGACCAGGGCATCGCGGGGTCGATCATGATGGGAGAGGGGATGATCGTCAGCCTCGCGGTGCTGAGCTGGTTCTTCCTCAAGTGGGCGGCGGATACCACCGAGCGCCAGCGCCTCCTGGATCTCGCAGAAGCGCAGGGCATCGAGCTCGACGAGGGGCGTGCCGCGCGCGCCGTGGCGGCGGGGCAGTCGAAGCGCCTCGAGGAGCGACTGCTGGCGGGCAAGCCCGACGTCCCGGGGGCCGCGAGGCCCGGCTAGGGGACGCCTGACGTCCGACAGCGCCGCAAAGCTTCCCGCGATGCCCGAGCAGCCCCGCTTGAGGCGCACGTCGATCGCGATCATCGTCCTGGCGAGCGTCATCGCCTTCTTCGCGGTGTTCGCCGTTTGGGCCAAGCGGCAGGTCCTCGAGACGAACACCTGGACCGAGACGAGCACCGAGCTGCTGGCGAACAAGGACGTCCAAGGGGCGCTGAACACCTTCCTGGTCGATGCCCTGTTCAAGGAGGTGAACGTCGAGCACCAGATCAAGAAGGCCCTGCCCGACAACCTCCAGGGCCTCGCCGGGCCGGCCGCGGGCGGTGTCCACGAGCTCGCCGGTCGGGCCTCGCTCCAGGCGCTCCAGAGCCCCACCTTCCAGAACCTCTGGGCGCAGGCGAACGCCAAGGCCCACGACGCGTTCCTGCAGATCATCGAGGGCGGCAATGAGACGCTCTCCACGCAGGGCGGCGTGGTGAATCTGGACCTGGGCAGGGTGGTCACCCAGGTCGCCCAGAACGCGGGCGTGGACATCAAGGGCAAGATCCCGCCCAAGGCCGCGAGGATCGAGCTGCTCCGCTCCGACGAGCTCGGCGTAGCGCAGGACGCGGTGAACGTGCTCAGGGTCCTGGACCTTGCGCTTCCGGCGCTCGCCCTGGCCCTGTTCGGGCTCGCGATTTACCTGCCGCGCGGCTGGCGCCGCGAGTCGGTGCGTGCGTGCGGGGTCGCCTTCGTGGCGGTCGGCATCCTGGTGCTGGTCGCCCGGAGCATCGCCGGCGGCATCGTCGTCGACACGCTGGCAAAGACTGACGCGGTGCGTCCCGCGGTCGACGCCGTCTGGGGAATCGTCACGTCGCTCCTACGTGATCAGGGGGTGGCGATGATCGCCTACGGCTCCCTGATCGTGGTCGGCGCCTGGCTCGCGGGCAAGACGGCGCCGGCCCGAGAGATCCGGCGAGCGCTCACCCCGGCGCTCACCCGCAGGGCGTGGGGGTATCCAGGGCTCGCCGTGATCGTGCTGATCTTCTTCTGGCTGGGCCCCACCTCGGGAACCAGCCGGCTGCTGCCCTCGCTCGTCCTGATCGCGCTCTTCATCGTGGGGTTCGAGGGGCTCCGGCATCAGGCGATGCGCGACTTCCCCGAGGAGACTCCCGAGCGCGCCATGGAGGAGTGGAAGGCTCGCTGGAAGCGGGTCCGCGTCTGGGTGCACGAACGGAGCCTCCGGCGCAGGGCGCCCGCCGAGGCCCAGGAAGCGGTCGCCTCCGACGCCCGCCTGGAGGCCCTGGAGCGCCTCGGGCGCCTGCGGGAGTCAGGCGTGCTCAATGCGGACGAGTTCAGCCGCGAGAAGGAACGCATTCTCGCGGCGTGACGCCCATTCCGGTGCGCATTCGAGCGCCTATGCTCCGGGCAGGGTGAGCAGTTGACGACAGGGATGGGCCGGTGGATCTGAGTAGCGACGTGTTCGGGCCGCTGGTGATCCCGCGGACCCGCCGGCGGACGACGATCGTGATCGTGATCGCGATCGCGCTGTACGTCGGGTTCCTGATCGCGCGACTCGAGAACTCGGATCAGAAGAACGGGCTGCTCGGGCTCCAGGTGATCCCGATCGCCCTGGTGGCGCTGGAGCTCGGGTTGTTGCCCGGGCTGTTGATGGCCACTGCTGCGCTGGGCAGCGTCGCGATTTGGTCGGTCGCGGACGACGTCCACATCAGCGCGGGCGAGTACGTGGCACGGGGGGCCGTGTACTTCCCGATCGCGATCGCGATCGGTTGGGTTGCCGGGCGCCTGCACCTGACGGAACAGGCGCTCGAGAACCGGGAACAACGGCTCGCAACCATCGTCGAGAGCTCCACCGACGCGTTGGTGACGATGGACGAGGACGGTCTGATCCTCGCCTGGAACCCCGTCGCCGAGGAAATGTTCGGCTGGCGCCCCGACGAGGTGCTCGGCAAGGACCTCGCGGAGCTCACGATGCCGCCTCGGATACAAGACCTGATGCGGGAGGGCAAACGGCGTTTCCTGGAGGACGACGACGCAGCCATGATCGGGCGTCGGTTCGAGAGCCGGGCGCTCACCCGGGACGGACGCCAGTTCCCGATCGAGGTCTCGATCTCCGCGGTACGGGAGTCCGACCACTGGCTCTTCCACGTCTTCGGGCACGACATCACCGAGCGCAAGGCCTCGCAGGAGGAGCGCAACCGGCTGGCGAGCATCGTCGCCTCCACAGGCGACGCGATCCTCAGCTTCACGCTCGACGGCCGGATCACGAGCTGGAACCCGGGCGCCGAGCGGATCTACGGCTACTCGCAGCGCGAGGCGCTGGAGATATCCCTGTTCGACTTCGTCCCACCCGACCGCCCGGACGACGTCGCGCCCCAATTGAAGACAGTGCAGGAGGGCGACCGAATCGTCAACGTTGACTACGACCGCGTCGGCAAAGGCGGCCGCCACGTGGAGGTGGCGGTCACGGCGACCCCGATCGAGAACGCCGCCGGGAAGATCGTGGCGGGGGCGGCGATCCATCGCGACGTCTCCGAGCGCAAGCGCCGCGAGCACTACCTCACCGCCCAGCACGGCGCCACCCGCCTCCTGGCGCAGGTTCCGGAGCTCGAGGAGGTCGGGCCGACGATTCTCCCGCTCATCGCCGGCGCCGGATCCTGGCTGTGCGGCGCCTACTGGACCGGTGCCGGGGAGGAGCTCCATTGCCACGACGCGTGGAGCGCGCCCGAGACCCGATTGCCCGTCAACCCGATCCACGAGGGAGCCGTGTGGCCGAGCGGGGACGCGCCGACGGAGCTCCAGTGGCTGACCGACGGCGGCGCCACCGGATCGCTGCCGAGTGCCGAGCAGGCGGCTCTGGGCGGCCTTCGCACGCAGCTCTGGGTGCCGATCGAGGTGGAGGGCGAGCTCTTCGGCGGCTTCCAGTTCTTCGACCGCCGCGAGCGCGAGCCCGACGAGGAGCTGCTCGGCACGCTGGCGGCGATCACGGCCCAGATCGGGAACTACGTGCGCAGGCGCCGCGCGGAGTCGGCGGCCGAGCAATCCAAGGACGAGTTCTTCGGCCTCGTCTCGCACGAGCTACGCACCCCGCTGACCTCGATCATCGGGTACGGGGAGTTGCTCGCCGAGAGCGAGGCGGATGGCCTCACCGACCAGGGCCGGCGGTACCTCGACGTGATACGCCGCAACGCGAAGCGTGAGATGCGGCTCGTCGGGGACCTGCTTCTCCTGGTTCGCATCCAGGAGGGCACGTTCAGGATCGAGCCCGAGGAGGTCGATCTGCGGCGTATCGTGGAGCAGGCCGTCGAGGCAGCAAGGCCGGCCGCGGCCAAGCGGGAGATCCAGCTGACCGCGAACGCGAGCTCGACGCCCTCGTTCGAGGGCGATCCGCACCGCCTGGGACAGGTCGTGGACAACCTCCTCTCGAACGCCATCAAGTTCACGCCGAAGGGCGGGGAGGTGTCAGTGCGCCTGGGCTCGTCAAACGGCGTCGCGGCGATCGAGGTCACCGATACCGGCACCGGAATCCCGGAGGACGAGCAGGAATTCCTCTTCGACAGGCTCTACCGCGCGCCCAGCGCCGCCGCCTCGGCGGTGCCCGGCGTGGGGCTGGGGCTGACTATCGTGAAGGCGATCGTCGACGCCCATCACGGGCGGGTGACGCTCGAGAGCGAACCAGGCGTCGGCGCCACGTTCCGCGTCGAGTTGCCAGTGGACGGCTCACAACCGGAGGCCGAGGAGGCTCCTGAACAATGAGTGAAAGCACCGAGCAGGTTGGCGTCGTTCTGGCGGCGGATGACGATGACGACATCCTCGAGCTCGTCTGCCTGACCCTCGAGCAGGTGGGGCACACGATGCTTCGAGCCAGCAACGGCGACGAGGCGCTCACGCTGGCGAGAGAGCAGAAGCCCGACGTGTGCGTGCTGGACGTGGTGATGCCGAGCAAGACCGGCATCGAGGTCGTCGAGGCGCTGCGCGCCTCCGAGGACACCGAAGCGATCCCAATCCTGCTGCTGACGGCGACCGTCAACGAGAAGGACCTGATTCCCGGTATCGAGAAGGACAGCGACCGCTATATGAGGAAGCCGTTCAGCCCTCGGGAGCTTCAGGACCGCGTGGCGGCGCTGCTTCGCTCTCGTTGACCGACTCCCTGAGGATCGCGCAGGTCCGCGCGATCTGATCGTTCAGCTCCTGGATCGCCTCGAGCCGCTTCTCGATCGTCTCGATCCAACGGAGGTGGCGATCCGCCGACATGGGCTCGTCCTCCTGGGAGATCAGCTCGAGGTAGCCGATCACCGGCGTGACCACGCTCCGCATCTCGACGGCGAGGTCGCCCACGTCGGCCTTGGGCTCCCGCGCGGCCCGGAGGTCGGGGCCCGTTCCGTTTGCCTGGGGGGGAGCCGGCTGTGGAGCTAGGTTGGCCACCCAGCAACTATCGGGCCGGCGAGGATGAACGACCTTGGAAGCTGGTAGGAATTAGGTATGAGAGATGGCAAGGTCCTCATCGTCGAGGACGACGATGATCTGCGTGACCTTGTGCGCACCGTGGTCGAGCGTGAGGGAATGGCCACGATCGAGGCCGCGGATGGACGCGAGGGATTGCGCCAGTTCTACGAGCACCGGCCGAGTCTGCTGATCCTGGACATCGGCCTGCCCGAGCTCGACGGCTGGCAGGTGCTCGAGCGGGTGCGCGAGCTGGGCGACGTTCCGGTCCTGATCCTCACCGCCGCCTCCGACGAGCTCGACAAGGTCCGGGGGCTGCGCCAGGGCGCCGACGACTACGTCACGAAGCCGTTCGGGCGCCAGGAGCTGATCGCGCGGGTCGAAGCCCTGCTGCGGCGGGCCGGGGACAGCGAGGTCGGCGACGAGGTGCACGCGGACGGCCTCGTGGAGATCGACTTCACGCAGCGGCGGGTCTCGATCGCCGACAAGGAGCTCGACCTCACCCCCACGGAGTTCCGCCTCCTGGCGGCCCTCGCCCGGCACCCGAACCAGGTGCTGAGCCACGACCAGCTCCTGGAGATGGCCTGGGGGGACTCGGTCAACCGCTCCCGCCAGCAGGTCAAGCTCTACATCGGTTATCTGCGGCGCAAGCTGGTGGAAGCCTGCGACCGCGACCCGATCGAGACCGTGCGGGGCTTCGGTTACCGCTACCGGCCGACCCCGGCCGACTGAGACACCTTCGTCTCCAAGCGGGGTCCGGGGCGAAAAGCCCAGGAAACCGCTCATACGAGGGACATACCGATTTCCGCCCGGCCCCGGACCTGGAGGCCCGAACCTAGAGACATCGCGGGCCTTAGCCCCGGAAACGACCTCTCAGGAGGAAACGAATGTCTCGCATCGACGTACTCCTTCAGCATCCGAAGCGCACGCTGGGTGTGCTTGCTCTGGTCCTCGTCGCAGTTGGAGTCGCAGTTGGCTCCGGCGCGAACTTCTCGGCCTCGAGCGCCAACCCCAGCAACACGTTCACCTCGGGGACGCTGACCATGTCCAACTCAAATGACGCCGCGGCGATCCTCACCGCCAGCAACTGGAAGCCCGGCGACACCTCGACCGGAACGGTGGACATCAAGAACACCGGCTCCCTGGCGGGCACGTTCTCGCTCAGCCGTACCGCGCTGAGCGACTCGGACAACACGAACCCGCTGTCGTCGAAGATCGACCTGGTCATTCACGACTGCGGCCTGTTCAGCGGCGCCACGCCGCCCAGCTGCAGCACCGGTGGCACCGACGTGTACACGGGCACTCTCGCGGGCCTGACGTCCGCGCAGGCCCTGGGCACGTTCGCCGCCAACGACCAGCACCGTTACAAGTTCACGGCGACCTTCAACTCCGGCTCCGGGAACGTCTACCAGAGCGGCAACTCGACGGCCACGTTCACCTGGAACGCCGTCCAGTAGGCGGTTGTCCGGAGCAAGCACCAACGGAGTGATGAAGATGCGAGTCGTTCGCAAGGTGCTCTCGGGCGTCATCGTCGCGGCGGGGCTCTGCCTCGCCGCGACGATGCTCCTGCCCGTGGCGTTCGGCTACCAGCGTTACGTGATCACGAGTGGCTCGATGACGGGCACTTACGATCAGGGATCGATCGTCTTCGACAAGACAGTTCCGACTTCGGACCTGGAGGTCGGGGACGTCATCACGTACAGCCCGCCGCCGTCAAGCGGCGAGACCGGGCTGATCACGCACCGCATCTACTCGATCAAGAACCACGGCAAAGACGGGTTCTCGTACCGCACGAAGGGCGATGCGAACCCGACGCCTGATCCGTGGCGCTTCCAACTGGATCAACCGACGCAGGCCACGGTCGCCTTCGCGATCCCGTATCTCGGATACGGCATCGCCGCCCTGTCCGTGCTCCCGATCCGCATGATCATCATCGGCCTGCCGGCGCTCCTGATCGCGATCGCACTGATCGCGCGCATGTGGCGCGAGGCGGGCGAGGAAGCACGTGCACGGAACGCGGCCATTCTCGCCCGGCAGCCAGCGGCGGCGGCGCAGCAACCGCTCCAGCGGGTGCAGGCGCAGCAGCAGCCGGCGCAGCAGCCCGTGATGGCCGCTGCCCAGTCACCCCAGACCCTCGCCCCATCCTCGCAGGGGGGCGCGGTCCCGTCATGATCTCGCGCGGCCGGTTGGCAATCGCCGCCGTACTCGGCCTGGTGGCCATCGCGGCTTGGACTACCGCATCATCGGGGGCGAGCTTCACGGCGTCCAAGTCCAACCCCAGCAACCGCTTCACCGCGTCCTCGTCGTTCCCGGGGATCCGGGTCGCGAGCGGCAGCTACACGGGCACCGGAGTCGACAACCGGGCCATCACCGGCGTCGGCTTCCAGCCCGACGTCGTGATCGTGAAGTCCGACGACAACTCGGGCGTCGCGGAGATCCGCACCTCCACCATGGCCGGTGACAACACCAAGCCGATGACCGGCAACACGGCCCTGACGGCGAACCTGATCCAGAGCCTCACCTCGGACGGGTTCACGCTGGGGACGGATAACGCGGTCAACCGCAACAACCGTGCCTACGACTGGGTCGCGATGAAGTCCTACACGGGCCACATGGCGCTCGGCTCCTATACAGGCAACGGCACCAGCAAGTCGATCACGGGGCTCGGGTTCTCGCCCGAGTACGCGATGGTCCTCCCGGGCGCCAACACCGCCGCGGTGCAGCGGATGAGCGCCATGACCCGGACCTTTACCTTCGGCGCCGACACCGGCAGCACGACCGGCATCACCTCGCTCGACTCGAACGGGTTCTCGGTCGGCAACAGCACCAGCACCAACACGAACGCCGCCACCTACTACTACATCGCCTGGAATCAGGACGTCGACGAGATGCAGACGACGTCCTACACGGGCACCGGTGCCAGTCACTCGATCACCGGCGTGGGGTTCCAGCCGTCCTTCGTCATGGTCCACGCCAACGACACCACGACGGGCAGGGCCGGCGCGATGCGCTCCAGCGCCCTCTCGGGCACCGCTTCGCAGCTCTTCACCGCGACCGCCAACGAGAGCACGGGGATCACCGCCCTGGGGAGCGGGAACTTCACCGTCGGCACCAGCGCCACCGTCAACAACAGCGGGACCACCTATGACTACGTCGCGTTCAAGGACAAGCCGTGACCCGACGCTTCCCCGCTCTTTCCGCTGTCGTCGTCATCCTGGTTGCGCTTGCGGTGGCGGCCGTGGCGACAGCCGGCTGGAGGTCGGAGCCCGACGCCGCTTCGCCCCAGCTGAGCCTCGCGTCCGAGCAGCTGCGCCTGACGCAGACGCAGGCGCACAAGGCACTCATCAAGATGCCCGACGCGAAGCCCGGCCAGGTGGCCAAGGGGACGACCCGGGTGACGATCACCGGATCCAGGGCCACCGTGCAGGTGGGGGTCAAGAACCTACGCGACATCCCCGGGCCCAACGGTGGCAAGCTGATCGCCAGCCAGCGCCTGTGGATCGACGTCAGGTGCGCGGGGTCGCCCTGCCCACACAACCGCGTCGCCTACAGGGGGCCACTGGCATTGATTGGAACCCGCAGCCTCGGCACGTGGCGCGAGGGGGCCCATCGCACCTACGCCGTGCGCGTCTGGCTGCGGCGCGGGGGCATGCCGCCGACCACGACTACGGGGGACAACCTGTACCAGCACTCCACTGCCACGTTCGGGCTCGTCTGGACCGCCACAGCCAGCTGACGGTCGGCTGCGCGGATTTGAACCGGGAGGCCCTCTGGGCAGTACCCCGAGCGAGTCAAACGCCGTAGCCTGTTACTCCAGTCGAGCAGGAGGAAGAAATGCTTCGCCAAAGATGGTCATCGTTCTCCTACCGCGCGGTGGCCGTCATCGCCGCCTTGGCCCTGATCGCCGCAGTCGCGGTCGGCTGCGGATCGAGCGGTGGCAGCACCAGCACGAGCGCGAGTGGCGGTGGGGGCGCAACGCCCGTGACCAACGCCACGACCACCTCGAAGCCCACCTCCACCACCTCGACCCAGAGCACCACCAGCACGAGTAGCAGCGGTGGCGCCGGCTGGGGCTAGAAGCGTCCACAGCCACCGGCGACGCGCCGGGCGGGGAGCAGGCGTTCCCCGCGCCGCTGTTCCTGGGCCTCGCGGTCGCATCCATCGGGGGGCCGCTGGCGCTCGGGGCGCTCTACCTCCCCGTGCCGCTCGGCGACGCGGTCGTCTCGTCCGGGCTGGCAACGGTCATCGCAATCATCGCCTTCTCGGCTCCCGTCGCGATCTGGGTCCTCTACTCTCGCCGCATCGCGTCCACCGGCGGCCTCACGGCATTCGTCGAGGCGGCGGCCGGGACGGGGGTCGCGCGGGTCCAGGCGGCGATCTGGGCCGTCAGCTACGCGCTCTACCTGCCGTTCACTGTCACCGACGTCGTCTACGACCACCTGCCGGTCGTCTTCCCGGGCCTCACCGGCTGGCGCACGGAGCTCGAGCTCATCCTGCCCGTGGCCATCACCGTGCTCGTCCTCCTTAGGGTCACCGTGGCGCTCGTGCTGCTGCTCATCTCGGCCGTTGTCCAGCTCGGGCTGCTCCTCGCGTTGGGGGTGATCGAACTGTCGAACGCCGCACAACCGGCCCACTCACTGGCGCCGCACGTGGGAGCCAGCACGCTCTTCGACGGCGGGCTGGGGTTGAGCCTCCTCTTCGTGTGCGCGAGCCTGCCGCTCTTCTTCGGCAGCGAGGTGCGCGGCGGCACCCGGACGATCCGCGTGGCGATCGTCGCGGCGTTCTGCCTCGTGAGCGCCTACCTGCTGGTGGTGGCGATCCCGTTCGCCCAGATGCCGCCCGAGCTCAGATCGGCGGCGATCCCCGGCATGGCGATCGCCGACGCTTATTCCAGCCACACGCTGGCCGTTGCCATTGGCCTGACGACGGTGATCAGCATCGTCGGGATCATCGTGATCGAGTTCCTCGCCCTCGGGCGGCTCGCGAACTATGTGCTCGGCGTGCCGATCAGGACCGCGCTCGCCGTGATCGCCGTGCCGTTCATCGCCATCGACGCGATCAGCCTGATCAACCCGGAGAAGATCTACGAGCAGCTGCTGCGCCCCTCCCTGATCGCCCTGTTCACGGCCCAGGCGATCGTCTTCCTCGTCTACCCCCTGTACCGCCGCAGGACCGACTCACAGAAGTGGCTCGTGCCGACGGTCGTGGCGCTCCTGGCCGCGGCACTGATGATCTACGGCCTCTACCACGCCAGCTTCGACCCGCTCGCCACGTAGGCCCCTGGAGCTGAGCCTGATAGAGATTGATGCGTGCGCGTTTCAGCTAAAGCCGACTATGCGGTGCGGGCCGCAATCGAGCTGGCCTCCGGATTCGAGTCCGGGCCGATGAAGGGCGATCAGATCGCCGCGGCCCAGGACATCCCGGTGCGCTTCCTCGAGAACATCCTCGGCGACCTGCGCCACCACGGCCTGATCGAGAGCCGCCGCGGCGCGGAGGGCGGCTATTGGCTCAGCAGGCCGCCCCAGGAGATCACGATCGGCGAGGTGATGCGTGCCGCCGAGGGGCCGCTCGCCAACGTGCGGGGGGAGAGCCCCGACGAGCTCGAGTACAAGGGCTCGGCGACGCCGCTCCGCGACGTCTGGGTGGCGCTCCGCAACAACGTCAGGGGCATCCTGGATGACGTCACGCTCGCGGACGTCATCGCCGACCGGATCCCGTCCGGCGTCAAGGAGATGGGCAAGAAGCCCGACCTTCGGGCCTACTGAGGCCCTACGCGGCCTGGAGCTCCTCGGTGGTAGGGCGGCCGTTCCGATCGAACACCTTCGCCCGGCTGGGCCGGACGTAGACGATCTGGCCCTTCTCGAGCTCGAGCTGCTCGGCCTCGGCCTGGGTGATCTGCGCCCACAGGCTCTCGCCCTCGGCGAGCACGAGCTCTACGCGGACCTCGAAGCCCAAGTGGACCAGGTGCTCGATCATCGCCTCGTCGGCGCCGCGCTCCGGGTTCTGGAGGATCTCGACGTCGTGCGGGCGGACGAACAGGGAGCCGAGTCGGTTGACGGATCCGACGAAGCCCATGACGAACTCGCTCTTCGGATTCTCGTAGAGCTCCCGCGGAGGGCCGGTCTGCTCAACCTTGCCGACGTTCATCACGACGATCTGCTCGGCGACCTCCATCGCCTCCTCCTGGTCGTGGGTGACGAAGATGGTCGTCACGTGGACCTCGTCGTGGAGGCGGCGCAGCCACGCCCGCAGCTCCTTGCGGACCTGGGCGTCGAGCGCGCCGAACGGCTCGTCGAGGAGCAGCACCTTGGGCTCGACCGCGAGCGCGCGGGCGAGCGCCATGCGCTGGCGCTGGCCACCTGAGAGCTGTGACGGATACCGCTGAGCGAGGCCGTCGAGATGCACCAGCGCCAGAAGCTCATTCACCCGCCGATCGATCTCGGCCTTGTCGCGCTTGCGGATCTTGAGGCCGAAGGCGACGTTGTTGTGCACGGTCATGTGCTTGAACGCGGCGTAGTGCTGGAAAACGAACCCCACGTTCCGTTTCTGCGCCGGCACGTTCGTCGTGTCGTTCCCCTGAATCATGATCCGGCCGCTGTCCGGGCTCTCGAGCCCCGCGATGATCCGCAGGAGCGTCGACTTGCCGCTGCCGCTGGGACCCAGGAGGGCCGTCAGGGAGCCGTCGGGAACCGTGAGCGAGACGTCGTCCACTGCCTGGAAATCCCCAAACCGCTTGCTTGCGTTCTCGACGATGATGCTCATCAGGTGGCTTCCTTTCGCTTGAACACGTTCATTGCGACCAAGATCGAGACGGCGAGCAGTGCTAGGACCACCGCTCCCAGATAGGCGCCGGACTGGTCGAAGTTTTGGAACGCCTGCTGGATCCAGATCGTCGCCGTCTGTGTCTGGCCCGAGATGCGGCCCGAGATGACCGCGACCGCGCCGAATTCCCCGAGCGCGCGGGCCGTGGCGATGACGACCCCGTAGCTGACCCCCCAGC
>Ga0207693_10003015_pt1 | contig 14567 bp, 9 predicted proteins | sample LARL81metaG_FD_184347 | JGI IMG/M metagenome (GOLD analysis project Ga0207693, IMG submission 184347) | Corn, switchgrass and miscanthus rhizosphere microbial communities from Kellogg Biological Station, Michigan, USA - LAR L8-1 metaG... | ecosystem: Host-associated > Plants > Roots >...
AACTGGTGACCCTGCTCGCCGACATCGCCGGTCCGATGCTCGCTCACACCGACGACACCGGCCGAGCCGTGCCGGAGCCGCACGAGCTCGCCGACGCGCTGAGTCGCCTTGCGGTGTCGAATCCCATCCGCTACGCCGCGCTCGCGACGGCGATCAGCTCGCTCCTGGCACATGAGTGAGTCGGTTCGACCCGCGTGGAGTCGTGACTCCATGGCCGTGCGGCTACAGCATGAGATGTCGTTCAACGCGATCACTCCCTCGTGGGCTTGGGGCGGTGCCACTGGCAAGGGGATCAGAGTGGCCGTGGTCGACAGCGGGATCGAGGCGGATCATCCGGCGCTCGAAGGATGTGTCGAGGTCGATCGCGGCGTGGCCATCGGCGTCGACGGCACGGGACGCGTCGTCGAACAACCGTGCGCTGCTCGCCGGCAAGGTGTCCCTCGTGCTGAACGCGATCTCGACGACGCGCGCCGCGGAGGACAAGAAGCTGCCCATCGCGGACAGGATCGGGCTCACGCCCGCGCTGAAGGGCAGCGTCCGCGCGATCGGCCTCGAGAACGTCCCGAAGACGGGCCCCCTCGTCCTCGCCCCCAACCACTTCAGCCAGATGGACCACTTCTTCGTCGGCGTCCACCTGCGCCGGAAGATCCGCTTCATGGCCAAATCCCAGCTCTTCGGCCCGCCCGTTCTCACCTACATCTACAAGCACGGCGGCGTCTTCCCCGTCCGCCGCGGCCACCAGGACGAGGAGGCCTTCGAGACCGTTCGCCAGCTACTCGACCAGGGCGAAATGCTCCTCGTCTACGCCGAGGGCGGTCGCTCCCGCTCCCAGCAGCTGGGCCAGCCCAAACCTGGCATCGGCCGAATCGCGTTCGAATCCGGCGTCCCCATCGTCCCCGTCGCGATCAAAGGCTCCGAGCGTGCCCGCCAGTGGCGACACCTCCGCTTTCCGAAGGTCACCGTCGAGTTTGGTGAGCCGATGAGCTTTCCGGTCGAAGGCTCCCCTAGCAGGAGACGTCAACTAGAGGTTGCAACTGAGATCTTCGCAGCAGTGCGTCGATTGCACGAGAACTCTTGATCCGTGTTTTTTTGCGGATGCGCCTCGACGAATCCCTGCTCGCTGCAGGACAAAACGACGTCTCCTGGCGTGTCAAGGGCACATACCTTCGGAAGAACCCGGATGTTTTTGACCGTCAACCCTGAACTCCACTAGTTCTTTCGGTCGTCAAGACCAATGCCGGTGGGGGAAATTCTGCACCTCTGCCGAGCAACGAAGAAAGGTAAGCATGAGCAAGAAGATGATGCTGCTCGCCCTCGCGGTGGTCAGCGCAGCGGCTTTCGCGGTGCCGACCGGCGCCTCGGCCCAAGAAATCCACCTGACAAATGTCACGACCTTCGGTGGCACATTCGGCACCGGAACCCTCACGGCCAAAGAAGAGCCGGTGATCACATGTGGCGAAGCCGGAAACCAAAACCATGTAACCGGCACCGTGAATGCAGGCGGCACAACAGGGGAAATCTCACTTGATTTCACAGCATGCCATACCACCATTCTTGGCATAACAAGGGAATGTCATACCGCGGGTGCTCCCGTGAATAACACAATCAAATCGAGTGGCGTGTTCCACCTCATCACAATCAACGAAAAACCGGGCATCTTGGTGACACCGGTCAAAACCACGCTCGAATGCCAGAGCGCCTTCGCACCTATCACCGTCGAAGGCAACGTCATCGGCACAATCATCAGCCCTGCATGTGGAGTGGCATCGAATTCAATGACCATCAAATTCAGTGCTGCTGGTGCTGTCCAGGAACACAAGACGTACACAGGAGTCAACTACAACCTGACCGCCCAGACAACTGGTTTCGCGATCAAGGAAGCCGGACTGGTTTCGGAAAGCACGACCGAATCGGCAACGGCAGGTACGCTCGATTGCACATAGGTCTTTAGGACCTGAGGCATCGGTACCCGGGCGCGGGGCTTCGGCTCCGCGCCCTTTCGTATATCAAGGCCGATGCCAAGCCAAGAAATATGCCCGCACCGATATGCGCACTCGCTTCTGTGTGTGGCCGTGTATGCAGGGAAAATGCCAGTAGAACGGCACGAGGCGGACGAGGAAGAGGATCGACAGCGTCCGTTTGATGTACACGCCATGTCCTAGCTGCTAAGAGTTCCAGTGGGTGGTTTGGGGGTTGACGTCCGCCCGTGGGAGATCATCGACGCTGTAGGAGGGGGAGCAAGATGGCACTAGGTGGCGCTGGCCGGCCGTTCGCACGACTGGTGGTAGGGGCATGGCTCATGCTCGTCTGTCTGGTGTTTTGCGCGGGAAGGGCCGCTGCAGCGCCCGGTGAATACCTTAAATCCTTCGGTCCCAACGGGACCACTGCCACCCAATTTTCAAGGACCGCGGCGCTTGCGGTCGACCAGAATACCGGCGCGGTTTACGTCGGTGACAGTGGAACCCAGGTGCTCTACAAGTTCAATGCCGAAGGAGAAGAACTCGACTACGGTGGTACGTCGCTGTACATCTCCGGCAATGAAATCACCGGCCTTTCCTTCAATGAAGGAGGACCCGGAAGAGTCCAAGTGGCGGTCGATTCGAAAACGCACGTCGTATACGTGACCAGCGCGAACAACATACGGGCTTTCGAGGCGAATGGAGAACCGCACCAATTCACCGCCGGGCCGGGAGCGGGGGGCAGCGAAATCCCAGGCGCAACGGAATTGTACGGCGTAGCAGTCGATGAAAGCGGCAACATCTACGCAAGCGATTTTGCCGATAAGAAGATCCGGATTTATAATCGGTCCGGAGCGTTGCTGACGGAATTCGAACCCACGGGGGACCAATTATCTCCAGTACGTCCGGCCAATCTGGCGGTTGCTCCCGATGGCACCCTTTACGTCACCGAATTGGATGGTGCCGTCTTTGACTTTGAGCCGTCAAAATTCCCTCTGACCGCAAACACCACTTACAGCCTCGGCAGGCCAGTGAATCACGAGCTGTCCGCCTCCGTCGCGGTCGATCCGGTCACCCAGTACGTCTACATCAGTGAAAACTGCGAGGAAGGGGTTTGCCAAAACCCGATCGCCTCTCAAATCTCGATATATGACGAACTGGGGAATTTCGTCGGTCGAATTGCCGGTGAAGAACCAGGTGAACTGCGAGGGTCGGTCCCCGGCTTAGGGGTTAACGGCCAAAATAAAAGGGTCTATGCGGCGGTAAGGGGGGAAGGTGGCGGTTTGTCGCAGGTCATGGTCTTCGAGTCCCTTCCGATTCCAGAAGGGCCGCCAACGATTCAAGGACCTGCGGTTACGAACTTGACTTCAACCACTGCGACCGTCCAGGCACGGATCAACCCGCACACCCTGGAGACGACCTATTGGTTCGAATACGGCATTACCGATTGCGCGACGGAACCCAGCGCCTGCACCAAAGTTCCGGTCAGCGGCGCTTCTGTCGGTTCAGGGCACAATCCGGTTTCGGTCTCCGCCGCCTTGAGCGAATTGACGCCGGGAACCCGGTATTTCGTCCGGGTTGTCGCAGAAAACAGCTTAGGCTCGACCGCAAGCGCCACGAGAACGTTTACCACCCAGGCTGGCAACCTCGCCTCGCAGCTGAGCGACGATCGGGTCTGGGAGTTGGTCACGCCGACGAACAAGTTTGGAGGGGTGCCGACGAACCTGGCCTTGGCGCAGGCGGAACCAGAAGGAAATGGTCTTGCCTTTCACACCCGAGGCTCGATCGTGGAAGTCCCTGAAAGCAATAGGTCTCTGGAAGTGTCGGCGACCCTTGCCCGCAGGGGCGGATCCGGTTGGAGCGTAAGCGATCTGGTCCCGCGTCACACTGAAGCCGGTGGCTTCGGTTTCGGGCCCGAATTCAAACTGTTCAGCCAAGACCTTGAACACGCCGTTTTCGAGCCCCGGGACAGCACGCCGCTCTCGCCGGAAGCCTCGGAACGGGCGCCCTATCTGCGCACCAACACGAATCCACCTTCCTACCGCCCGCTGGTCACCTCGAAGGAAGGGTACGCGAACGTCCCGCCCGGCACCGTGTTCGGCGGAGAAGCCAACGGAGAACGCAATCCGGTGTCGATCAGCGCCGCCAACAGCTCACTGACCGATGTCGTGCTCTCCTCGAGGACCCCTCTGGTTCCGGGAGCGGCGAACAGGAGCATCTACCTGTGGAGTGATGGTTCGCTGGAGCCAATCAGCGAACTGCCAGCCAGCGAAGGCGGGGGTATCGTGGCAGCCCAGCCTGGTTCTGGAACCCTTTCGGTTCGTCACGCCGTCTCGGAAGACGGTTCGCGGGTATTTTGGGCCCCCGGCGACCCGCTCACGGCTTCCCTCGACTGGTCCGCCCTTTACCTGCGGGACACGATTGCGGACCAAAGCGTACGCCTCGACGTGCCGGAGGCCGGGGTGAGCGGAGCCGGCGAACCGCACCCGGCGTTCATGGCGGCCAGCGCCGACGGCTCGGTCGTCTTCTTCACCGATTCCCAGCAGCTGACCGAAGATGCGAGCCCCAGCGGCCGCGATCTTTACAGGTGTCAAATCGGCCAGGTCGGCGGATCACTGGGTTGCGTCGACATCGAAGACCTGAGCGCACCACTGCCGGGCTCGGGAGAAAGTGGCCATGCTGAAGAGCTAGCGGTCGGGATCAGCGAGGACGGAAAAACCCTCTACTTCGTCGCCGGGGCGGTTCTCGATCCCGCGCCGAATGGTGCCGGCGAAAACGCCGTACCGGGAAGCCCGAATCTATACCGGTGGCGGGAAGGGCTTGGCGCCCGGTTCGTCGCACCCCTGTCTAAGGAAGACGGCGCCGATTGGGGCAAAGCGCGCAGTCCGGTGGCACATGCGGCCTTGGGGACTGCCACGAGCTCTCCGAACGGCCGCTACTTGGCGTTCATGTCCGAGCAGAACCTGGCGGGGACGGAAACCAACGATCCTGAAACCGGTCAGCCGGTCGAGCAGGCTTTCCTCTATGACTCGACTGCGGACCAGTTGATCTGCGTCTCCTGCAGCCCGAGTGGCGCCACCGACCCCGGACACCTCGTCGCCGAAAACACCGCCGAAGGTGGCGGCGTCGTCTTCCCCGATCGGCAGGGACTTTGGTCGGGCCGGTTGGTGGGGGCAACCCTCCCGGAGACCACCGAAGGTGAACCCACTGTTGGTTTCGCCCTCTACTGGCCACGGGCGGTGCTCGACAACGGGCGTACCTACTTCAACTCGTTCAATCCGCTGGTGACCGGCGATTCCAATGGCACCTGGGACGTCTACCAGTACGAGCCGTTCGGGGCCGGAGATTGCGTTCCCTTGGCCGGGAGCGGGATGGTGGCTACGACGGAAACGGGCTGCGTCAGCTTGGTCTCGTCGGGGAGCGACTCCCTGCCGTCGGCATTCATGGACTCGAGCGAAAGCGGCGATGACGTTTTCTTCCTCTCCTTCGGCCGCTTGTCTCCGCTTGACAACGACGAAGCGCCCGACGTCTATGACGCGCGCGTCAACGGAGTTCAGGCCGTTGTCGAACAGCATTCGGAATGCAGCGGGGAAACCTGTCAGCAAAGAGGTCTTCCGCCTAACGAATCGACTCCAAGCAGCTCAACCTTCAATGGCGCTGGCAACCTCAAGCAGAAGCGGCATAAGCACTGCAAGAAGGGGCAGCGGAAGGTGAAACACCACGGCAAGGTCAAGTGCGTCAAGGTCAAGAAGGGGAAAAAGCAAAGGAAGAGCGCCCAGAGGCAGGGGAGGGCGTGACATGAGGCGATCGATCAGAACTCGGCACCTGTCCTCACGTTCGCCAAAGGAGAACCCGAAAATGTCCAGTCGCCTCTCAGCTGCCCTGGCGTCCCTGACGGCCGCCCTTGCCCTGTTTGCGGTCCTGCCCGTAGGGGCCAGTGCCACGACGCCCTGGTGGCAGATCCTCGACGGCAGTCGCCCCAGCAACCTCTGGGAACCGACCGATAGCGTGCAGGAAATCAGCGCCACGCTGGCCAGCACCGAATTTGGCGAAGGCGTCGTCCAGAAGATGGAAATCAACCGGGAAGGCATCGGGTGTCTCGGCAGCGAAACCTTTCTCGGCGAACTCGGATGCGAAATCTTCGTCGGCGCACCGGCCACCACGAATGCGGCGCAGCTGAAGGCGCTGCTGGAACCGATCTACGGCAGCGATGTCGAAGTCACCGGCGGGCCAGTGGGTGCGGCGCCCTTGGTGGTCACCGTCCCGGGACGGTCCGTGCCGCCCATCTTCTTCAACGAAGACGACAACCAGCCCAAGTTCGGTACTGCCGAAAACAAGATCATCTCGCAGGGTGGCAGCGGCCGGCTCATCGTGACGGTCACCAACCTCGGAGATGAAGCGGTCGATGCGAGCGGCGAACCGGTGACCATCGTCGACGAACTTCCTGAGGGGGTTGTCGCCACCGGGGTCGAAGCGTTTGCCGGGGAGCGGAATAGCGACGGCCCGGTGGAATGCGAAGTGAAATCGGCCGGAACCCGGGTCACCTGCACGTTCGAAAATGAACTTCCCGCATTTGAATCGATTGAAATCGATGTGCCTGCGAACCTCACCGGCGAACCGCCCGTGGCAGGAGCACCCGGCACCATCACCGTCTCGGGCGGGGGAGCACCGAAAAAGGTCGGCTCCCAGGAAATCACCATCAGTCCAGAAAAGGTCTCGTTTGGAGTCGAGCGTTTCTCGGCGGTAGCGGAAGAAGAGGGAGGGGCGACCTCGACCCTCGCCGGCAGGCACCCGTTCCAGTTCACGACCACGCTGCAGTTCAACGCAGGGCAGTATCAGCCGGGTGTCAACCGCGGGAGGAGCTCGGTGGAACAGCCGGCGCAGCCACGGAACCTCCGCTTCGAGCTGCCCGCGGGGTTCGTCGGCAATACCCGCTCGGTTGCCCAGTGCGCTCTCTCCGACTTCTACAACAACAAAGATCTGCTGGATAACCAGTGTCCAGACAAGACGGCGATTGGCATAGCCGCGGTGACCATCGTCGAAAAATCGAACGTCGGCTTCACCCGCTTGGCGGTTCCCCTGTTCAATCTGACGCCGGGAGCGGGAGAGCCGGCGCGACTGGGGATCACGGCGGGCGGTGCCTCGGTTGTGATCGACACCGAAGTCGACCCGAATAACGAATACCGCATCCTCGCAACCGTTAGGAACACCACCCAACTGGCGCAGCTTCTTTCCAGCACCGTGACGATCTGGGGAACCCCGGGCGATCCCGCGCACAACGGCCAGCGAGGGTGGTTCTGTGGGTACCATTACGAAAAACTCGGAGAATGCACCAATCCTCCGGGCGCGACCGAAAACGCCTTTCTCCGACTGCCGGTCAACTGCGTCAACCCGATGGCAACCAGCACCGAAGTGGAACCCTGGAACGTGCTGATCGGGAGCGTAATCGCCAGCGACGAGTTCACCTCGCCCGCCCTGCAGGCGTGCCCGTCCGTGCCGTTCGAACCCTCGATCACGGCAAACCCGACCAACAAGACGGCGGGTGGCCCGAGCGGGCTTGACGTGAACCTGCAGATGCCCAACCACGGCCTGCTCTCGAAAGACGCGACCGCGGAATCGCAGGCCAAGAAGGTCGAAGTGACCCTGCCCGAAGGCGTGACGATCAACCCCTCGCAGGCGGAAGGCCTGGCGGCATGCTCGCCGGCTCAGTACGCTGCGGAGACGGCCAGCTCGCCGGCGGGGGCGGGTTGCCCGGAGGCCGCCAAGGTCGGCAGCGTCGAGGTGAAGACGCCGATCCTGGAAGAGGAAGCGAAAGGCTCGGTCTACGTGGCGACGCCGTTCGACAACCCCTTCGGGTCGCTCGTCGCGCTTTACGTCGTGGCGAAGATCCCCGAGCGGGGGATCCTCGTCAAACAGGCCGGGAAGGTCGAACTGAACCCGCAGACCGGGCAGCTCGTTAGCACCTTCGACAACCTGCCGCAGGTGCCGTTCGAAACCTTCAAGCTGCACTTCAACGAAGGCAACCGGGCGCCGCTGGTGATGCCGGATCAGTGCGGGACCTACGACATGGTCACCAAGTTCACGCCCTGGTCGGCTGAAGACCCGAACAACCCGACCCCGAGCGAGGTCGTGACGAAGACGAGCTCGTTCTCGATCGACCAGGGTTGCCCGAGCGGCGCCCCCGGGTTCAGCCCGGGCTTCGTCGCCGGCACCACCAACAACTCAGCCGGCAGCTACTCGCCGTTCACGATCCGGCTCACCCGCAACGACAACGAACAGGAGTTCAGCCGCTTCTCGGTCAAGCTGCCGAAAGGCGTGATCGGGAAACTGGCCGGGATCCCGTTCTGCTCCGACGCCGCGATCGCCGCGGCAAGGGCGCGGACCGGGCCGAAGGGCGGCCAGGAAGAGCTCGACAACCCGAGCTGCCCGAGCGCTTCGCAGATCGGTCGCACCCTCGCGGGAGCGGGCGTCGGGCCGGACCTCACCTACGTGCCCGGCAAGGTCTACATGGCCGGCCCCTACAAGGGGGCGAAACTCTCGATCGTCGCGATCACCCCGGCCAAGGTCGGCCCGTTCGACCTCGGCACGATCGTGATCCGGCAGGCGCTGCGGATCGATCCGACCACGGCTGAAGTCACCTCCGACGGCATCAGGTCGGACCCGATCCCGCACATCCTGCACGGGGTCGTCGTCCACGCCCGCGACATCCGGGTCATGATCGATCGGGACAACTTCGTCCTCAACCCGACTAGCTGCGCAAAGATGGCCGCGACCGCGACGGTGGTCTCGGGCGGCGGCGCCTCGGCCAACGTCAGCTCGCCCTTCCAGGCGGCTGACTGCGCCAGCCTCGGCTTCAAGCCGAGCCTTTCGATCCAGCTGCTCGGCGGGACGACGCGGACCGCGACGCCGCGCTTGAAGGCGGTGGTCAAGGCCCGTCCCGGCGACGCCAACATCGGCCGGGCCCAGGTGACCCTGCCGCCCTCGGAGTTCCTCGAACAGAACCACATCCGCACCGTTTGCACGCGGGTCCAGTTCAACGCCGGCGGCGGCAATGGGGAACAGTGCCCGAAGGCCTCGATCTACGGCAAGGCGAAGGCGATCACGCCGCTGCTCGAAGAACCGCTCAGCGGCCCGGTGTTCCTGCGGTCCTCCGAACATGAACTGCCGGACATGGTGGCGGCGCTGCACTCGAGCAAGGTCGACATCAACCTGGTCGGCCGGATCGACTCGCAAAACGGCGGCATCCGCAGCACCTTCGAAGGTGTCCCCGACGCCCCGGTCAGCAAGTTCATCCTCGAAATGCAGGGTGGCAAGAAGAGCCTGATCGTCAACAGGGAAGACATCTGCAAGGGCAAGCACCACGCCCTGGCCAACTTCAAGGGCCAGAACGGCAAGCGCCACGAATTCAAGCCCCTGGTCAAGGCTCAGTGTGGTGGCAAGAAGGGGAAGGGCGGCAAGGGCAAGTAGCCCCTGCCGCCTGTAGGGGCGCCTGCGGGCGCCCCTACAGCCCCATCGTCTTGCCGACGATCTCCTTCATGATCTCGTCGGTGCCGCCGCCGATCGGGCCGAGGCGGGCGTCGCGGACGGCGCGCTCGATCCCGTACTCGCGCATGTAGCCGTAGCCGCCATGGATCTGCAGGGACTGGTCGGCGATCTCGAGCACGGCGCGCTGGGTGATCAGCTTCGCCATCGAGACCTCCTGGATGCAGTCCTGGCCTTCGTGGAAGAGGCGCAGTGCGTTGTAAGTGAGGGCGCGGGAGGCTTCGGCCTTGGTCGCCATCTCGGCGACGTGGTGGCGGATCGCCTGGAACTTGCCGATCGGGCGGCCGAAGGCTTCGCGGTCTGAGGCGTAGGCGACCGTGGTCTCGATCAGGCGCTGCATGGCGCCGACGGCGCCGATCGCCATCAGCAGCCGCTCCCAGGCGAAGTTGGCCATGATCAGCTTGAAGCCGCCGTTCTCCTCGCCGAGCAGGTTCTCGGCCGGCACCTCGACGTCGCTGAAGGAGATTTCGCCGGTGTCGGAGGAGTGCCAGCCCATCTTCTCCAGCTTGCGGCTGACCTCGTAGCCGGGCATCTCGCGCTCGAGGACGAGGAAGGAGATGCCGCCGTGGCCTCCCTCCTCGCTCGTCTTGCAGGCGCAGACGAGGAAGTCGGCGCGGACGCCGTTGGTGATGAAGGTCTTGGCCCCGTTGACGACGTAGGTGTCGCCGTGGCGCACGGCGGTGGTGGCGAGGGAGGCGACGTCGGAGCCGGCGCCGGGCTCGGTTATCCCGAGGGCGCCGATCTTCTCGCCGGCGATCCCGGCGGGCAGCCAGCGCTGCTTCTGCTCCTCGGTGCCGAACTTGAAGATCGGCGGCATCGCGATCGAGGCATGGGCGTTGAGACCGGCGGCGACGCCGCCCGAGCCGCCGGACCGGGCCAGCTCCTCGACCCAGACCGCGTCGTGCAGGTGCGTGCCGCCCTGGCCGCCCAGCTCCTCCGGGAACTTCAGCCCGAGGAAGCCGAGCTCGGCGCAGCGTTCGAACAGCTCACGCGGGAATTCCCGCGCCGCCTCCCACTCGTCGACGTTCGGCGCGATCTCCTTGCTGACGAAGCGGGAGACGGTTTCCCGCAGCTCCTCATGCTCCTCGCCGAAAGGCGGCAGAGTGGCCCGAGCGCCGCTGTCTTTGATGACGGTCATGACGCACCCTTCTTGCTCGCCGGGGCCTCCCAGTCCTCGAACATCCGGTAGCCGCGGCCCTCGTGGTCGAAGCCGAGCAGGTCGCCCTGCGGGTTCTTCTTGCCACCGTGGTGGTAGGCGCGGACCTCGGCGATCCTGCCGTTGCGGATCAGGAACCACTCGGTCCCGCGGTCGAGACGCTGCGCCCCGCTCTCGGGATCGCGCCACGTCATCGTCCACTCGATCGCCACCTGGTCCCCCTGCTCGATCAGGTTCTCGATGTACCACTGGGCGTCGATCGTGGAGACGCCGAGCGCCGCGTAGTTGCCGATCGTCTCGCCGCCCTCGTGCGGGCCGAGGCGCGTGTAGTAGTGGACGGCGTCTGCGCTGAAGTGGGCGGACACTGCCTCGGCGTCGCCGGTGTTGAGAGCCTCGTAGTAGGCGCGGACGCGCTCTGCTCCAGTCATGGCACGAAAATGATGCTATAAATTTGCAGACAACGCATTTCTTGCTACATCTTTCCCGGTAGCGTGGAGGGCATGAAGAGAACGATGTGGTCTGACAAACGACTGGATGATTTGGCGACGAAAGTCGATGCTGGCTTTGAGCGGCTCGATCGAGATATTCGCGACCTGCGGACGCTCATGCTTCAGCTTTGGGGTTCGACCATCATCGGCTCGCTCGGGATCATCGCCACGTTGCTGGCGACCCGCTAGCCCTACAGCCCGTAGCTGCGGCCGATCACGTCGAGCATCACCTCGTCGGTGCCCGCGCCGATGCGGTTGAGGCGGACGTCGCGGTAGGCGCGCTCGATCTCGTACTCCTTCATGTAGCCGTAGCCGCCGAGGATCTGGACGCACTCGTCGGCGACCTCGCAGGCGATGCGGGAGGCGTAGAGCTTGGCCATCGTGATCTCGCGGACCGGGTACTCGCCGTTGCCGAAGCGCCAGGCGGTCGAGTAGGTGAACTGTTTCGCCGCTTCGATCTTCGTCGCCATCTCGGCGAACTTGTGGCGGATCGCCTGGAACTTGCCGATCGGGCGGCCGAAGGCTTCGCGCTCCTTCGCGTACTCGAGGGTCTTTTCCATCATCCGCTCGGCACCCGCGTGGCAACCGGCGGCGGCGACAAGGCGCTCGCCCTGGAGCTCCCAGGCGATGTGGTAGAAGCCCTTGCCGACCTCGCCGAGGACGGCGTCGGCGGGGACGCGGACGTCTTCGAAGGCGAGTTCGCCGGTGTCGGAGGCGTGCATCCCCATCTTCTCCAACTCCTTGGAGACGGTGAAGCCGGGGACCTTCTCGCCGCTGGAGTCCTTGAGGTCGACGACGAAGAGGGTGATGCCGGCATGGCGCTCGCTCGGGTCGGTCTTGGCGACGAGGACGATGAAGTCGGCGCGCGTCCCATTGGTGATGAAGGTCTTGGAGCCGTTGATGACGTATTCGTCGCCCTCGCGGATCGCGCTGGTGCGGATCCCGGCGACGTCGGAGCCGGCGCCCGGCTCGGTGATCCCGAGGCAGGCGACCTTCTCGCCCTTCAGCCCCGGTTCCAGGTACTTGCGCTTCTGCTCCTCGCTGCCGAGCAGGTGGACGGGGGGGAGGGCCATGTCGGTCTGGACCGCGAAGCCCATGTTGGTGCCGCCGGAGCCGGAGTAGCTCATGCACTCGGCGCGGACCAGGGAGTAGAAGTAGTCGCCGCCCTGGCCGCCGTACTCCTCCGGGAAGCAGAGGCCGAGGAAGCCGAGGTCGCCGGCGCGCTTCATCGCCTCGGTCGGCCAGTAGGTCTCCTCCCACTCGTTGCGGTGGGGCCAAAGCTCCTTCTTCACCCAGGCCTGCATCGACTCGCGCAGGTCTTCGTGCTCTTGGCTGAAGATGAAGTGCTTGCGCCCGGACTCGAAGTCGGGCTTGATCACGCTGGAGCCGTTGGTCGTCGCGGTCGCCACTGTCTCTCTCCCTCTTAGGTCGTTCCCGAAAAACTGAAGTGGACAGTAGCACTTCCCACTTTCAGCGATGCTATGGTCCCGGGCGATGACCCAGGGAGAGTGGAGCGGCGAGAAGGTCGCCTACGAGGTGGCCGAGGGCGTCGCCACGGTGACGCTGAACGATCCGGAGAAGCGCAACATGCTCTCCGGCCAGATGCTGAGCGAGCTGGTCGCGGCGATGAAGCTGGCGAAAGCCTCCGAGGAGGTGCGCGCGGTAGTCCTCACCGGCGCCGGGGAGAAGGTCTTCTGCGCCGGTGCCGACCTCGGCGGGTTCGCCGCCGACGTGCCGCTGGTCGCCAAACACTTCGCCTCCGACCTCTTCCTCGAGTTCTTCCGGCTGATGCCGCGGCTCGGCAAGCCCTCGCTTTGCGCTGCAAATGGGCATGTTCTGGCCGGCGGCATGGGCTTGGCGCTCTCCTGCGACCTGGTGATCGCCAGGGAGGGGGCGACCTTCGGCACGCCGGAGATCAACGTCGGCGCCTTTCCCTACATGATCATGTCGATCATCTACCGCAACGTCCCGCGCAAGAAGGTCAACGAGATGATGCTGCTGGGCGAGCGACTCTCGGCCGAGCAGGCGGTCGAATATGGGCTCGCCAACAAGGTCGTCCCGGCGGGGGAGTTCGACGCCGCGGTCGCCGAGTGGGCGACGCAGCTCGCCGCGAAGAGCCCGGTGCTGATGCGGCTCGGTCACGACGCGATGTACCGCCAGCAGGACATGGCGCTCGACGACGCGCTCGAGTTCCTCCGCTCGCAGCTCTCGCTCACCTTCACCACCGAGGACATCGTCGAGGGGGTCACCGCCTTCTTCGAGAAACGCGCCCCGCAGTGGAAAGGACGCTAGTGGCGACCGAGGAGAAGTCCCCGAACCTGCTTCCCGGCACCGCGCCATTGGCCGACCTGACCGCGCAGTTGCACGAGCGCCGCGCCAAGGCGAAGCTCGGTGGCGGCGAGGAGAAGATCGCCAAGCAGCACGAGCGCGGCAAGCTGACCGCCCGCGAGCGGATCGACCTCCTCGTCGACGAGGGCACCTTCGTCGAGCTGGGGATCCACGGCCGCCCCCACTTCGCCCAGCGGGCGATGGACGGGGTCGAGGCGCCGGCCGACGGCGTCGTCACCGGCTGGGGGGACGTCGACGGCCGTGCGACCTGCATCGCCGCCTACGACTTCACGGTGATGGCCGGCTCGATGGGGATGACCGGGGAGCTGAAGGTCACCCGCCTGCGGGAGATGGCGCTGCAGAAGCGGATGCCGTTCGTCTGGCTGCTCGACAGCGCCGGCGCCCGGATTCAGGAGGCGGCGGGCTCGCTCTTCGCCGGCTCCGGCCACCTCTTCCGTGAGGAGGTCGAAATGTCGGGCGTGATCCCGATGGTGGCGGCGATGATGGGCCCCTGCGCGGCCGGCACCGCCTACATTCCGGCGCTCTCGGACTTCGTGCCGATGGTCTCCGGGCAGGGCGCGATGGCGCTCGCCGGCCCGCACCTGACCAAAGCCGTCACCGGCGAGGAGATCACGATGGAGGAGCTCGGCGGCGCCAAGGTCCACTGCCGCAAATCGGGCGTCGGCGACCTCGAGGTCGCCGACGACGAGGAGTGCATCGCCTCGGTCAAGAAGTACCTCTCCTACTTCCCGGCCAACTGCGAGGAGCGGCCGCCCGTCATCGACGTCAGCGACCCGATCGACCGAGCCTCGGAGAAGCTGATGGAGATCGTCCCCGAGTCGTCGCGGCAGCCATACGACATGTACGACGTGATCCGCGAGATCGTCGACGACGGCGACTGGTTCGACCTGAAGCCGAAGTTCGCCAAGAACCTGATCACCTGCTTCGCCCGCTTCGGCGGCCAGCCGGCGGGGATCGTCGCCAACCAGCCCAAGCAGCTTGCCGGCGTCCTCGACAACGACTCGGCCGACAAGGCCGCCCGCTTCATCAACCTCTGCGACGCCTTCAACATCCCGCTCGTCTTCCTCCAGGACG
>Ga0207693_10003017_pt1 | contig 14557 bp, 12 predicted proteins | sample LARL81metaG_FD_184347 | JGI IMG/M metagenome (GOLD analysis project Ga0207693, IMG submission 184347) | Corn, switchgrass and miscanthus rhizosphere microbial communities from Kellogg Biological Station, Michigan, USA - LAR L8-1 metaG... | ecosystem: Host-associated > Plants > Roots >...
CAGGAGCTGCGACTCCTGACCAGCCGGCTGGAAGCCGTCCGGAAGGGCATCATCCTGCTGCACGATCCGAAGGCCCATACCGCCGCCATGCTGCCGGCTTTCCTGCGCTATCTGCGCGAGAATGACTATCACGTCGTGCATCTTGTGCCGGCCGGATCGGCCGTTGACTTTGACGCCGACCCTGATCAGAAGCGTGGACAGGCCGGCAATTAATGCCGTGTTCATGACGCAGCATGTAGTCGTCGCGATCGAGTGAAGGCGGATGGTAATTTATGGTCGGTGGTCGTATGACTGACATCCGGATCAGGTCGCGAGCGGCCTTTTGCCTGGCGATTCTGGCCGGCTTTGCCGTTCAAGCGGCCTCCGCCGCCGATTGCCCGGGCCGTCCCGACGCGCTCGGAACCTCGCGAACGCTGGTCGTCGATCCGCACGCGCATCCACGTATCGGCTCGATGCAATATCCGGAGACGCTGCCGCTCCGGGATCACGAGGTTGTGCTGAGCTTCGATGACGGCCCGCTGCCGAAGTACAGCAACCAGATCCTTCAGATCCTCGCCGATCAATGCATCAAGGCGACGTTTTTCGCGATCGGACAGCAGGCGCGGGCCAATCCCGAAGGCGTGCGCAAGCTGATCGCAGCCGGCCATACGGTCGGCACACACAGCCAGAATCATCCACTGACCTTCCGCAAGATGTCGTACGATCAAGCCAAGCTGGAAATCGAACAGGGCATCGCCTCGGTGACCGCGGCGCTCAGCGATCCCGCCCAGCTTGCACCATTCTTCCGGATTCCGGGACTGGAGCGCGCCGAGCCGGTCGAGACCTACGCGGCCTCAATGGGCATCCAGGTCTGGAGCGCGGATTTTCTGGCCGACGATTGGCGGCACATCTCCTCAGCGCGCGTCTACGATCTTGCGATCAAACGGCTGGAGGCGCGCGGCAAGGGCATCCTGCTGCTGCATGACATCCAGCCGCGCACGGTCGCGGCGCTGCCCCGGATCCTGCAGGAGATGAAGGCTCGCGGATATCGCATCGTTCACATCGTGCCGGCGACGCCAGAGCAGCCGGCGACACCCACCGAGCCTGAAGAGTGGCTGTCGCATCCATCCGCAGCAGCCGTGGCGGCCTTGCAATGGCCGAAGGTCCCCACGTTCGTCTACGCAGAGCACGCCACTCTGCCCGCACCGGCGCTCTCCGATTTCGACTCGCCCAGTGGCGCCCTGTTGCTTGCATTCGAAGCTTTCGAGCGCGCCAAGCAACACGGCGTGCCGGTGCCGCGCGAGAGCCGATGGCCGCATCTCGCAGCCCTGCCGCCGACAAACGCCACGACGACATTGCCGGTCCCGGCTGCCGATCTCTTCACGCTCGCAGGGCCGATCAAGACCGCGCGGTCGCCTGCGGGCTCACGTCAAGCTGGCCAAATCGGCCCCGTCTCACAGGAGGCCGCGCGCGAAGCCAGGGCGTCTGCAGGCACAAGGACCGGTTCGCGTTCGAAGCAGGCCATCACGGATCAGAACTCGGTTCGCAGGCGAGCGGAGCACGGGACGCGCCACAGCAAGCATGTCTCTCAGCGGCGCTCCGTCAAGATGGCTAGTCTGAAGAAGCGGTAGAAACCGATCCGGGCCTCGACGGCGTCCTATTTGCCGCGCGTCGGTTTCCGCATCGTCACGACAAGACGTCGACGGCTCTGAGCCCAGCAGCATGAGCCGCGAACCACCGATCTCATCATACGGTGGTAAAAATAGCGTCTTACAACCGTTCACGACAGGCTAACGAGTCCCGTAAGAACCCCTGCCGGGCCTCATGACGCGAAGGAAAAGCTCAGCGTCTTCAAGTTGATCGGTCGGCGACTAACAATCTGTTCACCATCGCCGCAAATCCAGGCCCTGTTCCGGCTACGCGCGCCGACTTCTCAAGTTCCCTTACACCTTTGCTGCCTAGTCATACCTGCGGGTCATGGCGTCATCAGGGTTTGATGGACGTCTTCGGTATTGGTCGATGTAACGCGTATGATGACTGCCCGCATAATTGTGTTGACGATCGCCCTCTGCGCGGGTGGCGTGGCGGCCTATCTGGCGAGCGGGTCGGACAACAAGCCGCCTGCAGCTATCGCCGAGCCGGTTGCGAACATCCAAACCGTCGATGTGCTCGTCGCCAAGTCCGAGATCGGGCTCGGTCAGTCCGTCAAGCCTGAAGATGTGCTGTGGCAGGCCTGGCCGTCGGCAACCGCGAGCGGCACCTTCATTCGCCGCAGCGATCGTCCGGACGCTGCCAATCAGCTGGCTGGCTCGATCGCGCGGGCGCCCTTCATCGCAGGCGAACCGATCCGCGAACAGAAACTGGTGCGCGCCGACGGCTCCGGCTTCATGGCCGCGATCCTGCCGAGCGGCATGCGCGCGATCTCCACGGAAATCACGCCGGAAACCGGCGCCGGCGGTTTCATCCTGCCGAACGACCGCGTCGACGTCATTCTCTCCAAGCGCGAGAAGGATCCGGATCGTCCGAACATGCCGGACGCCGTCAATTCCGAGATCATCCTTGCGAACGTCCGCGTGCTCGCGATCGATCAGGCGCCGAAGGAAAAGGACGGCCAGACCACGGTGGTCGGACGGACCGTGACGCTGGAGCTGAAGCCTGAGCAGGCCGAGACGCTCGCCCGCGCGCGTCAGAGCGGATCGCTGTCGCTCGCGCTGCGCAGCATCGCCGACGCCAATGCCGTGGACGGACGCTCGGACGGCCGCTCGCCCGTGCGCGGCGATAGCGTGACCGTCGTGCGCTACGGCATCCCGAGCTCGCAGACGGCGAAGAAGTGACGAAAAGGACGCCCGACATGATTTGCAAGGAAACCCGGCGAACGGTGCGGACCTTCATGGTTCACGCCCTTTCGTTCACGGCGCTCGCCGGATTGACACTTCACGCCGCGCCGGTGCCGGCTGCGACCAGCGACAACCGTGCGGACGCACCGGCCACGACCGGCGCCATCCCCGGCTCTGCGAAGACACGCTTCCTGGCGCTCGGCGTTGGGAAATCCGTGGTGATCGACCTGCCGCGTGAGGTCAAGGATGTGCTGGTCGCCGATCCCAAGATCGCCAATGCGGTGGTTCGTTCGGCGCAGCGCGCCTATATCATCGGCGCCACGGTCGGCCAGACCAATGTCGTCTTCTTCGATGCCGACGGCCAGCAGGTCGCCGCCTATGACATCGCGGTCAAGCGTGACCTCAACGGCCTGCGTGCGGCGATGCAGCAGACACTGCCGGGCATCCAGATCGAGGGGGTCGGCGACAGCGTCATGCTGACCGGCTCCGTCTCCAGCCCCGTCGAGGCGCAGCAGGCCGGCGACATCGCGGCGCGGCTGGTTGGCGGCGCCGAAAAGGTCGTCAATTCGATCGTGGTCCGCGGCCGCGATCAGGTGATGTTGAAGGTCAACGTCTCCGAAGTGCGACGGGACATCATCAAGCAACTCGGTATCGATCTCTCCGCCAGCATGAACTACGGCACGGCGGTCGTGAACTTCAACAACTCCAATCCGTTCACCGCCTTGGGGCAGCCGCTGGTCGGCAACAATTTCGGCACCGCCTCGGCGCTGAACAAGAGCGGACTGCCGACAGTCACCGCGACAATGCGCGCGATGGAAAGCGCGGGGGTGGTGCGTACGCTGGCGGAGCCGAACCTGACGGCGATTTCCGGCGAGTCCGCGACATTCATCGCGGGCGGCGAATTTCCGATCCCCGCAGGCTATTCCTGCGATCCGACGACCCACGTCTGTACGACGCAGATCAGCTACAAAAAATTCGGCATTTCGCTCAACTTCACGCCGGTCGTTCTCAGCGAGGGCCGCATCAGCTTGCGCGTGATGACGGAAGTCTCCGAGCTCGCGAACGACAACGCGATCACGGTGACGCAGGCGATCAGTTCCACCGCGTCGAACTCGATTACCATCCCGTCGATCCGGACCCGCCGCGCAGAGACCACGCTGGAAATTCCTTCGGGCGGCTCGATGGCAATGGCCGGCCTGATCCAGCAGCAGACCAAGCAGGCGATCAACGGCCTGCCCGGCCTCGACCAGATTCCCGTTCTCGGCCAGCTGTTCCGCAGCCAGGACTACGTCAACAACGAGACCGAGCTGATGGTGATAGTCACGCCCTATGTGGTCCGCGCCGTCGCGCAGAAGGAACTGTCGCGTCCGGACGATGGCTTCGCGCCCGCCTCCGACGCCCAATCGGCCCTGCTCGCCCGCATCAACCGGATCTACGGCGTCGCCGGCCACGTCGAGCCGGTCCCGATCGGCAGCTATCAAGGCAATTTCGGCTTCATCATCGACTGAGATCGGCGACATCGAAAGCATCTGTGGGGGACGGAACGATGACGGAGAGAGGATCGATCGAGCGCTATCGCGCACCGCGCCTGGCAGGCGCGCTCGCCGCACTGTCCGTCGCGCTCGGCGCATGCACTTTTACGAACGGCGAGGTCACGACGGCGGCGGTGCCGGAAGATTATCGGCTCCGGCATCCCATTGCGGTCGAGGATGCCAATCATTCGATCGTGGTCTTCGTCGGCCAGGGCCGCGGCGGCCTCAGCGCCTCGCAATATGCCGATGTCATGGGACTGGCTCGCAGCTGGGTCCGCGAAGGGACAGGCGCGATCGTCGCCGACGTGCCCGTGGATACGCCGAATGCCCGCGCCGCAGCCGCAACATTCCAGGAAATCCGACGGGTGCTGGCATCCGGGGGCGTGCCCGCACGCGGCATCACGCTGCATCGCTACCGTCCGGACGACCCGCGTTTCTTCGCGACGATCCGGCTGAGTTATCCCAAGATCAAAGCCGTTGCCGGGCCATGCGGCATGTGGCCGGCCGATCTCGGCGCCTCGGCCTTGAACCCCGACTATTTCGAGAACAAGCCCTATTACAATTTCGGCTGCGCCACGCAGCGCAATCTTGCCGCGATGATCGACAACCCGGCCGATCTCGAGCAGCCGCGATCTGAAACCTACGCCTACACGGCGCGCCGGACCGCCGCGTTCGAGAGATACCGCAAGGGCGAGCCGACGACCACCAACTATCCCGAAGCTGACAAAGCCAAACTCAGCGATACAGGCAAATGAGCAACCGCCAGGAAGTCGAAGAGCAGCAGCCCGCCGCCGCCGAGCCCGCGCAGGACCACATCGCGCCGGTGCCGCGCATCTCGGTGCAGGCCTTCTGCGAGACCGAGCAGACCGCGTCAGCGATCCGCTCCGCGGGCGAAGACCGCCGCCTTGCCAAGGCGCATCTCACGATCAAGATGGGCGGCATCGCGCAAGCGATCGAGGTCTATCAGACGGTGCCCACGCCCAACCTGATCATCCTCGAGACCGACGGTCGCAACGAGGTGCTCGACGGCCTGGACCAATTGTCAGGTGTGTGCGATCCCGGCACCCGCGTCATCGTCATCGGCAGCGTCGATGATGACGTCTCCTATCGCGAACTGGTTCGCCGCGGCATCAACGACTACGTCGTCGGTCCGATCGAAGCGCTCGACGCGATCCGGTCGATTTGCAGCCTGTTCTCCGCAGCGGACGCGGTGCCGACGGGCCGCATCATCGCGGTCGTCGGCGCCAAGGGCGGCGTCGGCGCTTCCACCATCTCGCACAATATCGCCTGGACGCTCGCCCAGGACCTGGCGCTCGACTCCGTCGTCATCGATCTCGATCTCGCCTTCGGCACCGCGAGCCTCGACTACAACAAGGATCCCCTGCAAGGGATCGCCAACGCGGTGTTCCAGCCTGACCGCCCCGACACCGCGATGATGGAGCGGCTGCTCTCCAAATGCGCCGACAATCTCAATCTGCTGGCCGCACCGGCGACGCTGGAGCGAGTCTATGATTTCGGCGCGGAAGCCTTCGACGCGATCTTCGATACCTTGCGCATGTCGACCCCCTGCATCGTGCTGGACGTTCCGCATCAATGGTCGGCCTGGACCAAGCGCGTCCTGATCAGCGCGGACGAAATCCTGGTCGTCGCCGAACCGGATCTCGCCAACCTGCGCAATGCCAAGAACCTGCTCAGGGAACTGAAGACGTCGCGCCCCAACGATCGCACGCCGCTCTATTGCATCAATCAGATCGGCCTGCCGAAGCGGCCCGAGATCGGCGTGAAGGAGTTCGCCAAGGCGATGGAGACGCAGCCGATCGCGGCCATTCCGTTCGATTCAAAGATCTTCGGCATGGCGGCCAACAACGGCCAGATGATCGCTTAACTCTCCGCGATGCATCGCACCACCAAGATCTTCCGGCACATGGGCGAGGTCCTGACCGGCCGCGGCGACAACAAAAAGCCGCAGGGCTCGCTGCTGTCCCCGATCATCCGGAAGCTCCGGGAGAAGCTCTCGCCCGGCCGTGCGGCGCGCGCCGCTGCCAAGCAATAGCAGCGCGGACGACCGGCAGCAGCTGCGCCTCAAGACATCAATCGGAGCGACCGGACCCCCGCGGCGAGGGTTTGTCCGCGCTCGCCTGAGCGTTCTCACGCCGCGACAGCAGCCGCTTCAGATAGGCGACGCTGGCCCTCGTCTGTTCGTCGGACAGGCCGACCTTCACAATGCTTTCGGCCTCGGCCATCCGGCCTTGCAGACCGACGGCCAGCGCCAGGTTCGCCCGCACACGCGGATCGGTCTCCGCCCTGCTCAGCGCGCGGCGTAACGTCTCCTCGGCCTTGGCGAGGTTGTTCGAGAGAACGTAGGACAGCCCAAGATTGGACAGCACGGTCGGCTCGTCAGGCGCGATCTTCAAGGCGGTCACGTAGTATTGCCGCGCCTCGTCATGCCGATCGAGCTGATCGAGCACCGCGCCTTGCGCTGAGAGGATGCGCCAATCCGGATCGTCCGGACTATGAGCGCGGCTGAGGACGTCGAAGGCCTGCTGGAAATTACCATTGTCGGCCAGCGCTCGCCCGTAGCCCGCGAGCAGCGCTCTGTTGTTCGGATCGGCGATTGCCGCCTGCTCGAGCACCGCCACCGCCTGCGAGCGCTGCCCCGAGGCCCGCAGCGCGCCGCCATATTGCAAGGCCGCGTCGGCGTCCTTCGGATTGGCACGAAAACGCTCACGGGCTGACTCGAGATCGCGCCGACTATCGGCCGCGCTCCTTTCGAGCCTGTCGCTCTTTTCGCCCAGCGATCCCGTGACATCGGACAACTCGATCGTCTGGCAACCGCTCAGCGCGAACGCCACGATGATCGAAGAAGCCAGGAACACTACGCTCCTTTGGAAGCAGGATGGTTTGAGCGACCAATGAAGCATTGCCGTTAATCGTAGTGGACCGGTCAACATTCATTACATATTGACCCTAACCAGCGGTTAAGCGGCAATTTCGCGTTGCGACCGGATCGCGCTCACCTTGAACGCGACTGCATGCATAAGTTGCAGATGTGCGATTGACCACCCAGCGCCACGGCCCTCACCGAACCGCTAATCGATGAACTCGGCACCGAATTCATAACCGATGCGCCAAGCCAGACGACATTGGCGCGCGTGATCGGCAGAGAAGATGATGGTGAACTGCGGAGGGATCTCGAGATATTCGGCGACCACCTTCACGCCACCGGACGAAATGTCCGTAATCGTACAGTCCCGAGGCAACGATCCCGCACCGCACAGGATCTTGGCGATCCTCTTGCACAAACGACGCTCAGTCTTTCGCCGATCCGCATACATATCGATAGCTACCCGCCGCTGGAGACTTGTCCGTCGGCACAATCTAGCGGGCAGATGTTTGAATCGGCCTATCGCGAAGACTCGCAGTGTAATCGTTGTTTAGCGATTCCATTTACCAAACGCGTCGTCCGGACGGTGGAAATGGATGCGTCGTATCTCTGCTGCGCCGCCTGCAAGCCAGCTCGAAGGCCGGGCTGCAGTCCGGCTTAAACGCTGGCTCTTATTCCCGGCGTTCTCCGAACGCCGTTGCCGACCACGAGCGCATCCAGTTCGTACCCACCTTCGGGCTCATCGCGCCCGAACTGGCGCGACCATCGGCATATGCGGAATGTCGGAATCGCGTTCGAGCCAAATCGGCAACGACCGTTTTGCCGCCGCAGGCAAACGGATGCAGGCTTCGGCAACGCGAAGCGCCTGTTGCTGAAAGTCCCGTTTCAGTCGGTCACGATCTTGGCGACGCACAGAAGGACGACCGCCGCCAGGAAGAACAGGTCGATGTACGATTTGACCTCGCCATCGCGCCGCATGAAGCAGACGTCCTGGACCGTCTGCTTTTTCAGCGGCGATTGCGCGCCGCCTTCCGTGATCAGCGTGATGAGACGGCGGGCTTCCGATTCCAACCGCTCGATGCGCTGGAAAAAATAGAATGTGCGGATCGCCGATGCCGCGCGTAGCGCGCTGTAGACCAGTATCAACATCGCGAGCATGGCGCGATTGTGATACTTGTCGATGTAATTCAAGCTGAAATAGACCAACGCCAGGAACGCGAAGTTGGTGAGGAACCGGTAAGCGTAGCTCAGCACTCTCATTGTTTTGCCCGTTGCGATGCTTGGCCTGACTCCCGTTCAACGTTTGTCTTGGCAATCTTCGGGCGCTGGCTCCGCAAAAATAGCGGGCGGCGCGTTGCACATTGGTTTACGCGATCAGTGAAACAACGGAGCAAACGGCTATTTTTTCTGGGGTTTTTCGCGAATTCTGCAGCGGGTTCCCTGCGCGACGCGCGCTGTTCGCTTCTTCATCACTCCTTCATCAAGAGCGGCGAATGCAACCTTTGGCTGGGGCGGCGCGCTGATGAAATCAGTGCGAGGCGCGCGGCACCACGCGTCGTCGAATAGTTTGACGCCGCGAGGGGACACGAAGGTAGCCGGCGACGGACCGTGCCCCGGTCACACTCAAAAGCGATCCGGTCGAAATGCCGACGCGTCGACGCTCGGCTTTTCGCCGCTCATCAGTTCGGCTGTGATCTGCGCGGTCACCGGCCCAAGCGTGAACCCCTGATGCCCGTGTCCGAAGTTCATCCACAGTCCCTTGTGCCGCGCCGCAGGTCCAAGGACCGGCTTCATGTCGGGCATGCAAGGCCTGGTCCCGAACCACGGCTTCTCTTCGACTGGCGAGCCGAGATCGATCAGTTCGCGCGCGGCCCTCTCGGCACGCGCGAGTTGCACCTGCGTCGCCTCATCATCGGGAGTCGCAAGCTCCGCACCCGTCGTGATGCGCACACCTTTCGTCATCGGCGCCATGACATAGCCGAAGGCGGCGTCGCGCAACGGCAGATCCAGCGGGCTGCCGCCGGCATAGTGCCGATGGTAGCCGCGCTTCTGCACCATCGGAATCCGATAACCGAATGTCTTGAGCAGAACAGGCGACCATGGTCCCAGCGCGATCACGGCAGCCTCGGCTTCAATCCGGCCATCGTCGGTCATCACCGACCAGCCGCCGTCTCTCTCAACCAGTGTCGTGGCGTCGCCGCCAAGGAGTTTTCCGCCCAGCCGGGTGAAGAGATTGGCGTAGGCCGTAACCAGCGCGCCGGGCTCAGACACCGTCCAGGGTTGCTGCCAATGCAGCCCGCCGAGGCCGGTCTCGATCAGGCCCGGCTCGGCCTCTGCAAGCTCGCGCGCCGTCAACACCTTGAACGCCACGCCATGGGCCGCGCGCAACGCTTCGGCGGCCCCAACCTCCGCATCGAAGTCCGCCTGCTGCCGGTGCAGCACCCGGAAGCCGTCACGGCGCACGAGATTCCCCGCGCCCGACTCGGCGATCAGGAGCTCGTGCTCGCGTGTCGCCTGTGCAATGAGCTGCGCATAGGCCGCGGAGATCTTGTCGTGCCGCTTCGGAGACGAGTGCCACCAATATCGAAGCAGGGGGCCGAGATGTTGCGGCAGCGACGCCAGCCGATAATGCACATCGTTGGTCCGGCCGGTCGCGATGGCCAGCAGCGAGCGCCAATCCCGCGGCATCGGATAGGGTCGCAGCGCCTCGCTCTGGATGATCCCGGCATTGCCGTAGCTCGTCTCCTCGCCCGGTTGCCTGCGGTCGACAAGCACAACCGACCAGCCGCGACGTTGCAACTGCAAGGCTGTAGCGACGCCCACCATGCCGGCGCCAAGAACGATCGCGCTTTTCATCACCGAGGAACCCACCTATCCCGGCACTTCCGCAACGACCGAGGCGTCCAGTTTCGCATCTGTCATCAGTTTCGCCAATTACCCGCGTTGCACGATTTCAAGCCGGCCTGCTCAAAAAATTGCGACAGATGCGTTAGGATCAATGCATTGAGAGACAATAAGGCACGCTGCTCTCAATGCCGGTGGCTAGTCCACGGGATATCTGCCGGCGCATGGGCGACGCGACGACCAAGGTGATGTATGCATCGAAGAGATTTCATCAGGCTTGCCGGAACTGCCGCCGCTCTGTCGGGGATGCCGCGGCCGGCCGGGGCGGACGCCGCCTATCCGAACCATCCGGTGCGGATTCTCGCAGGCTTCGCAGCGGGCGGTGGCGTCGACATCAGCGCGCGGCTGATCGGTCAGTGGCTGTCCGAGCGGCTCGGGCAGCCCTTCGTCACCGAAAACCGCACCGGCGCCGACGGCAATATCGCGACCGAGGCGACGGTGAACGCACCCGCTGACGGCTACACGCTGCTGCTGGCAACGCTGCCCAATGCGGTCAATGCGTCGCTTTATCCGAAGCTGAACTTCGTGTTCCTGCGCGACACCACACCCGTCGCGGGTGTCATCCGGGTGCCGATGGTGGTTCTGGTGCACCCCGCGATGCCGGCGAAGACGCTCGCCGAGCTGATCGCCTACGCAAAGGACAATCCGGGCAAGATCAACATGGCCTCTGCCGGCACCGGTAGCGCGCCGCACATGGCGGGCGAGCTGTTCAACGCCATGGCCGGCGTCAGCATGCTGCATATCCCTTATCGCGGCCAGAGCGCGGCGATGTCGGATCTCCTGAGCGGCCAGGTGCAGATCCTGTTTGCCGCGGCGCCCGGCACGGCCGACTACATCACGACAAATCAGCTGCGCGCGCTTGCAGTCACGGCGCCTTCGCAGGCCGACGTGCTGCGGGAAATGCCGACGGTGGCGAGCGCCCTGCCCGGCTACGATGCCAGCCAATGGTATGGCATTGCCGCGCCTTCCAAGACGCCGACCGAGATCGTCGGGCGGCTGAACAAGGAAATCAACGCCGCTTTCGACGACGCCGCGATGAAGGCTAGATTTGCAGCTATCGCGGGTGAACTGATGCCGGGCTCGCCCGCGGACTTCGGCAAGCTGATGTCCGACGAGACCGAAAAGTGGTCGAAGGTCGTGAAGTTTGCCGGGCTGAAGGCCGAATAAGGACCCTAACGGACCGCTCAACGCATCATGGCGGTGACGGGCCCGGAGGGGTAGACTGCCGTTTCTCCACCTGATGCGGGAGACCCGATGCCGAGAAAGGGAATCACAGGCCACGACGAATGGGTCGTCGTCGAAGCACTGGCCACCGCCTTCGTGGCGTTGGAGCAGCTCCCCGAGAAACACCAGCCCCGCGCCCACATGGAAGACATCCGCAAGCTTCTCGCTAATGGCCGGGAGCCCGCGGCCGTCAGCCTGCATCTCGCGCAGGCCAAGTGCCGGCTGTTTCCCAACGCCGATCCGCTGACGATCTATGAAGAATACGGCATCAGCGAAGGCTACGGCTGAAGGGCCCTGCGCATTGCCGGTGAATTGGCATGGCGCGCTCGGAGCGCGGAGAAGATGTTAGCAACTTCAATAGCTTGCTGAGATGAGCCAAAGGCAAGGTGCATTTCCTGCCTGTAGGTGACTTTCGAGCTGGCGCCAGGGCAGTACTAATTCGCGGGCAACGCCGCTTCAGCGCTACGACACGGGCACAGATGTCCCAGCGGATGCCCTCTTCCTCGAATATCACGAAGGGAACGCTGTGGCTGTAACGGTCGAAGGCTTCCCGCGGGCCGACGGGAGCACACTCATCACCACCCCCTCAGATCAAGCGCCTCTGCCACTGGACCCGACGGTCGTTACGGCAGACCAAAGCGAGGTTGATCGTCTGCAGGCGATCTCCGAACGGCTGTCACCGTTCTTTCGCCCCGACAGGATCATCGCGCGGCAAGCCTGCTTCCGGCCGGTCACGCAAGACGGTCTGCCGCTGATCGGCAAAGTGCCGCAGGTTGAGGGCGTCTACGCGGCCACCGGCCATAGTGTCTGGGGCATCCTGAACGCACCGGCAACGGGTCAAGCCTTGGCGGAGCTGATCGCCGAGGGCGCTTCGCGCAGTACGGATCTGACGCCTTTCGACCCGGCCCGGTTCCGGGCCCTCCCAATTTATCGACCTGTCCGCTGAGCAGGCTCAAATCCGGACTCGCACCACCGGTATCGAGATTCGCTAGAATTTCTCGCCGTCAGAGCAGTGATGGGCGGTGCCCCAGGTGGTAATTCGGCCCACATAAACCGCTCTTTTTTGTTGACGGGAATCAGTCCAGACGGACTCGATTCTCGTCAATTTTCAAGAATTGAAATTCCGTCGTCCGCCAATCACGCTCCTAGACGAAGCGTGGGCGATTCGAATGGCGAGCAATACGGGTCCGTCAGAAAGTTTGGCTTGGTGGGGACGCGCCGCTCAAGCTCGTCGTATCGCGGCTATGTTGTCTCCACGGGACGCCCAGTTGGCTGAATCCTATGCTGCGGAATGCGAAGATCACGCGCGACGCGGTTGCTCTGACGACGTTCGACGAGGTCACGCGCCGAGCGTGCGACGTGTCGCCGATCTAATAGTCAAACCTGGTAGAAAAACCTCACCAAAACGAGCCGCGTAGGTCTGTTTTGGGAAAATATCCTTCCGGCATAACTTGCCGGGACCAGTTTGCGGGAGCGGTCGTGACCGAAGCGGGGCGTTGTTGGACAAGAGCAAGTGACGAATTCAATCCGCAGCCCTCTTGACGGCCTTGAGGGGATTCTTGACCGAGCTAAAGTGGCAAACTCCACGGGCCGTGGCCGGCCAATTGACGGTTGCCTGAATGCGGGAATTCCTGTTCTTCGTCGTGTCGAGCTTCTGGGCGGGCGCCGCGCATGCGGCGACACCGGGTCACGGCAAGACGATCGCAGCCGCCTATATCGTTGGCGCACGCGGCAAGCCGATCGACGCAGTGATCCTCGGAATTTTCGTCACGCTGTCCCACACCAGCGGCATCGTGCTGGTCGGCGTGCTCGCCTCGCTCGGTTCGACCTGGCTGCGGCCGCAGCGCATCGAAGCCTACTTGGCGGTCGCAGTCGGCGTCCTGGTGATCCTGCTCGGCCTATGGATGCTGTGGGCGCAGCGCGATCTTGTGGCGCTCGCCATGGGCGAAGCCGATGAGCTGGGCGATGGCACCAGTCGGGCAGATGCTCACGCGCGGGATCACGGTCACGACCATGCTCACGACCTCCCGCATAGCCATGGTCATGGGCACGGCGAGCCTGTTGTCTGGCACAGCCACGGATTTGGCAAAGTCCATGCCCACCGGCTAGACCTCGTGGCCGACAATCGTCCGAAACTGCCGGTACTGCTGGCGCTGGGTGTTGCTGGCGGCCTGCTTCCCGATCCCGCCGCGCTGGCGCTGCTGCTCGGCGCGTTGTCGAGCGGAAAAGTCCTGCTCGGCCTCGTCACCGTCGTGGTGTTCAGCCTCGGCTTCGCGGCGACGCTGGTGTTGGTCGGCATCGTTGCCGCGAAGGTCGGCGAAAAAGTGCTCGACTGGCTGGCCAGCATCTGGATGGCCCGCCTGCAGATTGCCACCAGCCTGCTGATCGTGGGCATGGGCGTGGTGCTGACGATCCGCGCGTTGTCCGAGTTGGCGACGTTGCCAGCCTCCTAAATCGTCGATGGTCCTTGTGCGTCGTGCGCTTAACGCGCGCCCGCGTGCTTGGCCGGCAGCATGCCGACAAATCCGCTGATGTCCGCGTACCAGACATTGCCATCGCGATCGACGGCGACGCTGAACGGTCGGGCATTGTCGCGCGGAAGCGCAAAGACCGCGATGCGACCGTTGCGCAACCGCCCGAGGCTCGCGCGGCGCAGCATGCCGAACCAGACGTCGTCATTGGGAGCCACGGCAATGCCGCTGAGACCCGCATTTTCCTGACCCACATCGACGTCCGAGAATTGTCCATCCTTAAATCGCCCGATGCGATTGGCACGAAACTGCAGGAACCAGAGCGAGCCGTCGGAGCCGACCGCGACGTCAGTCGGCACGGCGCCACCGCGCGGGAGGTCGAATGTCGTGCCGGTCCCATCGGCGGCGACACGGAGCAGCTGGTTGCCGTTCTGCAGCGTCGCCCAAATGGCGCCGTCAGCCGTCACTGCGACCCCATAGGGTCCGCCGCGCGCGGACTCGATCTGATAGCGGGTAAAAACCCCGTCCTTCAGCCTGGTCATGCCATAGCCAGTCGGGTCGGCGAACCAAGCCGCGCCGTCGGGCGCGATCGCCAGCCGTCCGAGACGAGTGATCGGAGTGTCGAGCCCAAACCGTGCGATCTCGCCAACGTTGCTGATGCGAGCAATCGCGCGCGCGGCGAGATCCGTATACCAGGCACTGCCGTCGGCCGCGACCGCGAGCCCG
>Ga0207693_10003020_pt1 | contig 14542 bp, 15 predicted proteins | sample LARL81metaG_FD_184347 | JGI IMG/M metagenome (GOLD analysis project Ga0207693, IMG submission 184347) | Corn, switchgrass and miscanthus rhizosphere microbial communities from Kellogg Biological Station, Michigan, USA - LAR L8-1 metaG... | ecosystem: Host-associated > Plants > Roots >...
ACGCTTCGCATCAGCAGCGTTTGCGTCGAGCGCGCCCGTTCGCCCTTCTTCGTGCGGGCCGGCTGCCACTTGCCGTCGCTTCGGAGGTCCCAAGCGTGCACCGTTGCCGAAAGAAGCGTGTCGAACGCCCGCTTCAACTCACGCTGGGAGCGCGGGTCTTCGACGGGCACGACTGCCTCGATTCGGTAGTCGAGATTGCGCGGCATGAGGTCGGCGCTGCCCATGTAGTACGTGCTCTCGTCCCCGGCTTCGAAGACGAAGAAACGGCTGTGCTCGAGAAAGCGCCCGAGCACACTACGCACGCGGATGTTCTCGCTCAGGCCCTCGACTCCGGGCCGGAGGGTGCAGATGCTGCGCGCGACGATCTCGACCTTGACCCCGGCCTGTGACGCTTTGTAGAGGGCGTCGATGATGCGCTCGTCCGTGAGGTTGTTGACCTTGAGGCGGATGCGGGTCTCCTCGCCGGACTCCGCGGCCTTGGCCGTCGCGCGAATCTGCGCGATCAGCTTGTCGCGCAGGTCGAACGGCGCCACCAGCAGTTTGCGAAATCTCATCGGCCGGCTGAATCCGGTTAGGTAGTTGAAGAGATCGGCGACATCGGCGGCGATCTCCGGATCCGCCGTGAAGAGGCCGAAGTCCTCGTAACCCCTCGCGGTCGCGGCGTGGTAGTTGCCGGTGCCGATATGCGCGTAGCGGTGCAGCTCGTTGCCCTCTCTGCGGACGACGAGGGTCGTCTTCGCGTGGATCTTCCAGTTGGGAAACCCGAGCACGACGTGGACGCCCGCCTGCTCCAGCGAGCGCGCCCATTCGATGTTGCGGTGCTCGTCGAAGCGCGCCTTGAGCTCGACCAGGCACACGGCCTGCTTCCCGCTTTCCGCTGCCTCTATCAGCGCCGGAACGACCGGCGAGTCCTCGCTCGTTCTGTAGACCGTCGTCTTGAGCCCGACCACGTCCGGATCCCGCCCCGCTGTCCGCACGAACGCCGCGAAGCTGGTGGCGAAGGAGTGGTACGGGTGATGCACCAGCACGTCCCCGGCCGCGATCTCCGCGAACAGCTCGTCCGCCGTCGCCACGTTCCCGAAGCGGGGATGCGTCAGGGGGTACCACGGCTCTTGCTTGAGCTCCGGCCGGTCGAGCTCGACGAGCTCGCTGAGGTCGTCCATGCCGAGCAGGCCGTTGACGAGATAGACCTGCTCGTCACTGACTCCCAGGCCGCGCTTCAGCCGTGCGAGCATTCGCGCCGAGGCCGAGCCGGAGACCTCGACTCGAACCGCGTCGCCAAAGCGGCGCCGCCGCAGCTCGCTCTCGACGGCCTCGAGCAGATCGTCGGCCTCGTCCGAGACCTCAAAATCGGCATCGCGCGTGACTCGAAAGACGCAGCACTCGACGATCTCCATCTTCGGAAACAGCCAGCCGAGGAAATGACGCATGACCCGCTCGAGGGGCAGAAAGAGCCCGCGCTCGCCGATGGACATGAAGCGCGGCAGGCCCTCGGGTACCTTGACCCGGGCGAAGCGCTCCTCGCCCGTATCCGGATCGCGGACGAAGATTCCAAGCGAGAGCGAGAGGCCGGAGATGTAGGGGAACGGCTGGCCGGGCCCCACCGCGAGCGGCGTGAGAATCGGGAAGACCTCGCGATTGAACCGCTCGGTCAGCTGTTCGAGCTCGGTCGCCGAGCAATCCTCGACCGAGCCGACCAGGATGCCGTTCTCGGCGAGCGCGGGACGAAGATCGCGCTTCCAGAGCTTCGCCTGGCGCGCCGACAGCTCGAGCACGCGGTCACGGATCGGCCCGAGCGCCTCGCGAGGGGTGCGTCCATCGGGAGAGGTGACCGCAATCCCCGCCTCGATCTGGTCGAGCAGGCCGGCCACGCGCACCATGAAGAACTCGTCCAGGTGCTGCGAGAAGATCGCGGCAAAGCGCGCCTGCTCGAGTGGAGGCAAGCCGGGATCGGAGGCCAAGGCGAGCACTCGCGCATTCCAGGACAGCCACGAAAGCTCCCTGTTGAGCAGGAGCTCCGGCCTGACTGCAGTCCGCGGGGTCGATGCTCCAGTGGCCAACTCCGTCTATTTAAGCGGGTTGCCCGTGCAAATGGGTAACGAGTGGAAAACGACTGCGGAACGTGGAGGCTGCGACGCCGCCGCGTTCAGCGCAATTTTGCGACCCGAGGACCGCCCTTCCGGAGCTAGTGCCGGTGGCGTAAGCTCGGCACCAGATGAGGAGGAAAGAGCTCGCTAGACGCCGCGAACTCGTCGTTCGGCAACTGCACGCGCTGGCCGACGATCTCGAGGAGCTCTGGAAGGCGGCAACTCGCGACACTGCCGCCGAACAGCGCAAGGAACGGGGCTGGATCTTGCTGACCGGGGCGCTCGGTGCAGTCTCGGCGATGGTGAGCAGGAAGGCGATGGCAAAGTTGTGGCCGATCCTGACCGGCGAGTCACCGCCCGGAGCGAAGGAGGCGACGGAGCCGAGCCAGCCGTCGCCGGCGCCAAGGGACCGCGTCTCCTAGGCGCGACGGTCCCGCGCGAGCTTCCGCTCGTGCTTGACGCGGTACATCGCCTCGTCTGCCGCGCGAAGCAGGCCGTCGGCTGTGTCCTCGGCGCTCTCTCTCGTCGCGATCCCGAAGCTCGCTCCGACGCGGAGCAGGGACGACCGCCCGTTTCGTTCGAGCCACTCGGTGAGCCGCCCGAGGACTTGCTCGGCCGCCGGCCCGTTCGCGCCGGGGAGGAGGACCGCAAACTCGTCCCCGCCGAGCCGGAACGCCTGATCGTTCGGCCGGAGCTCTGTCCGCAAGAGCCGGCCGATTCGAATGAGGCAATCGTCGCCGGTCGCGTGGCCATGCTGATCATTCACGGTCTTGAGGCCGTCGAGATCGAGCACGATCACGGACAAAGGCTCTTCCGCTTCGTCCGCCTCCGCCAGGCCTCGCGCGAGCTCGCGCATGAATGCACGTCTGTTCGGGAGCTGCGTCAGCGGGTCGTGGTCGGCGAGGTACTGCATCTGCTCGAACCGGCTCGCCATCGTCAGTGCGCTCGCCGCCTGATTGGCAAAGATCCGTAAAGCCTGCAGCCGCTCCTCGCTCGGTATCAGCCGGTCTTCGGGCTCGTCGGCCCAGATGACGCCGATGATCTCCTCGTGCGGCCCGCGCAGTGGGATCACGAGCCAGTGGTGGTTCCAGGCGTGCGGTCCGCGTCCGTTCAGCTCGGACTCGTAGATGACCTGGGTCGCGGTGACGCGCTCACGGGCCGCGTCGTTCGGAACCAGGAAACAGCCGGCGATCTCGAACTCGGAGTCGAACAGCGCTGCGATCTCGTTCAGCGCCAGGTTCTCGGTCATGACCTCATCGCCGTCGGGCCAGCCGGCTTCCGCACGGGTCACGAGGGTCAGCCCGTCTTCGGCCAGCAGGTCGACGCAAACCTTCTGGAACCCGAGGGCATTCGAGATTCCGTTGCAGACCGCCTGCAGGATGGACTCAGTGGCCAGCGTCTGGGTCAGCCCTGTCGAGATGTGCATCAGCTCCTCGAGGGCCGCGCGGTGGCGCTCCCTGATGATCGCCGCCTGCGCGGCCGCCAGCGCCTGCGCGGCGTAATGAGCGAGACCGACGAGCAGCCCGAGCTCCTCGTCTGCGGGCCGCAGGTCGGAGAGCGGATCCCCGACCGACAGGATTCCCAGCAACTCGTCCCCCGGCCCGTACAAAGGTACGAAGACCTCGTCGTCCGGATGCCAGGCGTTCGGGTGCAAGCCGGCCTCGCGCTCCGGGACATAGCGGTCGCCGACGTCGTCTCGCCAGTCGAATTCGCCGTGCTTGATGAAGTACGCGCCGCTGCGGAGAAACCGGTCGTCGAGCAGGTGTGTCCATCCGTCCCAGCCGTACGTGCTGCCGAGGAGCGCCCGCTGCGCCTCTTTGTCCCCGTGCACGGTCTCGACGCAGAAATCGTCCCATTCGCGGCGGTAGAGGTTGAGCACGACGGTGTCGAATCCGAGCACCTCCGACACGGTGCGTGCGATCAGCGAGAGGACCGTCGGAAGGTCGCTTTCGGCTCGAACGAGCTCGGTGACGCCGACGAGCGCGCCGACGCCCGAGAGCTCGCGCGGATCGCTTCGCCTCACCCGTTTGAGTATTCGGGCCAGACGTACGCTGCGCCGAGCGCCGCGAGCCGCTGTGGTGACCTTCTTGCCGCCGATCGGACTGTCCTCCTCGCCGAACCCTTGCCGCCGCTGTTCACAGGATCCCCGTTTTCGCGCGGCTTCGAATCGCTCTTGCGGGGGATATCCGTCGCGATGTCCGGCTTCGCCGACGGCGTATGGGCGAGAGCCATTTGTAGTCTTCCCGGCCGTGGCAGCGCTCGATGCCCTTCGGCAGGCAGGGCTTTATGGACGAACCGTCGCTCGCGTCGCGCAGCGCGGTTTCCGAGAGCGTGGGGGTGACCCCGCGCTCGCGACGGAGCGGATCGTCTTCGTCGTCGGCTCGCCCCGATCGGGGACGACATTCCTCGCCGGAGCCGTCGGCGCGCAGCCCGGCTTCATCGATCTGGGCGAGGTCAGACCAGTCAAGGCGTCGGTCGAACGATGGGTCTCGCTACCCGAGTCGGAGGCGGCGGTGGAGCTGCGCTCGACGCTCGAACGAGTTCGCCGTTTGAGCTTCGTTCGCGACCTGAGGCCCGTCGAGCAGACGCCTGAGCTCAGCTTCGTGGTCGGTGCCGCAGTGCGCGCATACCCCCAGGCGACGGTCCTTCACATCGTCCGCGATGGGCGCGACGTCGTTTGCTCGCTGCTGGAAAAAGGCTGGCTTGCTGATAAGCGTGCGGGAGCCGATGACGCCGGCCTCCCCTACGGCGGGCATGTTCGCCCGTGGGTCGAGCCGCAGCGGCGCGAGGAGTTCGCAGGCGCGAGCGAAGCAAGCCGCGCGGCCTGGGCCTGGCGGCGATATCTGATCGCCGCCAGGGCCGCGCCCGAGCAGACCTTCGAGATCCGGTACGAGCAGATCGCGGCGGATCCGGCGGCCGCCGCTGAGGAAATCGCAGGCCGGCTCGAGACCGACCCTTCGCCTCTGGCCGAAGCGCTCGGCACGGTGCACGCTCGCTCGATCGGCCGTTGGCGCCGGGATCTGAGTCCGGAGCAGGCCGAGGACGTCGAACGGGAGGCGGGCGCGCTCCTACACGAGCTGGGTTACGGCTGAAGGCTCGTCTACCCGCAGAGCTGATTCCGCGGATCCCGCGCCCGGCCCGCCTTGTGCTCCGCAACGCGGTCTGGACGTACGGCCGGGCCACGTCGTTCGCGCGACCCTTGCCCGACTTCCTGATCCTCGGCGCGCAGAAGGGCGGGACCACGGCTCTGTATGCCTACCTGCGCTGGCACCCGGGGATCACGGGGCCGTCCTGGAAGGAAGTCAGCTACTTCGACCGTCATTACCGGCGGGGGGCGTCCTGGTATCGCGGCCACTTTCCGATCGGCGCCGGCGATCGTCTCGTCGGCGAGGCCAGCCCGGGCTACCTGTTCCACCCGCTTGCGCCGGAGCGGGTGCGGGCGACGGTCCCGGAGGCGAAGCTGATCGCGCTGCTCCGGGACCCCGTCGACCGGGCGCTCTCGCATTACCATCACGAGGTCGCGCTGGGCCGCGAGCCCCTCTCGTTCGAGGAGGCGATCGAGGCGGAGCCCGAGCGAACGCATGGCGAGGAGCAGCGGCTCGTGCGCGAGCCCGGTTACTTCAGCCGCCCGTGGTGGGACTACACGTATCTGGCGCGCGGCCGTTACGCCGAACAGCTCGAGCGCTGGTTCGCCGTCTTTCCCCGCGAGCAGCTACTCGTTCTGCCGAGCGAGGAGCTGGCGGCCGATCCCGGGCAGGCCTATGGGCGCGTGCTCGAGTTCCTGGAGGCCCCGCCGCACGAGCTCGGTTCGTACCCTCGCGTGTACCAGCAGGAGTACGCAGAAGTGCACCCGGACACCCGGCGGGAGCTCGCGCAGTACTTCGCCGAGCCGAACCGGCAGCTGTACGAGCTGCTGGGCCGCAACTTGGGGTGGCAGGGTCAGTAGCCGCGAATCGTCCCGGCAGTGCCGATCACGATCTGCGGTGAGGCCGCCGGGTCGAGCCAGAGCAGGACGGCGAGGGCCTGCGCCCTCGTCAGGCTCACGCAGCCAAGGGTCGGGCCGCCGCTTGCGCTCACGTGGAGGAAGATCCCGGAGCCTCGGCCGGGCACGATCGGGTGCGTGTTGTAGTCGATCACGGCGAGGTACCGGTACGAGATGGGCGAGCGAGACATGTCCTCGCTGGTGATCCGAAACGGCGGCTTCGTGCCGCAGCGGACGTGGTGAAACCGGTTGTAGTACGGCGAACGAGCGTCCTCGACCCACCAGTCGCCGCAGACGACTCGGTGGTAGCGGTACCGCACACCGGGGTTCGGGCCGACTCCGTACATGACGGACTGGATCCCGAAGGCGCCGGCCGGCGTGGTCTTGTCTCCCTCGCGCTTGTTCTCCGAGACACCGTTTCGTCCGAGGTGGGCCGTCCAGGGGCCGTCGACTCCGACCCAGCACTCGCCTGACTTCCGCCAGAGGCGCAACGACCCGCTGGTCGAACGTCGCGCGGCCGCCACGACGGTGATCAGTTGGGTCGCCGAGCCGGTTGATGCGAGCTGATTTGCCAGGGTCGTCGGGCACGTAGCTGCGCGCGCACCGCTCTGTCCGCCCGCCGTCGCGGCCCACACCAGAACGCAGCCCAGAACTGCGAATCCCCAGCGCATCCCGCGTGGAGAGTACGCTCGCGACCGGGATGAGGACGCTGGTGCTCGCGATCTTTGCAGCTGTTTCGCTGCACGCGCCGCCGTTCAGCCACAGCGTCTCGCGCGTCACCGCGACGCAACTTCCGCATTCGTGGCATGCGGGCTGCCCGGTTTCGCCCAGCCGGCTCAGGCGCGTCCGGCTGACCTACTGGGGCTTCGACGGGCGTGCGCACACCGGCGCGCTGATCGCGAACGAAGACGCCGTCCGGAACCTCGTACAGGTCTTCTCTCGTCTCTATGCGGCCCACTTTCCGGTCAGACGGCTGCGGCCGATCGACGCCTACGGTGGCAACGACGAGCGATCGCTCGAGGCCGACAACACGGCGGCGTTCAACTGCCGCTACGTGATCGGCCCGGGACCACGCCGCTGGTCGGTGCACGCCTACGGCGAGGCGATCGACGTCAACCCGGTCGAGAACCCCTATCTCGAGAGCGGCCGCGTGCATCCCCGCGCCGGGCGCGCTTATCTCGACCGCGGCCGAGAACGCCCGGGCATGGCGTACCGGGGAGGCGTGCTCGTCCGCGCCTTCGCCGCGGTGGGCTGGCAGTGGGGTGGACGCTGGACCGGTTCCCCGGACTACCAACACTTCTCCTCGACCGGAGGCTAGAAAATTTTTAGCCGTCTTTCAGCTCGAATCGGCAAACTGCGGGGATGTCGTCTGGGCGGAAGCGAGCGGTCCTCGCCATCTCGCTCCTCGTCGCGGCGGTCCTGAGTGCTGCCGGCTCGGCCGCAGCGGCCCGGCCCGCGCTGGAGCTTCGTTTGCGCCACGGTCTCGAGGTAAGCACCGGGACGGAGACGAGCTCGAATTGGGCCGGCTACGCCGTCACCCACCGAAAGCCGTTCACGAGCGTCACGGGCAAGTGGGTGCAGCCGACTGCGACCTGCGCCGACCTGTCCTCAACCTATTCGGCTTTCTGGGTCGGCCTGGGCGGTTTCTCTGCGAACTCATTCGCGGTTGAGCAAACCGGCACGCTCGCGAACTGCTCCGACGGCTCCCCTTCGTACACGGCCTGGTACGAGCTCTACCCGAGGCCGCCGGTGATGCTCCGGACCGCAGTCCGCCCGGGCGACACCCTCTCCGCGACGGTTTCGGTGAGCAAGAAGACGGTCGTCATCCGGCTCAAGAACGTTACGACCGGCAAGCTCTTCACCAAGAGACTTCACATGAGCCGGCCCGACGTGGGCTCCGCGGAATGGGTGGCGGAGGCACCGAGCGGATGCGACTACGCGGGCAACTGCTCGACGCTGCCGCTGACGAACTTCGGCACGGTCGCCTTCTCGCACGGCACTGCCACGATCAAGGGGCATAAGGGCCGAATCTCCGACCCCGTCTGGTCGGAGACCACGATCGAGCTGCACGGCGACCTCAACGACCCGAACAACCCTTCGCAGGCCGGTGCCAACGCGATCCCCCGTGCGCTGGGCCCGGACGGAGGCTCGTTCGCGATCGACTGGCAGCAGCTGAGCCCGCCGACGGGCTGAGCCCATGTGCTTCGAGCTCGACTCCCTGCCGCCCGTCCCGCGCATCGCAGGCGCCGCCGTCTCCCACGACGACCTCGAGCTCGAGGCGGCAGACGGAAACCGCTTCGCCGCGTTCGAAGCGACCCCGGACGACCCCAATGGAATCGGTGTCGTCATCCTCCCGGACGTCCGGGGGCTCTACCGCTTCTACGAAGAACTGGCACTTCGCTTTGCCGAGCGCGGTTACCGCGCGCTCGCGATCGACTACTTCGGGAGAACCGCCGGCGTCGCCAAGCGCGGAGACGACTTCGAGTACCCGGAGCATGTCGCCCAGACGACGCCGGAAGACATCCAGGCCGACGTGCACGCGGCCGTCGAGCGTCTTCGGCCGAGCACGCGGGCGATCTTCACCGTTGGCTTCTGCTTCGGCGGCCGCCATTCGTGGCTCGCGGCGGCCGCAGGACACGGCCTAGCCGGGGCCGTCGGCTTCTACGGCGGGCCAGGCGACCGTAACGGCGTGCCGGGACCGATGCAGCGCGCCGCCGAGCTCGAGGCGCCGATCCTCGCTCTTCAGGCAGGCGCCGACCAGAACATCACCGCGGAGATGAACGAGGCGTTCGACCGTGCGCTGACCGAAGCGGGCGTCGAGCACGAGATCGTCACGTACGACGGTGCGCCGCACAGCTTCTTCGACCGCCGCTATGAGGACTTTGCCGACGCGTCTGAGGACGCCTGGCGCCGCGTGCTCGCGTTTCTACACCAGCACGCCCGCTAGCGCGCAACCGGGGCAGCGTTTCCGTCTGACTCGCGATAGCGGTAGACGATTCGACCTCGGGTCAGGTCGTACGGCGACAGTTCGAGCTTGATCCGGTCGCCGATCAGGATCTTGATTCGGTAACGGCGCATCTTCCCGGCCGTGTAGCCGAGGGCCTCATGGCCGTTGTCGAGGGCAATGCGGTACATGCCGCTCTTGTACGACTCGACGACTTCGCCGTCGACTTCGATCTTCTGCTCCTTTTCGGAAATGTCACACCTCCTTTCTGAGAGAGATGCGCGCGGGTGAGAAGCTCACCCGCGCGCGAGAAAACGGGCTTACCCGACGATGCTGACGTTCCGAGCCTGGGGGCCCTTCGGGCCCTCCTCGACCTCGTACTCGACCTTGGCGCCTTCGGTGAGGCTCTTGAAGCCCTCGCCGGCGATCGCGCTGAAGTGCACGAAGACGTCGTCGCCGCCGTCGGCTTGCGAAATGAAGCCGTAGCCCTTCGAGTCGTTGAACCACTTCACGGTTCCGGATGCCATGTATTCCACCTCCCTGCTACTTCACGAACGTGCAGCGGAGGCGTGATCGCACAACCGGTACTCGCTCTTGATGATCTTTGGCGCGAGAACCGTAGCAGCAATTGGCGCGAATTCAGGGCCGCCGGGGCTGCTCGAGACGCGGTTTTGGCGCGAAGTGGTGACACCCGGATCAGGCCGGAACGCCGACGCGAGCCTGCTCGGCCGCGGCCTTCACGCCTTCGGCGATCGTCGGGAAGGTGTGGTGCGCGATCGCCAGCTCGTCCACGGTGACGCCGAGACGCATGGCGACCGAGAATCCCTGGACGACATCGCTGGCGCCCGGCGCGACGACATGCAGCCCCAGCACCCGGCGGCTTGGGCGGTCGAAGACGATCTTGAAGAGCCCGTGCTTTGCGTCGACGAAAGATGCCCGGCGCAGGTACTTGAGCAGGTGCACGACCGTCTCTGCCTCGAAGCCCTCCTCCTCGGCCGCCGTTTGCGTCAAGCCGACACCGGCGAGCTCCGGGTCGGTGAAGATCGCCGTCGGTAGCGTGGAATAGTCGGCCGCCGGCCCTCCTCCGTTCCGGAACATGTCCTCGACCGCGATCCGCGCCTCGTACTGCGCGGCCGGCGTGAACTGAAGCACCCCGTTGACGTCGCCGGCAGCCCAGATTCCGGGGGCGGTCGTGCGCATGCGCTCGTCGACCCTGATCCCGAGCTTCCAGGTCTCGACCCCGGCAACCTCGAGGTTCAGCTCCTCGACGTTGGGCCGGCGACCCGAGGCGAGCAGCAGCCGGTCGAACTCGATCTCCTCGTCCATGCCGCCCTCGCGCGCCTCGAGCGTGGCTGAATACGTTCCGTCGTGCGCAGCGACCCTCCCGATCACGCTGCCACGGATGATTCGAATCCCCTCGTCCTCGAGTGCCTCCCGGAGCTCCATGGCGGCGTGCCGGTCGCTATGGGGCGCGATTTCGTCGAGCGGGTCGACGATGGTCACCGTCGAGCCGAACCGTGAGAAGGCCTGCCCGAACTCGAGCCCGACCGCGCCGGCGCCGCAGATGAGCAGCGACTGGGGCAGCTCTTCGAGCTCGAGGGCCGTGACGTGGTCGAGCCAATCGATCTCGTCGATTCCCTCGATCGGCGGCACAGCAGTGCGCGAGCCGGTGGCAATCAGGATCTTGTCGGCTGTCAGCTCGGTGTCCCCGACGCGAATCGTGTGTGCGTCGATGAAGCTCGCTGTGCCTTCGTAGGTGTCGAAACCGGCCGACTGAAGGGCCTCGATCCACTTCGGCTGCGGCTTCTTCAGCATCTCCATGCGGGCCCTGACCTTCGCCAGGTTCGCCGTTGCGAGGCCGACCTCGATCCCAAGCGGGTTCGCCAACGTGTTGATGTCGTGCAGCAGGTCGGCGGCGACGAGGTAGGCCTTCGTCGGTACGCAGGCCACGTTGGGACAGCTGCCTCCCCAAAGCTCGCGCTCGATCAGCGCCACCTTCGCCCCGTACTCCTTCGCGGCCTTGTTGGCGCCGTCGCGCGCGGCTGAACCTGAGCCGATCGCAACCAGATCGTAGTGCCCGTTGTCCATCTCAACCTCCTCGCTCGCTCGCTGCACAGTCGCACGCCGGCGGCGGTCGCCACAAGGCGGTCGTCCTTGGCCATCGTCTCGCGCTCCTCGCGCAGCGTTACAGTCGCGACGTGGACGACGCTGCGGTGATTGCGGCGCTGCGGGCGCGCGATGAGCGGACCTTTGAGCAGCTGATGCGCATGTACAACGCTTCGCTCCTCCGGGTTGCCCTGATCTACGTCGCCAGCCGCGCGGTTGCGGAGGACGTCGTTCAGGAGACCTGGATCGGAGTTCTGAACGGGATCGACCGCTTCGAAGGGCGTTCCTCCCTGAAGACGTGGATCTTCCGGATCCTCACGAACATCGCAAAGACCCGCGGCCAGCGCGAGGGTCGGACGGTGCCGTTCTCGGCGCTCGAACGTCCGGACGCCGTCCCTGAGGCCGCGGTCGAGGCGGACCGCTTCCTGCCGCCCGATCACGAGCGGTGGCCGGGCCACTGGGCCTCGAGGCCCGAGCCCTGGCCGGAGGAGCGACTGCTCGCCGCCGAGACCCGCGCGGTCGTCGAAGATGCGATCGACAGGCTCCCGCCGGCGCAGCGGGCGGTGATCAGCCTGAGGGACATCGAGGGTTGGAGCTCGGACGAGACGCGTAACGCTCTCGGCGTCAGCGAGACAAATCAACGTGTACTTCTCCACCGGGCGCGCTCCAAGGTGCGGCAGGCGTTGGAGGACTACTTCTCGGAGGCCGAGTGAGTGTCAGCGTCGAACAACTGAGTTGCCAGGAGCTTGTCGAGTTGGTGACGAGCTACCTCGAAGGCGCGCTCACTCCGGACGAGCGGGCCAGCTTCGAGCACCACATCGAGACATGCATGGGCTGCCACGAGTACGTTCGGCAGATGCGCACGACGATCGAGCTCACCGGCCGGCTGACCACGTCCGACGTGAGTCCCGAGGCTGAGGCGAAGCTGCTGACGGTCTTCCGCAACTGGAAGTTGCCGCGCTAGGATTCCGCGGCCATGTGGCTCTACTTCATCCCGCTGTACATCGCCGGCGCGATCATCTTCATGTTCGCGCTGTTCGCACTCCTTGGGCGGTTCCGCGGCGGCAGGTATGTCCGGCCGATCATGCAGGGACTGGCGAAGGTCCCCGGCGTTCGGGGGCTGATGATGAAGGCTTCCCGGGCTGCGCTGGCCAAGCAGAACCCGGAAGCCGCAAGCGCGCTCCAGAAGCTCGAACGGGCCGGGGTGGCGAATGACCCGCAGCGTGCCCAGGCTGCGCTCTCGCGTCTCAGCGCCTCGGAGCGGCGCGCCTACCTCGAGGCCGCCGGCCAGGAAGGGGCCCTCCCCGAACCGCAGAACCGCCAGCAGAGGCGGGCCATGGAGAAGCTGCAGAAACAGCGCCGCGGGCGCTAGGGGCAAAAGCGGGCTTAGACGGCCGCACCGGCAAAGCCGGCACGGCCTCCAGACGCCGTCGCAAGCGAGCGCCTAGACGAGAGCGGGCTTAGACGGCGTCGCAAGCGAGCGCCTAGGCATACGGGCGCACCGCGCCGACGTACCGGCGCGCGTACTGGCTGAGGCTCGAGATCCGCACGAAGTCGCCCGTGTGCGGAGCTTGAATGAACAGCCCCCCGCCGATGTACATCCCTTCGTGCCCGGGTATGCCGAATGCGCCCGGATCGAAGAAGACGAGATCGCCTGGTTGCAGCGCCTCCGGCGGCACGGGTGTGCCTTCGTGGATCTGGAGGCCCGTGTAGTGGGAGAGGTGAATCCCGAGCTGCGCGTAGACGTACATGGTCAGGCCAGAGCAGTCGAAGCCGCTGATCGGGCTCGCGCCGCCCCAGCGATACGCCACGCCGAGATACTGCGCTGCGATTGCCACGGCGCGGCCGCCGATTCCGTTCGCCGGAGGAAGTACGCCGCCGAGGAGCGGCTCGGTGACGACGGGCAGCCCGGCGATCGTCGGGGCAGCGCCGAATCCGAGTGATGCCCACGGTCCCGCGGCGGTGACGACGCTGCTCGCGAGCTGCGAGCTGCTTTCGCTCCCTCGCTCACGCAGACCGACGAGCAACTGTGCCCCTTGAGCGACGCCCGGGTAGCCGGCCGCGATGCTCAGACGCAGCCCCACGTAGCCAGTTTTCTGGCCGATCACTGCCTTCTGGCTGACCACCAGATAGCTACCCGTGTCGAGCTGATAGAGCGCGTTCGCGCTCGCATCGCGCAGGAGCCCCTGGACGACGAGGCCTGTGATCTTCGCGCGGCGCCCGTGCCGGATCGTCACGCGGTCGGCGTGGACACGGCCGCCGAGCATCGAAACGTCTTGGAGATCGACGCGGGTGTCGCTTGCCAGCACCTTGCCGATCGACAACACGGAGCCATCGCGTGGATAGTTGAAGGTGCCCTCACGGGCGGCCGCGAGAAGCTTCCCGTCCGCGGTTCGCACCTGGGCCGTGCCGAGGATGTCTGCGGCCGCAGCCGGCGCCGCAACGAGCGCGATCGCGACCGCACATGCGAGGGCGCGCATTGACCGGCACGATAGAGACATGCGTGCAATGTTGCTAGATGCACCGGAGCGCGCTCTGCGAGAGGCCGCGCTGCCGGAACCTCGGCCAGGACCGGGACAACTGCTGGTGCAGGTGAACGTTTGCGGGGTCTGCCGCACCGATCTCCACGTCGTGGACGGGGAGCTGACACAGCCGAAGCTGCCGCTCGTCCTCGGTCATCAGATCGTCGGCACGGTCGTCGGCGAGGACCGGCGGGTCGGGATTCCCTGGCTCGGCTGGACCGATGGCGAGTGCCGCTATTGCCGGTCGGGGCGGGAGAATCTCTGCGACCGCGCGCTGTTCACCGGCTACGACCTCGACGGCGGCTACGCCGAGTACGCGGTTGCCGACGAGCGCTTCTGCTTTGCCTTGCCCGACGACTATCCCGACCTCCACGCGGCCCCGCTCCTCTGCGCCGGGCTGATCGGATATCGGGCGTTGAGCCTGGCCGGCGACGGCGAGCGACTCGGGCTCTATGGCTTCGGCGCCTCCGCGCACATAATCACGCAGGTTGCGCGCCACCAGGGGCGGCGTGTCTTTGCGTTCACGAGGCCCGGCGACGAGGCGGGGCAGGAGTTCGCCCGTGAGCTCGGCGCCGAATGGGCAGGCGGCTCCGACGAGTCGCCTCCTGAGGAGCTAGACGCGGCCATCATCTTTGCGCCGGTTGGCAGCTTGGTGCCGGCGGCGCTTCGGGCGGTCGGAAAAGCGGGAGTCATCGTCTGCGCCGGGATTCACATGAGCGACATCCCGTCCTTCCCCTACGAGCTGCTGTGGGGCGAGCGCGTTCTGCGCTCGGTCGCCAACTTGACGCGGCGGGACGGCGAAGAGTTCCTCGACCTTGCGCCGCGGGTGCCGGTACGCACCGAAATCCAGGTCTTCCCGCTCGAACAGGCGAACGAGGCGCTCGATCACCTTCGGCGCGGC
>Ga0207693_10003021_pt1 | contig 14540 bp, 8 predicted proteins | sample LARL81metaG_FD_184347 | JGI IMG/M metagenome (GOLD analysis project Ga0207693, IMG submission 184347) | Corn, switchgrass and miscanthus rhizosphere microbial communities from Kellogg Biological Station, Michigan, USA - LAR L8-1 metaG... | ecosystem: Host-associated > Plants > Roots >...
GCCAGGCCGTGCACGAGCAACAACCGGCGTCCGCTTCCGGAGTCTTGTCCATCGCCGCTGGCCTTTCAATCAGCACGTACCTATTGCCGGACATTTTGAAAAAGTATCAGTCCGCTAATCCCGGCGTGATGGTGAGCGTCCGATCAGGAAATTCCATGCAGGTATTGAAAATGGTTTTGGATGGAGAAGTGGATCTAGGGCTCGCGCGTTCGCTGCACCATCCGGAAGTCGAAACGCAAAGCTTGCGTGATGATCCGCTTCTTTTCGTGGGACATCCGAGTCTCCCGGCCACCCGCAAACGGAGACTGAAACTCCAAGAAGTGGAATCCTTGCCGCTGATTTTTTACGACCGCGGCTCGAGTGACTGGACGTTAACCAACGGTCTCTTTCGGCGCGCCGGTCTTCTCCCGAATGTAGTTCTGGAAGTGGAAGGGATTGAAACCTGTAAGCGAATGGTCCTGCGCCGGCTGGGTTTGGCGTTTCTGCCGCAATTGGCCGTGACCGGCGAACTGAGGAGCACAAGACTGCGCGCCATTCAGATCACGGATGCGGAGCCGCTGCACCGGAGTCTGGACATGATCCGGTCAAGGCATAAGGCACTCGGCGGGGCCGCGCAGCGCTTTCTTAACCTCCTGCAGTCGACAACGGATAGCGAGAGCGTCTCGAAGACGTAGGCTGGCGGCACGCGTGATCGGGTTCCTCCATGGAACTCACACGATACTCAGAGAAGCGAGCGACGAGGTCCTGGCGCGAGTGGCTGAGAACGCGGAAATGCCATGCGGTTCCTCTCCGGAAAGCAGCGGTTATCCGCGGGCGCCTCCATGCTTTTCATTCTGTTTACGTGTGTTATGATCGCAGACGCCGCCGACCTGACCGCGGTCCCGCCCTCCGGAGGCCATCATGAATCGCACCCTTCGCTACGTCTTGATTGGAGTTGGTGTCCTGATCGTATTGCTGATCGTCGCGCCATTCCTGATTCCGGTAAACCAATTCCGAGGCACCATCGAACAAAGGGCGTCGGCCGCACTTGGACGCCGGGTCCAGGTTGGTAACTTGAGTTTGTCTCTTCTTCATGGCGGTCTCGCGGCCGAGAACCTGTCGATTGGCGACGATCCCAAATTCAGCGCTTCGCCGTTTCTAACGGCAAAGTCTGTCGGCGTCGGCGTCGAGGTGATGCCACTAATTTTTTCGAGGGAGCTGAATGTAACCAGCGTTGTAATCCAAGACCCGCAGGTGACGCTGCTGAAAAACGCGGCAGGTGACTGGAACTATTCCACGCTGGGAGCTTCAACTGCCAAGGCTGCGAAGACACAGGCTCCTGCAGCAGGAGGCGCTGTGCCTTCGCCAACTTCAACGCCGAACGCATCCAGTTCGACACCAGACGTATCAGTGAAAAAACTCGAGCTATCGAACGGAAAGATCATTGTCGGGACGACGAATTCACAACAGCGCACAACGTACGACAAGGTGAACGTCACGGCATCTGACGTTTCGCTGGATTCCAAATTCCCGATCAAGGTTTCGGCCGATCTTCCGGGAGGCGGCAGCTTGAAGCTTGAAGGAACTGCCGGGCCCGTGGACAAGACCGATTCAGCCCTCACGCCGGTTGACGCCAAACTCCACATCGAATCGCTTAACCTTGCTACGACCGGGATACTCGATCCGTCGTTAGGCCTGGGCGGAATCGTTGATGTGGACACCACGCTTGCCAATCAAGGCGGCTTCGCGCAAACCAACGGTACCGTTAAATTGGCGAAAGCGCTGTTCGTACAGGGTGGCAGTCCAGCCAGAGTGCCGATGAACGTGGCCTACAGCACCAAGTACGATCTGCGAAAAAATTCCGGCGTATTGAATCCATCCACGGTAAAGATTGGCAGCGCAACGGCGCATCTGAACGGTACCTATGCGACACAGGGTGAAGCGACGGTCGTCGATCTCAAGCTGACCGGCGAAGGAATGCCCGCGAAGGATTTGGAGGCATTTCTGCCGGCGATTGGTGTCAACCTGCCAAAGGGTGCGTCGCTCAGTGCGGGAACGTTGAGCACAAACCTGAACATAAAAGGTCCGACGAATAGGCTGGTCACAGACGGCAACATCGGTCTCTACAACGGCAAGCTTTCCGGATTCGATCTGGGCTCAAAAATGTCCGCCGTTTCCGCGCTCACGGGTCTGAAAACCGGCAAAGATCTCGACATCGAAAAAATGACTACCAACGTGCATATGGCGCCGAACGGGCTGCGAGCGGAAAATTTTGTCGCTGTGGTTCCCAGCGTAGGAAATTTGACGGGTGCGGGTACGCTGGATTCCAGAAACAATCTGGACTTCAAGATGGCCGCTACAGTCACGGGCGCCGCGATCGGCGCGCTAGGTTCGGGTGGAGCGGGTGCCGGAAGCGTGCTCGGCGCGCTCGGTGGAGGTAAAGGGGGTAACTGTAAAGGCGGCGGCACCACCATTCCCTTTATCATTCAGGGAACTGCCTCCGACCCCAAATTCGTTCCAGATGTCAGCGGAGTCGCGGCCAATATGTTGAAGTCGCAGCTTGGCTGCGCAGGCGGTTCAGTTCCTAACAGCGGAAACGCTGGTTCGCAAAATCCTGCCGATGCCATCAATTCTCTTAGTGGGCTCTTCGGCAAGAAGAAAAAACCCTAGGATGTTTCATTATCGAACTTCTTACTCTCGACTATTTCGGGATGGTGAGTGAGTTTGAAATTCGGTCACCCATACCGACTTGAAAGCTCCGGCCGAAGCAGGCCATTCATCTGGGATAAGTTGCTTATGGAAAGATCCCGCACGGGACCGAGACTAATCATTGTGTGCGGATTGCCGGGTTCGGGTAAGACCACCCTTGCCAAGGAGCTTGAAGGCAGCCTCCGCGCGATTCGTTTTTCTCCCGACGAGTGGATGGATGCTCTTTCACTAGACGTCTACGATGAGGAAAGGCGCGGGAAAATCGAGGCGCTGCAGTGGAACTTCGGTCAGAAACTCCTTGCGCTCGGTCTCACAGTAATCATCGAATGGGGTACCTGGGGAAGGTCCGAGCGGGATACCTTGCGGCTCGGGGCTCGAGCCCTTGGCGCTGCGGTTGAATTACATTACCTCGCTGCGTCTGCGGATGTCCTCTTCGATAGGATTCAACGCCGGCGCCTGGAGAATCCGCCGATAGAACGAGATGCGCTAACCCGATGGTTTGAGATGTTCCAAGTACCGACACCCGAAGAGATGGCACTCTTCGACAAGCCTCTGATTGCAGATCTTCCTTCCGGTTCAAACTGACCACGCCTGTTTCGGCGCTTGCTTGACGGGTATGAAACTTCACAGTAGCCTCATGCGTCCATTCGACTGACGGCGGCTGGTGGATTCTGCTTCGTTCTCCCAAAAGGAGTTTTCATGCGCTCTGCGCTAGAACGCACTGGTTTCTCTTCGCTCATCGGGTTAATCGCAAGTGCATCGCTTCTGGTCGCAACTCCTTCCTGTTTCGCGCAGGGCGGTGAGCCGCAATACTTCGCCATTCGCGGCGCACGGGTTGTGCCGGTCTCTGCTCCTCCCATGGAGGATGCGACCATCGTCGTCGCGCGCGGCGTGATTGTTGCCGTGGCGAAGGACGCCACCATTCCCGCTGACGCATGGGTCGTAGAAGGCAAGGGCCTTACTGTTTATCCCGGTTTGCTTGACGCCCTTACCGACGTGGGGCTTCCGCCTCCGCCCCCACCTCCTGCAGGCGAAGGAACTCCGCGGCGAATTGGTGAGGCTCCGCGTGGCCCCGAAGACCGCCCTAACAGCACTCCGTGGCGCAGCAGTGCCGACGAGCTCAGCCTTTCCGACAAACGCATCGAAACGTGGCGCAGCGCCGGATTCACGACAGTGGTGTCCGCCCCCAAACCAGGTTTTTTCCCAGGACAGGCAACGGTTCTCGATCTGGCCGGAGAACGCCCGGGCGATCTTGTCGTCAAATCACCCGTGGCAATTCCCGTTTCGATTCGCCCGATCAGCGGGTTTGGCAGCGGATTCCCTGACTCTTTGATGGGCGTTCTGGGCTATGAACACCAGGTGTGGCTCGATACCGAATGGCTCACGAAAGCGGAAGCCGCGTACGAGAAAAATCCTAAGGGCACCGCGCGCCCGCGGTACGACCGAACATCCGCAGCGCTCGCCGACGCGTTGGAAGATCACGCGCTGGTGTTGCTCTCTGGCAATACCGCTGTCGATATTCGCCGCGCACTCGAGCTCACAGATCGCTGGAAAGTGAATGCCGCGATTTATGGCGGGCAAGCCGGCTACGAAGTAGCTCCTGAAATCGGCGCGAAGAAAGTCGCCGTGCTCGTCGATCTCAAGTGGCCCGAAAAGGAAAAGGACAGCGATCCCGAAGATCTCGGCTCCTTGCGCACTCTGCGTTTCAGAGACCGCGCGCCATCCACACCCGTGGCTTTTGCAAAGGCTGGCGTCAAGTTCGCGTTCTACTCGGGCGCCATCACGAATCCCAAGGACATTCTCAAGGCCGTCAAGAAATCGATCGACGCTGGACTGGCCCCCGATGCCGCGCTGCGCTCGCTCACCCTTTCACCTGCGGAAATCTATGGGGTTTCTGATCGCCTCGGCTCCATCGAAAAAGGGAAAATTGCAAACCTGGTGATAACCGACGGCGACCTCTTCAATGAAAAAACAAAAATAAAATATGTTTTTGTGGATGGCCGCCGCTTCGAAATTCGTGAGGTTGAACGTCCCAAGGATCCGCCGAAAGGCGACATCACCGGAAAATGGAGACTTTCCTACACCAGCCCTGAAGGACCGGAAGAGTCCACGGCCGATCTCACGATGTCGTCTGACGGCACAATCAGCGGAACGCTCACCAGCAAACGCGGAACCGCGACGATTCTCAGCGGCTATCTCAGCACCGACAAATTCAATTTCATCATTAACATTCCCATCGGCCCATCCTTTGCGGATGTCACTTTCAACGGCACGTTTGACGGCACTTCTCTGAAAGGCAGCATTAGCGTGCAAGGTTTCTCCATCGATTTCACCGGAACCAAGCCGACAAACAATTCTTCGCTCGCCGAACTTGGCGGTTCTTACTACGAAGCAGGCGCCCGATGAGCCACGGAAATTCGAAGTGCGCTCGCTTTTCCGTGGTTTTCGGCGCTTTGCTTTTCTCGTCCGTATTTTCGATCGCCGCGCCTCCCGAAGGCGGCCCTGTAATCCTGATTCAGAATGCCACCATCCTCACGGTTACTCATGGCACGCTTGAGCATGGATCCATCCTCATCAAGGATGGCAAAATTGCCGAGGTTGGCCCTGCCATCAAAATTCCCAAAGACGCGAAGGTTATCGATGCCGCGGGCCAATTTGTGATGCCGGGCATTGTTGATTGCCATTCGCACATAGCAGTCGAAGGCGGAATCAACGAAGGAAGCATTTCCGTTTCCTCGATTGCCAACATTGCGGAAGTTCTTGATTCTGATGACGTCAACATTTATCGCGACCTTGCCGGTGGCGTAACCACGGCCAACATTCTTCACGGCAGCGCGAACGCAATCGGCGGCCAGACCATCGTGATCAAATTGCGTTGGGGCCAGCCCGCTTCAAAATTGCCGTTCGAAGGCGCCCTTCCTGGAATTAAGTTTGCCCTCGGCGAAAATCCCAAACGTTCGAATTTCAGCCTTCCCGGTCAGCCCAAGCGTTACCCTTCGACGCGTATGGGCGTCGAAGAAACAATTCGCGGCGCCTTCACAGAAGCGCGCGACTACAAAAACTACTGGGACGTTTACAACAAGCGCATAGCGGCTGGCGAAAAGAATCTAATTCCGCCGCGCCGTGACCTTCGTCTGGAACCGCTCGTCGAAGTTCTGGAAGGCAAGCGTTATGTGCATGCTCACTGCTATCGCGAAGACGAGATTCTGATGCTTCTGCGCGTGGCAAAGGAGTTCGGCTTCAGGGTCCGAACGTTCCAGCACGTTCTAGAAGGCTACAAGGTAGCCGACGAGCTCGCAGCCGCCGCTGTGGGTGCGTCGACCTTCTCTGATTGGTGGGCTTACAAGGTCGAAGCCTATGAAGCTATTCCCTACAACGCGGCAGTGATGACCAGGCGGGGCGTTGTCGTCTCCATTAATTCCGATGACGCTGAAGAAGCCACGCACCTCAATCAGGAAGCCGCAAAGACCATGAAGTACGGCGGCCTGACACATGATGAAGCTCTCAGGCTGGTAACGCTGAATGCCGCAATCCAACTGGGCATCGACAAGCGTGTTGGCTCGATCGATGTTGGCAAGGACGCCGACCTTGTGATTTACAACCATGATCCCTTGAGCGCATACGCCGTTGCTCAAAAAACAATCGTAGATGGGCGCGTACTCTTCGATCGCGACAAAGACATCGCCGAGCGTGCCGCACTCGAAAAGGAAAAGAAGGACCTCATCGAGAAACAAAAGAAAGCTGCTGAGAAAAAGCCTGACGAAAAGAAACCGGACGAGAAGAAACCAGAGACCAAAAAGCCAGATGACAGGCCGAAGCCACCTGCAGATGCGGCTAGCCGCGACGGCGGATTTCCCGCTGGCGGTGCACAGTGAAAAGCGCCTCAGTCGGGAGAGGTTCGACGTCGCGAAAGTTTGCTGGTCTCGTTGCCGTCATGTCCTTTGTGTGTGCAGCCCCACGGTGCGTTGCACAGCAGACGGTTTCGGTTTTCGCGATCACGCACGCGAGGATTGTCACACTCGCAGGTGCGCCTATCGAAGACGGCACTTTGGTAATCAGGGATGGCAAGATCGCCGCCGTCGGGACCAGCGTCGAAGTTCCCGCAGGCGCCCAGGTCATCGATGGCAAAGGTCTCCAGGTTTATCCAGGGTTGTTTGACGCGGTCACACAAATGGGACTCAGCGAAATCGGCGCCGTCGGCGCCACCGTCGATTCCTCTGAAACCGGTGCTTTCAATCCTGATGTGGTCGCAGCAACCGCTGTATTGCCTTCGAGTGAGCACATTCTCGTTACCCGCGCCTCTGGCATCACGGAAGTCCTCGCTGTACCCGGCAGTGGCGGATTCGATTTCGCTGGAGCGCGAAGCGTAATTGGTGGGCAAGCTTCGGCCTTCAATCTTGCCGGATGGGCCATGGACGAAATGCAGATCAAGCGCAGCGTCGCCATGGTCTTGAATTGGCCGCAGATCGAAACGCGCACCTTCGATTTCGCGACTCTTTCGCGAAAAGAAAAACCGTATCCGGATGCCAAGCAGGAATATGACAGACAGGTTAACGAACTCACGGAATGGATTGACCGTGCCCGTCACTATGCCCAGGCCATCGGACATGCTGGCCCCTCCGATTTCGAACGCGACGTGAAGCTGGAAGCGCTCGCGCCCGTCGTTCGTGGTCAGCTGCCTCTGCTGGTGTTTGCCGATCGCGTACGCGAAATTAGGAATGCGGTAGAGTTCTGCGATAAGCAAAAACTGAAAATGATTCTCGCGGGAGGCCAGGAGGCCTACAAAGTAAAGGATCTGCTCCGCTCAAAAAATGTCCCCGTCATTTTGCGTCCCATGCTCTCGCTTCCCGTTGAGGAAGACGATCCCTACGATCGGCTTCTCAGCCAGCCTGCCGAGCTGTCGCAGTCCGGCATAAAATTTGCCATCGGCAGTTTTGACAATGCTTTTGCGCGGCGCCTGGGGCAGAATGCGGCGAATGCCGTGGCCCACGGTTTGCCATACGATGAAGCCCTGAAGGCTGTCACGCTTTATCCCGCGCAGATTTTCGGCCTAGCCGATCAGGTAGGCACACTTGAAACCGGAAAGATCGCCAACGTCATCATTACCGACGGCGATCCGCTGGAGCTGACCAGCGGCGTCAAGTATCTGTTCATCAAGGGACAGCTGACGTCCATGGATAACAAGCAAAAGCGGCTGTACGAAAAGTATTCGAATCGTCCCAAGCCCTAAGGCAGAGCGCCGGTTCGGTTTTCGGCTGAAAATTAACTCGCGATGTCTTGCAACTTTTCCAGGTGATCTGCGTTTCTTCTTCTAAGTAATCATGCGCATGCGTTCACTCGTTCGGATGTTTCTGCTGGTCCTTTGCCTGGGCGGCGCTTTGCCGGCGCTTGCTCAGGACGCCGGCAAAATTATCGACCAATACGTGAAGGTTTCGGGCGGCAGTGGGAAGCTTTCCAAGCTCCAGACCTTAAGCCTCGAAGGCTCGTTGACGCGCGCGTCAGACGGAAAGACCGGGACCTTTACGCTCCATTCGAAAGCTCCAAACCGTTATTACATGGAACTTATTGCGGCCGGGCAGCCCGAGATTCTGGCTTACAACGGCAAATCCGCCTGGCGTCTTTCGGCTAACGGCGAGGCCGTGACCTTGCTTGGCCAGGACGCTCTGCAACTCGAAGCCGCCTCCACGCTCGCTGCCTCACACCTGCTTGGTCTGAAGAAAAGCAAGATCGGCGCGGCGTACGTTGGTCCCGCGAACGTTTCGTCCCGCGACGCAGTTGAAATCGAACTGACCACGGCGACTGGCGTTAAGCGCCAGCTCTATTTCGATGTCTCGTCGCATTTGCTCCTCAAGGAGTCGGGCGCCCTGGGAGGCGTCCAGCAGGAAACAATTTACGACGATTATCGACCTGAGAACGGCATCCAAGTTGCCCGAAGACTCGAATTCCACCGGGGAAATGAGACCTACAACATCGTCATCAATCGCGTCGCAGCGAACCAGACCATCGGCGAACGCGTGTTTGATTTTCCCAGAAAATCGCAGGTCCAGCTTCCTGATCTGAAAAAGCTCTTCGCGGAAATCGACGCGAATCAGAAAGCAACCGACAAGATCAAGGAGACCTACACTGGCCGCCGCGCCAGCGAAGAAACCGAATTCGACGGCTCCGGGAAAGTTACGAAAGTCCAGCGTGAGGAATTCACCTTCTTCTATCTCAATGGCGAGGAAATCTCGACGCTTGTCGGAAAAGATGGCAAGCCGCTCAGCGAAACGGAACAAGCCAAACATAACGATCAGACAAAAAAGCGCATTGAGGAAGTCCAGAAGAAGCAGACCAAGAAAGACGAAAAAGAAGAAAAGGCGCGCGAGCAAGGCAAACAAGAAAAAGAGGACAAGGACGAGCCTGGTATTGAAGTGTTTCTTCGCGCCTGCCAGTTCGTCAATCCCCGCCACGAACGTTTTCGCGGCCAGGACGTGCTCGTCTTTGATTTCGAGGGCAATCCGGAATACAAGCCCCGAAAAATGGCCGAGCGCGTCGTGCAACAGTTAGCCGGGGTGGTGTGGGTCGATGAAAAGATGCACGAGGTTGCGCGTCTTGAAGCTTACTTTGTGAAGGATGTCAAATTTGGCGGCGGCCTGCTGGCAAACCTGCAGAAGGGAACCAGCTTCATTTTCGAGCAGGCCTTTGTGAACAACGAAGTATGGCTTCCCACTTATGAAGAAGCTCACGTCGGCGCCCGCTTTCTCTTGGTGAAGGGAATCAAAGTAAACGAAGTCACGCGCTACTCGGACTATCGGCGCTTCCACGTCGAAACGCTTTCTACGGTAGCCAAACCAAAAGAAACAGCCGATCCTCCAGACAAACAGCGTAACTAAGGATTTACGAAGTGCGTTGTCTTGATTGTCTGCGCACTTACGGGAACGGGAATGCAATCCAAGGGACGCGCCAGGTGAGATTTAATCGCTATTTTGAGACAGACGCGCTCGCGTCCAGTACTTCGCGAACCTTCTGTGCCAGTGCTACCGGTGTGAATGGCTTTTGCAAGAAAGCCAGACCTGGTTCCAACACGCCTCCGCTGGCGATCACATTGTCCGTGTAGCCGGACATGTACAACACGCGGAGGTGCGGATACTTTGCCGTTAGCTTGCGAACCAGGTCGCGGCCGCTCATCGACGGCATCACCACGTCCGTCAGAACCAACTGAATGGCGACACCCGATTGAGCGACAATCTCCGCATGCCCCGGGTCGTCAGTCACGATCACTTTGTATCCGTAAGAAGTCAGCACGGTTTCGGTGAGATCACGAACCGCTTCATCGTCTTCCACAAGTAGAATCGTCTCGGTTCCTTTTTGTGCCGGGCTCTTCAATCGGATCGCTTCAGCTGGTTCAGCGTGCTCATCCACTCGGGGCATATAGACCTTGAAAGTTGTGCCCTGTTCCGGCTCGCTGTACACCCAAATGTAGCCGCCGCTTTGTTTCACGATTCCGTAGCTGGTGGCTAATCCCAATCCGGTTCCGCGGCTTCCGCCCTTGGTGGTAAAAAACGGTTCAAATATATGCGCAACCGTTTCAGGACTCATTCCAACGCCAGTGTCGGAGACCGCGAACATCACGTAGCGTCCGGGCTTCACGCTCACATGTTCGCTTGCATAACCGTGATCAAGCTCCACGTTGCAGGTTTCGATGATCAGTTTTCCGCCGTGCGGCATGGCATCGCGCGCGTTTACCACCAGGTTCATCAAAACCTGCTCAACCTGAGAGGGGTCAGCCTTGATGGTGCCAATGTCCGTACCCAGTTCCGTCTCTATACGTATGTCTTCGCCCATTAGCCGGCGCAAAAGCTGTTCCAAGCCGCGCACTACGCTGTTCAGATCCAGGTTTTTTGGCTGTAAGACTTGTTTGCGGCTGAACGCCAGCAATTGCCTGACGAGCGCCGCCGCTCGTTCGCTCGCGTCTTCGATTCGCTCGATATCGTTTCTGAGAGCAGATTGCCTTTCCGTTCGTTGGCGTGCGAGTTCCGTATAACCCTTGATGATCGTCAGAAGATTGTTGAAGTCGTGCGCGATTCCTCCCGCCAATCTTCCCACGGCCTCCATCCGGCGGGCTTGCTGCGACTGCATTTCCATCAGCTTTCGTTCGCTGATGTCCACCATGAACCCTTCCATCACCGGGTGATTTTCGCTGCCCTTGGTAATTGTCGCCGTATCGCTGATCCAAACCGTGCGTCCGTCCTTTCGCGTAAGGCGATACTCCGCCTGGAAAGATTTACCACCCAGTCCGGCCATTTCGGCCTCGTTCACAGCAGGATGATCGTCAGGATGTACAAACTGCAGCCAGTTTTCCGAAGTCTCCAGCCACTCTTCCGGCGTATAGCCCAGAATCGTTTCAATCTGAGGACTGACGTAATACCAGCGTCCGTTCACTCCGGGTTCGGCGATGTAGCTGATCGCCGCTACCTGTTCCACAATCATTCGATACTTGATTTCTGCCTCGGTGCGCGCGTGTTCCGCCTTCCGGCGTTCCGTCAAGTCGCGGCTCAACAGCACCACCCCGCCCTCGGGCAATGCCGTGACCGCCAGTTCGATCGGGACGCTAACGCCGGGCTCCCGCGGAACATTCACGACGCCGTACCACTGGCCGTCCTTGCTCAGTGCCGCTCTAATTTCGTACGGTGGCGCTCCCTGCATATCTCGCGCGGACACAGTTTTCCATCGGCTGCCAATCATTACTTCTCGGCTGCTGTTGCCCAACATCTGGGCATAGCCCGCGTTAACGTAGGTGTACTTTCCCTCCGCATTTACAATCGCCATGCCGTCCACAGCAGAGTCCAGAGCCCGCGCCTGCTGCCGCACCAACTCTGCATTGCGTGACTGGCGGTAGTCGCTGATAGCCATGCGCGCGACATAACAAAGCACTGAAAGGGCCAGAAGGGAATATCGAAGTGTCGACCATGACGGTCCCAGGTCCGTCGAAAGCAGAAAAATCAGAACGGGAGCGACGCCGAACAGCGCGTTCGTCAGAATCGTTTCTCCAAGGGTTTTTGTTCGCAGCGCGGCCCCGGGTTGCTGTTCCTGTCCGGGCTTCCAGGTAGCTGCCCAAAACGCTCCCCACAAAAGAGGTGTGGTCCACGCCAAATCCAACAGCGTTCCCTTCGGTGTTTCCTTGAGGGCCTGCGCATAATTTGCGAGTCCGGAGCATACTGCGTAAACTGCAAGGTAAGCGGCCAGGCCGCCATATAATTTTCTGGATTCTTTCGAGGGCGTCAGGAACATTCTCAACAGCGCAAGGAAGAACAGCGCTGTCACCTCGGCTGTCGCGATCGTATATTCCCGGACGAGTGCGGCGTGGGTGTCCAGCATGAGCGAAGGGATGTAGTAAAGTCCTACGAAAATGAACAGAAAGACGAGACCGATTTGAACGGCGTCCAGAACGAATCCGAGATCGAGTTCGGTGAATTCCTGATCCTGATCCAGGAACAGCACAATCGCAAAAAACGCTTCCTGTGTGTCGAAAAGAAATCTCACAAAGGAGAGTTCCGGAGGCTCGCGGTGAAGAACTACTTCGTAGTATGTCCAACCCACATTCGCGAGGCCCCAGATTCCGATTCCCGCTCCGACCAGCAGCCAGAAGGAGCGACTGAATCCGCTTCCGCGACGCGATGCGCCAATACACATCCCCAAGGCGATAAAACTCGAAATGATTTGAAGTGAATTTCCAAGCACAGAACCAGCGTAAGACTTCCCAAGGGTGACGACCTCGACGATGTGTAGTACTACGATCGCCAAGGCCAGGATGGACAGTTTGCGTGGCATTTGCGGCGCCTTCCGCGCGTTTAGCGGAATGCGTTGACCTGACACACTAGTCTATTGGAGTTCCATAGCCACGCGCACGGGCCCAATTCTTCGATGTTCCAATCAGGCATCTCTTTCTTGCGAAGAACGATCTGCGGTCACTGGCGCAGCTCGCGTCCTTGCTCTCCCCCGGATTAGCGTCCCTCGAATGGGTATCGGTCTTGTACCTGGACAGCGCCAGCGACGCTGCGGCGCAACGCGATGGTGTCCAATACCTGCCGTTTGCCGAAGCGCTTTAGCACGGCCATTTGCGTAGTCAACATGTCTCCCTCGTGAACCGCGGCGAGCGCCCGCTTGGCTTCGTGCTCCAGGCGTTCCATCGCGTCGCTGATAAAAACGCGCGCCGCGTCAATCATGGTCTTGACGGCGGCTTCGCCTTTCGACGCAGCGGCTTTCTGCGCGCGGAGCAGGCACGACTCCATTGCGTAGACTTCCATCACGACATTTGCCAGAGCGGCAACCAATTCTTGTTCATCGGCGAGTTTTTCGCGGAACTTCTGCACTGCGCCGCCGGCAGCCTGCAAAAACATTTTCTTGGCGTTTGCAACCACGCGCGTTTCTTCAGCGAGCACGCCGTCGGTTGTTTCCTCGAACGATGGGCCGGCAAGAATTTCGTCCGCAAGTTTCATTGCCGCGGGGATCAGGGCCAACTGGCCGCCCATCGCGCGCTTCATCAGCATTTGCACGATCAGCATGCGGTTGATTTCGTTGGTGCCTTCAAAAATACGGTTAATTCGCGAATCGCGATACGCGCGACAGACCGGATATTCCTCGTGGAAGCCGTAACCGCCAAAAATCTGCACGCCCTCGTCCACGACATAATCCAGCATCTCGCTGCCATAAACTTTCGCAATCGAACTCTCGATCGCATACTCCTCAAGAACTTTCATCGAGTGGGCAACCTTGTCGCCCGCCGCCGCGGACATCATGGCTTCAATGTTGCCGGCGCTGCGGTAAACCATCGATTCCACGGCAAAAATCTGAATAGCCATCTCCGCCAGTTTTTCTTTCATCAAACCAAAATCGCCAATCTGCTTGCCGAACGCCTTGCGTTCCTTGGTGTATTTGGAAGCCGTCATCAGCACGTGTTTGGAGCCGCCCACGCAGCTTGCTCCGAGCGTGAAGCGCCCGGCATTAAGAATGTTGAACGCGACGATGTGGCCGCGCCCGATTTCGTGTAAAAGATTTTCTTTGGGTACTTTGCAATTCTCAAGAAACACAGGAGTCGTCGAGCTTCCGAGAATCCCCATCTTGTGCTCTTCGTTTCCCGGCTTGCATCCAGGGTAGGTCCGCTCAATGATGAAAGCGGAAAACTTCTCGCCGTCGATTTTTGCGAACACGATGTAAAGATCCGCGAAACCTCCGTTGGTGATCCACATCTTTTGCCCGTTCAGTACGTAGTGCGTGCCTTCACTGTTCAGTTCCGCGCGAGTAAGCGAATTCTGCGCGTCGGAGCCGGCTTGCGGCTCGCTCAAGCAATAAGCGCCGATCAGTTCTCCGGTGGCGAGTTTCGGGAGATATTTTTTCTTTTGTTCCTCAGTGCCGAAATAGACGATTGGCAGCGTGCCGATTCCCGCGTGCGCCCCATGGGTGACCGCAAACCCTCCGTAAATGGAAAGTTTTTCGGTGAGCACGGTGGTTGCAATTTTGTCGAGACCCGCGCCGCCATACGCTTCGGGAACTCCTCCACCCATCAAGCCAAGCTCACCGCCCTTCTTTACGAGCTGCGCCATCAGACCGGGCTTTTTGTTTTCCAAATCCTTTGCGAGCGGGAGAACTTCCTTCAAAACAAACTCTTCGGCGGTCTGCCCGATCAGCTTTTGATCGTCGGTTAAATCAGCGGGGGTGAACACGTCTTCCGGAGCAGGGGATTCAAGCAGGAAGCTGCCACCTTTTGCGGCAGTTTTCGTAATGACGCTGGTTACCATGAGATGCCTCCGGGAAGATGGCGCGAAGTGAAAACGAAGAAACCTGAACAAGCGAATCAGTGTTACGACCGGATT
>Ga0207693_10003023_pt1 | contig 14537 bp, 14 predicted proteins | sample LARL81metaG_FD_184347 | JGI IMG/M metagenome (GOLD analysis project Ga0207693, IMG submission 184347) | Corn, switchgrass and miscanthus rhizosphere microbial communities from Kellogg Biological Station, Michigan, USA - LAR L8-1 metaG... | ecosystem: Host-associated > Plants > Roots >...
CAGTTCGGATGTGGTGTTGCCGGTACCCAGCTCGCCGAAGGTGTTGTCGCCCCAGCACCACAGCGTCCCGTTGGTGCGGGTCGCGCAGGCGGTGGCCGCTACCTGGGCGGACACGGTGGCCCAGCTGGCAGCTGTGCCCACCTGGACTGGCGAGTGCTGATCGGTGTAGTTACCCAGGCCGAGCTGGCCATAGAGATTGCTTCCCCAGCACCACAATGTCCTGTCGGTGCGCGTCGCGCAGGCGCTGCTGTAGCCCACTGAGACGCTGGCCCAGTTCGTCGCGGTTCCGGCTTGGACCGGGGACAGGTGCACGGTCGTGTCGCCGGTACCCAGCTGGCCGACGTAGTTCTGGCCCTGGCAGTGTCCGCGCAGGCCAGGGCGGACGCCCAGGGCTGCAGCTGCGCCCGGACCTCGCAGGCGCCGGGGTGCTCGACTTGACAGCACCAAGCCACTGATCAGAACCTGACGTTCTGAACCTCGCGATAGACAAATGTCTACTCGGTTGATAGACATTCCTATTCGGCGTTCTGTAGCATACGCTAAATTAATTGTAGGTCACGCGTTAGGTTGCAAGGGGTTTCGACTGGCTTAAAGGCTGACTGGCCGACGTCTGCCTTCGTGCGCTGATCTATCGATGCAGCAACGAACGATCTCTCTGAATCGTCATTCATAGAAGTAATATGCTTCGTACGGTGCTGGTCAGCACTGGCGTGTCACGTGTGAACAGGCTGGTGTTTCCATACACTTCGCCGGCTTGAACTGCATACACTGTCGGCTTGAAGTGCATACACTAGTGCGCCGGAGATCAAGTGAGAGGACGCGCGCGGCCGTGGCTCAGAAGATACAGACCCTGTTCATCGACGACCTCGACGGCAGCGCCGCCGAGGGCACCGTCCGCTTCGGGCTGGACGGTGCGGAGTACGAGATCGACCTGAACGCCAAGCACGCCAAGGAATTGCGCGATGCGCTCGCCCGCTACGTAGGCGCCGCCCGCCGTCCTGGTGGCACGACCAAGCGGCCCGCAGCACGTGGCAGCCGCAGGGGATCGGCGAACGGCGTGAACACCACCGAGGTCCGCGAGTGGGCCAAGTCCCAGGGCATTGAGGTGAAGGACCGTGGCCGGATCCCCGCCGAGCTGGTAGTCAAGTTCAAGGCTGCCGTCGGCGAATAGGACCTGCAGTGACCGTCAGCAGAGTCGGCCACCTGATAAAGCAAATAAGTCCGTCTCCGGAGCACCCGCGAGCTCATGCTCTGGAGCCTGGTCTAGATATGCAATCCGTGCCTCTGGCGTGCTCAAGGCCAGCGATCCCGCCAGCCACGCACGATCACCTCGGCCAACAGGTTCCTTTGTGTCAAAAGGCCGAGCCAGCGGCCGGGCAGCGGTTCCGGCCGGGTCGCTGTCATATGGATAAGCTCCCCACGCCCGCGCCTCGGCCAAATTCGGGTGGCACCAGAACGCGTCCATGACCTGATGCACGAGCGGCCGCACGTCATCGCCGGGCAGCCCGGGGTCCATCTCGAGCGCCGCGCAGAACGCGTACAACGTCAGCCGGTACAGCCGAAGCCCCCACGCCTCAGCCGCATCGTTCCCAGGCGACAGCAGCACCGGCTCGATCCGCCCGTCTGCGTCCCGCCGGTATCCAGAAACGATCCCGTGGTCCCCCATGCAGAACGTCTCCATGACGAACGGGGCGTCAGGAACCCGCCATCCCAGCCCACGACCAGTCGCGGTGTTGTAGACGTACGATCCCACCCGTTCGGGATCAGTCCACCCCGTCGTCGGCCGCGGCTCGTGCCCCCAGAACAAGATGTGCGGCCGGGCCATGTCAGCCGCCTCGCACACGCTGATCAGTGAGGCAGCCATCCGCCCGGTCCACCCGATGTCGACCAGCCCGGTGTCTGCCTCGGCGAGATGATGCTGCGACGCGTAGTCCAGCACCAGCCCGCGCATCGCGGCGATCCGTGCTTCGACGGCACGGGTCACTTCCGGCAGGTCCACGAACCGGAGCAGAGCCTGTGCCTGCCCCGGCTGGTCGGCTCGCACCTCGGGATCCAGGGACACGCCGCACACCAGCATCGCCGACCGGTACTGCGCGAAAGCCAGACCGAGCCGGGCACACACATCCGCGGCGTTGGACTTGATGAAGCTGTTGAACAGCCACGGCGCCTCGGCCAGCCGCCCGGGCTGCGTCGCAGCGAAGCTCCAGGTCAGCCGGCTGCTATAGACGTACTCGAGGTCCAGCCCCGGGAACAGCCGCCGGGTCAGCTCGTACAAGAGCTGGCCGTCGCGGGACAGAAACCGCAGCCGCCGCAGCCCGCGCTGCCGCACCTGCTCCTGAATCCAGAGGACGAAACCCACCAGCGCCGGCCCGGCGACTCCCGCCGCAACGTCCCGGATAGCCGCCTCATGCTCAGAGTTCACCTCGACCGCGGCTCGCGCGGCCCGGCTGGCGCGGGCGAACCGCGCGGCGAGATCTCCCGGCAGCCCCGAGCACGCGGCCATGATCTCCTCGTACCGGGTCGGTTCGCTGGCAGGCGTCACGGTCACCACTCTCGCAGCGCGCCGGTGATCTTCCCCTCAGAGGCGATCCCGCCCTGACGGCACAACGCCCGCGCCTGAGCCAGCAGCGATGCGGAATCACCTCCGCGCGCATCCTCCACAGAGGCCTTGCTGCCCAAGAGCCGAGCCGCCCACAGCGAATCACCCAGCGCTTCGAAGATTGCCAGGCTCCCGTTCAGCGCGGTTTCTGCTCCAGTCAGATCACCCTGGTCACGCAGTAGCAAGCCCAGCTCGCGCAGCGCCCGGGCCTCGGCCGGCCGGTCACCGATATCGCCGAACGCCGCCAGCGCCACGTCCAGATGCCGCCGCGTGCCCGTCCAGTCGGGCCGAAGCCGGTCTACCCCCGCCGTACTCACCTGCGTGCGAGCGACCCAGCGCCGGTCGCCGATAGCCTGGAATCCCTCCAGCGCGCCCGCCAGATCGCCTCGGCCCAGTGAGACAGCCCGCGGTGCGCATCGGCCATCCCGTTGAGCGCTCCGGCCTCCGACCGCGAATCACCAGCCGAACGGAACACGGCCAGCCCGGCCGAGAACGTCTCGATCGCCTCGGTCAGGCGGCCCTGGTACCGGTAGGCATCGCCGAGGTTCCGCAGGACGGCCGCCCACCGATGCCGGTCGCCGTGGCTTTCGAAGATCGCCGCAGCCTGCGTGAGCAGGGTGACGGCTTCGTCGTACCGGCCGAGCTCGCGGTATAGGGCGCCCAGGCTGCGCATGATCCCGGCCTCGGCGTCCGCATCTCCCGCCTGCCGCGCCGCGTCGAGGGCCAGCTGGTGGGTGCGTTCCCAGGACCGCCAGTCAGCGCGCCAGTCGAACATGACCGACAGCAATTCGGCGAGCTGCCAGGTCCGGGCCCACAGCCAGGCGGCATGAGTTTGCTCGGCCATCCGGACGAGACTGGCTCGTTCGGCCATGAACCAGCCCCACGGATCGCCGCGGACGACATCCTCGGCCAGGAGCTGCCCTGCAGGTGCGGCCTCGGGATCCGGCGTGCCCGGATGGACGAGCGCTGAGGCCAGCCGGGTCGCGCCGATGTACTGGTCGGCCGGCCTGGCCAGGGCTTCGTCCCGCACGTCCGGCGGCCCGGCCTTGGCGAGGCATTCCCGGGCGAAGGCCCGCAGCAGGTCATGCAGCCGGTACCGGATCAGCCCGGTGGCGTCGACACCGGCCACATCGACCAGCACCGCGTCCACCAGTTTCTCGAGCAGTTCCTCAGCGTCACCGGTATCTATCCCGGTCAGCGCGGCCAGGTTCCACGCCGGGAAGTCCGCGGGGAGCAGGCTGAGCATGCGGAAGGCGCGCTGCTCCGTTTCGGGTCGGCCGTAATAACTGAGACCGAACGAGGCACGTACTTCCAGATCTCCCGCTTTCAGCAGATCCAGGCGTCGGCTCTCGTCGGCCAGCCGCGTCGCGAACCAGGAGACCTTCCACGCCGGCCGCGACACCAGCCTGGCCCCGGCGATCCGCAACGCCAGCGGAAGATACCCGCACATCCGCGCGATCTCCTCGACCGCTTCGGGCTCGGCCTGTGCGCGGCTCTCGCCGATAATCGCCGTCAGCTAGCCGCGGCGGGCGGCCCGACCCGAGCCTGGATGCATGCTGGCCCGTTTGTTCCGGCAGGCCTGGCTCTGGTCCGCCTACTGGCGTCTGTACCCGCTCTGGCACCTGCTGTGCCAGGCAGTCCCCGAGATCGAGCTACCGCTGGATCCCACGATGCGGTGGGACATCAGCTACCGCCTCCACCGCCGCATCATCGAGATCCGCGACGCTCAGCTGGTGCTGCGAACTCATTCGGTGCGGATCCTCGTCAAGTTGGCTGCCGCGATCGCACGGGAATCTGGCCTATCCCCGGACAGGACCGCCGCGGTGACCGAGGCCGCGATCATCGTCAGCGCGCTCCGGTTTCGCATGAGTGGCTCGATGCGCAGTCTCGGTCCTGTTCCCAGAGATCACGCTGGCGAGCTATGCGGCGTCGACATGCGTGCCGAAGCTGCCAGCCTGGTACTCGTGTGCCGGGCGGTCCGCCATTCCCGGATCGTGAGGCGGGCTGCAGGCCGGGTGCCGCCCCGGGTAGACCGCCATGGATCTTGGCGGTGAATCTGACAGGGCCGATTCGATAGCCTCGAGACGTCCGCTGGGAAGCGCCTGGCATCGTAAGGCTTCTGGATAGTCTCATGCCGTTTCATGTATCGATGCGATTGTTCCCCGCCGGAACATTGCCTGGAAATCTGCGGCATGACCGGCGTCAATTTCTTTGGGACCCCTATGTGGGGGATTGACATAAAGGCAGCCAGTGCTACTATGCTCGGCCTCATGCGACCTTCCAGTCGGCTGTTCCTTGATCCTGATATCATCTTCGAGGACGGGCGCGCGCGGCAGCGGGCCAGATGGCTTTACGGTGAAGTGAGTCGCGAGGTACGCTCATCGGCTGAGCTCAAGGGGCGGTTAGCCGACTCGGAGTCGGCCGGCGGCCAGGTTGATGCTCTGACGCCTGAATCCCAGCGAACCGGTCCTTTCCCTGGCCTGTGGCGCAGGAGTCAGGAAACCCGCGAGGAATGGCGCCAGGACCGACGTCTGCGCTTGATAGCTGAGGTCGCGGACAGCTATCCGAGGCTTCTGGTCTGGCTGGCTGAAGGACGGGTAAGCCGGTACTGGAATGTGTTCGGGATCTGGGTCGCCTTCCTGCGGTCCATCCCCGGCGTGCGCCGACTGGTGTGGCTTATCATATTCAAGCCAGTAGCCGGCCACGCCCCGTGGCGCCCGGCGCTGCGAGAGGCGATTCTCCAGAAGGTCCGGTACGAACTCAATGGCCGGGCCGGCAAGACGGGCGGCCGCCTGGAGATAAGCGACCATACGCCGGGACTGAGCGCGGTGACCGACATGGCCATGGTCGCGCCGCCTGGGGTGCGCCGGAATCTGCGGTCGAGGATCGAGAAGATGTCCTCGGGCTGTATCGGGGTGACCGGCCTGCGTGGTGCCGGCAAGTCAACGCTGATCCGCGATTTCTGCAGCCACCGCTACGGAACGCCGGTGTGGGCCCCAGGGTACGTGACCAGGCTGCCCGGGCTCAGGGTGGAAGTCCGGGCGCCGTGCCAGTATGACGCCAGGGAATTCCTGGTTCACCTGTACACGTGCCTGTGCCGGGCTGTGCTGGCCGACATGCGGCTCAACCCGACATCGTTCGTCCACCGTATCGTGCTCTCGCTCCTGCTCCCGCGGTCCGTCCGTCTCGTCCCGCTCCTGCGCAGCCTGGCTGGTATCGCCCTGCTTGTCCTGGCCGGGGGCCTGGCCTGCCGGGCAGTGGTCGGCAACTGGCCGGTGCCCTCCTGGAGGGTGCAAATATGGGAGTGGCTCGGCGTAGTGGCCGCGTGCGTCGCGGCCGTGATCGTCACCGGTTGGCGGACTCGCCAGGCGCTGATCGAGGTACGCCAGATTCTCACGCTCGCTACTGACGCGCAGGCTCGCCTGGAGAAGCTGCACTTCCAGCGGACCGATACCCGAGGCTATGCGGGCAACCTGGCCGGCCCCATGGGAACAGCGCTGAACATCTCCGGCGGCCGGTCGCTAACCGAGCAGATGATGACGATGCCCGAGCTCATCGACGACTACCGTGATTTCGTCGAGCGCGTGGTCGCGGCACTCCAGCAGGTCAGCAGCGCCAGGAACCGCAAGCACAAGCGGTCCGAGCTAGGCGCGGACAGCAAGGGGCATGCGGGTGATCGACCGGGGCCGGGTGAACCCAGGCCGAACGATGACGATGCGGACATCCGGCTCATTATCGGTATCGACGAGATGGACCGGATCGAGGACGCCCGCGGCGCCCACAGGTTCCTCGCCGAGCTCAAGCCCGTGTTCGGGACCTCCAACTGCGTCTATCTCATCTCGGTTTCACCGGGAACCCTGGCCGCCGCCGATGAGCTCGATGGACGAACGAGGAACTCCGCCACCTCGGTATTCGACGAAATGGTTTGGGTGGAGCAGCTCAGCCTGGCCAGAGCACGGATCCTGCTCGCTCATCGCGTCATCGGGCTCCAGCCCACGTTCATCGCGCTCTGCTACGTGCTGTCGGGCGGACTGCCCAGGGATCTGCTCCGCATCGCCCGCACCATGTCCACCATCCACGGCGGCGAGTCCAGGGCAGGACTGAAACTGGCTGATGTCGCGGAAGACGTCATCACAGTCGAGCTCAACGGGTTCACGCATCGCGCGATGGCTCATGCCGCCTCGCTCGAAATCCCGGCCACCCCGGATCTGCTCGAGCTGCTGACCGACAGCCACCGGCCACTGAGTCATCCCGGAGTCCCCGGCCACGTCTCCCGGCCCGTCGACATAACCAAGGCGATGAACGACCTGAGCCAGCTATGGGCGGGGAGGCGACGACAGCGGTTCGCTGACTCCGGCGGCGATATCTCGCCCCGCACCGTTGAGATCTGCGACAGCTTCCTGGCCAGCCTTTATTTCCTGCTGACCGTCCGGCAGCTTTTCACCGCGGAAGCAAGACAGATCGCCATGCTTGCCGCGGCCGAGGCCAGGAACGGGACCAGCACGCCAGGTGAGGGACCGCTTCGGGGCCTGGCCCGTGCCCGCGCTGCACTGGACGTCAATCCCTATCTATCCGCCCGGATCATCAGTGGCGTACGCCAGGAACTGTCCAGCCACCACGGCTGGACAAAGATCTTCGCCGCCATCGATCCTGTCTTCCTCAGACCGCTCCAGGAGCTAGAAGCAACTGCTGAGAAGTGCACGCCGTCGGCGCGAGAGACCGCCCATTCCGGCGAACCGTACCAGCCCGGCGACGAGGATCCAGGCGTCGTCGTCGAGGACGGCCAGACGGGCAACCCATGATAACCGCACACGGACCCGCCGTTATACTCGGCGGCCTGGTTGTCAAGATGCTCGCTGGATTCCGTGCCGAACTGAATGATCTGTGTCTGGCCGTGCCGATGGCTATCGGTCAACGGACGTCCGGATCTGACGATCATGACCACCGGGTTACGCTGCCCTTGTGACAGCGGTGGAATATCCAGTCGGAGAAGCCGAGCGGCATATAGCCCTCTGCCGCCAGGTACGGGCGGCTTTCTCGGCGCCTGGCGGAGATTGGCAGCCCGAATTCCGTGACGTGGTGGCGATAGTCAGCTCTTCACGTGGCGGCAGTAGCCTGTTGTTCGACCTGCTCCGGACGACTGGAGCCTTCTTGTGCCTGGAGGGCGAACACAGCACGCTATATAGGCTGCACGGCCTCGGCCTGCCTCCGGATCCGGATTCGTATGACGGATGCATATCACCGGAAGGTGATACACAGGGATTCCTTTGCTCGCTCGCGTCTGACCTCACCGTGAGTTCATCCTCTGGGTGCGGCATCGAAGACTACGTGACCAGAGTGGTGCGCATGCTGGCACAGCAATGGTCCGGCTCGCCGCTGACACCGGCAGAGATCTTCCAGGTAGCGTATGACGCCGCCGCGCGGCTGTCCCAGGCTCGGCACGGTCGCGTGCTCCTCGCCATCGTCCGTGAGCTCCGTGCCCGCGGCTGGCCGATCAACCCCTGGTATTTCGATCTCCCCGGCCCGCTCATACGCCGCGAGTTCCCGGAAATAGCCTTGCCGCAGGGGCCGCCGCCCGCATTAGTCCAGTCGCTTGAGGCTCCGCCCTTCCTGGTGCCGCGCCCGGCAAGAGTGCCAGTGGAAGCGGACGCCACGCGGCCGCTGCTGCTCAAGGCGTCGATGGATGCATACCGAATACCGTTCCTGCGCGGTCTTTTCCCCGATGCCAGGCTCAGGATCATTCACCTGACCCGTAATCCGGCAGCCGCCATCAACGGTCTTATAGACGGCTGGCTGCATCACGGGTTCTTTTCGCACAACCTCGCTGGCCGGACTGCCCTGACGATCGACGGCTATGCCGGCTGGTGGGCTGGATCTTGGTGGAACTTCGACCTTCCTCCAGGATGGCGCTGCCTGGTGACGCAGCCTCTGGCCAAGGTCTGCGGGGCGCAGTGGGCGGCGGCTCATGACGCGATCCTGGCTAGCCTGCCCGGCCAGGATGCACAGATCATACGGGTCCGTGCCGAGGAGGTGCTGGATGCTCGCCGCAGGCCCTGCGTCGTCGCGCAACTCCTTGAGTTCTGCGCAGTGCGCCCGGCTGCGCCATCGCGAGCCAGGATTGTCCTGGCCACGGAATATCCGAAACCGGCCAGGTGGCACGCTCGCGCGCCGCAGTTGGAACCCGTCCTCGCCGACCCGGTCATCCGCGAGTGCAGCTGTCGGCTCGGCTACGGCCCCCTGCCCGCCACTGACTGGACGTAGACCTGAAGGAGGCAGAGTGGTTACAACCACGATCGATGATGTCGGCGACACCTTGACCGCGGAGCATGTCGCAGCCCTGTCGCGGTCGCTACGAGAGCACGGGTACGCCTATCTGCGCGGCATCCACGCAGGCTTTGATCATCCTGCGGAAATCCTGCGTCTAGGCGACTATGTTCCGCAGTATCAGGGCCAGCTCATCCGGGATGTCAAACCGGATCCGGTAATGGAGGAAGCCGAGGTTTCGGCCAACAATATGAAAGCGCTCACCCCGCATACGGAGTGCTTCGAATACTCAGGCCAGCCGCCCCGGTGCGTCGCGCTGTGGTGCGTCCGGCCCACAGCCGGGCCAGGCGGCGAGACCACCCTGGCTGACGGGCACGCCTTCTTGCATACGTTCAGCGAGCGGGATGTCCGGCTGATGTATAGCCGGGTATTTGAGTGGCGGTCGCCAGCCAGTCTGGGCCTGTCGGGAATCTCGATGGCTGCACGGCATCCGATCTTGTCGGCTGAACCCGACGGGCTGCTGATGAGGTACTCCAGCCGCGAGATGTACCAGATCGAACCTGCTCACGACGACCTGTACCAGCGATACGTCATGGGCGGGATCCGTTTCTTCGCCGATAAGCGTACCGCGGTCGCCATTGAACGCAACGCGCTGCTGATCTGGGATAACTGGCGGATCATCCACTCCCGGAATGCCTTCAGCGATCCCCGCAGGCACCTGGCGCGGATCATGTTCACTCCACGGCCGGGCTGGGGGTTTCCCGGATGAGGGCGAGAGCGGCCACCGCCGCGCCGAGGGCGATGAAGGCCCCGAGCAACGCCGCATCCGCGTAGCCGGCCGGCACCTGCGATCCGGCACGCGGATTCGCATGGGCGGTCCCAGCCGTATAGACGATACTGAGCCCCAGCGCCGCTCCGAACTGACGGCTGGTGTTGAGGAGGCCGGCTACCAGGCCGGAATCGGCCGCGCCGGAGTCACGGGTCGCGGCGATGGTCGCCGCCGGCAACGTGAAGCCGACGGCAAGGCCAAGCAAGATCAGCGGGACCAGCACGGCAGGGACGTACCCGGCTCGTCCGGCGTATGCGGCCTCCCACCACATCACCAGCATTCCGGCTGCCCCGAACAACGGGCCGCCTACACTCAGCACCCGGATGCCCCGGTCGTAGCGCCTGGCGACCCACGATCCCGCCTGGGCGGTGACCGCGATGACCACGGCCTGAGGCAACAGGCCCAGGCCGGCCTGCAAAGGATCCAGGCCGAGCACGGTTTGCATGTAGAACGAGAGCAGGAACCAGGGTGCGATGATCACCATGTAAAGCAGCAGGAGCACGACATTCGTCCCTGCGATGATGCGATTGCCCGCCACCCAAGCCGGAATGACCGGCCGCCGCGCCACCCGCGACTCGATCCACCAGCACGCAGCAGCCGCGACCACCGCGAGACCGAAGCTTGCAAGGGCCTGCCCGGACAGCCAGCCCTCCGTTCCCGCCTCGACAATCCCGAACACCAGAGACAACATGGCCAGCGTGAGCGTCACCGCGCCCCAGACATCGAGCTGGCGCGCCGCAGCCCGGGGCACGTCCCTATCCACCGCAGCCCAGCCCATCGCCAGGATGACGGCACCAACAGGAACGTTAATGAAGAAGATCCAGCGCCACGACAGGGTCTGGGTCAGCAGCCCGCCAAGGAACACGCCCAGCCCCCCGCCGACGCCGCTCATCGAGGCCCAGGTGCCAACCGCCCGGCTTTGTTGCCGGCCCTCCAGCTGCCTCATGATGATGGTCAAAGTCGCCGGTGACAGCACCGCGGCGCAGCATCCCTGGATACCGCGAGCGACGATGAGCACCGCCGCGCTGGGCGCCAGCCCGCTAACGGCGCTCGCGACACAGAAGGCCAGCAGGCTCAGCAGGAAGACGCGCCGGCTTCCGTACACATCGGCCAGGCGCCCGCCGACGATCAGCAGGCCGGCGAACGTCACCGTGTATATGCTGGCCACCCACTGCACAGCCGCCGCAGAGAACCCAAGGTCAGCGCGGATGGTCGGGCTGGCGACGTTAGTCACGGCAATGTCTACGACCACGATCAGCTGGCCGACGATGGCCACTATCGCGGTCCACCGGCCGCGCCGCCTGGCCGGCAGGTCCGGCGTCAAGGCCGCCGCTACGGCTCGGACCCCGGCGGAGCCGCATGCTTCGGCTTCCACGTCAGCAGGGTGGCCTGGCCAGGAAATGAGACGTCGCCGAGCTCGCATCTCAGCTCCACTTCGCCGTTCTCGCGATTCCGCGTCGTAAAACCTGCCTGTACTCCGCCGAGCTTGGCCACGGTGAAGTCCAGTTCGCTGACTGGCGCCCCTCTGATCACGATGACCTGCCGCAACACAATACGAGGCTGGAAGAGCGGGACGTAGTCCGCTGGCCAGCGAGACGTCAGAAGGTGCCGCTCGGAGGAGTACTTCCGCTTGAACGGGACCCGCTCGATGCCGTCGATCTTCGCCTGATCCAGCACGGTCCGCCCGCTCACGTCGATAGAGAGCGCGCCCATGGCCTTCAGCTCGCCCTCATCGCACAAAACCGGATCGCGGTCGTCGCAGTCAAACCGCCACAAGCAGTAGTCGGTCGGGCTGCCGTCATGGCGCGGGACCACGAACACCCGATCGGCCAGGAGGTACCCGCGACGGTCGAGGACTTCTCCCCTCAGCATGATCCGCCAGTCGACCTCGTAGAAGCCATCGAGCCCGCCAGCCGGGTAACTGAACGTTAGCGTGTACTGGCAGAAGCTGATGTAAGCAATGGGCGCGGCGAGAGCCTGCAACCCGTCCCGGAACTCCTGCGGGGCGTTCGGGCTGAAGATCGCCCAGTACAGATCCCTTCCCCATTCGCTGGCGAACTGATGCTGCACAATGGGGTCGACCAGCGCGGCGAGCACGGCAGCGACAATTAACGCATCACCGAAACTGCCGAGGAACTGCCTATAGGCACCGTGCGACGAAACGTGCGCCAAGTCGGTGTCGCCTGCGATCTCCAGCAAGATGCCAACCGCGAACACTGCTACCAGGCCCACGGCGAACCTAGGCCTGCGATGTACGAGGGTCAGGTACTTCCGGAATGCATCACGCACGGTGAACTCCCCCCAACAGCGGCACGGGCGCCGGCTACTCCCAGATCGAGCGTGGCTCAACAACGACCCGCGCCGCAATACATTCGGAGATATCCGATGACAACAATTTCCCTGCCTGCCTGAGGCATCCGCATGCCACTTGCCCGGTGACAAAGCAGCCCGGTGACGCGTTGCCGGCCATCCGCTGAGCAGGGGACAACCGGAAGTTATCGCACTGGCCCCGCGATGACCTTGACGCAGCTGGCTAAGGCCAGCGCCCGAATGCAGCCAAGTCAGCCCGAAATCTTTGCAGCCCGAACCGGGTGATCTGGACCCGGTAGCGCAACCGTCAGGCGATAACATCATCAGCGCCGAGTCGGCAGGCGTGTCTATGCCGCCTCGTTCCGAGGCTTCGTTGTGGCGCTCAGGATGAGGGAGGCGAGGGTCTCGGCGTCTCGTTCTTCTGCGCTGGTATAAGCGCTGCGGCCCAGAATCAGCTGAATCAGCGCTTGGTCGACGTCCGGTGCCAGGAGGCTGATGACCTGGTCCCAGGCCGCCGTGTGCTCGTGGCTGAGCAGCATGTGCGCGATCTCGTGCAGGACGATGTGGGTGGCGTGGAAGGGCGTCGTTCCCGCCTCGTGGTAGATGTAGTCGGCTTCCGCGGTCCCGATCCACAGGCCGCACAGGCCTCCCATTCCGAAGCTGTACGGGCGCAACCGGATCGGGCGGCCACGTCGGCGTTCGAGCCCGGCCACGAAATGGCCCAGGTCGAACGGGACTGGTACCTCAAGTTCCCGGATGATGGCGGCATGCCGCCCTCTCACATCCGCGCGGAGCATTAATTACCTCGGCACGCTCGCAGGGCCCGCCCGACAGTGACAGACGGGACGGTCTATCCGTCACTCAGGATCACGTGCCGTAACGGAAGGTAGTTCAACGCGGTAGAACTGTGGGACGTGGCTACCCACAAGCAGATCAGCCCTCCCTTGGCTAGCGAAAGCGGCGCCGCCACCATGCTGGCATTCAGCCCGGATAGCCAGACTCTGGCTGTTCTCACCAAAGGCGCCATCCGCCTGTGGGACATGGGCACGGATCAGCCGATCGGTGCGGCCCTCCCGGGCGGCATGTTCGCGATGGCGTTCAGCCCTGATGGCAGGACACTAGCCACTGACGACAGCGATGGCAGGGTGCAGCTATGGAATGTCGGCTACCTCACCGATCCGCTGGCCCTGCTGTGCTCGCAAATAGGGGACTCCCTGACGCCGGCCGATTGGACCCGCGACGTCCCGCCGGGCCCCGCTTACAGGAACGTCTGTCGCTCACACCCGTAGGTATGAGGGACAGACGACCCATGTGCTCCGCAGTGGCTCGTGATCGTCCAGGATGCCTACGCGATCTCCTCACCATGGACATTCACGGAACGCGCCGGACCCTGCACCCGGGCCCAGGCGGACTTCGGCTACGACAGCGGTTCCGGCGGGCACTCGAACCAGGTGACGGTACCGGTCGCGCCACGGTGATAGCTCCAGGCGAGCGAACAGGCGTTGACCAGCCGCAAGCCACGGCCGCCCACGGCCTGGACGTCGTCACGGCGCAGCGTGGGCACAGCAGTCCCGCCGTCATCGGCGACCTCGACCCGGACCCGGTCGACGCCGGCCCGCAGCGTGACGGTGACCGTCCCGCCTTCCCGGCGTGAGTTGCTGTGCTCGACGCTGTTCGTGACGAGTTCGGAGGTCAGCAAGACGACCCGTTCCACGCCAGGATGAGCGCTGCCGAGCACCCGCCGGACGAAGGCGCGAGCTGCCGAGACCTGCTCCGGCACGCCATCAATGACCAGACGGTGCGGGGCCCCGAGAGTGGGGGAGGAGGCAGGGCGTACACACCCAGCAGGCACGTCGGGCGCGAGATGGGGAAACGATCCGGACATTGATCATCCCTCACGGCAGATGCCGGTAGATACAGTACAGATAGATGTACAGAACAGATCTGAACAACGTACTGATTATGTAACCGAGCATTGACGCCTGGCAAGCCGATCCCGCGTATCCGCGTACGCCGTCCCGTCAGCTGGTCTTACGCGCGACCCCGCACCACATCGGCAGCGGGCCCGCAGGCGCAGTCCCGGCCTCCGGCCGCCACTGGGGGAGCTGCACGACTCCCGGCTCGATCAGGTCGAGCCCGCCGAACAATCCGGCCACTTCGTCTCGGCTGCGCAAGGTGACCGCCTCGGCCATGGCCGCGTTGAGCCGACGGAACGTCTCGGCCAGTGCCTCCGCCTCCACGTCGCCCGCGAGGTGGCTAAGCGCCAGGTAGCTACCCGCCGCGATCGGGGTCACGAGCCGGCCCACTACTTCGCGCGGGTCATCGGCACCGCTGAAGAAGTGCAGGATGCCGAACAGCATGACCGCCACCGGCCGGGAGAAGTCCAGTGTCCTGGCGGCGGCATCTAGGATCGTCCCCGGCTCGCGCAGCTCCCCGTAGATATAGGCGGTCGCCCCCTCCGGCGCCCCGCGCAGCAGCTGATGCGCGTGCGCCAGCACGATCGGATCCCGGTCCACGTAGACGACCCGCGCTTCC
>Ga0207693_10003025_pt1 | contig 14534 bp, 10 predicted proteins | sample LARL81metaG_FD_184347 | JGI IMG/M metagenome (GOLD analysis project Ga0207693, IMG submission 184347) | Corn, switchgrass and miscanthus rhizosphere microbial communities from Kellogg Biological Station, Michigan, USA - LAR L8-1 metaG... | ecosystem: Host-associated > Plants > Roots >...
TGCGCATGGACTCCCAACCACGCGGGGCAAACCACACAGGCCCGAACCTGCCCCCAGGTTCGACGATGGTCGTAAGGGTGAGGCTAACCTTGCAACGGCGAGATTAAATTAGCTGCGGCCAATGGCGAATTCAAGACAGCAGCATGGCACAAGACGCCGTGCGCCAGCGATTTTTTTGACGCGGCCGGGCGAAGCGCACATTGCTGAAAGTTAATGACGTGCGGAAGCGTCGCTCTAGCGCGTCGTCGTCGGATTTTGCGCCGCCGCGGCAGGCGCCGGCGGGGGTTGCAGAGACGGATTGATCCAGCACGCGTGGACGCGCCCATTGAGGCTATCGGCGGCCTTGGGATCGATCGTATTGGCGTGCAGAACCAGGCACCGGAACGTCACCTGGATATGCCCGCTCGGGCAGCCGAAGCGGTCATAGAGATCGAGGTGGCGAAAGGCCGTGTCCAGATCGTCGCGCCACAGCAGGCTGACGACGCGCCGGCCGAGCCACACGCATTCCGGGTTGCCGGCCGGACCGTTGAGGGCGCGCTGGGCTTCGGCAAATTCGTCAATTTTCTGGGGTTCCTTGGTGCCGTCCTTGGCGCTGTCCTTGCCGTTGTCCTTGCCGTTGTCCTTGGCACCCTCTTTCGGCGCCGCAGATTGCTGGTCGGCGGGCTTGGCGTCGTTGTTTTGAGCGAGTGCGGGAGAAATTCCGGTGCCGGTCGCGGCGGCAAAGAGCCATAGGGCGGCGTAAATCCCGCCGGCAAGGTTGAGTACGCGGTACGACATAATTGCCTTGTGCGCTGGACTGAAGGCTGAAAGGGCGTTTCCCAGGTCTCTTTTTGCCTTACGGCGCCGTCCCTTGTGGCTGTCGATTAGGCCCCTATTGCGGCAGAGGTTTTCGCGAACAACCGCGGCCGTGACCACAGCCTAACTGCCGGCGTTTGTCCAGCGCACATGCCGCCTCTGCTTAACGGAGAGCGCGCTTGGCAACCATCGCCCTCGGCCAAGGCTAGCGCGCATTCGTTTCACACTGAAACGATTGCGCTCTAGCATTTTGATTGAGCATGATCTTTCCGGAAAACCGGCTTCCACTTTTCCGGATCATGCTCTAAGGCGGATACGTGCCGCGTCCGACCTACGCAAATTCGCTTGCCGCAGCGCTCGCCTGTTACGCCGCAACCGCAATCGCAATTGGGTTTGCGTGGTGGTGGCTTGGCGCGCCCATTCGGCTGCCGCCGTCGCCGCTTGCCGCCGGCGGCAAGCTTTCCTGTGTGTCCTACGCGCCGTTTCGCGGCGATCAAGACCCGCTGGTCGAGACGACGCATGTGGACGCAGGCCAGATCGACGAGGATCTGACGCTATTGTCCCGCTACACGGACTGCATCCGCACCTATTCAATCGAAAATGGACTGGACCAGATTCCGGCGATCGCCGAGCGTCACGGGCTGAAAGTGATGCAGGGCCTTTGGCTGTCCAACAAGGCCGAAAAGAACCGCCGTCAGGTCGAGACCGTTGTTGCTCTCGCCAAAAGCTTTCCCAAGACGATCGTCGCAGTGATCGTCGGCAATGAGGTGCTGCTGCGCGGCGACCTTTCCCTCGGCGATCTCGAAGGATTCATCCGCACGGTAAAAGCCCAGGTGACGATGCCGGTCACCTATGCCGATGTGTGGGAGTTCTGGCTGCGCTATCGCGACCTCCAAGCCGCCGTCGATTTCGTCACCATTCACATCTTGCCGTATTGGGAAGATTTCCCGCTGCCGGCTTCAGTTGCCGCCGCTCACGTCGATGCCATCCGCAAGCAAGTTGCCGCGGCGATTCCAGAGAAAGAGATGTTCATCGGCGAAGTCGGCTGGCCGAGCGCGGGGCGGATGCGCGAAGGGTCGCTGCCGTCGCCGTCCAATCAGGCTCGCGTCATCAGTGAAACCATGACGCTGGCGCAGCGCGAGAATTTTCGCGTCAATGTCATCGAGGCCTTCAACCAGCCGTGGAAGCGGTGGCTCGAAGGGGCGACCGGCGGGTTCTGGGGCATTTTCGATCGCTCAACCGGCGCGCCGAAATTTGCCTTCAGCGGCATAGTGTCCGATCACCCCTATTGGCTGTTGCAGGCGCTCGCGGGCGCTCTCCTCGCCGCCATTATATTTGCGAGCGCTTTGGCAAGCGCCGGCGGCAAGCCGGCCGTGCTCTATCTGTGGCCACGCATCGCGCTACTATCTTTCCTTCCCGCGGTTTTGTTCGGCTGGACGCTCGAGCGAATACCGATCGACAGTTTCAGCGTCGGCAGCTGGCTGCGTTCCGTTGCCTTCGCCACTGCCGCGGCTATTTCGCCGGCGGCTTGCGCCGCGGCGATCGCCGCCGGGCGCAGACAGCCGACATTCGCCTCGGTCATTGGCGGCAGGCGCGGGGCGCGTGACGCGCTCGGCGTCGTTCTCGGCGGCAGCCTGATCGCGCTGACGCTGCTTTCGATCGAGACGGCGCTCGTTTTGGTGTTCGATCCGCGCTATCGCGATATTCCGTTCGCGCCGCAAAGCGCCGGCGCCATCGCGTTTCTCGCGTTGATGGCATCAGTGTCGCGTCCGACCGGTAACCGCGGCACCGCCGAAACGCTTGCCGCCGCCGTACTCGCAGTCGCTGCGGTCTATATCGCGATCAACGAAACGGTTGCGAACTGGCAGGCGCTGTGGCTTTGCGCCGGCCTTGTCGGGCTCGCCGTCATTCTGTCGCGGGCGCGGGACGCGCCAGACTGAGAATCAGGAGCGCGGCGGCGAGTGCGGAAAGCTCAGGGTTATGCAGCACGATACCGAAGCCGCCGGCAGCCAGCGCGACCGCGACCAAAACAATCGACGGGCGTATCAGGTTAAGAAGCCCCACCGCCAACGCCACGGCGCCGAAGACATAATGATTGTAGAGCGCGATCGAAACATGGAAGGCGCCGCACAGCCAGGTCTTCAGGCCGGCTTGGCAGGCAAGTTCGACGTTCAGATTTTCGATCGCCATGTAGCGCAGATACATGGCCTCGCCGACCGACAGGAAGGCGATGATCAAAAGCCAGTTCGCCTGGCGCGCGGTGGGGAGGAAAAGGGGGCGCATAGTTGTAGGTTAACCCACGCGATGGCGCGGGTTAATGCCATAAATTCCAAGCGCTATCGGTTTTATCGGCCATGCTCTAAAACCCGCGCCGGAGGTTCTCGATGACGGCTCGAACGTGCCTGGCGATCGTGCTCGCGGCCGGCGAGGGCACCCGCATGCGTTCGGCGCGGCCGAAAGTGCTGCATCCGCTCGCCGGGCGCTCGCTGCTCGCGCACGTGCTTGGCACGATCGGCCAGGCCGGCGTCACCGCCACGGCCGTCGTGATCGGACCCGGCGAAGATGCCGTCGCCGCCGAAGTCAAACGGGTTTGCCCCGATGCCGAATGTTTCGTGCAACAGGAACGGCGCGGCACCGCGCATGCGGTACTGGCGGCGCGAGCCGCCATCAAACGGCAGGCCGATGACATTCTTATTGTCTATGGCGACACACCGCTGGTGCAGCCTGCGTCGTTGTCGCGGCTGCGCGCGGCGATTGCCGGCGGCGCGGCCGTTGCCGTGCTCGGCTTTCGCGCGAGCGACTCCACCGGCTATGGGCGCCTGATCGTTGACGACGGCGAGCTCGTCGCTATTCGCGAAGAGGCCGACACCAGCGCAAGCGAACGCAAGACGGCGCTGTGCAATGGCGGCACCATGGCGCTCGCCGGCAAAACCGCGCTCGCGATGCTGGAACGGATCGGCGACGAAAATCGCAAACACGAATTTTATCTGACCGACGCTGTCGAGATTGCACGCGGCATGGCGCTCTCCGCGGTGGCGGTCGAGGTCGAGGAGGATGAGATGCGCGGCATCAATACCAAAAAGCAGCTCGCCGAAGCCGAAGCAGTGGTGCAGCAGCGACTGCGCCAGGCCGCGCTCGATGCCGGTGTGACGCTGATCGCGCCGGAAACGGTTTATCTCTGCGCCGACACCAAATTCGGCCGCGACGTGGTGGTCGAACCGTTCGTCGTGTTCGGCGAGAAGGTCACCATCGAGGACGGCGCCGTCATCCATTCGTTTTCGCATATCGCCGGCGCGCATATCGGCAAAGGCGTGTCAGTCGGACCGTTCGCGCGGCTGCGCCCCGGCACGCGGCTTGGCGAGGGCGCGCGCATCGGCAATTTCGTCGAGGTCAAGGAAACGGTGGTCGAAGCTGGCGCCAAGGCCAATCACCTGACCTATCTCGGCGATGCTTCAGTCGGCGCCAATGCCAATATCGGCGCAGGCACCATCACCTGCAATTACGACGGCGCTGCCAAGCACCGCACCGAAATCGGCCGCGACGCTTTCATCGGCTCGAACGCGGCGCTGGTGGCGCCGGTCAAGATCGGGGAGGGCGCCTATGTCGGTTCCGGCTCGGTGATTACGCAGGACGTGCCGGCCGATGCGCTGGCGCTCGGACGGAGCCGGCAAGTCACCAAGAAAGACTGGGCGAAGCGATTGCGCGGGCTGAAATCGCTTCGAGCGAAAAAGTGAATATTTTCATGTCGCCACCTTTTCGTCATTGCCGGACTTGATCCGGCAATGAAGCATCAGAGAGGGCTCGATAATCCACTGTGCCCCGGGTCACAGCTTTTTGCTTGTTCGGCGAGCATCGTTGCAGGTGGGGGAAAGTCATTTGGAGATGACGATGGCCGCGCTCCTCATCGGATATGCCGTGGCGATTGCAGTCGTCTTTTTTGCGTCTCGGCAAATCGCAATCAACCGACCGCGAAGGCGATCAATGGAGTAAAGAATGGCAAAAGCCGATCAACTGGCGCGACTGGTGGCTTTCCTACTGTTCGGCTATATCGCGCTGACCCTTGCCGGAACTTTTGCTTTCACGTTTGTCTGGTAGGACGAAAACGATACTGCGAACGTGCCGGCCGACGCGCTAGCGCTCGGCGGAGCCGGAAAGTGGCAAAATGGGGCTGGGCAGCCCGCTTGTGGGGCTCAAATCGCTGGGCACAAGCAGGAATCGGCAATCAGAACTCAGTAATCAAATGGCTGCTTGATCGGCCATCGCTGCCCGATTTTTGCTATACGTTCTGATTACCGATTACTGGGTACTGATACCTGGCATGTGTGGAATTATCGGAATCATTGGCGGTGAGGCGGCAGCGCCGCAGCTGATCGATGCGCTCAAGCGCCTCGAATATCGGGGCTACGATTCCGCGGGGGTCGCGACGCTGGAAGGCGGCAAGCTCACCCGGCGGCGCGCCGAGGGCAAGCTTAAGAACCTGGAGACCCGGCTGGCTCGCGAGCCGCTCAAAGGCACGATCGGCATCGGCCATACCCGCTGGGCGACCCATGGCCGTCCGACCGAGAACAATGCCCATCCGCACGCCACCGAAAAAGTCGCGGTGGTGCACAACGGCATCATCGAAAACTTCGCCGAGCTGCGTCGCGATCTCGAAGGCGACGGCGTCAAATTCTCGACCGAGACCGATACCGAAGTCATTGCGCATCTGGTGACCGAGGAATTAAAGCGCGGCGCGGCACCGGTCGACGCCGTCAAGACGACACTGCCGCGGCTGCGCGGCGCCTTTGCGTTGGCGTTTTTGTTCGCCGGCGAAGACAACCTTCTGGTCGGCGCGCGCAAAGGCTCCCCGCTTGCCGTCGGTTTTGGCGACGGGGCGATGTATGTCGGCTCTGACGCGATCGCGCTAGCGCCGTTCACCGACCAAGTCAGCTATCTGGAAGACGGCGATTGGGTGGTCGTGACCCGCTCCGGCGCCGAAATTCACGACAGCGGCGGCAAACTCGCGCAGCGCCCGACCATCAAATCGCAGGCCTCGGTGCTGTTGATCGACAAGGGCAACCACCGCCATTTCATGGCCAAGGAAATTCACGAGCAGCCGGAAGTGGTCGGCCATACGCTCGCCAATTATCTAGATATGGCGAGGGGTTGCGTCGATCTGCCCATGCAACTGCCGTTCGATTTTCGCAACCTCGATCGCATCGCCATCGCCGCCTGCGGCACCGCCTATTATGCGGGTCTGGTGGCGCGCTACTGGTTCGAACAGTTCGCGCATTTGCCGGTCGAGGTCGATATCGCGTCGGAGTTCCGCTATCGTGATGTGCCGCTCAAGCCGGGAAACCTCGCGATCTGCGTGTCGCAGTCCGGCGAAACCGCCGACACGCTCGCTTCGCTGCGCTATGCCCGCGCGCATAAGCAGCACGCGCTCTCGATCGTCAACGTGCCGACGTCGAGTATCGCCCGCGAGAGCGATGTAGTGATGCCGACGCTCGCCGGGCCGGAAATCGGCGTGGCTTCGACCAAGGCGTTCACCTGCCAGCTCGCCGCTTTGATCTGCCTCGCCATCGCCGCGGGTCGCGCCCGCGGCGTGCTCGGCGAAGCTGACGAGAAGAGCCTGGTGCAGGCGCTGATCGAAATGCCGCGCCGCTTGAACGAGGCGCTGGCGCTCGAGCCGCAGCTTGAGCAATTGGCGCGCGACCTCGCCAAATCGAAGGACGTGCTCTATCTCGGCCGCGGCACCAGTTTTCCGATCGCGCTCGAAGGCGCGCTGAAGCTGAAGGAAATTTCCTACCTCCATGCCGAGGGCTATGCCGCCGGCGAGCTCAAGCATGGCCCGATTGCGCTTGTCGACGAGAACATGCCGGTGATCGTGATCGCGCCGCACGACAAGGTGTTCGAAAAGACGTTTTCCAACATGCAGGAGGTCGCCGCGCGCGGCGGGCGGCTGATCCTGATGACCGATGCCGACGGCGCGCGCGCCGCAACAGCCCACACCATGGTCACGCTCACCTTGCCGACGGTGCATCCGGCGGTGGCGCCGATCGTCTATGCGGTTCCAGTCCAGCTTCTGGCCTATCACACCGCGGTGCTGATGGGCACGGACGTCGATCAGCCGCGCAATCTGGCCAAATCGGTGACGGTGGAATAATCGCCGGCTAGGTGTGCGGGCGCGCCGTGCAAATCGGGCCGGCGGCGTATATATCTTGCAGCTTCAGTAATGGCGGTGCCGCACGGCAATGACGATGGACAATAGCCAAAGCACGCGGACGACCAGCGCGGCCAAATCGCCGCCCGGGATCGTTAGCCGCGTCCGCACTTATTTCCTCACCGGCCTGGTCGTTGCCGGTCCGGTCGCCATCACGCTTTGGCTGGTGTGGTGGTTCGTCACCTGGGTCGACGGCCTAGTGCGGCCGTTCATTCCGGGGGCGTACCGACCGGAAACCTATCTGCCGGTGCAGATCCCCGGTTTGGGTCTGATCATCGCTTTTGTGGCGCTCACCCTGCTTGGCTTTTTCACCGCCAACTTTGTCGGCCGCAAGCTCGTCGATTTCGGCGAAAGCATTTTAAGCCGCATGCCGGTGGTGCGGCCGATCTACCGCACCGCCAAGCAGATCTTCCAGACGCTGTTCTCGAAATCGGAGTCGAGCTTCCGCCGCGTCGCGCTGATCGAATTTCCGTCGCCCGGCATGTGGTCGCTGGTTTTTCTCACCCAATCGCCGACTGAAAACATTGCCGGCCGCCTGCCGGCGAGCGAATACGTCTCCGCGTTCATGCCGTGCACGCCGAACCCGACCACCGGATTTTTCTTCTATGTGCCGAAGGGTGACGTGATCGAGCTCGACATCACGGTCGAGCAGGCGATGACGGTGATCATGTCGGCCGGCATCGTTCAGCCGGGCGCCGAAGCGAATGCCCCAGGCTCGCAAGCCAAGCTGGCAGCGCTGGCGCAAACCGCCCGCGCCGGTCAGGCGGCGCGCAAAGCGGAACCGACGACGGCGAAGTAGATGAACCTCTCCCCGCCGGGCGGGGAGAGGTCGGATTGCGTGCGAAGCAAGCAATTCGGGTGAGGGGGCGCACCCGCAATTCCGAGCAGAGCGGCTACGTCCCTCATCCCAACCTTCTCCCGCACGCGGGGAGAAGGGGTTCGCCCGTCCTCGTCATACTGCTAATCTTTCCGATCGGCTTGGAGGGCGGCCATGAATTTTCAACAGGCGGTCCGGTCGGGATTTTCCAACTATGCGAATTTCCGCGGCCGTGCTTGCCGCTCGGAATTCTGGTGGTTTCAATTGTCCCTCCTTCTCGGCGGAATCGTCGCCGCGATTCTAGACCTGTTCGCAAATACCAACTTGCTTGGCGGCTCGCCGCTGGCGACGTTGTTCTGGCTGGCGACGATTATTCCCGATCTCGCCATCACGGTGCGCAGGCTGCATGACACCGATTCAAGTGGTTGGTGGATCCTGCTCGGTCGATTCCGTTCATTGGAATCATCGTGTTGATCGTCTGGTGGTGCCGGCAAGGCACGCGAGGTTACAACGGGTTCGGGCCCGATCCGCTTCAGCCGGCGCTGAGCAGGCTCACCGCTTCGTCGCGCGAGAACAGATAAAGCAATTGCCGCAAGGCCTGTCCGCGCGGCGATTGCAATTGCGGATCGCGTGCGAGGATGAGCGCCGCATCGTCACGCGCCGCCGGCAGCAGCGCCGCATGCGATTCGATGCGCGCCACACGAAAACCGGGCAGGCCGCTTTGCCGCACGCCGAGAACGTCGCCTTGCCCGCGCAGGCGCAAATCCTCTTCGGCGATGCGAAAACCGTCGTCGGTCTCGCGCAGAATCGCGAGCCGCGCTTTCGCGGTCGGGCCGAGCGGGCCTTTGTAGAGCAGGATGCAACTCGAGCGCTCGGCGCCGCGGCCGATCCGCCCGCGCAGCTGATGCAGTTGCGCCAAGCCGAAGCGCTCGGCGTGTTCAATCACCATGACGCTTGCTTGCGGCACGTCGACGCCGACTTCGATCACCGTGGTCGCAACCAGAAGCCGGGTTTCACCCTTGGCAAAGCGCTCCATGGCGCGATCCTTTTCCGGTCCGCGCATGCGGCCGTGAACGAGATCAACGGCGTCGCCGAAGCGCTTCTGCAGGATTTTGAAGCGCTCCTCGGCCGCGGCGAGATCGACGCTTTCGGATTCCTCGACCAGCGGGCAAACCCAATAAACCTGCCGTCCGGCCTTCAATGCGCGCGCCACAGCATCGGTGATCTCGGTAAGGCGCTCCAGGGGCAGCGCGCGGGTGTCGATCTTCTGCCGTCCGGCCGGTTTCTCGCGCAGCTCGGAGACGTCCATGTCGCCGAAATAAGTCAATACCAGCGTGCGTGGGATCGGAGTGGCAGTGAGGACGAGAAGATCGACCGCTTCGCCCTTGCGCGCCAAAGCGAGCCGCTGATGCACGCCGAAGCGGTGCTGTTCGTCGACGATAGCGAGCGCGAGATCATGGAACGCGACATGCTCCTGAAACAGCGCGTGGGTGCCGACAATCAGATCGATCTCGCCGATCGCGAGACTTGAGAGAATATCCTCGCGCTCGCGCCCGCGTTCGCGACCGGTGAGAATCGCAAGCCGGATGCCGGCGGCGCGCGCCAAAGGTGCGATGGTGGCGAAATGCTGCCGCGCCAGGATTTCGGTCGGCGCCATGAACGCCGCCTGCCGGCCGGCCTCGATCACATTGGCGGCGGCAAGGAGCGCGACCACCGTCTTGCCGGAGCCGACGTCGCCATGCAGAAGCCGGAGCATGCGCTGCGGCTGCGCGAGGTCGGCGACGATATCGGTCACCGCGCGCTGCTGCGACGGGGTGAGCGCGTAGGGAAGGGCGGCGATGATGCGGCCGCGCAAGCGTCCTTCGGCGGCGCTGCCGCGGCCGCTGCGCGTGCGCATATGCGTGCGAAGGAGAGCGAGCGCGAGCTGTCCGGCGAGGAATTCGTCGTAGGCGAGCCGCGACCACGCCGCGCTTTCGGGCGAAAGATCCTCCGGCGATTGCGGGTGGTGCAGCGCGCGCAGCGCCCCGGCAAAATCCGGATAGGCGTTACGTGACAGCCAGTCGTGGTCCTGCCACTCGGTCAGCGCCGGCACCCGCTCCAGAGCGCCATCGATCGCCTTGCGCAGCTGGTTGTGATGCAAGCCTTCGGTCAGCGGGTAGACCGGATCGAGGAGCGGCAGGTGCTTGAAACCCTCCGCATCGACGACGCGGTCGGGATGCACCATCTGCAAATGCCCGTCATAGAGCGTGGCGGTGCCGGACACGTAGCGGACTTCGCCGACCGGAAACTGCTTTTGCAGGTAATCCTTGCGGGCGTTGAAATAGGTAATCGTCAGCGTGTTGGTCTCGTCGCTCGCCTCGATATTATACGGCGCGCGCGGCCGGTCCGGCGGCGGCGGCCGGTGCTTGTCGATTGTGACCGCGACGGTGACGACTGTGTCCGGCGTCACCGCACCGAGCTTTGGCTGATTGCGCCGGTCGACGAAACCGCTCGGCAGATGAAACAACAGATCGATAAGGCGCGGCGGCTCGTTGTCGCGGCCGAAGAGCCGCGCATAGAGCTTTTCCAGCTTCGGCCCGATTCCCGGCAGGGATGATAGCGAAGCAAAGAGCGGATTGAGGACGGCTGGGCGCATTAGAAGCTGTTGTTTTCCGTCACCCTGAGGTGCCAGCGAAGCGAGCCTCGAAGGGCGACGGCCCGGGCCGGCATCCTTCGAGGGCCGCGGAGCTTGTCATCGGGCCGGCCACTTCGGGCCGGACCCCGTTGGCGGTCACCTCAGGACGACGGCGAACGTGGCTGACATTCTCCCCATCGCCATCTATATACCCCTGGCCCGGCCCCGTCCGGGCTTTTGGCGTTGGCGCACGCATGATCCGGAAAAGTGCAAACCGCTTTTTCGAAAAGATCATGCGCCAAAAATGGATTTGGAAGAATGACTGAACGCTCCAGCGCAGGATTGGACGAGCGGCGGCGGCGGCTCTTGTTCCGCGCCTGGCGCCGCGGCGTGCGCGAGATGGATCTGATCGTCGGCCGCTTTGCCGACGCGTGCATCGATAAATTCGATGCCGCCGAGCTCGACCAGTTCGAGCAGCTGATCGAAGTGCCGAATGCCGAGCTCTATGCGTGGATTGTCGGCAATGAAGCCGTGCCGGCGCCGCATGACACGCCGGTGCTGCGCCAGCTGATGGCCTTCCATAGCCGTGCGGAGGCGAAGCCATGAGCGCCATCGGCGCGCCGGCGCAACTCTTGACCGAATCGCCGGCCGAGCGGCTCAAAGCCGGCCGGCCGCTCACGCTCGCCGGCGTGCTGGACGGCGCCGAGGGGCTCGTCGTCGCCGATCTCGCCCGCGCCATTGCGGCGAGCAAAAATCCGCCGGCGATCTCGCTTGCGCTCGTCTGCCGTGACGGCCCACGCATGGCGGCAGCTTCGCGCGCGATTGCCTTCTTCGCGCCCGATATTGAAGTCCTGGAATTTCCCGCCTGGGATTGTCTGCCCTACGACCGCGTCTCGCCGCATCCCGCGGTTGTCGCGCAGCGGGTGATGACGCTGGCGCGGCTATCGCGCATTGTCGGCCGCGAGCATCCGGCGGTCCTTCTCACCACCGTCAATGCCGTCTTGCAGCGCGTGCCCGAGCGCGCGGTGATTGCCAAGCAGTCGCTTTCGGTGGCGCCTGGCAATGTCGCGCCGATGGCCAGCATCATCCAATGGCTGGAGCTCAACGGTTTCAACCGCGCCGCCACGGTGCGCGAGGCCGGCGATTACGCGGTGCGCGGCGGCATTGTCGATCTGTTCGCGCCCGGCATGGACACGCCGGTGCGGCTCGATTTTTTCGGCGATACGCTGGAATCGATCCGCAGCTTCGATCCGGAGACGCAGCGCACGACGAACGAACTGCGCACGCTCGATCTCGTCCCGGTCGCCGAGTTTGCGCTGACCAGCGATACCATTCGTCTGTTTCGCACCGGCTATGTGGCGGAGTTCGGCGCCGCCGCGCCCGACGATGCGCTTTACGAGGCGGTCACCGAAGGACGCAAGCATGCCGGCATGGAGCATTGGCTGCCGCTGTTTCATCGCCGGCTGGAAACGCTGTTCGATTATCTGCCGGCGACACCGCTGGCCGTCGAACCATTAGCCGAAGAAGCCGCCCATGAGCGTCTTGCGCAGATCGCCGACTATTATCAGGCGCGGAAAGATGCGCTCGGCAAAGACGGCGGCGGCGCGCCATACAAACCGCTACCGTCGGACCGGCTCTATCTTGCCGAAACAGAATGGCATGAGCGGCTCGACGCTTCGCCGCTGGCAAAGCTGACGCCGTTCGCCGCGCCGGAACAGGCAAACGAGCCGGGCGGCATCCAACGCGAACAATCAGCCGACAACGTCAACGCCATCTCCGTCGGCGCCCATGCCGGGCGCAATTTCGCGGCCGAACGCGCAACGCCCGGCGCCAATGTGTTCGAAGGCGTGGTCAAGCACGTCGGCGCGCTGCAATCGGCCGGCAAGCGCCCAGTGATCGCGTTGTGGAGCGAAGGCTCGCGCGAGCGCATGGGCCATGTGCTGGCCGAGCACGGTTTGCACAATCTGGCGCCGGTCGCGTCATGGCCGGAAGCGCTCGCGCTGCCGCGCCCGCAGGTGGCGCTCGCGGTGCTCGGGCTCGAATCCGGCTTCGAGACCGCGGACGTCGCGCTGATCACCGAACAAGACATTCTCGGCGAGCGGCTCATCCGCGCGCGGCGGCCGTCGAAACGCGCGGAGAATTTCATCGCCGAAGTGACGAGCCTTGCCGCCGGCGATCTCGTCGTCCACGTCGATCACGGCATCGGCCGCTTCGCCGGCCTGCGCGCGATCGAGGCCGCCGGCGCGCCGCACGATTGTCTCGAAATCCATTATGCCGGCGGCGACAAACTGTTCCTGCCGGTCGAGAACATCGAACTTCTTTCGCGCTACGGCTCCGAGGAGGCCGGCGCCGAGCTCGACCGGCTCGGCGGCACTGCCTGGCAGGCGCGCAAGGCGCGGATGAAGAACCGCATCCGCGAGATCGCCGGCGAACTCATCAAGGTCGCCGCCGAGCGGCAATTGCACGAGGCGCCGCGGCTCGCGCTGGCCGCCGGGCTGTACGACGAGTTCTGCGCCGGCTTTCCCTACGAGGAAACCGAGGACCAGGACGCCGCGATCGCCGCCGTGCTCGCCGATCTCGGCTCCGGCCGGCCGATGGACCGGCTGATCTGCGGCGATGTGGGATTCGGCAAGACCGAAGTCGCGCTGCGCGCTGCCTTCATCGCCGCGATGAACGGCAAGCAGGTCGCGGTCGTGGTGCCGACCACGCTGCTCGCCCGCCAGCATTTCAAGACGTTCGGCGAACGCTTGCGCGGCTATCCGCTGCAGCTGGCGCAAGCCTCGCGGCTCGTCTCCGCGGCCGAAGTCGCCAAAGTGAAGCAGGGGCTCGCCGACGGAACGGTCGACATCGTCATCGGCACCCACGCGCTTCTTGGCAAAAACATCAAGTTCAAGGATCTCGGATTAATTGTCGTCGACGAAGAGCAGCATTTCGGCGTCGCGCATAAGGAGCGATTGAAGCAGCTCCGCGCCGAAGTGCATGTGCTCACGCTCACCGCGACGCCGATCCCGCGCACATTGCAGCTGGCCTTGTCCGGCGTGCGCGAAATGTCGATCATCGCCACGCCGCCGGTCGATCGGCTGGCGGTACGCACCTTCGTCTCGCCGTTCGATCCGGTCACCGTGCGCGAGGCGCTGCTGCGCGAGCGCTATCGCGGCGGCCAGGCGTTCTACATTTGCCCGCGCATCGAGAACCTCGCCGGCGCCAAGGACTTCCTCGACAAGCACGTGCCGGAAGTGCGCCTTGCGGTGGCGCACGGCCAGATGCCGGCGCGCGTCCTCGAAGACGTGATGTCGGCGTTCTACGACGGCAAGTTCGACGTGCTTTTGTCCACGACCATCGTCGAGTCCGGCCTCGACATTCCGACCGCGAATACGCTGATCGTACATCGCGCCGACATGTTCGGGCTGGCGCAGATTTATCAGCTGCGCGGCCGCGTCGGCCGCGCGAAGTTGCGCGCCTACGCGCTCTTAACGCTCCCGGCCGCGCGGAAAATCACGCCGCAGGCCGAGCGCCGCCTCAAAGTGCTGCAGTCGCTCGACACGCTCGGCGCCGGCTTTCAGCTCGCTTCGCACGATCTCGACATTCGCGGCGCCGGCAATCTCCTCGGCGACGAGCAGTCCGGCCACATCAAGGAGGTCGGCTACGAGCTTTATCAACAAATGCTGGAAGAGGCGGTGATGTCGATGAAGGCCGGCATCACCGCGCCCGCGCCCGACCGCTGGTCGCCGCAGATCACCATCGGCACGCCGGTGCTCATTCCCGAAGACTATGTCACCGACCTGCCGGTGCGGCTCGCTTTGTATCGGCGCCTGTCCGAGATCGAGGACGATCGCGCCATCGAGGCGTTCGCCGCCGAGCTCGTCGATCGCTTCGGTCCGCTGCCGGACGAGGTCGAATATCTGCTCCAGGTGGTCGCGATCAAATCGCTGTGCCGGCGCGCCAATGTCGAACGCATCGAAGTTGGGCCGAAGGGCGCCGTGCTCGCTTTCCGCGACAATATTTTCTCAAATCCCGACGGCCTGATCGCCTACATCGCCAAGCGTCCGGTCGGCGCGCGCGTGCGCCCGGACATGAAGGTCGTGTTCTTCGACGAATGGGACACG
>Ga0207693_10003026_pt1 | contig 14529 bp, 12 predicted proteins | sample LARL81metaG_FD_184347 | JGI IMG/M metagenome (GOLD analysis project Ga0207693, IMG submission 184347) | Corn, switchgrass and miscanthus rhizosphere microbial communities from Kellogg Biological Station, Michigan, USA - LAR L8-1 metaG... | ecosystem: Host-associated > Plants > Roots >...
ACGACGACCGCGAAGGCCTCGACGATCAGCTCGATGCCCATCTCGCTCATGGCCGCCGTGGCCGGGATGACCAGCGCGCCGCCGAGGGTCCCCAGCATGGTGCCCAGCGTGAAGACGCGCACGTACACCCAGCGCATGTCCACGCCGAGGGCCTCGGCCATCTCGCGGTTGTCGGCGGAGGCGCGGATGATGCGCCCGAAGACCGTGCGGGTCAGGAGCCAGCCGATCGCCAGCGCGATGGCCACGCTGGCGGCAATCACGAGGAGGTTATAGACAGGCACGGTGGCGCCGAGAATCCGCGCCTGGCCATAGGTCAGATAGAGCCCGCCCGTCGAGACGGGCGCGGTTCCCCACGTCATTCGGATCAGGTCTTCGAGCATGAGCACCAGCGCGAAGGTCAGGAGGAGCTGGAACGTCTCGTCGCGGTCGTACACGAAGCGGAGGAGGCCGCGCTCGACGACCACGCCCACGAGGCCTACGGCGAGCCCGCCCAGCACCAGGGGAATGATGAAGAGCGCCGGCGGCCCGCCGTGCCCGGTGAAATACGCCACGGCCGACACGCCGGAGTACGCGCCCAGAGCGTAGAAGGACCCGCAGGCGAGGTTGAAGATCTTCTGCACGCCGAAGACCACCTGCAGTCCCGCGGCGACCAGGAAGAGGATGGCGGCGTGGAACACACCGCCCATGAGGATATTCACCACGTTCGCGGTCACGGCAGGGAAGTCTACTCGATGGCGCGGTCAGCGCGCCCCAGCAACGACTGGGGGAGGGTGAGCCCGAGAGCTTTCGCGGTCCGTAGGTTGATCACCAGTTCGAACGTCGTGGGCTGCTCGATGGGCAGGTCACCCGGCTTGGCGCCCTTGAAGATGCGGTCGACGTAGGCGGCCACCCGCTGGACGAGGGCGGACGCCGGTCGGCAAGGCGACGGTTCCGAGCGCCAACAAAGAGAGGAACGCCCGTCGGTCCATCACTGGATCACGTGGTCGGCGCGTGTGAGTATCGGCTGCGGGATCGCGAGGCCCAGGGCCCTCGCGGTCTTCATGTTGATGACCAGCTCGAACTTCGTCGGTCGCTCTACCGGCATGACGGCCGGCTTGGCGCCCTGCAGAACACGACCCGCGTATCCGCCCCCGCGCCGGAACGCCTCGCGGAGGCTCGGTCCGTAGGACATGAGCCCGCCGGCTTCGGCGAATTCCAAGAACATCGAAACGGCGGGAAGCCGACCCTTGATCGCGAGGGCGCCGATCTCCTCTCGATGATTGAGCACGAGCGGCGAAGAGAGGAGGAGGATCGCGCCGGCTCGTCCCCGGCTCGCCGCTCCCAGGGCCGGGTCGATGTCTTTCGATCCCCGTACATCCAGCAGCTGTGGCTGCATCGCCAGCGACCGGGCGGCGGCCTCCGTCGCCTGGAACTGCGGGGCATTGAGCACCGGATCGCCGAGGATGGCCACGCGAGAGAGCGATCCGATGATCTCCTTGAGCAATTGCAGCTGCTTACCGCTCAGCTCCGGTAGATCGAGGAACACTCCGGTGATATTGCCACCCGGCTTCGCCAGGCTTCGCACGAATCCCATCGCCACGGGATCGCTTTCGAGATCGACGGCCACGATCGGAATGCGGCTGGTCGCCTGTTTGGCCGCCGACAATGCGCCGGCCCCTCTTGCGAAGATGAGGTCCACGCCGAGTCGAACGACGTCGACGCCGAGCTGAGGCAGCCGCTCCGGCCTGCTGTCGGCATCGCGGAACTCGACCATGACGTTCTGGCCGTCCGTGTATCCGAGGTCGCCGAGCCCCTGTTTGAATGCTTCTGCCAGTGTTGGGTTCGCTGGGGTGAGGCCGAGAACCGCGATCCGCGGTACCCTCGCCGCCGGCTGCGCCCGCGCGGCGGGCGGAGCGGCGAGGGCACCCAGACCAAGGGCGGCGAGGAACGTTCTGCGATCGATCACGTCAAAAATTCCCCTCGCCCTGCCCTCTCCCCGGAGGGGAGAAGGAGAGGGAGAGGCGGATCAGATCTTCCAACTGTTGATCCACTCGAGGAGCTTGGAGCCTGCGGGCTTCATGGCGACCTTGGTCGACACCACCTCGATGGGATTGATCGTGACGAAGTCGTAGTTGTTCTTGTGGGTGGTGATGCCCTGGTAGAAGTTGCACATCTGCACGTGGTCGGTGCGCCACGAGCGCGTCCCCGACAGCGACTCCGCCTCGATGCCCTCGAGGGCCTTCACGACCTGAGCCTTGGTCGGCCACTGCTTGGTCTGCGTGTAGGCCTTCTCCACCGCGGTCTTGTACGACTCCGCGTTGAAGTAGGCGTGGTCACACTCGTAGGGTGGATACTCATTGTACTTGGCCTTGTAGTCGCGCACGAACTGCTTCAGGAGCGCCGAGCCCTTGGGATCGTCGAAGTACATGGTGTTGTAGCCGAGGAGGAGCCCCTCGGGGGTGAACTCCTTCTTGAGTGAGTCGTGCACCCCGCCCGCTGTGGTGAACACGCCCTTCATGTTCTTGAAGAGCCCGACGGCGGCCGCCTGCTTCATGATGATGGTGGCGTCGCCCGACCAGAACGAGCACATGAGGAGGTCGGGCTTGGCCTGCTGGATGGCCGCGATGTGCGAGGTGAAGTCGGTGACGCCGAGCTTGGGGAAGAGCTCCAGCACGAACTTCACGTCCGGCACGTAGCGCTTGAGCACGGCCTGGTAGGTCTCCCAGCAGTCGTGGCCGTAGGAGTAGTCGTTGCCGATGCCCGCCACCGTCTTGATGCCCTTGAAGTACTTCGGCGTGAGCTGGCCGGCCACGATGGCCTCGACCTCGTTGTCCACGCTCTTGAAGGCCCACTTGGGATTGGGCATGGTCTCCTCCACGCCCTTCTGGGTGGTGCCGTCCCACGACAGCCACGGCACTTCCATCTCCTCGGCCACGGGCCCGAGGGCCAGGGTCACGCCCGTGGAGATGCCGCCGATCACGACCTCGACCTTGTCCTGGAGGATGAGCTTGCGATAGCGCTCCACCGTGTCCTTGGGCGTGGACTCTTCCTCGACGACCAGCTGCACGGGGCGTCCAAGAATGCCGCCTGACTTGTTGACGCGGTCGGCCCACCACTCCGTGCCGCGCAGCCCCGCCGTGTCCACCGGCGCCGCGATCCCCGCGCGGATGGCGATGATGCCGATCTTGAGCGGATCGGACGGCACGCCCGGCTTGGCCTGGGCGCGCGCCATGGTGGGAAAGCCGATGGTGCCGGCGGCGGCCGCCCCGCCTGCCACCTTCAGAAATTCACGTCTGGTCGTCGCCATGTCGTCTCCCTCTTCGTTGAGAGTTAGCCGTTCAGTTGCTTGCGCGCGAGCTGGGCGCCCACGGCGAGCCGCTTGAGCTTCTCGAAGGCGACCCAGCGTGGGACGGGAAAGAATCCACAGTCGGGAACCAGGGACAGGCGCTCGGCGGGGATGTGCTTGAGGCAGAGCCGCACCCGCTCCGCGATGTCCTCGGGAGTCTCCATGTAAAAGGACTTCACGTCAACCACGCCGCAGGCCACGTCGCGATCCACCCCCACCTCTTTCCACATGTCGATCTCCGCCATCTCGCGGTTCGCGTACTCGAAGACGAACTGCCGGCACTTGGTCTCGAGAATTGCGGGGAACATCCAGCGATACGAACGCTTGCCGCGGGGGCGGGAGAGGAGGTTGCCGAAGCACACGTGGTAGCCGATCTTCGCGTTGACCCCTTCCACGCAGGCATTGAACATCTTCACGTACTCCGTCGCCTGGCCGGGCACGATGGCCGCCGAGGGCTCGTCGATCTGTATCCAGTCCGCGCCCGCCGCGGCGAGCGCCTTGAGCTCGGCGTTGACGGCGGGCACGAGATCCCAGCACAGGGCGAGGCGGTCGTTGTTGTAGGCGTCGCCCGGTCGCGTCTGGATGTGGATGGACAGGGTCACCGGGCCGGGGCAGGTCGCCTTGATGGGCTTGTCCGTCTGCGTCTGGAGATACTTGAACTCCTCCACCGTGCCGAGTCCCTTGGGCACCGTGACCTTCCGCGTGGCCCGGTAGCGCGGCACGCTGTCGTAGGCGTAGAGCCCGGTCTTGCGCAGGGGCTCCAGCGTCTCCAGGCCGTCCATCTTGCCGTAGAAGGTCTGCACGAAGAAGAAGCGGCGCATCTCGCCGTCGCAGATCACGTCGATGCCCGCGCGCTCCTGGTCGCGGATGGCGAGCTGGGTCGCATCATCGAAAGTCTCGCGGACATCCGTTTGCCCGTACTCGTCCGCCTTGATCTTGTCGAGGGCGGTCCAGAACCAGCCGGGGAAGCCGTGGCTGCCCATCACGTGGGTGTAGAGAAGCGGAAGCTTGGAGGCCATGCGCTGTCCTTTCCTAGAAGAGATGCTTCTGGATCTTGCCCACCGATGTCCGGGGGAAGACGTCACGAAACTCCACGACCTCCGGCACCTTGAAGGACGACAGCCGCTCGCGGCACCAGCCGATGAGCTGGTCCGGGGTGGCGACGGCGCCGTCCTTGACGATGACGTAGGCCTTGATCGCCTGATCGCGGACCGGATCGGGAACCGCCACCACCGCCGCGTCGAAGACCGCGGGGTGCTGCTTCAGGGTTTCTTCTACCTCTGAGGCGGACACGTTCTCGCCGGCGCGCTTGATCATATCCTTCTTCCGATCCACGAAGAAGAAGCATCCGTCCTCGCCCATGTAGGCCTGATCGCCGCTATGGAGCCAGCCGTCGCGCAGCGTCTCCGCGGTGGCCGGCTCGTTCTTGAAGTAGCCCTTCATCAGCGTCACGCCGGGAATGCCGGAGACGACCAACTCGCCCACCGTGCCCGGCGGCACTTCCTTGCCGTCGGCATCCACCACCTTGCACTCGTAGCCGAGCACGGGCATGCCCATGGACAAGGGCTTGGGCGGCAGATCGAGCGGCTGCATCAGGGGCAGGCTCATGGTCTCCGTCATGCCCCAGATCTGCATGAGGGGTGCGCCGAAGCGCGCGTGCCAGTCCTCGAACTGCGGCGGGGTCACGTTCTGCGCGTAGGACACGGCGCGGAGGCGCGTCTGACCTTCGCGTTGGTTGGCCGGCTGAGCGAGGAGCATGCGGATGGGAGCGGCGAAGAGCGCGGCCAGGGTGGCCTCGTGGCGTATCGCCTGCTCCACGAAGCGCGTGGCGCTGAAGCGCTCCATGAGGGCCACGCTGGCGCCCGCGAGGAGCATGGGAAGAAAAGCGTGAACCTGGGCACCCGCGTGGAAGAGGGGCAGCACGATCAGATGACGATCGGTGGGGCCGACCCGCATCGACTTTGACATGGCCTCGCCGCCGAAGAGGTAGTTGGCGTGGGTGAGGAGCACGCCCTTGGGCTTGGAAGTGGTGCCCGAGGTGTACTGCATGGAAATCTCGTCGAGCGGGGCGACCTTGATCTCGGGGGGCGTGGACGGCAGGCCAAGGAGGTGCGGCTGGAGCGGTCGCGCCTCTATCACGCCCTTGAGGGCCGGGCAGCGCGCGGCCACCGCGTGGATGGGCGCCGCATACTGCGGCTCGGTGACGGAGAGCCTCGCCTCGGAGTGGGCGAGGACGTATTCGATCTCGTCGGCGGTGGAGGTCGGATTGGTGGGCACCATGACCGTGCCCGTCTTGGCCGCCGCCATCCAGAAGAGAAGGAACTCGGGACAGTTGCCGAGGTGGAGGTTGAACTTGTCTCCATGGTTGAGGCCGCGCGAACGGAGGAGATGGGCGGCGCGGTTCACGTCGGCGTCGAACTCGCTCCACGTCCACCGCGCGCTGCTCCCCGCCCCGTCCTCGAAGATCAGGAAGAGCCGGTCGGGAAAGCGGTGCGCCTTGTCCTCGAGCGCGCTCTTGAGGGTGCGGGTGCCGGTGATCAGCACGAGCTCCTCAGTCCTTCTTCCGCTTCGCCACGAAGTCGGCGATGCGCGCGCGGGCGTCCTTGTCGCGGCGCAGGGAGGCGGCGTAGGCCTGGGCGGCGCCCCCCGACTTGCCCGCGCGGATATCCGCCACGATGGCCTTGGTGGCGGCCAGCCCGCCTCGTGGGTGCTGCGCGATGCCCGCGGCCAGCTCGTCGGTGGTGACCTCCAACTCGCCGTCCGGAACGACACGCGTGACGAGGCCCATGCGGAGCGCCTCGGCGGCGTCGACCGGGCGTCCGGTGAGCAGAAGATCCCGGGCCGGTCCGCCGCCCACCACGTCGAGAATGCGGGCGATGCCGTAGGAGGGATTGAAGCCGAGCGTCACCTCTGGAAGGCCGAAGCGGGCGCTCGCCTCGGTGACGCGGAGATCCTGGGCCGCCGCCAGCATGCAGCCTCCGCCCAGCGCGTAGCCGCGCACGGCGGCTATCGTAACCTGGGGCAGCCGCGCGAAGCGATCCATGATCTTCTGCCAGCGTCGCGACAGCGCCCTCGCCTCGGCCGGCCCCAGCGTGGGCATCTCGGCGATGTCGTTTCCCGCGCAGAAGGCGCGTCCGCGCCCCGACACGATGACCACGGCCACGCTCGGGGAGCGCTCGAGCTGTCCGAGCGCGCTCTCGAGCGCCTCCGCCACCACGCGGTTGAGGGCATTGAGGGCCTGGGGCCGCTCGAGAGTGAGCCGCGCGATCGTGCCCTCGATGACGAGGCTCGCGCTCACAGCCCGACCTTTGCCCGCATCGGGCTGGAGAGCCCCGCGGCTTCGAGGCTGTCCGGCGCGCCGGCAATCTCACCCGCCACCGCCGCCATCTGCAGCGCGGCGAAGCGCGGATGATCCACTCCCACGTCGATGAACCAGGCGAGGGGCACGCCCTCGGCGAGGAGCCGGCGCTGGAAGTCGCGGCGAAGCCCCGGGTCGGCGTGGACGGCCGCGGGATCCCGGCCGGCGTCGAGCGCATAGGCGGCGAGAGCGCCCGCGGCCTCGCCGACATTCCACTCGACGGGATGGAGCCGGAAGCAGCCGTTGGTGATGTGCGTGGTGCCCAGGTTCTTGGCGCCGGCGAGGAGATTTCGCACTCTCACCGGGATCAGCGCGCCCATGGGGATCTGGAAGGGCCGGGTGCGGCACGACACGCCGACGTCGTCGGGACCGGAGTTGTGTATGTCGATGGGATACCAGCCCACGCCGACCGAGTCCTCGAAGTGCGCCGCGCGCGCCCCCTGCTGGTAGTCGGCCGACACGTCCTGCTCCACGATGGTCCTCCGTGACCGGATGCGCCGGCCCTCGCGTATGTACGGATGCTTGCCGAGAGCGTCCGCGGAGCCGAAGACGTCGGGGCGAGGCCTGAGCTCGGGAAATCCCTTCGCCCCGCCGGGTCGCTGCGCCTCCGTCTGGAGCCAGTAGAGAAAGCCCAGGCTCACACGCTTGGCGTCCTGGAGAGCCACGGCCTGCTCCCGCGGCGACCGGTCGAGGATACTCTGATCGCGATAGTCGTTGCCCGGCCAGTTGATCATGCTGATGTCGCGAGGGAATCCGGCCATGGGCGGGAACAGGCTCGCGTCGATCAGGCGGCGGTACGTCCAGAGGCCGCCCTTGGTATCGGGCGCCTGGTCCAGCACCTGGTACTCGAGCCAGCGCGTCTCCTCGCCGTAGATCTCGCCGCCGTGCACGTGGATGCGGAGGGAATAAGGCTGGCCGTCGCGATAGCGCTCGTATCGCTCGGGCTTCGGGATCACGTGACGCTCGCCCGGCGCCATGCGCTCGAGCACGAAGGTATAGGTGAGGCTCTGGACGCAATGTGGCTTGGCCTCGGAGGGCTGGGCGTGCGGCTCCCCTGTGTCGGCCTTGCTCTCCGCCCCGACGGCGTACTCCGCTCCCACCAGAGGGAGGAGATCGCCCAGCTCCGTCGCGTCGATCACGATGGCCGGGCGAAAGCGCGTCCATCTCCGATCGTCCAGGTTCACGGCGAGGACGCTCTCCACGCGATCCGTTCTCACCTGAGCGCTCGCCGCCTTGGTTCGGGTCAAGATGGCGAGGCGGGCCGATTCGATCAAAGGCTGCGCCATGGCGTGAAGCACGTCGACAGCGACCTGAGGCTCGAAGGCGAGCCGGGTGACCCAGCACCGGCCGGGGTTCAGATGAGACTCCGCGGCGAGGGTGGGGGAGAGGCGGCGGTAATGAGCACGGATGGCCTCGCGCAAGGCGTAGTAGCTGCGCGTTCCCCCGAAGCGCTCGATGTGCTCGTGCTCGTCCAGCGCGGAGACGCCCTGAGCGGTGAGCTGACCGCCTATCCAGTCCGTTTCCTCGAGGAGGCACACCTGGCGTCCCGCGCGCGCGGCGGCGAGGGCCGCGGCAATTCCTCCCGTGCCCCCGCCCACCACGAGCACGTCGCACCGTGTCTCCTCGACGCGGGGGCCGGGAGTGCCGCACTCGACCACAGCAACCCCCGGATCGCCGGTGGCCCGCACCGCCATCACGTCGAGGAGGGCCGTCACGATGCGCTCACGCTCCGAGGTAGAGCTTGCGCACCACGTCGGTGCGTCCGAGCTCGGCGGCGGTGCCGTGCAGCGAGACGTGGCCCGACTCGAGGAGATAGGCGCGATCGGCCAGCTCGAGGGCCATGGCGGCGTTCTGCTCGACGAGCACGATGGTGAGGCCGCGGCTGGCCAGTTCGCGGATGGTGCGCGCGATCTCGCTCACGATGATGGGGGCGAGGCCGAGCGACGGCTCGTCGAGGAGGAGGCACTTGGGCTTGGCCATGAGCCCGCGGCCGATGGCGAGCATCTGCTGCTCGCCCCCCGACAGGGAGCCTCCGCGCTGCTGGAGGCGCTCGCGGAGCCGGGGAAACAGCTCGTAGACGCTCTCGAGATCGCCGCCGATGTCGCCCCGGTCCGCGCGCTGATAGGCGCCCATCTTCAGATTGTCCAGCACAGCGAACTTCGGGAAGATCTGCCGGCCTTCCGGCACGAGCACGAGCCCGCGCTCTACGCGCTCGAAGGGCAGGAGCCGCGTGATGTCTTCGCCCAGGTAGCGGAGGTTTCCGGCCGACGGCGCCTTGAGCCCCGCGATCATCCGGAGGGTGGTGGTCTTACCCGCGGCGTTCGGCCCGATCAGGCACACGATCTCGCCGCGCTTCACCTCGAGACTCACGTCGTGGAGGACGTGGACCTTGGCGTAGTGGCAATTGACTCGCTCAAGCTCGAGCATGGCCCGCTCCCAGGTAGGCCTCGATGACCGCCGCCTCGTTGAGCACCTGCTCGGGCGGACCCTCGGCGATCTTCTCGCCGTAGTTGAGGGCGATCACCCGGTGGGCGAGGCCGCGAAGAAAGCCGATCTTGTGATCGACGAGGCAGAGGGTGGTGCCGGCCTGGTGGACATTGTCGAGCACGGACTCGAGATTGCGGACCTCGTCGCGCCCGAGGCCGGAGGCCGGCTCATCGAGGAGCAGGAGCTCCGGCTCGCACATGAGGGCCATGGCGATGCCCAGCATCTTCTCCTCGCCGTAGGAGAGATTGCCCGCGAGCTGGTCGGCCGCCCCTCCCAGATTGCAGAGGGCGAGCACCTCGCCCACCCGCGCGGCCAGACGCTGCTCAACGCCACCCGCGACCCCCACGATTTCCAGCGAGCGGCGCAGCCCCCGCGCGCGCTTGAGGGCAAGGTGGCTCGCCACCCGGGCATTGTCGAACACGGAGAGCTCGGCGAAGACCTGCGGGTTCTGGAAGGTCTTGACCACGCCGAGCCCGGCGATGATGTCCGGGCGGAGGTCCTGGATCTCCCGTTCCTTCCACAGCACGCGGACCGAGGTGGGAGTGAGGAGGCCCGCCATCATGCTCAGCAGCGTGGTCTTGCCCGACCCGTTGGGTCCGATGATGCCCACGATCTCGCCTGGCACGACCCGGAAGGAGACGTCGGCCACCGCGATGAGGCCGGCGAAGCGCTTGCCGAGGCCGCGCACCTCAAGCGCCACGCTTCGCCCTCCAGGCGTTCAGGGTGCCCACGATGCCCCGCGGCATCACGAGAATGGTGAAGATGAGGATGGCCCCGTAGAGGATGGCGCGGATCTCCGCGCGGAGATCGATGGCGTGCGGCAGCCCGGTGAGCACGAACGAGCCCACGATGGGCCCGATGAGGGTGCCCTGGCCTCCCAGCAGCACCATGGCCAGCACCTCCATGGACTGGTTGATGCCGAGATAGCCCGGATCGATGTAGCCCGTGTAGTAGCCGTAGAGCCCGCCCGCGAAGGAGGCGAGGGCGTTGCCGATGGCGAAGGAGAGGAGCTTGTAGCGGAACACGTTGATGCCGAGGGTGCGGGCGAGGTCCTCGTTGAGGCGGATGGCTCCGAAGGAGCGCCCCATCCACGAAGAGAGACATCGCGCGCAGATGAGCACGGTCACGGAGAGCGCGACGAGGGTGAGGTAGTACCACGCAATGGGGCCCTTGATGGGCACGAGGCCGCTCCCCGGCCAGTAGATGGTGGGCTTGCCCGCCACCACGAGGCCGAGGGTGCCGTTGGTGACGCTGTTCCAGTTCATCACCACGAGGCGGATCATCTCCGCGAAGGCCAGGGTCACCACCGCGAAGTAGAAGGTCTTGAGCCGGAACTTGAAGCAGATGCTCCCCACGATGACGGCGAGCACCACCGCCGCCACCGCCGAGGGCAGCGTGGCGACCCAGAACGGCAGCTTGTAGTGGGTGGCGAGCAGATAGGTCATGTAGGCGGAGACGCCGAACACGGCCGGGTGGAACATGGAGAGCTGACCGGTGAAGCCGAAGATGAGATCGAAGGTGACGGCGAGGATGCCGTAGATGAAGGTGAAGATGAAGATGGTGAGGAGGAAGTCGCTGCGGACGAAGAGGGGTAGCGCGTACAGCGTGCCCCACAGGAGGGCCTGGCCGGTCATTCGTCGCCGAAGAGGCCGGAGGGCCGGAAGAGCAGAATGGCCACGAGCACGGCCAGGCCGTAGGCGTCGCGGAAGGCGGTGGGGAGAAAGATGGAGCCCACGCCTTCGATCACCCCGAGGATCACCCCGCCCCACAGCGAGCCCATGAGGCTGCCGATGCCGCCCAGGATGGCCGCCTCCATGCCCTTGAGCACGTAGACGCCACCCATGGCCGGCTCGAGAGAATACAGGCTGGCGTAGAGAGCGCCCCCGAGGCCGGCGAGGCCGGTGGAGTAGAGCATGACCGCGCTCTCGAGGCGCGGGGTGTGCACGCCCATCAGCATGGCCGCTTCGGGATTCTGGGCGTAGGCGAAGGCGGCGCGGCCGAGCCAGGTGCGGGCGAGAGCGAGATATGTCGCCACGATGACGACCACGATCACCCCGAACACCACCAGCTTCATCTTGGGCAGGCCGATGTCGCCCACGCGGAGCGCGCCGGGAAGGACGAAGTGCATCTCGACCGGTGTGGCCGTCCACAGGAGCATGGCCGCACTCTCGAAGATGGAGATGAGCCCGATGGAGACGAGGAGGCCGTTGACGAGGTTGTTGCGGGTGAAGCGGAAGAAGGCCTTGTTGGAGAGATACCCGGCGGCGGCGGCGATGAGGCAGGCCGGGATCACCGCCACCGGGTAGGAGAGCCCCCCGCGCTCGGCGAGCGCGTAGGTCGCGTAGGCCCCGATCATCATGAACTCGCCGAGGGCGAAGTTCACGATGCCCGTGATGCCAAAGGTGAGGGTGATGCCGAGCGCGATGATGCCGTACATGGCGCCGATGATGGCGCCGTTCAGCACCTGACCAAGAACCAGCTGCGTCACGCCCAGGCCGCCGCCCAGGCCGCCGAGAAGGGCCCATCTGCTTCGTTGGCGGGCTTGCGGCACCCCTCGACGTACAGAGAGTACGTCTCGGGGTGCCGCGGCGCCCGCCGCCTCGCATCTGGACCCTTCTCGGCGGCCTGGGTTGCTAGAGCTCGGCCGGCCCGCCGGCTTCGCCGGAGCACCAGTTCTCGATCGATGGGCATCCGCTAATTTAGTTGGGATGGATGTGCTGGACCTCCAGGGCGCCGCCCTTCTTGAGCCGGACGACATCGAAGTTGAACACGGCCTCGCCCTTCTCGTCGAAGCGGATCTTCCACACCCCGTCGTAGGTCATGGACATGAGCGCCTTCTTGACCGCGGCGGGATCGTCCACCGTGTCCGCCTTCTTCATCGCCTCCACCAGCATGTACACGTGGTCGTAGCAGGAGGAGGAGCAGAGCGGCGCCTGGTCGTAGGGGAAGTCGCGCTTGTAGAAGTCCTTGTAGGCCTTGATGAACTTGGCCACCTTGGGCTCCGTCTTCTCCGCCTCTTCGAAATACTTGGGGACGTAGACCATGTACTCGTCGATGCCGTCCTTGTTCTTGAGCCCGGGGCCGAGGGAGCCGCGCACGAGGAAGAACTTCTTGAGCTGGCCCGTCTCCGTGGCCTGCCTGACGATGTCGTAGATGTAGGAATCGGAATAGCCGGGGAAGAGGAAGTCGGGCTTCCAGGCGGCGATCTTGGCGAGGACGGCGGAGAAGTCCTTGGTGCCGGGCTCGAAGTAGTCGAGGCGGCTCTCGATGCCCTTCTGCTTGAACATGGGCACGTAGATGTCCTCGAGCACCTTGCCGCCCTGGTCGTTCTGGAAGAGCATGGCGATCTTCTTCGCGCCGGTGGTCTTGACCAGGTTGTCCACCATGAGCTCGCCGAAGCCGCTCTTGCCCGCGTCCCAGTTCCAAGTCCGCATGAGGAACTCGTTGCCCGGGGTGCCGACGTAGTCGTGGATGCGGGTGGCCCCGCCCCACATGAGGAGCTTGCCGTTGAACTCCGCCGCGTACGGCCGCACGGCGAGGAAGACATTGGAGAGGAAGGGGCCGAAGATGAACCTGGCCTGGTCCACTTCGACCAGCCGCTTGAGTTGGACGGTGGCTTCCTTGGGCTCGCCGCGGGTGTCGAGCGCGATGAGCTGGAGCTTGTAGGTCTTGTTGCCGACCTTGAAGCCGCCTGACTTGTTGATCTCGTCCACGGCGAGGGCGGTACCTTGCGACGACATCCAGCCGTAGATGGCATTGGCGCCCGTCTGGGCCTCGATCTGCCCGATCTTCACCACGTCCTGGGCGGCGGCGGGCGCCACGGTAAGGGCGAGCACCGCCAGGAGCAGCAGAAGGCGTTTCATAGAGGTTTCCTCCGCGTTGAGGGTTCGGGTGGGCCGGACGGGACGTCAGAGCGCCCGGGACACAGTAGAGAATTGCCCGTCAGAGCGCAAGCCGCCTGGCGATGATCTCTTTCATGATCTCGGAGGTGCCGGAGGCGATGGTCCAGAGCCGGACGTCACGGAAAAAGCGTTCCACGGGGAACTCGCGCATGTAGCCGTAGCCTCCGTGGAGCTGCACCGCCTGGTAGGCGACGCGGTTGGCCACCTCCGTGGCGAAGAGCTTGGCCATGGACACCTCGGTGATGCAGTCGTCGCCATCGTTGAAGAGCTGGGCCGCCCGGTAGAGGAGCGCGCGCGCCGCCTCGATCTCCGTGGCCATGTCGGCCACGCGGTGCCGGAGCGCCTGCTTGGCGCTGAGCGGGCCGTCGAAGGCGTGGCGCTCCCGGATATAGGCCATGCTGTCCTCGAGAGCTTGGGCGGCGCCGGAGAGGGCGAGTACTCCCGCCAGGATCCGCTCGCGCTGGAGCCCCGACGCGAGCTGCGGGAAGCCGCGGCCTTCGACGCCGAGCAGATTCTCCGCGGGCACGGGGCAGTCGTGAAAGACCAGCTCCGCCGTATCGGAGGCGCGCATGCCCATCTTGTCGAGCTTGCGGCTCACCGTGAAGCCGGGGAGTCCGCGCTCCACCAGGAACATGGAGATCCCGTCGTGGCGCCGGTCGACGCTGCCCGCTCCCGTGCGCGCCGCCACGAAGTAGAGGTCGCCGTAGACGCCGTTGGTGATGAAGATCTTGCTCCCCGTGAGGAGATAGTGGTCGCCGCTCCGCACCGCGCGCGTGGTGAGGTTCGCCATGTCGGAGCCGGTACCGGGCTCGGTGATCCCCAGCGCGCAGACGATCTCTCCCTTGATGATCCCGGGTAGATACTTCTGCTTCTGCCCGTCGTTCCCGAAGCGCGTGAGCCAGGGCGAGGACATGTCGGTGTGCACGAGCACGCTGAAGGCCACCCCGCCTGAGCGGCAGCGCGCCATCTCTTCCCCCAGCACCACGCTCGAGAGGAAATCGCCGCCCGCCCCCCCGTACTGCACGGGAAACTCGAGGCCGAGAAAGCCCAGCTCGCCGAGGCGCCGCCAGAACGCTTTTGGGATCTGCCCTGCCGCCTCCCACTCGTCCACGCGCGGCGCCACCTCCTTCTCCACGAAGGCGCGCACGCTCTTCCGCAGCATCTCATGCTCTTGCGTGAACACGTCTACCCTCGCCCCGAGCTCGTTGCTCACCGGATTACCTCGTCGGCGCGCTGCACGAGCGACTGCGGGAGGGTGAACCCGATGGCCCGGGCCGTCTTGAGGTTGATGACCAGCTCGAACTTGGTGGGTTGCTCCACGGGCAGGTCGGCGGGCTTGGCGCCCTTGAGGATCTTGTCCACGTAGGTGGCGGCGCGCCGGTACATATCAGACAAGCTCGGGCCGTAGGACATGAGGGCCCCGGCCTCCGCATCCTCTCTTTGCGTAAAGATCGACG
>Ga0207693_10003028_pt1 | contig 14526 bp, 14 predicted proteins | sample LARL81metaG_FD_184347 | JGI IMG/M metagenome (GOLD analysis project Ga0207693, IMG submission 184347) | Corn, switchgrass and miscanthus rhizosphere microbial communities from Kellogg Biological Station, Michigan, USA - LAR L8-1 metaG... | ecosystem: Host-associated > Plants > Roots >...
GCGCGCAGTGCGATCACGTCTTGTGCGGGCGCCAGAACATTGACGCCATCGAGCAACACCTCGCCTTCGGCGCGCTGGGACGGGTAGAGATCGTAAATGCGGTTGAGCACGCGCAAGAGTGTGGATTTGCCGCATCCAGACGGCCCGATGATCGCCGTCACTTGGCGGTCATAGAATGGCATCGAGAGGTCGCGCACCGCTAGCTTGTCGCCATAATAGAAGCGCACGCCGCGAATAGAGATCTTTTCGGACGCCGCTTGCGCAAGCTGGCGGCGTCTTTCCGGGATGGCGAGCGCCATGTCGATCATGTCGGTTTCCTTTGCCGCGGCCAGATACGTGCCGCGATGCTGATGGTGAGAACGAATCCCGTGATGAGCAGCGCGCCGGCCCAGGCCAACGCTTGCCAATCCTTGTAGGGGCTGAGCGCGAATTTAAAGATGACCGCCGGCAGGCTGGCCAGCGGCCCGCTTATGTTCAGGCTGAAGAATTGATTGTTGAGCGCTGTGAACAGCAGGGGTGCGGTTTCGCCGCTAACGCGGGCGACTGCAAGCAACACGCCGGTTGTCAGGCCAGCTCGCGCCGCCCGATAGGTCAGCCGCCTGATGAGAACATCGCGGGGCGCGCCGAGCGAGGCTGCCGCCTCACGTAACTCATTGGGCACCAGCGACAGCGTGTCCTCGGTGGTGCGCACCACAACCGGAATGACGATCAGCGTGAGCGCGGCGACCCCGGCATAGCCGGAGAAATGCCCGACCGGCGCGACCAGGATCTCATAGACGAACAGGCCGACGACGATCGACGGCGCGCTGAGCAGAATATCATTGACGAAACGCATGATCGGCGTGAGCCGCGCGTAGCGGCCATATTCCGCCATCCAGGTGCCGGCCAGCATCCCGAGCGGCGTCCCCAGCGCAACGGCGCCGAGAACTAATAGGGTGCTGCCGACGATTGCATTGAGCAGTCCGCCGGACGCGCCGGGTGGCGGCGTGTTCTCGACGAAGAGTCGCAACGACAGTCCGCCGAGGCCGTTCCAAATCAGAATGCCGAGAACCATTCCGAGCCAGCACAGACCGACGGCCGTCGCGCCGACGGCCAGCGCAGATGCGATGGCGTTACGGAGGCGGCGGGCGCGGTACAAATTCATTTGGCGCTCCGCCGCTCGAGCCGCAGCAACAGGTAACGCGCTGCTGCCAGCATGGCGAAAGTGATGACGAACAAGATCAGGCTGAGCGCAATCAGCGCGGAGGTGTAGAGATCGCCGACCGCTTCGGTAAACTCATTGGCGATGGTGGCCGAGATCGTGGTGCCAGGGGCGAGTAGTGAGGCTGACACCCGGTGCGCATTGCCGATCACGAAAGTGACTGCCATCGTCTCGCCGAGGGCTCGGCCGAGCGCGAGCAAAATCGCTCCCATCACCCCCGTGCGCGCATAGGGCAGCAGGACATTGCGCGCCACCTCCCACGTCGTCGCGCCGACGCCATAGGCCGCCTCTTTCAACAGCGGCGGCACTGCAGCAAACACATCGCGCGACACCGAGGCAACGAAGGGCAGCACCATGATCGCCAGGATTATGCCGGCAGTCAGCAGGCCGATGCCGTAAGGCGGGCCGGCAAACAACAAGGACAGCCCGGGCACGTCCGCAAACAGGGCGATCAAAAGCGGCTGCACCTTGGCTTGCAGGAACGGCGCCAGCACAAAAAGACCCCATATGCCGTAGATGATGCTGGGGATGCCGGCGAGCAGTTCGATGGCGATGCCAATCGGGCTACGCAACGCGGCGGGACAGAGCTCACTGAGGAAAAACGCGATGCCGAGTCCGAGCGGAACCGCGATTAACATCGCGATCAGGGAGGCTACCAATGTGCCGTAGACTGCCGCCAGCGCGCCGAATTTTTCGGTAACCGGATTCCAGCTTTGGTCGATCAGGAAACCGAGGCCGAATGTGCGGAAAGCCGGGGCAGCCCCGAGCACGAGCGCGACGATCAGCGCGACGAACAAGGCTGCCAGCGCGAGCGTTGCCGCGAACGTAAGGCTTCGAAACGCGGCGTCGCCGATTTGTCCGTGCCGCATCGATCGCATTCCGGAGAATTGCATCGGTGCTCTCAACGCGACGGCGACAACACCGCCTTCCCGCTACTATCCTTGATGTCGCGCGCCCACATCTCCTGCACCGCCGCGAAAACGGATGCCGGCATCGCGACGTAGTCGAGTTCCTCGGCCATCTTGGCGCCGTTGGCATAGGCCCACGCGAAGAACCTGAGCGTTTCCGCGGCCGCCACCGGATCGCGCGGCCGTTTGTGCATGAGAATGAAAGTGGCGCCGGCAATCGGCCAGGCATCGCGACCTTGCTGGTCGGTAAGGATGACGCCGAAGCCGGGCGTGCCAGTCCAGTCGGCATTTTCGGCGGCGCTACGAAACGCCGACGCATCGGGCGCTACTGTCTTGCCGCTCTTGTTGACGAGACGCGCGCCTTTGACATTGTTCTGCTTGGCATAGGCGTACTCGACGTAACCGATGGCGCCTCTGGTCTGCATGACCATGTTGGCCACGCCCTCATTGCCTTTGGCACCGATGCCGACCGGCCATTGCACCGCCGTCCCGACGCCGACCTTGAGCGTCCAACTTGCGCTGACCTTCGACAGGTAGTCGGTGAAGATGAACGTCGTGCCCGAGGCGTCCGAGCGGTGCACCACCGCAATGGCCTGCGCCGGCAACTTCACCGTGGGGTTGATCGCCTTGATCGCCGCATCGTCCCACCGCGTGATCTCGCCCGCAAAGATTTTGCCGAGCAAGTCGCCGTTGAGCACCAGCTCGTGTGCGGCGACGCCCTCTAGATTGAACACGGGGATGACGCCGCCAAGGACGGTCGGGAACTGGACGAGACCGTTTTTTTCAAGCTCATCGGCCTTCAGCGGCATGTCGGAAGCGCCGAAGGTGACGGTGTTGGCGATGATCTGTTTGATGCCGCCGCCCGAACCGATCGATTGATAGTTCAGGGCGATGCCGGTTTCTTTCTTATAGGTATCCGCCCATTTGGCGTAAATCGGATAGGGAAAGGTAGCGCCGGCGCCGGAGATCTCAGTTGCGCGCGTGGGAACGGTCAGTGCTACGACTGTTGCGAGAGCAACAGCCAGGATCTTGGCTTGCTTCATGTCTCTTTTCTCTCAGCGGCCGGAACGTGCAAAGCACGAAGTACCCCGAGGGGTTTTTCGTGCCCGACGAGCCGCTCTTGATCTGGTTGTTCATGTACGCGGCCCCTCTAGCGAGATTCGGCGCGCGAGTCCACTCACCCATGAAAAAAATTCGGTGAATGTTTCACGGATGTTTCACAGATGTTTCACGGATGTTTCACGCGCGGGCGCAATCGACTTCTAAGTATTTCCCGACGTATCTGCGGGGAAAATCAATATCGACGACTTGATCACCCACAGCATGGCGCTGGACAAGATCAACGACGCCTTCGAGCTGATGCACGAAGGCAAGTCGATCCGCAGCGTGGTGGTTTATTGAGAACGCGGTCGTCGGTCGGCGGCGCTAATCATCGCCAATCGCGCCATTCGCGCCGTGGCTCGATCACGATCATCCGTTGCTCGCCGCGCGGCCCGTCATCATCCTCGTCGGCGTCAAATTCCGCCGAGGCCCTGTCGTCGCTCGCATCCTCCTCCACGTCGCGCCGGGCGCGTTCGCGGGCGACGCTGGAGCGGCGCTCATGCGGCTCGGAGGCGAAGGTCGAGCGGGCGCCCGGCGGGCCTTCGCACACCTGACGCGGCCCCGCGAACGGCTGGTAGGTGCAATCCGATTCACGGAACGACTTGTAGGCGCTGGCGCAGGCGCGCACGTCGCAGGTCTTGCTGCCGCGCGCGACCGTCGCCTCGGCCGGCTTAACGGCGGGTTTGGCGGCAGGCTTCACGGCCGGCTTTGCCGCCGGTGCGCGCGCGACGTCTTCGTGCGGCACGCTGCCGGTCGTCTTGTCGCTGTCGGCCGAAGCGGTCGTCTCGGCTTGGATGCCTTGCCGTGCGCTCGGCTTGTCCGGCGGCGGGGCCGCCTCGGTCACCTTGGCTGCCGCGGAAGCCTCGGCCGCGGGCGGCGCGGCCACCCCGCTCGGCTTGGCACGTTCGTCCGTGCGCGCGGCGGACTTTGCCGCCGCCTCGTCGGCGCCCGCGGGCGGCGGGGCCGCCTTGTCCGCCTGTGCGGCCGGCGGCGCGGCGCTTTCATCGGCGCGCGGGGCGCCGGGCTTGGTCGGATAAATCGGGCTGAGCGCGCTGCTCGACGTCGCCTGTTCGACCGGCGATTTCTTCTGTACCACCTTCGGCTCGGTGGTGAATTTTGTCTCGGCGGCGACCGCCTTGGCCGGCGGCGACGACGACGGCTTGACGACGCCAAGGCCGAATATCGCACCCAAGCCGAACACCGCGCCGGCGAGCGCAACGACGAGGACCGGAAAATAGAAGCGAAACGACAGTGAGCGGAACGACATGGAATCGGCCCTCGCGATACGGTGCCGAGTGCCAACGCCGCAGCCCAACGCCCTGTTCCTGCGCCGGCGCGGTTCCCGCCGGTTCCACCGGTCACGATTGTTCGAAGCGCGGGTTATTTCGTGCAGACGCGGCGCGGGCCGTTCGAAGGCTTATAAGTGCAGTCGGCCGCGGTGAACGTGAAATAGGCTTGCTGGCAGGCTTGCACATGACACCAGGACGGCGCGGCCGAGGCTTGCGCCTGATCCGCTGCCGGCGCGGCCGGCGGCGTGCCCTTCTCGCACAAGCGGCGCTGACCGAAGCTCGGTTGATACGTACAGTCCTCGGCGCGGAATGAAATGTAGGCCGCCTCGCAGGCGCGCACGTCGCACTTGGGTGCTGGTCCGGGCGCCGGCTCGGCGGCGGCGACATCCGCCGGTGCGGCGTCCGGTTCGGCCGCCGCCGGTGCCGCTTCCGGTTCGACCGCCGCAACAGCCGGCGCGGGCGGCGGAGCATTAACCTTGGCCTCGGGCGGCGGCGCAATAACCGGCTGGGCCTGGGCCACGGTCTTGGCAGGCGCAGGCGCAGCGGCCGGCGCCTTGGCGATGACAGGCGGCGCAACGGGTTGAGCCGTCAGCCGCGCGGCGGCGTCGGAGCCGAGATGACGGAGCGGCGGCAGCGCCGGCTCCGAAGCATGATTGGCGGCCACCACTGCCGGCGGCTTGTACTGCGGCGCCGGCGCGGCCAGCCAATCGAGCCCGAAGATCACGCTCGAGACCGACACCAGGAGGACGGCGAGATAGAGCAGCAGCGACATCGATTTTCCGAAAGTCACTATTAAAACAGCTACCAACGCCCCTCGGCGGGGCCCGTTCCGGGTACACGACGATTCGGGCCGAATGTTGCCAAGCCCGGCCCCTTATGGGACAGGGTGGCGCGGCCCAAGAAGCGCGTAAAGAGGGCCGGGTACAGGGACAAACGCGTGTGTGGACAGGCGGTATCGCCTGGCCGCCGTGCCGCCGGGTCATGCCTCAAACGCCGTCGCTTACGGATTTCCGCCGCATCGTGGTCAAGGTCGGCTCTTCGTTGCTCGTCGACCATGCGGCGGGCGGCTTGAAGCGCGCCTGGCTCGATGGGCTCGCCGCCGACATCGCCGAGCTGCATCAAGGCAAGCGCGACGTGCTGGTGGTCTCATCCGGCGCGATCGCGCTCGGCCGTGCGGTGCTGCAGCTGCCGGCCGGTCCGCTCAAGCTCGAGGACAGCCAGGCTGCCGCCGCGGTCGGACAGATCGCGCTGGCGCGCTCGTGGTCGGAAGTGTTGGGCGCGCACGGCATCACCGCCGGCCAGGTGCTGGTGACGCTCGGCGACACCGAAGAGCGCCGCCGCTATCTCAACGCGCGCTCGACCATCGCCAAGCTGTTGGAGTGGCGCAGCGTGCCGGTGATCAACGAGAACGACACGGTGGCGACCAGCGAGATTCGCTACGGCGACAATGACCGCTTGGCCGCGCGCGTCGCCACCATGGTGAGCGCCGATCTGCTGGTGCTGCTGTCCGATGTCGACGGGCTGTACGACAAGCCGCCGGCCGAAAACGCCGATGCTACGCTCGTTCCCGTGGTGACGCGCATCACGCCCGAGATCGAGGCCATGGCCGGCGTGTCGGGCTCGGCCTCGGCGCGCGGCGGCATGGTGACCAAGATCGAAGCCGGCAAGATCGCGACCACCGCCGGCACGCATATGGTGATCGCCTCCGGCCAGGTCGCGCATCCGCTCCAGCGCATCGGCAAAGCCGCGTCCTGCACTTGGTTTCTTACGCCGGCCAATCCGGTGACCTCGCGCAAGCGCTGGATCGCCGGCTCGCTCGAGCCGCGCGGCGCGCTCACCATCGACGCCGGCGCGGTGCGCGCCTTGCGCGGCGGCAAGAGCCTGCTGCCGGCGGGCGTGATCAAGGTCGAGGGCAGCTTCGAGCGCGGCGATGCGGTGGTGGTGCGCGGGCCGGACGGCGGCGAGATCGGCCGCGGCTTGATCGCCTATGACGCGGGCGATGCCGACACCATCAAAGGGCGCTCGTCGGGCGACGTGCTCTCGATCCTCGGCTACACCGGCCGCACCGAAATGATCCACCGCGACGATCTCGTGCTGCGCGGCGAATAACGGCGGCGGAACTTGTGACTCCGATGCGCGTTATTCCGGCGCGACGCGAGAGACTGCCATTCGAGTACCCATGAGGCGATCGACCGATCGCCCGGTCAACCCCGGCCACCGGAGCCGGGGTTTTCCGCTTGCGAGTCCCGCAACGACGCCACCATCGATGAGACGGCTAGGCCAATGGCCGACTGTCCGCGGCACGTCGCGACGGCTGGGCCGCTGACCGAGCCGGCCGCTGACCGCTCCGCGCTCGGCGAGCGCGTCTCGGCTCCGGGCGCGGATGCAATGGGAGACGGATGAAGGTGCCATCGGGGAATTCCAGGTAACGCTTGGAAACCTGCACCTGGCCTTCGCCGCGCGGGCGGCCTTCGATCACCAGCTTGGTCCCGACCGGGAACCGGCTGGGCAGACTCGAACGAGACGCCATGACATCCTCCTGAAAACGCCGGCAAGCTGGCAGGACAATGTGAATGGCGTTTTGAAGTTTCCGGCCGCCGCCGGGTTATCCTCACTATCCCCAGATACCCTTGTGCTACCTCTGGCCGTACCCGCTTTCCGCCCTATCTCGCGCCGGCAAACCCGACGTGATAGGACATCGGGCCCAATATCCGGGTTTAACGGGCCTTTTAGGCGATGACCGCGCCGCTCAAGAGCATCGAAGGCACCGGCGATATCGCCGCGGCCATGGCCGATATCGGCCATTCCGCGCGCGCGGCGGCGCGCCTGCTGGCGCTCGCCCCGACGGCCCAAAAAGACAAGGCGCTCAAGGCCATGGCGGCGGCTTTGCGGGCCCAGAACGCCGCCATTCTGGCGGCCAATGCCGAGGACCTGGCGGAGGCCCGCAGCGCCGGGCTGAGCGGGGCCATCCTCGACCGCTTGGCGCTCGATGCCGCGCGGCTCGAAGCCATGGCGCAAGGCATCGAGACCGTGGCCGCGCTCAAGGACCCGGTCGGCCAAGTGACCGAATCCTGGACGCGGCCGAACGGCATGACCATCGAGCGGGTGCGCGTGCCGCTCGGCGTCATCGGCATCGTCTATGAGAGCCGGCCCAACGTCACCGCGGACGCCGGCGCGCTCTGCCTGAAATCCGGCAACGCCGCGATTTTGCGCGGCGGCTCCGACGGTTTGCGCTCGAGCCGCGCCATCGTCGAGGCCTTGGGCGCCGGCTTGCGCGACGCCGGGCTGCCGGAAGGCTCCATCCAGCTCGTTCCCACGCGGGATCGAGCCGCGGTCGGGCTGATGCTGACCGGCCTCGGCGGCGCCATCGACGTGATCGTGCCGCGCGGCGGCAAGGGCCTGGTGGCGCGCGTGCAGGCGGAAGCGCGCGTGCCGGTGTTCGCGCACCTGGAAGGCGTCTGCCATGTCTATGTCGACAAGGCGGCTTCGCTGGACATGGCCAAGAGCATCGTGCTCAACGCCAAGATGCGGCGCACCGGCGTGTGCGGGGCGGCCGAGACGCTGCTCGTCGACCGCGCCGGCTCCGCGACATTCCTGAAGCCGCTGGTCGAGATGCTGATCGCGGCGCCTTGCGAAGTGCGCGGCGACGCCGACACGCTCGCCGTCGACAAGCGCGTCAAGCCGGCGAGCGAAGAGGATTGGTCGACCGAATATCTCGACGCCATCATCGCCGTGAAACTGGTCGATGGCGTCGATGGCGCGATCGCGCACATCGAGCGTTACGGCTCGCATCACACCGACGCGATCATCACCGCGGACAAGGCGGCGGCCGACAAATTCCTGCGCGAAGTCGATTCCGCGATCGTCCTGCACAACGCCTCGACGCAGTTCGCCGACGGCGGCGAGTTCGGCTTCGGCGCCGAGATCGGCATCGCCACCGGCCGCCTGCACGCACGCGGACCGGTCGGCGTCGATCAGCTCACCACCTTCAAATACCGTATCCGCGGCAGCGGTCAGATCAGACCGTGACCGCGGCAATGCCCTTAAGCGCCGAGCGCCTGATCCCACCCCACGCGCCCGGCATGCGGATCGGGCTGTTCGGCGGCACCTTCGATCCGCCGCACCAGGCGCATCTGGGCGCCAGCCTCTTGGCGCTGAAAAGGCTCAAGCTCGACCGCGTCTGGTGGCTGGTGACCCCGGGCAATCCGCTCAAGAACACCAAGGGACTGGCGCCGCTCTCGGAGCGCATCGCGGCCGCGCGCGCGCTCACCCGCCACCCGCGCATCGACGTGACCGGCATCGAGGCGGTCATCAACACGCGCTATACCTATGACACCATCCGCTGGCTGAAGGCGCGCTGTCCGGGCGTGCGCTTTGTCTGGATCATGGGCGCCGACAACCTGCGCAGCTTCCACCGTTGGCAGAAATGGCGCGGCATCGCCAAGCTGGTGCCGTTCGTGGTGATCGACCGCCTAGGTCCGAGCCTTTACGCCGCCGCCAGCCCAGCCGGTCTCGCCTTCGGCTATGCCCGCATCCCCGAGCATGACGCCGTCACCTTGCCCGGCCGCAAGCCGCCGGCCTGGAGCTTCCTGCACGGGCTCAAATCGCCGCTGTCCTCGACCGCGCTGCGCGCGCAACGTGAGCGTTTTGGAACCCGATAAACGGTTGAGAGACTTGCGCGACAGTAGAAAATAGAGGTGGAATCACTATCTTATTGAGGACCCCGGCCGGCTCCGGGCGCGTGTGACAAGACGAAAGGATCGAAAACCCTGTCCACACCTGCAATCTCTCGGGCGGCGCGTCGTTCGCCCGGACCCGTCTCACGGCGGCCTTCGCCCAAGGAGACGCTTCGCATCGTCCTCGCGTGCCTCGACGACATGAAGGCCGAGGATATCGTCAACATCGACCTCGCCGGAAAGACCTCGATCGCCGACGCCATGGTGGTGGCGTCCGGCCGCTCGCAGCGCCATGTCGGCTCGGTGGCCGACCGCGTGGTTAAGGGTCTGGGCGAAGCCGGCCTGCGCGGCGTGCGCGTCGAAGGCATGCGCCAGGCCGACTGGGTGCTGATCGACGCCGGCGACGTGATCGTCCACGTCTTCCGCCCCGAGGTGCGCGAATTCTACAGCCTGGAAAAAATGTGGGCGGGCGGGCGCACGCGACGGCCGAGCTGATCGTGGTGTAGTCTCCCGGCGATGCGCCTCATTGTCGCCGCCGTGGGACGCCTGAAGCGGGGCCCGGAAAGCGAGCTTTCCGAGCGCTACGCCAAGCGCGCCACCCAGACCGGCCGAAGCCTCGGCTGGCGCGCGGTCGAAATCGTCGAAATCCGTGAAAGCCGTGCCGCCGAGGCGGGCAAGCGCGTGATCGAGGAATCGATCGCGCTCGCCAATATCATTCCGCAGGACGCGGCGGTCGCGCTGCTCGATCCGCGCGGCGAGAATATCGACAGCGGCGGGCTCGCGACGCAGCTCTCGCAATGGCGCGGCCAGAATCGGCCGGCCGCGGTGTTCGTGATCGGCGGACCGGACGGCCTCGCCGAAAGCTTGCACGAAAAGGCCAGCCTTAGACTTTCGTTTGGGGCGGCGACCTGGCCGCATCAGTTGGCGCGCGTGATGCTGATGGAGCAATTGTACCGCGCCGCCACCATCCTTTCCGGCCATCCTTACCACCGCGCCTAGCCGCTAACGACGGCGTGAACGGCGCGTCTTATTACCGACGCAATGAGCCTGGATCAGAGGGGCCTTGTGGTGCCGACCGGCGGGCGTAACTTGGACCGCATGATTGGATTCGGGGGAAATAACCGTCTTGATCCGCGCTTCGCGCTGATCGCAGGGCTTGGCCTTGCTTTGCCGCTCGCGCTCAACGCGCCGGCGCGCGCCCCCGCGCAAGAGACGCAGGACAAGCCGGCCGGCAAGCTCGACCTGCTCAAGCAGCGCGACAAAGATCTCGAGACGCTGCGCGGCGCGCAAAGCAAAGCCGCCGAAACCGAAGCCGCGATCAAGCGCGAGATCGAGCAGATCGGCAGCGACCGCCGCAAGCTCAACCAGAGCCTGATCGACACCGCCGCGCGCCTGCGCGCCGTCGAGGCCAAGGTCGCGGCGACGCAAGCGCGGCTCGAACCGCTCGACCGCAACGAGCGGACCCTGCGCCGCTCGCTGCAAGGCCGCCGCGCCGCCATCGGCGAAGTGCTGGCCGCGCTGCAGCGCATCGGCCGCCGCCCGCCGCCGGCGCTGATCGCCAGTCCCGAGGACGCCTTGCAGGCCGTGCGCACCGCCATGGTGCTGGGCGCGGTGCTGCCGGAAATGCGCAACGAGGTCGAGGCGCTCGCCAACAACCTCGCCGAGCTCGCCAAGGTGCGCAAACAGATCGCCGCCGAACGCGACAAGTTGAAAGCCGAAGTCGCCTCGCTCGGCGCCGAGCGCACGCGCATCGGGGCGCTGGAGAGCGAGCGGCAGAAGAAACAGGCCGAGCGCGAGAAGGCGCTCGAGGCCGAGCGCCAGCGCGCCCGCGATCTGGCGCTGCAGGCCGAATCTCTCAAAGAATTGATCGCCAAGCTGGAGCAGGGCCTGCCCCCGGGCGAACGGGCCGCGCGCCAGAGCGAGCGGCGCGACTCACGCCCGCTCGCCGCCCTGCACGACCCGGGCCGGCTCGCCCCGGCGGTCGCCTTTGCCTCCTTGCACGGCAAAGTTCCGATCCCCGTTAACGGCATCAAGATTCGCGATTATGGCGCGCCCGACCCCACCGGGGGCCTGGAAAAGGGTGTTTCCATCGCCACCCGCGCCGGCGCCCAGGTGACCGCGCCGGCCGACGGCTGGGTGATGTATGCCGGGCCGTTCCGCAGTTACGGCCAACTCTTGATCCTGGATACCGGCGGCGGGTATCATGTCCTGCTCGCTGGGATGGAGCGGATTTCGGTTGACCTCGGACAGTTCGTGCTGGCCGGAGAGCCCGTTGCAGTGATGGGGAACGCGTCCCAAATTGCCGCAATCCTCGCGACAGGCTCCAGCCAACCGGTGCTCTATATCGAGTTTCGTAAAGACGGCACGCCTGTCGATCCAGGCCCATGGTGGGCGGCTGGCGAAGGCGAAAAGGTTCGCGGATGATGATGCGCAAAACTTCTCTCATTCTTCTCGGCGTGGCGGCGGGAGCGGCAATGACGCTGCTCGCGACGCAGCCCCGCATGATCCTGATCGGCGCCCGCGCCCAGGCGGCGGCGGCCGACACCTACCGGCAGCTCAACTTGTTCGGCGACGTGTTCGAGCGCGTGCGCGCCGACTACGTCGAGAAGCCGGACGACGGCAAGCTCATCGAATCCGCGATCAACGGCATGCTGGCCGGGCTCGATCCGCACTCCAGCTACATGGACGCGAAAAGCTACCGCGACATGCAGGTGCAGACGCGCGGCGAATTCGGCGGCCTCGGCATCGAGGTCACCATGGAGGAAGGCCTGATCAAGGTGGTGGCGCCGATCGACGACACCCCGGCCGCCAAAGCCGGCGTGCTGGCCAACGATCTCATCACCAAGCTCGACGACGACCAGGTGCAGGGCATGACGCTCAACCAGGCGGTCGAGAAAATGCGCGGACCGGTGAACACCAATATCAAGCTCACCATCATGCGTAAGGGCCAGGACAAGCCGGTCGAGGTGACGCTCACGCGCGCCGTCATCCACGTCCGCTCGGTACGCTGGCACGTCGAGGGCGAGGATCTCGGCTACATCCGCGTCACGCAGTTCAACGAGCAGACCACCGAAGGCCTGCGTAAGGCGATCGCGGAGATTTCGGCCAAGGTGCCGGACGACAAGCTCAAGGGCTACGTCCTCGACCTGCGCAACAATCCAGGCGGCCTGCTCGACCAGGCGATTTCGGTCTCCGATGCGTTCCTGCAGAAGGGCGAGATCGTCTCGACGCGCGGCCGCAACGCCGAAGAAACCCAGCGCTTCAACGCGCGCGCGGGCGACCTGATCAAGGGCAAGCCGCTGATCGTTCTGATCAACGGCGGCTCCGCCTCAGCGTCGGAAATCGTCGCCGGCGCCCTGCAGGACCACAAGCGGGCAACGCTGATCGGCACCCGCTCGTTCGGCAAAGGCTCGGTGCAGACCATCATCCCGCTCGGCTCCACCAACGGCGCGCTGCGGCTGACCACGGCGCGCTACTTCACGCCGTCCGGCCGCTCGATCCAGGCCAAGGGCATCGAGCCCGACATCGAGGTCTTGCAGGACGTGCCGGAGGAGTTGAAGGCCAAGACCGACACCAAAGGCGAGGCCTCGTTGCGCGGCCATCTCAAGGCCGAAGGCAAGGAACTCGGCGGCTCGCAGTCCTACGTGCCGCCCGACCCGAAGAATGACAAGGCGCTGAGCATGGCCGCCGACCTGCTGCGCGGCCTGCAGGTGAATTCGTCCTTCCCGCCGAACGTCAAGGCGCCGGTTCCCAACTGAGCCGAGCAGGCGAACAAATATCCCGACAGGGCGGCCTGAGAGGCCGCCCTGTCTGCATTTGGGCCGCCGCGAAAGTTAATGAGTCGCGCGTGGTAGACTGGCGGCCTGATTCGCGAGGATCAAGGCCGTGGATGCGGATGACCTGAACGCCCCGCTCGGTCAGGACAAAGACAAGCCCAAGCCCAAGCTGCCGATCGGCGCGCCGCACGTGCTGGCGAGCCTGCTCGGTCTGTTCGGCCTTGCCGTGCTGGGCTGGGCGCTGTTCGGCCACGATCCGCTCGGCGGCGAGCCGGTGGCGGTGGTCGCGGTCGCCTCCGATCCGGCGGCCGCAGTGAAAGCGGAAGACGCCGGCGATACCGCCACCCATTCCCGCTATGACGGCCCACCGGCCGTGGCGCCGGATGCGGCCAAGGCAGCGGAGAAGCCGGCCGCCGAACCGCCGCCCGGCGGCAAGACCATCACCATCATCGACGGCTCGAACGGCGCGCGCAAAGACGTCGTGGTGCCCGACCCCGACGCGCGGGCGGCCAAGCCCGCCGACAAGCGATTGCTCGAAGTGACGGCGCAAGGCGCCATCCCGAAGGTCGCCGCTGACGGCACGCGCGCCGTCGCGCTCTACGCCCGCCCGCGCGCCCTGCCGGCCAATCAAGGCGACGCGCCGCGCATCGCCATCATCGTCGGCGGTCTCGGCATCAGCGCCTCGGCAACCGCCGACGCGCTGGCGCGGCTGCCCGCGCCGGTGACGTTTGCCATCGCGCCTTACGGCGCCGACCTCGGCAAGCTGGCGGAGCACGCGCGCTTGCAGGGCCACGAACTGCTGCTGCAGATCCCGATGGAGCCGTTCGATTATCCCAACAACGATCCCGGCCCGCGCACGCTGCTCACGACGTTGCCGCCCGAGCAGAACATCGAGCGGCTGCATTGGCTGATGGCGCGCTTCCAGGGCTATGTCGGGCTGATCGGCTATATGGGCGCCAAATTCACCGCCTCGGAGCAGATGCTGACGCCGGTGCTGCAGGAGGCCGCCAAGCGCGGCCTGCTCTATGTCGACGACGGCTCCTCGCCGCGCAGCAATGCCGGCCAGATCGCCGGCGGCAGCCATCTGCCGTTCGCCAAAGCCGACATCGTGCTCGACGCGATGCCGACGCCGGTCGAGATCGAGCGCGCGCTGGCGCGGCTGGAATTGGCGGCGCGCGAACACGGCTTGGCGGTCGGCTATGCCAACGCGCAGCCGGCTGCGATCGCGGCGATCGCCGCTTGGGCCAAGGCGGTGGAGCAGCGCGGCTTCGTGCTGGTGCCGATCACCATGGTGGCGGTGAAGGCAAAGTCGACGTAAAGTCGTTCGCGCGCGCGCCGGAAACGCCGATGCCCTCCTCTGAGTTGCTCCCCTACCGCCCCTGCGCCGGCATGATGGTGCTCAATCGCGCCGGCCTCGTCTTCGTCGGCCGCCGCAACAGCGGCCCCGAGCATATCGACGCCACCCATGTTTGGCAGATGCCGCAAGGCGGCATCGACGCCGACGAAGACCCGTACAAGGCGGCGCTACGCGAACTGTACGAGGAGACCAATATCCGCTCGGTCGAGAAGCTTGGC
>Ga0207693_10003030_pt1 | contig 14522 bp, 13 predicted proteins | sample LARL81metaG_FD_184347 | JGI IMG/M metagenome (GOLD analysis project Ga0207693, IMG submission 184347) | Corn, switchgrass and miscanthus rhizosphere microbial communities from Kellogg Biological Station, Michigan, USA - LAR L8-1 metaG... | ecosystem: Host-associated > Plants > Roots >...
TTAGAAATTTCCCTCAGAATAGCGGCTGCGCTCCCTCACCCGGATTGCATTCGCAATCCGACCATTCCCCATGCGACGGGGAGAGGTGAGTTATCATGCTTGACCTCTTTCCTTCCCGCGAAGCCGGCCCGTTCGGGCGCCGGCTCAAACGCGAGCGCGGCGCGCGTATTCCCGTGACGCTCGTGACCGGCTTTCTCGGCGCCGGCAAGACGACCCTGATCCGCCATTTCTTGGCCTCGCCGGAAGGACGGGGAACGGCGGTGATCGTCAATGAATTCGGCGCCGTCGGCATCGACGACGCGCTCGTTCGCGACGCTGCCGAAGAGACGATACTGCTCGGCAATGGCTGCGTCTGCTGCATCACCAGAACCGATCTGCAATTGGCGCTGCGCCAGCTCGTGATCGACCGCGACCGCGGCATGGTGCCGAACTTCGCGCGCGTCGTCATCGAGACATCCGGGCTCGCCGATCCGGCGCCGATCCTGCAGACCTTCTCGACCGATCGCGCGCTCGGCGGCGAATTCCACATCGACGTCATGCTCGCCGTGGTCGACGCCGTGAACGGAGAAGCGACTCTCGCCGCCGCCGCGGAAGCGCGTAAGCAAGTGATCCTGGCCGATCGCCTTATCGTCTCGAAAAGCGATCTCGCCGGCGCGTCCGCGCTCGATTCGCTCAAGAGGCCGTTGCGAATACTCAATCCGCGCGCCGGCATCGATCTCGCGGTCGGCGGCGCGCTTGATCCCGATCGCTTGGTCGCGCCGGCGACAGCAGAGCGCTCCGGCTTTATCGCCGAAGCCGAGCACAGCGACGGTATCGTGAGCTTCGTGCTGGAATGGCGACAACCGGTCGAATGGGCCGCATTCACCCGCGCCATGGAGACGCTGATCGCGCTCCGCGGTCCCGATCTCTTGCGGGTCAAGGGCATTCTCGATGTCGCCGGCTGCCGCGGTCCGGTGGTGGTGCAATATGTCCAGCATCTCGCGCATCCGCCGGTGGAACTGCAATCCTGGCCGGACCAAAACCGCGACAGCCGCGTTGTTTTCATTACGCGGAATATTCAGGAGGCCCAGATCCGCGATTTGTTTGCCGCCGTGGAGAGGCTGGCGAAGGACGGCGCGCGGGCGACTGATATCGAAACGGCGGGTTGAATTATTGCGCGATAAGCATGGCAGGAATTCATTACCCGCAAATCCTGTTCCCAATCGCCCGGCTTTGCGCATAGTCTGCAATACAGAAGTCTGCAAAACAAGTGACGGCTTCGCGATCGCCGCATGCAGGAGGACTCGCCAGAATGAGTGAGAAGTTTTCGCTGAGCGTCAACGGAACCGTCCATTCCGTCACCGCCGACCCGGATACGCCGCTCCTTTATGTGCTGCGCGACGATCTCGGCTTGAACAATCCGCATTTCGGTTGCGGTCTGGCGCAGTGCGGTGCCTGCACCGTGCATCTCGACGGTCAGCCGATTCGCTCATGCGTCACGCCGGTCTCGGCGGTGGGCGCGGCCGATCCGGTGAAAACACGACCGCCAGCAATCACGACGCTCGCCGGCTTGGGGACGGCGGAAAAACCGCATCCGCTGCAGACCGCTTATATCGAGGAGCAGGTGCCGCAGTGCGGCTATTGCATCAACGGCTGGCTCATGACGGCTGCCGCATTCTTGCGCGACACCAAGAAACCGACCGAGGCGCAAATCAAAGACGCGCTGTCCGGCTTAAAATGCCGGTGCGGCACGCACTTGGCCATCCTCCGCGCCGTTAAACGTGCCGCCGCGATGATGGGTTGAGGGGGCGGCTCATGACAACGATTGAGAAATTGAACCGTCCGTCGCGCCGCGCGCTCCTGAAAAGCGGCGGCGCGCTCGTCGTGTCGATCGGCGCGCCGATGCCGTTACAACTGGCGCGCGCGGCCGAGGAAGCGCGGCTGGTCGGCGCCCAGCCGCCGCTCACGCCCGATCAGCTGTCGTCCTATATCGCGGTGAACGCCGACGGCATGATTTCGGTTTTTTCCGGCAAGACCGATCTTGGGCAAGGGCTCGAGGTCGCGTTAGCGCAAATGGTTGCCGAAGAACTCGACGTGCCGTTTCCGGCCGTCAAGGTTGCCACCGGCGATACCGCGAGCAGCGTGAATCAAGGCGGCGCCTCGAGTGCATCCGGCATCCAGGAAGGCGGCAAGCAGTTGCGTGCCGCTGCCGCCGAAGCGCGCCGGGTGCTGGTCGATCTTGCCGCCCAGAAACTTGGCGTTCCCGCGGCGGAGCTCGTGGTCGACGGCGGCGTGGTTCACAGCAATACCGAAATGGCCAAGAGCGTGAGCTACGCCGAACTCGTCGGCGGGCGCTATTTCAACGTCACGCTCGCCTGGAACGGCAAGATCGGCAATCCGCTTTACGCGCCAGGCAAAGCGCGCCCCAAAGATCCGAAGGACTACAAGATCGTCGGCCAGCTGATCAAACGACAAGACATCGCGCCGAAAGTCTTTGCGCAGCAAGATTTCTGCACCGACATCAAAGTTCCCGGCATGGTCCACGGCCGCATGATCCGTCCGGCGGTCGCCGGCGCAGTGCCAGTCAAACTCGACGAGAGTTCGATCAAGGATATTCCCGGGGCGCGTGTCGTCTGGAATCAAGGCTTTCTTGGCGTGGTTGCCGATAAGGAATGGGATGCGATCAAGGCCGCGCGCGACCTCAAAGTGACATGGTCGAATCCGACGCCGCCATTTCCCGACCAGGCCTCGCTCTACGATCACATCCGTAAAGCCCCTGTGCGCAAAAGCGAAACCGAGGGCCCGCCGGTCGGCGACGTCGACGCGGCGTTCAAGAACGCGGCGCGCGTCATCGAAGCCGAATACGAGTGGCCGTTTCAGTCGCACGCCAGCATGGGGCCGGCCTGCGCCGTCGTCGACATCAAAGGCGATCAAGTCACGCTCTGGACCGGTTCGCAAAAACCGCATTTCACCCGCGATGGCGTCGCCAAGATTCTCGGCGTGCCGCCGGAGAAGGTACGCGGCATCTGGATTTTGGGTCCCGGCTCATACGGCCGCAACGATGCCGGTGATTGCGCGATGGACGCGGCACTGCTCGCGAAAGCGGTCGGCCTGCCGGTCCGTCTGCAATATATGCGCGATCAGGCCACCGGTTGGGATCCGAAGGCGCCGGCCTCGATCCATCGCGCGCGCGCCGCGATCGATGCCTCCGGCAAAGTGATTGGTTATGAATTTACGAGCAAGGCGTTCCCGCGCGTCGACGTGAATTCAAACGAGAGCGCGCCGCACGATACTTTGGCCGGGCAACTGACCGGCGTGCCGCTCAAGTCGGGCGACGGCTTCGGCGTGCCGGAGGAATCCTATGGCTTTGCCAACAAGCGTACCGGCTACTGGGAGACGATTGCGCCGCTGTTGGATCGCGGCTCGCCGTTGCGGACCTCGCATTTGCGCGATCCGATCGGCCCGCAAGTCCATTTCGCCAGCGAATCGTTCATGGATGAGCTAGCGGCCGCGCTCAACCTCGATCCGGTCGAATTTCGACTGCAATACGTCACCGATCCGCGCGATATTGCCGTGATCAAGGCCGCCGCGGAGAAAGCCGGCTGGCAGCCAGCGCCCTCGCCGCGCAAAGGCCAGGGCGGCAACACAGTTTCCGGACGCGGCTTCGCCTATATCGAACGCCACGGCACACGCTTGGCGATCGTCGCCGACGTCGACGTTGACCGTTCGAGCGGCAGGATCTGGCCGCGAAAATTCACCATCGCGCATGATTGCGGCCAGATCATCAATCCAGACGGATTGGTGCGGGTGATCGAGGCCGGCGTCGTGCAAGGCATCAGCCGCACGCTCTGGGAAGAGGTCAAGTTCAACAACAAGAACGTCACCAGCGTCGACTGGCAGTCCTATCCGATTCTCGACATCGCCGAAGCGCCGGAGGCGATCGATGTGGTCCTGATCGATCGGCCGGAGATCCCTCCGTCGGGAGCCGGCGAGCCGGCGATCCGCCCGGTTGCGGCGGTGATCGCCAATGCCGTGTTCGACGCGACCGGCGTGCGTATCCGGCGGGTACCGTTCTCGCCCGACAATGTGAAATCGGCGCTGTCCTAAGCGTGATGGCAACCAAACCGATGCGCGATGCTGCCGCGTCGGGTGGATTTCATTTCATACGCGACCCGGTCGCAGCGAAGCGGCGCATTGCAATTCGTATCAAGGATAAAAATTCTGCTGGATGCGTAACAGCGTGTGCCGCCGTCGAATGCGGTCTTGCTCAGCGCCGTGTATTGGACGTCGACGCCCACGTCGAGGCTCCTGACCGGATTCCACAATGTGCGCGATCCGATCTGCCAGGCGGCCCAATCCGCGCAGCCGGGGCCAAATCTATTCGGCGCACAAACCATCGCGTCGACCGCGGAGCTCTCCGCGCGGTAATTGACATAGCCGCCATAGAGCGAGGTGCGCAGGTCCGGCACCCAATAGTGCTGGATGCCTGCGTATATATTCCAGGCCACCGGCAGCTGCAGCTGCGTGGCGCCGGTGACGGCACTGTTCGCCACGAAGGCATCATCCACCCAGGCCAGGCCGATGGTGCCCGAATTGACGAGGCCGAAAGCTTGGTCGGCGAGCCGCGACGAGCTGTTGATGATGCAGTGGCCGCTCCAGCCGCGGCAGTACTGGGCTTGCACGTCGAAGCTGTCGCCCGGCAATGGCAGGTTCACGCGCAGGCCAGCGCCGGCGGACCAACCCCAAGCATCTGCCGGGTGCGCGACGCCGGCGATTGCGCCGTTAGCGGTGGTGTTGTAGTAACGCGCGCGGTCGTCATGCAGCGCGCCCATCACTTGCGCCGCGCCCCAAGATTGGTCGACGCGGACATTGCCAGCGATATCTGGCACAAGCAGACCCGCATTATTCCACGGACTGTTGGTCGGACCGCCGGCGGCGAGGATTGGAAAGATCGTGCCGAAACCTGCGATCACGCCGGCAGGCGGCGCCGCATTGAGATCTTTGATCGGCCGGGCATAGAACGTTCCGTCCTCGATCCCAAGACTCGCGCTCCAGCCGTTCCCAAGCTGGGCGGTGTAGTTGAATGTGTTGATGCCGAAGCGGCCAAGGTCTTGATAGGCGAAATTGGTCTGCAGGCTATAGCGCGCGGTGTCGAAAAAATCGAAAACAGAGACTGCCTTGCCGGCGGTGAAGCCGGCGAACTGGACGAAGGCGCGGGCAAAGTAGACGTTGTTGGCGCCGTTGGGCGTCGCTCCGGCCGTGGCCGCGCCACCTGCTGTCGGGACTGCGGTGCCGGGAAGACTGAGCGTCGGCGCGTCATTGCTGGTGTATTGCCAACCGCCGAGGAGATAGGCGCGAAGCGTTCCATACGCGGTCTGCTCGCGCATCGAGCGAAACTCCGGCACGTACGCGGGTGTCGATTTGGTCGCCGCCGCGGAAGAATTGCGCGTTGGCGCCGTTGATTGCCGGTTCGAACGAGCCGATGGCGTCCTACTTGATTTCGGCGCTCACGAAGCCGCCGATCTTCATGCAGGTCTGCGTGCCCGGAATGTAATAAAAGCCGTCGCCGTAAAGCGTACAAACTCTTACGTACTGTACTGCCTTGGCCTTGACCGGCATTTCCGCGGCGTGCGCGCCGACGACGGCGATAAGCCCGGCGACGCCGCCGAGCAAAAGACGTCTCGCGTCCATGTGAGTCCTCGAAGCATCGAACTGTTTTTAGGATTCGATGCTTTCGCTGGGCCCCCGCCGAAACGACTGCATCAGTCTCACGTGCGCGCGCAGCGCACGATTTGCGACCGTATTGATGTGATCGAATCGCTGCAATCGAACGACGCAGTTTGAGAGACGAAAAATTTTCGTTGAACGTGGATAATTCACAACGTTGCCGAGATTCCGAGATGCGCGTCTCTATTTGCAATAAAAAATCTATTCGCTGATAAGAAAATTTGATCGATCGCCAAGATATAGCTTGGCGCTATAGCAAAGTATCCAAACCCTAAAGCGGCGGCTCGACGCCGCCTTCTTTTTTGCACGCGATGCCCGCCTCTTCGAGGTCGAGCTCGCGTTCGATGCGCCGGCGCGCTTCGTCGGTGATCTGACCCTCGCGCAGGAGCTGATAGATGTATTCGCGCTCCAGCGCGATCAAATCCGATCGCACGTCCGCCGCCGTCGAAGCCGTATCGGACGGACTGGGCTCGGCGTTTGGCAATCGTCCGAACCGATAGTCATGCCGGGCGCGCAGCACCGCCAAAACCTCCGGCGCGATTTCCTTGTTCGCCGCGAGTTCTTCAAGCCGCGTTTGCGCGAGCTTAAGGGCGTCGGAGCGCGCGGCAAGCTCGGCTTTCTGCTCGCGGTCGCGCTCGTCCGCGGCATGAAGGCCGAGGCCGAGCCAACCGACAACGCTTGGCAACAGCAAGCCCTGGCCGACCAGCGTGATGACGATGATGCCGAAGGTGATGAATAAAATGAGATCGCGATCCGGAAACGGTGCGCCGGAACCGGTGGTCAGCGGGATCGCCAATGCCGCCGCCAGCGAGACCACCCCACGCACGCCGACGAAGGCGAGAAAAAAGAGCCACTGCCAGGGCGGCAGCGGGTCGCGTCGTGCAACCTTCGCGCTCAGCCAACGCGGCAAATAGGCGGCCGGATAGATCCAGACGAAGCGCGCCGCCACGATTACGATGACAGTGAGAGCGATCGCCAGGATCGGCTCGGATAATGGGAAAATGTCAGATCGATCGAGCAGCGTGCGGATCTGCAGACCCGTCACCAGGAAAACCAGGCCCTCAAGCAGATAGATCAAGAGGTCCCAGAAGAAGATGCCTTGCAGCCGCGTGGCGCCAGGAATGAGCAGTGGGCCGTTCCAGCTGACATAGAGGCCGGTGGCGACCGTCGCCAGCACGCCCGATCCGCCCAAATGCGCGGGCACCAGGAAGGCGAGGTAAGGTGTCATCAGCGACAGCGTGATTTCGACGCGCGGGTCGCGCGCCCAGCGCCGTAACCGCAGGCTGAGCCAGCCGATGGCAATACCGTAAGCAATTTCGCCGACAACAATCAGAACGAATGTTCCGGCGGCCTGGCCAAGCGAGAACAAGCCGGTGCTGACCGCAGCAACCGCGAAACGGTAGAGGATCAAGGCCGTGGCGTCATTGGCTACGCCTTCGCCGTCGAGCACGACAAGAAGGCGCCGCGGAATGCCGAGCTGCCGCACGATCGCCAATGGCGCGAGCACGTCGGGCGGCGCCACAATGGCGCCGAGCACAAAGGCGACACCGATCGGAATGCCGAGCACCCAATGCGCTAGCGCCGCCACGGCACAGGCCGTGAAGACGACGCATCCCACTGCCAGCAGCGCAATCGGCCGCAGATTGAATTTAAATTCGCGCCAGCTCATGGCGACCCCCGCCGAATAGATCAGCGGTGGCAGGATTCCGAGCAGCACGAATTCTGGAGCGAGCGTGATCTTCGGTACGCCGGGGACCAGGGCCAGCGCGATGCCGGCGATAACGAGGAGAATCGAAGGGGCGGTATTAATGCGCCGCGCGACGACGGCCACGATCACCATGACCGCCAGTAACAGCAACAGAGTTTGCAGCGTCTCTTCCACGATCCGGCGTTAGGCTGGCGGCAACTTGGACACTTCTGCACACACGACACTTGCTCTATTACTTGGCTCTATTACTTGGCTCTATTCGATCAAAGCCAGCAATAAACCCAATCGGCGTTTAGGGCCGGACTGCTGCCCGCGCGCGGCAAGCGGCCAAATTGGCGCACTGCCAAGTAGCGCAATGCATTGCCGGCGGCGCATGCGCCTTCTCCTCGCCCAAAGGGCAGTAGACCCATCATACCGTGCCGAGCCGCCTGGTGGGCAACGGCAAATCGCGACCCTCAACCCTTCCCTGCCCCCACAAGCATGCACTCGGGCGCGCGAACGCGGCCCGGGTACGGGAAAGGAAAGATACTGGCCGCGAAAACGGATCTATTTTCCTTACGCCGAGACGAGTACCTTGAAGCCATGGCTCGGATCACCCGCTCGCTCGATGACGCGCTGGCGCCGATTACCGACGGCTGCATGCTGGCGGTGCCGCGCGAGACGTCAGGTGTCGCCATGGCGGCAACGCGGGCGCTCATTCGCCGCGGCGTCAAACGCCTGCATCTGGTCGCGCTGCCGACCTCGACCTTGCAAACCGATCTGTTGATCGGCTCAGGCGCCATCGCGACGCTGGAGACATCTGCGGTCAGCCTGGGCGAGTTCGGTCCGGCGCCGCGCTTTAACGCCGCCATCCTCGCCGGCGCGATTCACATGCGCGACGCCACCTGTCCCGCCTTGCACGCGCAATTCCAGGCCGCCGAAAAAGGCGTGCCCTTCATGCCGCTGCGCGGCTTGATCGGCTCGGATCTGATGGCGCATCGCCCCGATTGGAAAGTCATCGACAATCCGTTCGGCAACAACGATCCGATCGTGTTGTTGCCGGCGCTCAAGCCGGACGTGGCGCTGTTTCATGCGCCGCTCGCCGATCGCGACGGCAATGTCTACATCGGCAGGGAGCGCGAACTCATCACCATGGCGCACGCTGCGGCGCGAACGATCGTGACAGTCGAAGAAATTCACGAGACGGATTTGCTGCGCGACCCGGTGTTTGCCGCCGGCACTTTGCCGGGTTTCTATGTCGAAGTGGTCGCAGTCGAGCGGCGCGGCGCCTGGCCGCTGCCGTTGCCGGATCGCTATGGCATCGATGCCGCGCATATGAGCGAATACGCACGGCTCGGCGCGACGCCAGAAGGTTTTGCGCAATATCTCGACCGCTATGTCTATGCAAAGCGCGCGGCGTAACTCAACCGCCCGGCCATGACAGAATTCCGCGACGAGGAATTGCTCGCCGATGTCATCTGCCGCCTGATCGGCGATGCGCGCCATGTCGCAGTCGGCGCGGCTTCGCCGATCCCGGCGACGGCTGCGCTTTTGGCGCGCGAGCGTGCCAACCTTCACAATTCGAACAGACCCTACGTGTCTCTGCTCGGTAGCCGCGCGCGCACCTTCTTCACCGACGGCGCGCGCGAATTATTCGACTGTGCCGGCCAAGGCCGCATCGACGTGTTCTTTCTCTCCGGCGGCCAGATCGACGGCGAAGGCAATATCAATCTGGTCAGCGTCGGCGATTACGAAAGGCCTAAGGCGCGATTTCCGGGCTCGTTCGGCTCGGCCTACCTTTATTACGTCGTGCCGCGCGTTATTTTGTTTCGCACCGAGCATTCGCGCCGCACGCTGGTGCCCAAAGTCGACTTCATCAGCGCGCCTGGCGGCAGCCCCGATAATGTTGTCCGGCCGGGAGGGCCGATCGCGCTCATAACCAATCGCTGCCTGTTTGATTTCGACGGCGTGCAGCGGCGTTTCCGTCTCGCCAGCGTTCATCCCGGGCACAGCGTCGAGGAGGTCGTCGAGAATACCGGCTTCGCCTTCGATCGTCCGGCCCAGGTGCCGTTCACGCCCGCGCCGAGCGCCGAGACCCTGCGCCTGATGCGCACCGTGGTCGCGCCGATGCTGGCGGAGATCTATCCGCAATTCGCTCAGAAAGTCTTTGGGGTCGCCGCGCCCCTTCCATCGGGCCACGCCTGAACATGCATGAAGCGTTGCGCCGGCTGCGCCATCATGGTTTCTATCCGCCGGCAGCAACCAGAGGGAAGGAAGCGCGGCGTGAAAACGGTGGAAGCGGCGGTGATCGGTGTCGGCTGGATCGGGGGCTTGCGCGCCGACACGCTGTCGCGATCGGCCCTGGTCGACAAATTGCATCTCTGCGACATCAAGCCGGATCGGCTCGCTGAGGTGAAGAAGCTTTACAAGCCGGCGACCGCGATCATCGATTACAAAGAGATCATCGCCAACGATAAGATATCCGTGGTCTACATCTCGACCACGCCGGAGGCCAACCATTATCCGATCGCGCGCGACTGCTTGCGCGCGGGCAAGCACGTGATGCTGGAAAAGCCGATCGCGCTGGAATTGTGGGAAGCCGACGAGCTGATCCAGCTGTCCAAGCGTAATAATCTGAAATTCACCATCGGCTATTCGCAGCGCTTCAATCCGAAGATAGCCTTTGCCAAAAAGAAGATCACCGACGGCACGCTCGGCGATGTCGTATCCGTGCTGGTGAGCCGTCATCTCTCGCGCGACCTCGGCAAGAAAATCGCCAGCCGGGTGCGGCTGTCGCCGGTGGTGATGGAATCGACGCACGATCTCGATTTCGTGTTCTGGCTGCTCGAGCCGGCCAAGCCGGTTCGCGTTTATAGCCAGGGCGCTTACGGTTACATGAAGCCGGTGAACGGCTCGCATGACATCATGTTCACCACGGTCACCATGGATAACGGCGTCGTGGTGATGATCGGCGGCGGCTGGAATTTCCCGCCGAGCTATCTGAATTATTGCTCGACCTGGATCGAAATCACCGGCACCGAAGGCGCGCTCACGCTTGACGATACCCAGCGCGACAACTGGCTCAATACCGCCAAGCGCGGCCAGGAATTCGCAATGTCGACCATGCCAGGCGAATGGGTCGATCATGTTTACGCCGGCGGCATCGGCCCCGAGACACTGCATTTCCTGGAAGCCTGCATCCGCGACACGCCGGTGATGGTCACGCCGGAAAGCGCGCGGCGGGTGATGGAGACCTACAGCGCGGCCGATCTTTCGGCCGACCGCAACGAACCGATCGATCTGCCGCTGACCAACGAGACGATTTCTGGAATCGCGGAACTCAAGCAGCGCAATCGCGCGGGCCTCAACGTATGAGGAAGAACGCCAAAGGCGTCGGCCTTGCCATCATCGGCGCCGGGCGCGTCGGATTGTTCCGCGGCGAGGTGGCGGCGCGGCACCCCGCGGTGGAATGGATCGGCATTGCCGAGCTCAACCACAATCGCGGCGGCGACGTCGCCGCGCGCATCGGCGCCGATTTCGTCACCACCGATTACCGCGCGCTGTTGGCGCGACCGGAAGTGACGGCGGCGATCATCGCTACCGACGAGCATTTGCACGTCGCTCCGGTCCTGGCTGCGGTCGAACGCGGCGTGCCGATGCTGATCGAGAAACCGCTTGCCACCGATCTTGCCCAGTCAGCGCGCGTGCTCAAGGCGATCACCGACGCCAAGCTCGACGCGGTGGTAGGCTATACGCAGCGCTTTCGGCGCAAATGGCTTGCCGGCAAGGAGAAGGTACGCAGCGGTGCGCTCGGCGACGTCACCATGGTGAGTTCGCGCGCATTCATGAACCGGCTGGTCGCGATCGACAATTACAAGCGCACCGACGATCCGGCGACGATCTCGCCGATGGTGATTTCCGGCACCCACGCGCTCGACATCGTGATGTGGTATCTGGAAGGCAAAAAACCGGTCGAATGTTACGCGCGCTCGATCGACAAGGTCTTGGGCCCGCTCTATCACGGCATCGACGCGACCGCCGGCATGATCATGTGCGCCGACGGCACCATCTATCACCTCAATATTTCGTGGGCGCTGCCGGTGACCTGGCCAGGCGCGGTCTACAGTCTCGAAGTCGGCATCAACGGCACCCATGGCGTGCTGACGATCGACGATACCCACCGTGACATGGTGCTCGCGGTTTCGGCGCCGCAGAGCGAGGGCTATGCGCCCGACGAAAGGCGACTGGTTGATTTTCTCGGCTCGTATCCTCCCGGCGACATGGCGCTCGGCGAATTGCGCGGGCCGATGCGCGAGGAGACCGATTCCTTTCTCAACCGCGTCTCGCTTGGGTTATCGACCCAGGCGGCAACCGCGGCCGAAGCGCACGATCGCCTGATGCTCACCAAGGCGCTCGATTTGTCGGCTAAGCTTAAGGCGCCGGTGAAGCTGCCGCTCGATCCGGAAGCGGAGCACGTGCGGTCCGTCGGTCGCGCGAAGGCCTGACGGCAAAGTGCACGGTCCTTCGCCGTCACGCCACGGCAACGAGCAGGACGACGATCTCGCCGACCTGCTCGGTAGCGCCGAGGACATCGCCGGTTTGACCGTCGATCTGGCGCGTGGCGAACCAAGCCATCAGCGCGACTGCCGCGAGCAGCGCGAGCGCGGCGATGATGCCGCGAAGCGGATGCAGGCAGAACAGCAGCACGACCAAGGCGATCGCCGCGGCGGCGGCGTCGTTTTCGCCTGTCGGGCTTCCAGCGTCATGAGAGAGCCCATCGCTGCGCGCGGGCGGCAACAGCCACATCAGGATCACCATGGCCGCGCGCGCAGCACAGTGCGAGGCGAGCAGCGCCCAAACGACGGCAGAGACGTCGGCGATGCTCGCCAACGCGCCGATCCGCAGGAGGAGCGAGAGCACCAGCGCGCAAACGCCATACGCTCCGGTGCGGCTGTCGCGCATGATGTCGAGCTTGCTTTGCCGCGTGTCACCGCCGCCGAAACCGTCGGCGGTGTCGGCGAGACCGTCTTCGTGCAGCGCACCGGTCACAACGAGTGTCGCCGCGACGCTCAGCGCCGCCGCCGGCCAGGCCGGCAGGCCGAGCCGATGCGCCAGCACGTAGACCAGGGCGCCGATCAGTCCGACGATAAGACCGGTGATGGGAAAGGCCCAGGCGGCGTTCGCGACTGCCTTGGCCGGTTGCGACATCGCGGGCGCCAGCGGCAGACGCGTTGAAAAGGCGAGGCTCGCCTTGAACTCCTCAGTCCGATCTTCAAGCCAGCTGCGCGAAATCGGTGTCATGGTGCGTAAGCCGATTAATGACGACAGGACAGGCGATTTGCTACATCTTGAGTGAAACCGGACGGCGCATGGAATCGATTCGTGACTGATTTTAGCTCATTTTCGGCGCTTCGCTCCGCCTGTCTCGATCTACCCAGCGGCAATGCCGCGGCCAGCGCCGCAGTGGCGCGGCGCGACGCGGCGCTGACCAAACCGGCGGGCAGCTTGGGTCGGCTCGAAGAAGTCGTCGGGTGGCTCGCCCATTGGCAGGGGCGGGCGCCGCCGCAATTGCAGCAGGTCGAGATTCTGGTATTCGCCGGCAACCACGGCGTCACCCGCCGTGGCGTTTCCGCCTATCCGGCCGAGGTGACGGCACAAATGGTGGCGAACTTCGCCGCCGGCGGCGCCGCGATCAATCAATTGGCGCGGACGGCCGGCGCGCAGCTGCGGACCATTCCGCTTGCGCTCGATCGGCCGACCGCGGACTTCACGCAAAGCTCGGCTTTGTCCGAGCCGGAATTTCTCGCCGCGGTGACTGAAGGCTACAACGCCGTGTCGCCGGCCACCGATCTGCTCTGCTTGGGCGAAATGGGCATCGGCAATACCACGGCCGCAGCCGCGGTTTCGGCGGCTTTGTTCGGCGGTGGCGGTGGGCGCTGGGCCGGCCGCGGTACCGGTGTCGATGCGGAAGGGCTCAGACGCAAGCGCGACGCGATCGATGCCGCGCTGGCGCGCCACGCCGCCGTGCTGCACGATCCACTTGCGGTTGCCGCGGCACTCGGCGGGCGCGAACTCGCCGCCATTTTGGGCGCGACGCTCGCAGCGCGGCGCCAGCGCATTCCGGTCGTGCTTGATGGTTTTGTCTGCACCGCCGCAGTCGCGCCGCTGGCGAAGCTTCGGGCCGACACGCTCGCCCATGCGCTGTCCAGCCATGTTTCCGCCGAAGCCAGCCATCGCATGTTGCTCGACGAACTTGGGCTTCGTCCGCTGCTCGATCTCGATATGCGGCTCGGCGAGGCGTCAGGCGCAGCCGTCGCCGTACTCGTGTTGCGCGCGGCGCTCGTCTGTCACACCGGCATGGCGACGTTTGCCGAAGCCGGCGTATCCGACAAGCCCGCAGCGGACGATGAAGCGAAAGCGGCGAGCTAGCGTGTTTTCAATTCACCTCGTTTGTTTCTAGTTCGGCATCACGGCCAGACCGCCAGCACCGCGCCCATGATCAGGAGCGCGAGCAGCAGATAGCCATTGTTGATCAGATAAAGCTGCAGCGGCCGCTTCTCGAAGGTGACCGAGCCGAGCGTCGCCACGGCAACAAAGCCCAGCCAGTTGAAAAAGCCAACGGCTGCGCCCTGCGCCCAGCTATTTGCACCGGGGTAATGCACCGCATGAACCAGCACAAAGGCCATCAGCGCGGAGCCGATGACGTCCGGAATAAGCGCCTTGACCAAGCCCGCCTTCATCTCCGCCTCGGAGACGCCGGCGAGCTTGCACCAGGATGGACCGAACAAAGCGGGCGAATACCAGAACGCGCCGATCGCCTGCTCGATGATCACCGCCGCAAGGATTGCGAACCAATTGATCGGAAATTCCGGCTCCCAATGCTTTTTGCCTGAACGCGGCTGTGCTGCGGCGTCTAACACCGGGCAAGCAATCATTATTCGAGCCTATGTTTGTGAACCGAATTTGCAGTCGATCTCAAGTTTAGTCGCCGGCCGCGCGCGAACCGGTATCACCCTCTAGGCATCGCCGGCCGCGATCGCATGAAAGAACGTGCCGCTGACGTAGCCACGACGGCCGCCGCCTTTGCCGAGCGAGCGTCCTTCGCTGTCGCGCAGTTCGGCAAATGGCT